>Ga0181538_10000552_pt1 | contig 44256 bp, 43 predicted proteins | sample PEATcosm2014_Bin_40_FD_119773 | JGI IMG/M metagenome (GOLD analysis project Ga0181538, IMG submission 119773) | Peatland microbial communities from MTU Mesocosm Facility, Houghton, MI, USA - PEATcosm2014_Bin23_30_metaG | ecosystem: Environmental > Terrestrial > Soil > Wetlands > Peat | place...
AGCGCAAAGGTGATGCAGCACGCGCTCGGCGATGACCTCATCCTCGACCTGGCCGATGTCGCTCCACCCGGATTCCTCGCCGCTGGAGTCCGTGCTTACAGCCGGCTCCGTCTCGCCGACCATCACCCGCCGATCTTCAACCTGATCGTCTCCAACGTCCAAGGCCCGCCGCTCCCGCTGTACATCGGTGGCGCGCGGCTCGTGGCTAGCTACCCGATTGGCCCCTTGCTCGATGGCGGCGGGTTGAACGTCACCGTGCTCAGCTATCTCGACCACATCGACTTCGGCTTCGTCGTATGCCCCGAGATCGTGGAGGACCCCTGGAAGCTTTCCGACGCGACGTCAGCGGCATTCACCGAGCTCGAGAAGGCGGCGGGTTGACAAGCCCACAGGGCTGATATTTCGAGGATATGTCCATTATTTCGAGGATTTGTCCATGAGGGGCATTTTGAGCGCCAATGAGTACGCCGGCCACTTGGGTGTGGCTGGTAAGAGGCTCGTTAGCCGTAGATGTCGAGGAGCCGGAGACGGCTGGCGTCGAGGCGGTCCAGCATCACGGTGGCGAACCGCTTCATGATCTCGTAGCCGAACGCGGCGTCCGTGTCTGCCTTGCCGCGAAGGCAGGCGGCGTCGACAGCGATCGCTCCGACCGGCTCCAAAGCCCGGGCGTCCAAATGCCAGCGGTAGGGCGGGAAAAGCCAAGACCATCCGACCACGTCCCCCGGACCCAGGGTCTCAACGACTATCGGGCCCCGACCAGGGGAATGTACTTCGAGGTTCACCTTCCCTCGGCGCACCAAGTACAGAGAGTCGGCCGCTTCGCCCTCGCGCAGCAGGAAACTGCCCGCCGCGAAGGCGACGTTCTTCGCGCACCCAGCCACGAGATCGACGACATCACCGGGCAGACCACTGAGGAGTGGATGGTGAGAGACGAGATCAGCTATCTGTTCAGCCACCTCAACCCCCATTCGATCGATCGGCCGACGTTTTCAGTCTGCGCGTGGCCGGCTCGATGCGGTAGGGACGAACGTCCCGAAGGTGCGGCTACCAGGACACTTCCGGTGGACCGGCCGGGTTCTCGATCCCGCCACCTCGGGATCAATGGGGCCGCTCACGGCTGACATGAAACTCGCGCCCGCGACGCGCCGCCTTCCGGCGAAAGTGGGCATTGCCGAACGCAGCCCTCACGCGATCACCACGATTGACCTTCGATCGCGGGTTGCCCCCCGCCAGATTCGCTGCGCCGACGAGCCGCGAGGACCTTGGGCTCTGTTCGGCCGGTTCCGTTGGGACCACCATGGCTGGGTGGAGCTTTTGGATGCGAAAACAGCAGAACAAGCTACACCCGGACGCTCCGGTACCGAGCGTCCCGTCCGGCATCACCGGGTTCGCACGACACTCGTGGTACTGCTGTCGCTGGTCATCCTCTTCGTCCTGGTCTCGGTCGTGCTCACCCTTGAAGGGCGAGCCCGCCCGGTGACCGTCAACCAGGCCATCAGCCGCTATCACTCAGACCCTTCGGCCGACCCGGGCGTCCACCCGCCTCCGGGCGTGTACTTGTATCAGGGCACGGGCACCGACAGACTCAGCCTCCCGCCTCTCTCCCAGGCCGAAGGGCCGACGCTGCCGGGCACCGTCGAGATCCAAGCCGATGGGTGCTGGAGCTTCCGCATCGACTACTCCACCAACCACTGGCAAAGCTGGACCTACTGCGCACGCCCCACCGGTCTTGTGGAGACAGGCGGACTGGTTTGGCAGCGTTGGATGGTGGGTCCAGTGGCCGAGACCAATCTGTCGACGTTGCGGTGTTCGCTGCCGTTGCTGAGCATCCCGTCGGCGCCGGCCGCGGACAAGGTGTGGCCCGCCCGTTGCACCGGGACGTCGACCCAAATACACGGCACCCTGGTCACTGTCGGGGCCACCCGATTTCTCGGCCAGCCGATCCTGACCATCGCCGGGCACAAGATCCCTTCTGTCCACATCGAGGTGCAGTGGAAGCTGAGTGGGGCACAGGTCGGCTCAGAACGCGACGATCTGTGGTTCGACGCCCAATCCGGGCTCCCGCTCCAGAACCGCCGGAGCATCCAGGTCCGCACCGGAACCCCGTTCGGTCCTTCCACCTACACCGAGAACGGGGAGTTCGTCCTCCGGAACCTGACACCAAGGACCTGACCGCAACCGATGGCGCCCCGGCCCAGCGGAATGACGCACCCGCGGCATGGACAAGCGGGCGCTATTTGCGGGATCTGGGTTCTCCGATCACACCTCATCTGAGGATGCGTCCTACACGGGAATCAGAGCGGTTCCAAGCTCGCACGCGGCAGCGGAAGTGGGATCGAGCCACTCGCGCAGCGCCTCATAGACAGTGGGATGGTTGAGCAGATTGAAGTGGTGGAGCCCACCGAAGTGGCGCGTGTGCTCGACTGGGAAGGGGATGTGCCCGCCATCACGGGATCGGCCGCGGGCACTGTCAGGTTGGACGAGCAAGTCGCCCACCAATCGACCGATCGGGTTGTTGCGGCTTGTTGTCACCGTGGCGCTGATCGCATAGTGATTGACCGAAGGGATGAGCGGAACGTCGTTGGGTGCGCGCTTCGATCCGGGGCCACCGTTTTGCCAATCCTCGTCGAGCAGATAGCCGGCACTTAGATCCTTGACTCCCACGCTGCGCCTGTCGAGGATCGAAGCCAGCGGCCGACTCTCATCGAGCTTGGCGAACACGCCGCTAAGACGTCTCACCCACTGCTCGAGGCCCGCACCCAGATGCGGAGTGCCGAGGTAGAAGACGTGTCGCAGCAGCGACACCCACGAATGGCTCGTCTGATGCCCATAATGGCACGCGCTGCGGGAAACCAGACCACCCATCGAATGACCAATAAGGATCAATTCGGTTATCGGAGTGGGCCAGGCTGCCACGACATCGTCAAGGAGTGTGGCGAGGTGTTGTCCGTTCTCTGAGATGTGGAGGCCGGTGTTGAAGCGCAGATACACAGCGGTATAGCCAAGATCTTCAGCGAGCCGAGAACCATAGGTGGATTCGGTGCCCAAGCCATGGCGGTCCGCGTGCAGCCTCCAGGACTCCTCGGTTTCGCCCAAGCCGTGGACGAACACTGCCACCTTCGACGTCGCCTCGGGAAATGCGACTTCGAGAGGCTCGCGCCGAGGCACCACGTCGGCTCGATCACGTCGAACGGCCATCGGGATCGCCAATGGGCTGCCCTGGACGGCAAGCTCATCTCCCAGGATCGCGTTCAGCACTGCCAATGCCAGGTTGCTCCTCGGAGTCGACCCTGCCGGAAGGCATGAACCCGCGGCAGCACCGACGACTTCGCTGGCAGCCATGCCGGCGACCAGACCCGTCCCTCGGATCAGGGTGTAGACGCCCGAGACGATGACGTCGTGGATGACTCGGGCAGGGAGGCTGACAGGAGCAGTGACTGCAAAGGTTCTGCCTGCGACAGCACGATGCACCTGCTCGACGTGCGAGACAGTGTCAGCGACCGTCCGCGCTACCAGTTGGCCGCTGGCCCGGATCTCCTCAGACTTCATTGCCCTCCCCTGAGCCAGAACTCAATTCTACCAACGTGGCTCTTGCGCGATGGAAACCTGCCGAAGGCCTCTACTTCGCGTCTTGTCCTTCTGATGAGAATGGGACCAGCCACACAGTGGCGATTGAAGTGCAAAGAGAGTGAGAACCCTATGACCAGCATAGAGACCGGATCTGGCAGCGCTGATCGCGTCATCGAGTCGTTTCATAACGCCGGGAACACGGCGCTTGAATCGGTGCGGAGGTTTCTTGACACCGTAAATGGTGTATTTCCCGATGTAAGTGCAAACAACGGTCCGCGCCAGCAGATCATCGATTCGGCGTTCAAGATGACCGAGGAGCTCGTCGGCACGTCGACCCAGCTTGCTCAGAGGATCGTAAAGGCGAGTCAGGACGCTCTGGGCGAGGTGGACAAGAGGGCCGGAACGCTCTCGGACCGGAGCTGAGACGGCTCATTCTTTTGAGCAACCTGGTGGATTGAGTGCGTGAATGACCAGCGATCTTGTTCTCGGTGTCGCCCAGCACAGCCCGGCGGGCACCTTGGTGCGACGTAGGCCCGGGCGATATCTCGGGCATGGTGGGACCGCCGACCAGGCGCAGCGTGAGCGCCCCCTGGGCGGGCACCCAGGGCTCCGCTGCTCGTCCGGACGGTATGTCGCCTCGGTCCCGGTGGCACGTGGCATCTCCTTGCAGGTGGAGGGCACGTGGGCGGAGCAGGCGCGCTCCGCATCTGCGACCTACGTCCGGGTCGACCATCTCCCTCAGCGAGAGCAAGTGGCGCAGCTGAACCACGACAAGTGCCATTACCTCGCCCAGTACGAAGCCAGCCTGGACGTGGCGATCGAGCCGGGGTACAGCCTGCAGGCTGACAGGCCGGGATCCTGGCCGAAGCCCAGCAGGTGAAATTCCCCTCCTCACCGCTACCATCGGCAAGGACGAAAGGCCGACGGTGATGACCGCAGCGCGACGAACCCGGGTGACCTTGGTGGCCATGGTCGGTGCCGTCTCACTGCTGCTCGGCGCCTGCGGCGCGAGTGCTGCTGCCTCCACGAAAACCGCCAAGGCCGAGGCGGAGATCCAGCACGCCTACTCAACTCTCTTCAACTTCGCCAACCACAGCGTGTCGGCCAAGACGGCGGTCATCCAGGACGGAAGCACTCTGCGCGCCGCACTGAAGCAGGCACTCTCGTCGTCCCTGGCCAAGAAGGCTGCCGGGGCCGAGGTGATCGCAGTGCGGGTCCGGTCGACCCTGCAGTGCCAGGAGGCGGCCCTCGTCTCACCGTGCGCCAAGGTCACCTACAACCTCCTGGGTCCCACCCACGCGCCGCTCTTCTCCACGCCCTCCTCCGGCTACGCCGTCTACGTCAAGGGCCGGTGGCTGGTGGCCAAGCCGACCATCTGCGGCCTGCTCGAACTCTTCTACTCGACCTCCGGGCACAAGGGCGTCCCGAGCGGGTGTTGAGTCGGCGCAGAGGCGGTGTCGAGCGTCGACGGATGCGCCGGCAGCAGTTGGGTGATCGCCGGCTGCACCTCGGACAGCGACCCTTCGGCGGCCACCTGACCACGCACGAGCACCACCGCGCGGTCGGCGATCGACAGAGCCCGGTCCAGATGCTGCTCGACCACCAACAGCGAGGTTCCGGTGTCGCGGATCGCCCGCAGTGCGTCAAACACCTCGTCGACCGCCTGCGGGGCCAGGCCGAGCGAGAGCTCGTCGACCATGAGGAGCCGCTGTGGGACGACCAGCGCCTTGGCCAGGCTCAGCATGCGCTGCTCGCCACCCGAGAGGGTTCCGGCGAGCTGGTGGCGACGCTCGGCCAGCTGCCCGAAGGCACCGAAGGCACCGAACGCCCGGTCGAGCGCCTCGCCGGGCCGACCACCGCCGCCGGCGGACCGGGCGGCCAAGAGCAGGTTCTCCTCGACGGTGAGCGTGGCGAACACAGACCGGCCCTCCGGGGCGTGGGCGATGCCGGCGCGGGCGATGCGCCATGCCGGCCAGCGCGTGATGTCGTGGCCGTCGAAGCGGATGCTGCCCGCGCTGGCCCGAACCAACCCCGAGATGACCCGGGCGACGGTGGACTTGCCCGCCCCGTTCGACCCGACCAGGGCCACCGCCGAGCCCTGGGGCACAGTGAAGGACACCCCGAACAGTGCCCGGTAGGGCCCGTAGGTCGCCTCGACGTTGCGCAGCTCGAGCAAGGGCTCGGCGCCCGCCGGGCCTGATGGGCTCGTGGCCTGCTCGGTCACGGGACGGCCCCCAGGTACGCGCGGCGCACCGCCGGGTCGGCCATGACCTCTTCGACCGATCCGTCGGCGATGACCCGTCCCACGTCGAGGACGACCAGGCGGTCGACCACCGCCGCCACCAGGTCGAGGTCGTGCTCGACCACCAACAGCGCCACCCCCCGCTCGTGGCGGACCCGGCGGAGGACGTCCACCAGGGTGTTGCGCTCGCCCTCATCGAGACCGGAGGACGGCTCGTCGAGCATCAGCAGGCGCAGCGGGCCGACCAACGCCCTCGCCAACTCGACCAGGCGGCAGTGCCCGAGGCTGAGCGCCTCCACCGGCACATCGGCCACGTCCGACAGCCCGATCAGCTCGAGGACCTCGTCCGCGGTCCGGCGCTCGTCGGCGCTCGGCCGCCCCAGGCCGATCACGTCCTTCCACAACCGCCCGCCCCCGGCGCGCACCCGCTCGGTCACCAGCAGGTGCTCGCGCGGCGTCATGCTGCTGAACAGCTCCAAGCGTTGGAACGTGCGGCCGATGCCGAGCCGGCTGCGACGGAACGGCGGCATGCTGTCGATGCGCCTGCCCCCGAAGAGGATCTGGCCGCTGTCCGGCTGTACGACGCCGAGCACGCAGTCGAACAGCGTGGTCTTGCCCGCGCCGTTGGGGCCGACGACCCCGACCGACTCACCCTCCTCGACGCGGAGCGACACCGCTGACAGAGCGATGATGTCGCCGAACCGCTTGGCCAGCCCCGTGATCTCGAGCAGGGCCACGATCAGCTCCCCTCGCCGCCGTGGCCGCGGCGGTGACCTCTGGCCGCAGCGGAGCCGGTACCGGCTCGGTGGCGACTCCGGGCCACCCGGCCGAGGCCTCGCCCGCCGATCCTGCTCCCGTCGGGCTCAGGTCCGCCGTCCGTCGGCACCTGGGGCCCGGGCGGGGCGGCAACGTGGACTTCGTCACGCCGGAGGTGTCGGACCAGCTGCTCGGCGCGGTCGAGCACCCAGGCCTTGCCGTAGGCCACCACACCCTCGGGGTGGCGCACATAGGTGAGTGCGGCCAGTCCGAACACCAGCGCAAGCAGGGAGCTGTAGCGACTCGGCAGGCTGGTCACCAGCTGCGTGAGAACGGCGTAGAGGAGACCTGCCTCGATCGCGCCGGCAACCGAATAGACGCCGACGGCGGCCACCACGACGACGAAGACGAGCGAGAACTGGTAGTTGAAGTCGTCGACCGACACCGACTGCTCAAGCATTGCGTAGAGGGCGCCCCCGATCCCCGCGATCACCGCCGAGAGCGCGAACACCATCACCCGCAGGCGTCGCACGTCAATGCCGATCGCCACCGACCCGGTCTCGGAGCCCCGCAGCGCCGCCAGCTCCTGCCCGAAGGTGCCGCCTTGTAGGAACTTGACCGCCCCGCCCACCAGAACCAGTACGGCCAGGGCCAGCCAGAAGAAGGCCCCGGCCCCGGCGAAGTTCACGTTCCCGACCATCGGCCTCGGCACCGTGAGCCCGGTGGCGCCGTTGCCGGCCCAGGGGTAGAGGAACAGGACGTTGTCGGCCAGCAGGGCGAACGACAGGGTCAGCAGGCCGACGGCGATTCCGCCCACGCGGAGGACGGGCAACGCCACCACGGCTCCGAGAGCCCCCGCCAGCACGCCGCCGAGCACCGTAGCGAGCAGCACCGACGTCCCGAAGTGCACGGCGAGCTGGCCGACGGTGAAGGCACCCACCCCGGCGAAGGTCGCCTGGCAGAGCGAGATCTGGCCGCCCATACCGGTGAGCAGGGTGATGGAGAGGAAGATGATCGAGAGCACGATCCCCAAGGTGAAGACGAACTCCCAGTTGCCCGGAACGAGGGCCAGCGCGACCGCGATCATCAGGCCGGCCACCAGGACACCGAACACTCGGCTGCCCACTGCCACCTCGGGCAAGCGGACCGGCGGGCGGAAGGCGGTCGTCGGCGGGTCGCAACTGGCCAGCGGATCGCCCGCCGTTCCCTGGCGGAAGGACCGCCGCAGCACCAGCGCGATGGCCAGGACCACGAATGGGAAGGCCGGCCGCAGGCCCGACGACAGGACGGTCCCCGAAGGTAAGTAGCCGCCGATGACCTCTTGGGCCACTCCCAACCCGATCCCTCCCGCCAGGGCGAGCGGCAGGCTGTCGAAGCCCGCGACGGCGGCGGCGGCGATGGCGGCGACGAGCAGCGCGGTGAAGTCCGAGGCGCTCAACACGGCGTAGATGGGAGCCAGGAGCACGCCGGCGAGACCGGCGAACAGGCTCGACAGCGCCCACGCAAACGCGCTGGTTCGGTCCGCCCGCACGCCGGAAAGCTCCGACATCCGGGGGCTCTCCACCACTGCCCGCATGCGCAGACCGATCGCGGTCGAACCCAGCAGGAATGCGAGCGCGAGGACCACGACCACCGTGATCACCGTGGTGGAGAGTTCCTCGCCGCTCACCGCCGAGCCAGCGAGATGGAAGTAGACATGCACCGGTCGGAGCACCAGCGCAGCGGGCAGGCGCGGCGCTGTCCCGATCGCCATCTGGACGATGCTCGGTATGGCGATCAGCAACCCGAGCGTCGGGACCAGCTTCACCAGCGGCCCTGCCGTCCGGGTGTAGCGGAAGAGAAAGCGCTCCATGAGCAGTCCGATGGCGGGGCTGATGAGCACCACTGCCACCACGAAGGCCGCCCAAACGGGCCAGCCGTTGCCAACGGCGACGGAGAAGACGACGGCGGAGACGTAGGCCTGCGCGCCGAAGGCGAGGTTGAAGACGCCGGACGCCCGGTAGGTGAGCACCAGACCGGTGGCCATCAGGGCGTAGGCGCAGCCGTAGGGGATCCCTGGGAGGACGTAGGACAAGAACTGGGTCACGACCCACCGAACCGGCGGCCCAGCGGCATCAGCCGGGTGGCACCCCGACCGGCACCGGGTTCAGCAGGGTGATCGGAGCGGTCGTGGGGGGATGTGGCGTCTCGAAGCAGGTGAAGACACTCTGCGGCGTGCCGTAGACCGGCACGAAGCTGGTCCCGACCGCCTGGATGTAGGCGTTGCAATTCGGGGGGGGCGATGACGTATGGGCGAGGCGCCAGTCGACCGGCGAGAGGATGCCGTCCGCGGTGAACGACGACATGCGGTTGATGGCGGCCACCAGGCGGCTCCGGGTGAGGTCGCGCCCCACTGCTCGCATGCCGGTCACGAACAGGTCGGCGCTCGTCCACCCAGCCAGTGCGGCCTGCGAAGGCAGCGTCCCCGGGGCGTAGCGCTTGAGCATCGCCTGGAACTGGTCCATGCCGGGGTAGACGCCGGGATGGAGCTGGGTGACCTCGAACGGAACGTGGGGCTCGGTGAAGTACACGCCTTGCATGGCCGAGGTGAACTCTCGGATGGCGCTCTCGTCGTAGCCGTCCTCCCAGAGCTGGGTGACACCTGACATGCCTGCCTCCTGCATCGTCTGGGACAGCAGCACGTTGCCACCCTGGTCCAGGCACGACACGATCATGTCGACGCCGGCGGCTTGCATCCGCGTCACGTCGGCGTGCAGGTCGCTGGCCGGGGCGGGTATGGAAAGGTCCTCGTAGACGACCGGGATGCCGTAACGGTGCAACCCGTTGATCATTCCCTGGCACCCCGCCTGCGACTGGGCGACGTTGTAGGCCAGCACGGCCACGGCGTGCGCGTGGTGCTGCTCGGCCAGGAAGGCCGGCTGGACCTCGGGCGAGGTGAAGTTGGTGTAGGAGCCGCTGCTCCCGAAGAGGCTGGGTGGGCCGCTCCACTGGGGGTTGACGTTCAGGCCGAACGTCGGCACGTCGTTGGCCGCCAGGAAGCTGGCGCCGTTGAACGACGGCGTGGCCACGGCCGCCACGGCGAACACGTGGAACTCGTCGACCAGCGCCCTGGCCTGGGTAGCGTCGATCGAGGGGCTCGACTGGTCGTCGAGCGAGTAGGCGAGGTCGATGCGACGACCGTCGACGCCGCCCTGGGCGTTCACCATGTCGAAGTACACCTGCGCGCCGGTCACGATGGGGGCGAAGTCGGCTGGGAGTGGACCGGTCTGCGAGGACAGGGCCCCGACCACGACCCGATTCGAGAACACGCCCTGGGTGTTGCCGGCCTCGGACACCGTCGTCTTCGCGTTCCCGCAGGCGGCCAGGGTCGCCATCAGGAGGACGCCGACGCAGGCGAGGAGTGCCGTCTTGGCCGCCGGCCGGCGGCGGGGCCAGACGCTTGAGCTCCGAGGACCAGGTCCTCGGACTATGGGACGATGCCCTGACTCCCTACCGTGCGCCCAGCTATCGCCATCCATACTCGCATCGTGTATATCAGGGGAGACGGGAGACGGGGCGGAAAGTCCTCATGGGCGGTGCCGTCGGGGTACGCTTGTGCCTCACCGCTGAGGCGAGGCACACCTCGAGGGCACAAACGCCGAGGACTCAGCCGGTCAGAGGCGGTCTCACGCAGTGACACGCTGCCGATGTCGGACGTAGGACCAGGTTGCTCAGAGCATGTTGCTCTTTTCCGTAGTGTTCGCGGTCAGCATGGTTGTCCGAGGTTGATCGGTTCTGATTGGGTAGCGAGTCGTTACTTACAGGTTGGCATCTGTAGGCACCTACGGTGTTCCTCCTTGAGGATGACTCCCGAGTTGTCTCTCATCAGCAAGTCGTATATTCCGGCACGCAAACAGGCCAGAACGGTAGGCCGATCAAGCGCCCGGAGTGATGCCCCTCCACTCCTATTCGCCCGAGGTCTGGTCGCCACCACCTTTGCGGGACGCGTACTCAGGGCGACAAAACTCACGGAGCGACCACAGCAAGGTGCTGGACCGTAGTTCCTCTCCCAAGCCCCCAGGCTGCCAAACCGCTGAGGCGGCCGCGTGTTCTGGGCGCTGCGATGTGCCTATGCTCGGATCCGTGGTCCCGATCGGATCGGCGCGACGTTGACTGGAAGAACCGGTGCCAAATAGCGGGTACCCGGGATACGCCAACCATCCCTGGCACCATTACTGGCAGGGGGGTCCTGCCTCGTTGCTGGAGTTAGCCCTTCCGTTCCTGGTCATTGCCCTCTTCGCCCTACTCGTAGCGGCCGGACGCTGGGGTGCGAACCAGGCTAAGGCTCTTTGGTCCAGGCACAAGGCCCGGGCTGCGTCCCCTCGAGCCGTCATGTTGGAGGCTCACTCCGGACCGCCGGTGCTCGCATCCGACCGCGAGCGAGACGAAGCCACGAACCTCGTCTCGCTCGCGGTCGGAGAGGGCCGCCTGAGCATTGAAGAAGGCATGCAACGCATCGACGCTGTGCTCCGTAGTCGCCACCGCCACGAGATTGGGAGTCTGGTGGCGGATCTGCCAAGCCGCGCCTCAGCAGCCATCACACGGCCGTTCACCTTCACGCGGCTGCGAATGGGACTCCTCGTCGTCGCAGCGGCCGTGATCTTCGCCGCCGTGCTGGTCCAGGCTCTGGTCGGGCTATGGGAGCTGTGGCCGCTCGCCGTGGTCGCACTCGGAGGATCGACACTGCTGCCTCGTCGTTCAACACGGGAGCTCAGCGCGGCCTGACGTCTGTCATCGCAGGCTCTTCTTTCCCAATCTGAGAACCTCTCGGGGGTCATCGAGTACATCGCGTGGTCCGAGGAGCGGACGATCGCCTCGAGCCGCGCCTCGGCTTCCCTCGCCGCTTCGAGTTCTCCGAGCAGGGCCACGACGCCTCGGTTGGTCCAGAGACCGCCACGTACGGTTCTGCGAGAGCGGGAGGGGAGGTTCCCTCCCGCTCCTCACCAGGTTCGCAGCGCCCGCTGCCTCACTTACAACCCCCATTTTGGGACTTTGGCCCCTATCTCGAAGACTGCGGGACTACTCATCATGGTCGAAGTGTCCAATAGCCATTCCGCAGTGTTTGACAGGACGTGCGAACTCAGTTGCTGGAGTCCGCCAAGCAATCCGGAAACGAGTTCGAGCGACAAGATGGACCCCGTCCTCGAGCTTTGGATTGACGACAATGCGGTACCGATCAAGGTCCGCCTCGCGGGCCTGCTCGACGCGCACACCGGCGCCGCGGTCCGCTCAGTCATTGGTGAGCTGCTAGCTGAAGGACACCGCGACTTTGCGCTGGAGATCGACGGGCTCGAGCAACCTGACGCGTCTGGGTTTTCCTCCCTCGTTGCCATCCAACGCCAGATCAAGTCTGTCGAGGGATCGCTGCGCTGGTCCCCGGGGCTGTTTGCCTACGCCTCGGTGACCGGGTAGCTGCGTTCTCGAGCGGTGTGTGCCGCCAATTGCCTACGGTTGCTCAGTCTGATCTTGGTGAGGAGGGACGACACGTAGTTCTTCACTTTCTTCTCCGCCGAGTGCATCCGCGGGCCGATTTAACGGTTCGTGAGCCCTTCAGCGACGTAATCGGGTATGACCAACGGAGCAGCGGATCCGCCGCACCAGCGCGTCTCTCGCTGGGCGTCCCTGCTCGCCGAAGAGCTCGGAGAAGTGCACCGACTTGCTGCTGGCAATGGGCCGCCGAGCGACATGGAACTCGAGAGGCCCACAATCTGGCGGGTCGGCTCCTATCGCCCAGGCCGGCGGCAAAAGACCCTTGACGGCTGCGCGGTGACTCTCTCCGTAATCCTCCGACCCGGTCGTCACGAACACGCCCGCGACTGATCCCGAATTCCGGGCTCGTCTGGATACAGGCTCGTCGACAAGGACACGCAAAGCCACGTGCGGCGAAATGCGCGTCCCGCCGTGACGAACATCCGACTGCCGACCTGTGAGCAGGGCTTTTGCCGAATCCGGTGATCCAGCATCTACGACCTCTACAACAAACCACGTAGCGGTCAAGAGTGCTTCGTGACCTTCTGGGGATCCCGCTTCAGCCCTCTGACCTGGGCGTTTTGTGGAGGTGAAGGGACTCGAACCCTCGGCCTCTACATTGCGAAAGTAGGTTTCTCAGCCTTTTGACCAGGCTCTTTCCGGCGACTTTCCTGGTAGCAGGGTTGCGATCCCCTCAGGTCCCCTCACGATCCCTCCCCTTCCCGCACGGTGAAGACACGTAAAGAGACGCTCGGACGGCGGCTGGGCGCGCTGGCGTGACCTCGCAGTCGGAACGGTCAGCCCGAAACCGCGCGCGTCACCCATTCGGGAGCGGCCCGATCCAGCGCTCGCTGCCTGTCAACCCGTCGGGGTGGTCATGCAGCACCTTCTCGATTGCGCCCGCGAGCGCAGTGACGGCAGCCCGACTGCGGGTCCGCGTCGAGGGCACCAAGATCAGGCCCCCATGCGTCCGTCCCTGCGCAAGCCGCTCGGCGGCGAGCGGCCGAAAGTCCTTGATGTTGTTGGTGACTACGGCGCGCCCTTCGCCGGTCGCGACCTCGAGGATGGTCGAGTCGATACTTCCGACGAGATCGACGCGCTCGACGACAGCAACAACGTCATAGCCCGCCTCGCGCAACAGCACTGCGATCTGCGACGAGAGCTGCTCGTCCAGGAGGGCCTTCACACACGGAGTGCTTGCTCACCAGCGGCGGCCGCGGCGCGACCCCGTTCGTACTCGGACTCATTGCTTTCGATCTCAGTATCGATCTCACCGCGATATTCGCCGTAGTAGGCCGCGGCGGCTTCCACCAGTCCGGCTGGGACCTGTAGGTACTGGGCTGCCAGTGGAATGGACCCATCGTTGTCTCGGACGGTGGCGATGACCTCCCAGACATCCAGCCCGCGGCCGATCAGGCTGGCGCGTCGCCCGCTAGGTCCATCGAGAAAATGAATCAATGGATGCATGTCGTGCCGAAGCCCCTCCTCGACGTAACGCTGCGCCAGGGTCCGTTCTGGCAGATGGGCGCGGTGAGCCCGCTCGGTGAGCCGCTCTTTCGTGCCGGGTGCGAGCCGCAAGGTGTAGTGATCCGCCATATAACATAGTGTACCACCCTGTGCCACAGCGTGTCACCACGGCGAAGCCGCCCGGCGCCGCCAACGCCTCGGGGGCGGCCGGCGCAGGAAGCCGAGAGCCACGGTGGAGAGCTCGGGGCGACGGGGGCTTCTTGTAGGAGCATGGGCAGCGGTTGATTCAAGCTGGTGGGGAAGTGATCGGCGTCAGCCGTGATCGGCGTCAGCCGTGATCGGCGTCAGCCGTGATCGGCCGAGGCATCATCGGAGTCATCGACGGCCTCCCGCCCGCCGGCATCGAGACAGCGACAGACGAAGCCGACCGCAAGGCTCTCTTGCGGAAAATGGGCTACAAGCTCTAGGCCGGTGGTCGAGCATCTGAGCCTCTGGTGTGGGGCGAAAGGCCGGCCGTTAACTGATCGGTGAGCGCTCGCAGTCGCTCGGACAGCACCACCGGAGGGCAGGTCGGTTCGTGCAGGTCACGGGCGCTCGGAGACAGCCCGTCGAGGTCACGCTCGAGCCGCTGCCGGGCAGCCGCGAGAGTGTCGAGAAGCCCGACACGGAGGCCGCCACGCATCACAGGGACGAGCAACGGCTCGGTGCCGACGGGACCTGGCTCGTCCCGCGTCGCCAGGCACTCCTCCAGGATCGGGAAGCACCGCCACACCTGCTTGGCCCCTGGGAGTGTGGCCTTCCCGGTGGACAGCTTGAGCACAGGTCGTTCCCCAAACGCCACCAGCTTGTAGGCGCTGTCGAGCGAGGGGGCATCGCCCGACACGCCCATCTGGGTGCCGACGCCTGCGGCGTCAATTGGGATCGCGTCCATCCGGAACCGCTCCAGGTCGTACTCGTCCAGACCGCCGCTCACAAAGATCCGCACGTCGGGCAGACCGGCGCCGTCGAGTTGTTCGCGGGTCTCGCGGGCGAGCCGAGCGAGGTCGCCGCTGTCGAGACGGACTCCGAGGGGGCCGCTCAGTCCGAGCTGTCGGATGACCCCAATCGCGGCCTCCACGCCGGCTCGGGTGTCGTAGGTGTCGACCAGGAACGTGGTGCGCCCGGGCAGATCTTCAGCGAAAGCCCGGAAGGCCTTGGCCTCGGTCGGGAACGCCTCGATGTACGAGTGGGCCATCGTCCCCGCGGCCTCGAGCCCGAACCGCCGGGCAGCTTCCACGTTGCTCGTCGCCCCGAAGCCGGCAATCGCCGACACCCTGGCGACGGCCATGCCGGCCTCTGCGCCATGAGTGCGCCGCAGGGCGAAATCGACAAGTTCGATGCCCCCGGCCGCCAGCCGGCACCGGGTCGCCTTGGTGGCCAACGACGTCTGGTAGGTGATCTGGTTCAGCAAGTAGGTCTCGACCAGCTGTGCTTCGGCGATGGGAGCGGTGACTTCGAGCAATGGCTCGTCGGCGAATACGACGCGCCCCTCGGGCACAGCAATCACGTCTCCGCTGAAGTGCATGGCCTCGAACATATCGATGACGTCGGCGGGAAAGCCTGCTGTCCCGAGCCACGCCAGGTCATCCGGGCCGAAGGCGAACGATTCGAGGTACTTGAGGCAGTCCTCGAGCCCCGCGGCAACGAGAAACCCCCGACTCGGTGGAAGACGCCGCACGAACAGGCTGAAAGTGGCGGGACCGACCATGTCGCGACGCAGGTAGCTGGCCGCCATGTTGAGCTCGTAGAAATCTGTGATGAGGGCGTTACCCATCGGCCGCTCTCGTCCAAGTGCTGTCGGCTCGAGAGATGCCGACCTCGTTCGGTGCGGTCAGCGGTCCGGTGGATGATCCACTCTCCGCTGGTGATCGCTGGGTCAACATGTGAACGTCCTTGCCTCCGGGGGGTCCGTGCTCGCCGGCTGCCCTATTCACGATGCCCAACACGCTCGACCCGGCGATAGGGCCGTTGGTCCTCCGCGCTGGGGATCAGCTGCCCTCAGCAGGCAGACACAACGCGGCCCCCTGGAACGGTGGAGGACCGACCTTTAGCTACCCCTTGGAGCCACCCGATCCCGGGCGTGTCATGGCGACGCAGGCAAGGCGCCCGGGGCAATCCGTGACGCGCCGGTGGTCTAGCGCCAGCCGGACCAGGCCGGACTCGAGGTCACGCGCGTCGCAATGGGCCTCTTCGGCGAGCCGGGAAATGCGCCCCAGTTCGTCGCCGACCTGGGGAGGGAGAAGGCCCAGGTGGCGCGCCGTCTGGGCTGCTCGTGAGTCCAGTGGCGGTTGGGCGCCGGGCCACACGCCGCGGAGCTCCCGCAGAAAGAGCCCGGTGGTGACGGGGCCCCAGCCCGGCAGAGCCTCGAGCGCCGCGGCAAGGGCCGCTGGGCTGGTGCAGCGACGGCCGATTTCGCTGATCGCGCCCTCGTAGCGCTCCGTCACCACCTGGGCCAGCAGCTGCAGTCGTGTGGCGGTGCGGTAGTCGTAGCGGGCGTACCCGCCGGCATCGAGCAACGCCACCAGCTCCTGCCACTGCCGGCTGCCCGCATCAGTGATGCGCCGGATCCCCGCCTGCTCCAGTTGGGCATACGCCCGCTCCGCCACCCGCGCCGAAATACGGGTGCCGAACAGCGTCGACGCGACGAACCACCGCTCCACCTCGGCATCACCGGAGTCCAAGTCAATACCGAGCTCCCTCGAGTACCGGCCGCCGAAGCGCACGATGACTGCACGAGCAAGCTCCGCCGCCGCTGACCCCGTCACGGCACCTTCGGGACGTTCGTCCCTACCGCGACCGGGCCCGCCACGAGCAGACTGACGGCGTCGGGGGACAAGGTGCCGCCGACGGCCCGGGTGGGGTGCCGGGTGAACGACGAACCTAGGAAGACCGACATGATGCCCATTTCCCTTGTCATCATCACCGATAGGTTCCTGGACTGGGTCGCGCTTCCATTGTCCGCGGTTCGATCTTCCCGGCACAGCGCCAGCACGCGACGGCAGCACCCGATGAGCGGCTCGGCGCGGCGACTACACCCCGGCCCCCGCCAGCATGCACCCGAAGCACGAGAGACGTCTAACGAGCGCCGCCATCGGCTGCTGTACGAGACCGATACGGTCTTGGCGGCCATCGACGATCTCTTACCGCCACCAGGTGCCAACTCCGCCCTGACCAGGGCCCCAGCATTCGGACTGACGGCAGGGGTCGGTAGCGGGTTTATCGCTGGCCGAGAGGACAGAAGGCTATGCGGACCGCCCTGATCGTGATCGACATGCTGAACGACTTCATGGACGGGGTGCTCGGGAACCCAGCGGCGAAGCAGCTCGTCGGGCCTATCGCCTCGTTGGCCGAGCGGGCGAGGGGGAGCCACGAATGGATCGTCGTCTACACCAATGACGCCCACCAGCTCAACGACGTAGAGCTCCGGGTGTTTCCGCCCCATGCCTTGGCCGGAACGACGGGGGCTGCCGTGGTTGACGAGCTGCGACCGTGTGCCGACGACATAGTGGTCGGAAAGCGCTTCTACTCGGGGTTCACGGGGACCGACCTCGGGTCTCGCCTTCATTCGCAGGACGTGGGGAGGCTGGTGCTCGTCGGCCAGCACACCGATTGCTGTGTTCGCCACACGGCCTATGACGCCTTCGCCGGCGGCTACGAACTCATCGTCTGCTCTGACGCCACGACGGTGTTCGAGCCGGGATCGGACGAACCCGTGTCGCTTCGCCAAGCACGGGCCCTCGAGTACTTGAGCAGTTACTACGGCGCGAGGCTCGAGGACTCTGACGTCGTCGGATAGGAACCGCCCAGGGCTTGGTCGCCGAGTCAGGCTGTGGGCCAAACGATGACGTATCAGCCTCAAAGTCGTGCCGACGCACCCGACCTACATCAATATTCGGCTCTTGCGCACAACCGCGATCGGCTGGCCAAGGGCCGCTGCGAACCGCTCCGCCAGCTTGACCGCGCCGAGGTCTGGTGCCACCACGACAGAGCGACCCGGCTCGCGATTACGGAGTGCGGTGATGAGCACCGCCGTGCCGGTGAGCACCTCCACCGGGATCGAGCACGTCGCCTCGAACCCGGGCGTGTGAGGATCAACGACGATGATGCGATCGGCTCCCGCCGCGGCCAGTATGTCCGCTGCCACCCGTGCGCCGATCGCTTGGCCTGGTCGGCTGGACTCGATCATCGCGAACGCGACCTCGACTCTCTCCGAGTTCATCGGCTTCAGACTCGGTCGATAAGAACACGTAAAGACACGCGGCGCCCAGTCGCGCCTCCCACCGTGACGGGTATCCGGCTGTCAGCTTGTGACCTGGTCTGGGTAGTGCGACCAACCCGCATCTTCGACCTCTATGACGGCTCACGTTGCGCTCTTCGCGCTTCGCGAGCTGCTGGGGATCCCACTTTAGGCCTGTGACCTGGCCTTTCGTGGAGGTGAAGGGACTCGAACCCTCGGCCTCTACATTGCGAAAGTACGGTTCTCAGTGCGTGACGAGGACCTTTCCGTGGGCATCCCTGGCAGCAGTGCTGCGATCCCGGCAGATGCTCTCACGATGCCTCCCTTTGCCCCACGGTAAAGACACTTAAAGACACGCTCGGACAGACCCGTGGCGGGCCTGTTCACGGATCGCTCCTGACCTGTGATCTACGGGTCTCGCTATGCCACCTGACCTGCTACGCCCTATCCGACCCCGACCTGTCGCCGTCTACCGAACGGTTGTGGCGAGGGACTCCGAGCGCCACTATTAGGGAAATGGCGCTCGCCTACCCCCCACTGGAGCAGCACCCGGATCGGTTGCTTCCTCCCGATCCAGACGAGCGAGCGATCGCCCGGCGGCTGTACGGCGCGGTGCGGAACCTGCCGGTGCTCTCGCCACACGGCCATGTCGACCCCAAGCTCCTCCTCGACAACGAGCCGTTCACGGACCCGGCCGCCTTATTCGTGTCCCCGGATCACTACGTGACCCGGCTCCTGCACGCCGATGGTGTGGGTTTCGACGAGCTCGGGGTCGGCCAGGGAACGCTGCCGGAAGCGGCGGCGCGGCGGGTGTGGCGGCTCCTCTGCGAGCATTGGCCGCTCTTTCGGGGCACGCCGGTGCGCTTCTGGCTCGAGGCTGAGCTGGCGGAGATCTTCGGCGTAATACTTCGCCCCTCTGCTGAGACCGCAGATGCGATCTTCGACCAGATCGCGGGCCGTCTGGCCGAGGATGCCTATCGGCCGCGCGCCCTCTATGAGCGTTTCGGGATCAGTGTGCTCGCCACGACGTCCGACCCCAGCGACGATCTGACGGACCACGCCGCGCTGGCGGGGGACCCGACATGGTCAGGCCGTGTGATCCCGAGTTTCCGCCCCGACCGCTACCTTGAGCCAGCCCGCGCTGACTGGCCAGAGGCGGTGCGCTGCCTCGGTGAGGCCGCCGGTATAGATACCGGCGCTTATTCCGGCTTTCTCACAGCCCTGGAACGCCGTCGCCATTATTTCGCCGAGCGTGGGGCGACCTCAGCAGATCACGCCCACCTCGACGCGCAGACCGACCCGCTGGAAGCTGTCGAGGCGCAGCGCATCTTCCGCGCCGCGCTCGCCAAGGAGGCCACGGCCGCGGAGGCCACCGCATTCCGCCGCCACATGCTGTGCGAGATGGCTCGCATGTCCTGCGACGATGGGTTGGTCATGTCACTTCACTGCGGCGTACGCCGCGACCATCACACCGCAACCGCCGCCCGCTTCGGCCCCGATGTGGGGGCGGACATCCCCGTCCAAATCGAGATCACCGAGGCGCTGCGCCCGTTGCTCGAGCGCTATGGCGGTCATCCGGGATTCCACCTGGTCGTCTTCACGGCCGACGAGACGGTCTGGTCCCGCGAGCTCGCACCCCTCGCTGGCTTCTACCCGTCAGTGTACGTCGGGGTGCCTTGGTGGTTCCTCGACGCCCCCGACGCGATCCGGCGCTTCCAGTCCGCAGTTACCGAAACGGTGGGGTTCTCGCGGACCTCTGGCTTCGTGGACGACACCCGCGCCTTCTGTTCGATTCCGGCCCGCCACGACATGTCCCGACGTCTCGATGCCGGGATGCTGGCCCGGCTGGTGGTCGAGCACCGTCTAGAGGAGGACGAGGCGGCCGACGTCGCTGCCGACCTGGTGACCGGCGTGCCCGCCCATGTTTTCAAACTGTGACCCGAAGACGACCGGTGCGGGCAGTCACGCGCCGGTGCGCCGAGCGATCGTGGGCAGCATCCACCGCGAGTACTTGGACCGGACGCTCGTCCTCGGATGGCACCACCTCGAAGTCGTTTTCGCCGGAGTACGTAGAGCGCTACAACTCGCACCGTCCTCCAGCCAGCGCGCACCGTCAAGTCCGACTCGACTCCCGCCCTCATCGGCGACGTCGACGCCCCGCAGCTCCGAGGAAGCGACGGCTTGCGCCGCCTCATCCACGAGTAGCGACTCGTCGCGAGGTGGGCGGATGGGTCCTCGGCACCCACAGGGTTCTCGCTCGTCGCCCCTGGACTGCGACTACGGGCCTGAGGGCCGGCAGTCGCATGTGGGCACCTCCTCAGTGGGATGACTCTCACCAAAGTGCATCTGCCCGCACTCAAAGCCCGGCGGTGGCACCTCTGCGGGCGAGTTCGATCCCACTCGACCACTGAGGCTTTCCAGGACCCGCTACGTCAAACCATGCACTTGTGGACTATTTCACAAGTTCGGGGCCGACGCGCCGACTAAGGACCTACAACGGCGAGGAGCCACAAAGGACCCACCCCATGCTTCGTGCCTTTCTAATGGTTGCCGAGGCCACTGAACGTCGCTACAGTCCGAACTGGCGATCGACGGGGCCGCAAGGGTCCTAGAAATGATTGCGTGGGGTGGAGGTGCCTCTGGGGTCAGGCAGGACCGCATTTCGCCAATCGCCTTGACCCACGATTCGAGCCATCCGCTTAACGAATTCGTGTCATTCGGACGAATAGGGACGAAATCCTCTATGCATTTCATCCACGCCTGGCCTGAATTCGATTGACAGCATTGATCCGTGTCAGTTAACCCCAGAAAGGGGGATGGCAACATGGCGAAATCCGAGCCATATGAGGTAGATCCGAGGCACTACGAGGTCTCCAGGCGTCGATTCCTGCAAGCCGGCGCGGCCGCAGCATCCATCCCCCTCCTCGGAGGGATGATGGAAGTGCTCACCGAGCGTGGAGCGGCGGCACAAGGCTTCCGAGATGAATCGATGGAACTGTTCGCCTCGCACCCCGCCTACAAGTTCACGTTCGTCAACCACGTGACGACGAACCCGTTTTTCACTGCCACCCAGTACGGCTTGGCGGACGCCGCCGCGCTCCTCGGAATCCCGAAGCCGGTGTGGACCGGATCGCAGGTTTCGGCGGTCTCGGATATGGTCAACGACATTGACATCGCGATCGCCGGAAAAGTGAACGGCATCGCCACGACCCTCATCGATCCGACGGCCTTCAACACCCCGGTCGACCGCGCGTTGGGCATCGGCATTCCGGTCGTCGCCTACAACGCCGACGAGCCCGGGAACAACCGGATGTGCTACATCGGGCAGAGCAACGAGACTGCGGGTGCTGCAGCCGCGCAGAGAATCGTGACGGCGATTCCGAAGGGAAGCCTCATCGGAATGGTCATCGCCACCCCGGGCACGGGCAACATTCAGCCCCGGATCAACGGCGCTCTGCCGGTCTTTCAGGCGGCAGGGATGGTTACCGAGACCATTGCCGGCGGCGCGTTGCTGGCACAAGAGACCACGGCGGTCCAGGCGTGGTGGGAGGGCCACAAGGACGTGAAGTTCCTGTACTCGGTCGACGACGGCGATTCGGTCGCCGTCGCCCAGTGCATCGCGAACAACCACCTGAAAGGGATTACCCTCGGCTCGGGATGGGACGTCGGCATCCCAGTACTCGACGGCGTCGCGAACGGCGAGATCGATTTCACGATCGACCAGCAGGCCTACCTCCAGGGCTTCGTACCGACGGTGCAGTTGTTCTTGTACAACATCTCGGCCGGCCTGATGAAGCCGTGCGACACCGACACCGGTCTCGGCTTTGTGACGAAGGCGAACGTGGCTCCCTACCTCGCGCACAAGACTCGATGGGAAGGGGACGGCACGAAGGAGACGGCGTACAAGCCTCCGGCGACAATCGGCGTCTAATCCGTGTTGCCCGCGGCCCCCGATGAGGAAGGGGCGGCCCCCGTTCCGTTTTACGCGGAACGGGGGCCGCTGCGTCGCATTTCCGACGCTATCTTTCGGCGACCCGAGACGACGATCTTCGTCGTCTGCGTCGTACTCATCGTCTACTTCTCGATCCGAAACACGGCTTTCTACTCCTATACGAACGTCGTCACGATGGCTCAGTACACCGCGCCCATCGCGGTCATCGGCGCTGGCGAGGTGATGCTGCTCGACCTCGCCGAGATCGATCTCTCCGCCGGGCAGGTCTACCTGACCGCGCCGTGGATCGTCGTGCTCCTTGCTCAGCGCGGCGTGCCGCTGGGTTGGGCGATCGTCGTCTCTTTGCTCTGCTGCATCGGAATCGGACTGTTCAACGGGACCGTTGTCGTCGGGCTTCGAGTCCCGTCGTTCGTCGCGACTCTCGGCGTGAACTACGTGCTCGCCGGATTCGTCCTCGTCGCCTCGAGTGACATCACAACCGAGATGATCGGCACCACGGGGAAGTTCGGCCAGTACTTCGGGATCGGCAACTGGGCCGAGGGGCTGTGGGGATTGGGGATCGTCCTCGTCATCTGGGCGCTGCTCAAGGGCACGCGATTCGGCCTCCACACGACGGCAACGGGCGGCAACGAGCTCGGTGCCGCCGAGGCCGGGGTCTCCGTGCGAAGCGTGAAGATCTGGTGCTTCGTCATCATGGCCCTCGTTGCCGGCTTCATCGGTATCATCGACGCGATCCGAATCGGGAGCCTCGACCCTGCGGCTCCGGGGTTGAACGAGATGCTGAGCGGCGTCTCGGCTGCGGTCATCGGCGGAACAGCCCTGACAGGTGGGAAGGCCACGGTGCTCGGGACCTTGATCGGAGCCGTTGTGCTTGGCGTTCTGGAAGATGGATTCAACCTCATCGGCATCAGTGCGAACTGGTTCATCCTCGTCGAAGGGGCCGTGATCCTTCTTGCAATGGGGATAAACGTCCAGCTGGGACGGGTGACCCAGCTGGGACGGTTTGCGAGGACCAGCACGTGACGGACGCACGGCCAGGCGACGGTCCCGAGACGGGCGGCAGCGCCGAGCGGGACGTGCCGGCGGGTGCTGCAGCCCTGCAGGTCGACGAGGGAAGGCACGCCGTCACGGGACCGGACAACATCATTCGGACAGAAGGGATAACGAAGCGGTTCGGCGCGCTCATCGTCCTGCGCGGCATCGACATTCACCTCGGGCGCGGCGAAGTGCTCGGGCTCGTCGGCGACAACGGCAGTGGCAAGAGCACTCTGGTGAAGATCCTCTGCGGCTTCCACCGCCAGGACTCCGGGCGGATCTTCGTCGAAGAGAAGGCGGTGGATTTCCACTCCGTGAAGGATGCTCGTGCGTGCGGCATTGAGACCGTGTACCAGGACTTGGCGCTCGTCCCCGCGCTCACCGTCTACCAGAACCTCTTTCTCAACCGTGAACTGACCCGATTCGGGCGGATCGGGTGGCTGAGGAACGGCGAGATGCGCAAGCGGGCTCGTGAGTACCTCAGCGACATCAAGGTCGACATTCCTAGCGTCGACGCGCTCGTCGAGACGCTCTCCGGTGGCCAGCGACAAGCCGTCGCGTTGGCGCGAGCGACGCGCCAGGAAGCGGCGGTTCTCCTCCTCGATGAGCCGCTCGCGGCGATGGGCGCGAAGGAGTCCGCTCTGGTGATCGACCTCGTCAAGGATCTCTCGCACAATCACGGCGTCTCGATGATTGTTATCGACCACAACTACACGCACCTGTTCGAGCTGTGCGACCGGCTGAACCTCCTGCAAGAAGGGCGCATCACCTTGGACCAGCGCGTCCAGGACACGTCGATCGAGGAGCTGACCGAACTCATGGTCGCGGAGTACCGACGCCGCGTCACGGCCGGCGAGAAGGAACTCGAGCGTTGACGCAGGGGCCAATCATCTCAGACGATTAAGGAACCACCGACATGGAGTACCGACAGCTCGGCTATACAGGGGTGCGTGTCTCGGCGCTCGCCCTCGGCACCATGACATTCGGCGGTCGCGGCAAGTTCGCGATGGTCGGAGAGGTCGACGTCGATGTCGCCCGGAGCATGGTCCAGAGATCGCTCGACGCCGGCGTCAACTTCATCGACACGGCGGATGTCTACTCGGATGGCCGGTCCGAGGAGATCGTCGGGGAGGTCATCAAGGGGCGCCGCGACGAGATCGTCCTCGCGACGAAGGCGCGCTATGCGATGGGGAATGGCCAGAACGACGCCGGGTTGTCGCGCCGGTACCTCCTGCGAGCCTGCGAGGCGAGTCTAAGGCGCCTCCAGACCGACTACATCGACTTGTACCAGGTGCACGAACGGGACGGCGTCACCCCCATGGACGAGACCCTCGACGCCCTCGACACCCTCGTCCACCAGGGGAAGGTTCGCTACATCGGGTGCTCAAACCATTCGGCGTGGCACGTCATGAAGGCGCTCGGCATCTCCGAGCGCCGCGGCTTACAGCGCTACGTGACCCAGCAGATCTACTACTCCCTGCTCGACCGGGACGCCGAGTACGAGCTCATCCCACTCGCCATCGACCAGCAGATGGGGATCCTGACCTGGAGCCCGCTTGCTGGTGGCCTGCTCTCCGGAAAGTACCGCAGAAACAAGGATCGTCCCGCGGGCGCGCGGCAAACGACGTCCTGGGGCGAACCACCTGTCTACGACGAGGATCGGATGTACGACATCATCGAGACCCTGGTTGAGGTGGCGACCGCTCGCGGAAAATCACCTGCCCAGACAGCGCTGGCGTACTTGCTCGGACGCCCGGCGGTCACTTCGGTGATCATCGGGGCGCGCACCGAGGAACAGCTCACCGACAATCTCGGTTCTGCGGAGTGGACGCTCACTGAAGACGAGCGTGCCACACTGGACAAGGCGACCGCACTACGTCTCATCTACCCCTATTGGCACCAGGCCAAAACCGCCCCGGAACGGCTCAGCCCCGCAGACGAGGCGCTCTTGGCGCCGTTCCATTGAACGCACCAGTGCCGGACGAAGGTCGCAATGAGAGAGAACATCGAGGAGCACCCTAGGTTGCCGAGCCCACCAGGACGTTGATGGGGTCGGCCCGTGACCGGGGGCACGTGAGGAGGAGGACTGATGACCGAACCGACTAAGCAGGACAGGTTCTCGTTCGGCTTGTGGACGGTCGGTTGGCAGGCGCGTGACACCTTCGGGGATGCCACACGCGCGCCCCTCGACCCTGTCGACTCGGTCTCTCATCTCGCTGAGCTCGGAGCATACGGCGTGTCCTTCCATGACGACGATCTCATCCCGTTCGGAACCGACGACGTCGCGCGCGAGCGACTCGTCACGCGCTTCCGCCAGGCGGTCGACGAGGCCGGCCTGACCGTCCCGATGATGACCACAAACCTGTTCACGCATCCGATGTTCAAGGAGGGTGCGTTCACGGCGAACGACCGGGGCGTCCGCCGATACGCCCTGGCGAAGGTGATGCGAAACCTCGATCTCGCTGCTGAGCTGGGTGCGGAGACGTACGTGTTCTGGGGAGGACGTGAGGGCTCGGAGACCGACGCCGCCAAGGACGTGCGTGCGGCGCTCGACCGGTACGGGGAGGGACTCGACTTTCTCGCCCAGTACGTCATCGACCAGGGCTATTCGATTCGCTTCGCGATCGAGCCGAAGCCGAATGAGCCGCGAGGTGACATCATCCTTCCTACGGTCGGGAGCGCGCTCGCCTTCATATCCACTCTCGAGCACCGTGACATGATGGGTGTCAATCCTGAGGTTGGTCACGAGCAAATGGCGGGACTGAACTTCGTCCACAGCATCTCTCAGGCCCTCTGGCACGGCAAGCTGTTCCACATCGACCTCAACGGCCAAAGAGGGGTCAAGTACGACCAGGATCTCGTCTTCGGCCATGGGGATCTCGTGAGCGCATTCTTCCTCGTCGATCTCCTGGAGAACGGCGGACTGAGTGGCGGGCCTTCGTACGAGGGACCGCGCCATTTCGACTTCAAGCCACTCCGGACGGAAGACGCCGCCGGCGTGTGGGAAGCCGCCGCATCGAACATGCGCACGTACCTCCTCCTCAGGGATCGAACGCGAGCATTCCGTGACGACCCCGAGGTACGCGAGGCGCTCACCACGAGCCAAGTCCCGGACCTCTCGGTCCCAACCCTGGCTGACGACGAGACACCAGCAGGATTGCGTGCCGACCCCGACACGTATGAACGCTTCGACGTCGACGCAGCCGGCGCACGAGGTTGTGGATTCGCCCGTCTCGACCAGCTTGCGATTGAGCACATCCTCGGCGAGCGCTGACCGACTCCCAAGTGCGACATACCGGCAACGCGGGATTCTGTCGCGTGATGAGCTGAAAAGATGACGCTCGTCGCCGGGATCGATTCGTCCACGCAGTCCTGCAAGGTCGTCGTGTGCGTGGCCGAGACGGGAGCGGTCGTCCGATCGGGGACCGCTCCGCATCCCGAGGGAACCGAGATCGACCCAGTGCTCTGGTTGGCGGCCTTGCGCAAGGCCCTTCAAGAGGCAGGGGGGCTGGACGATGTCGCCGCGCTCGCCGTCGCCGCGCAGCAACACGGGATGGTCTGCCTGGACGAGCATGGGAGAGTCGTCCGACCGGCGATGCTCTGGAACGACACCCGCTCGGCGGCGGCGGCGGCCGAGCTCGTCGAGGAGCTCGGCGGCCCGGTCGAGGGTGGACGGGCGTGGGCCGAGGCGGTGGGAAGCGTCCCCGTCCCGTCGTTCACGATCACGAAGTTGCGGTGGCTTGCCGCACACGAACCGGAGAACGCCGCAAGGACAGTATCGGTATGCCTTCCGCACGACTGGCTCACCTGGCAACTCGGCGGCGCCCTCTCGGGGCGAGAGCTCGGAGCAAACGCCCTCGCCACAGACCGAAGCGACGCCAGCGGCACCGGCTACTTCTCGCCCGCCACGGGTGAGTACCGCCTCGATCTCCTTGACCGCGCCTTCGGACGAAGGGTGGAAGTCCCCGGAGTGCTCCATCCCGCACAAGGTGCCGGCCATACCCCGGAGGGCCAGGCGTTGGGTTGCGGCACGGGGGACAACGCAGCCGCTGCGCTCGGTGTTCTCGCACTGCCGGGAGACGTCGTCGTGTCGATCGGGACCTCGGGCACCGTCTTCGCCGTGTCTGACCACCCCTCGGCAGACCCGTCCGGGGTGATCGCGGGGTTTGCCGATGCGACGGGCCGTTTTCTCCCACTCGTGTGCACGCTCAACGCTGCTCGGGTGCTCGAAGCGGCGGCGCGGTTGCTCGGAGTCGACCAGGACCAGCTCTCCTCACTCGCGCTGGAGGCCCCCGCGGGTGCCGACGGCCTCGTTGTCGTTCCGTATCTGGAAGGAGAGCGGACACCGAACCGACCGTTCGCAACCGGCGCCATCCATGGTCTCCGCCTCAGCACATCGACGCCCGCACACCTCGCTCGGGCCGTCGTCGAGGGGATGCTGTGCGGCCTTGCCACCGGGCTCGACGCCCTGCTCGAGCAGGACGTTCGGGCCGACCGGGTCATCCTCATCGGAGGGGGCAGCCGCTCCGATGCGGTCCGCCGGATCGCCCCCGGGATCCTTGGTCGTCCGGTCATTGTGCCTGCGCCGGCGCAGCATGTTGCCATAGGCGCAGCGCGACAAGCGGCATGGCTGCTCAGTGGTGATGCCGAGCCTCCCGATTGGCCCGCAGGCACGAACGTCACCTATCGGGCCGATCCCCTCGAATTCGTCCGGGCTCGTTACGCCGAAGTATCGGAGTTGACGGCGAGCGTCCCCGGCGAAGGCCCGGGGACGCTGTGATCTCGGGACCCTTCCCGGCTGGCCGTCAGTGGGGCTCCTCGTTCGCGAGTCGAGTTCACACCTCCCGGTTCGACTGGTGCACGGGCGTGACACAATGACGAGGGTGGGCGTGCGCGAGACGTCAGGACGACGCTGCTTGGCGGGAGGCGCATGAGCACCTCGCCATCTCCAGGCGCTCGGAGCGTGACGGTCGGAGTCGACTTCGGAACAGAGTCTGGGCGCGTCCTGCTGCTCGACCTGCGTACTGGCGAGGAACTTGCGGTTGTGGAGGTCAGATACCCGCATGGCGTCATCGACTCGACCCTTCCTCACAACGACGAGGAGCTGCCTCCGGACACGGCGTTGCAAGACCCTGGCGACTATCTCGAGGTCCTCTACCAAGGGGTTTCCGACGCGCTCGCTGTCGGGAACGTCGCTCCGGAGGAGGTCATCGGCCTCGGCATCGACTTCACATCGTGCACCGTCTTGCCGGTGACCGCGGACGGCACCCCGCTCTGCCAGCTCGATCAGTGGCGGGCTCGCCCTCATGCGTGGGTCAAGCTCTGGAAGCACCACTCCGCGCAACCGATCGCCGATCGCCTAAATGCGATCGGGAGAGATCGCAACGAGGACTTCCTCTCCCGCTACGGGGGTCGCCTCTCCTCCGAGTGGTACTTCCCGAAGCTCATAGAAATCTGGCAGGAAGACCTTGCCATCTTCGACGCAATGAGCGCGTTCGTCGAGGCGACCGACTGGGTCATATGGCATCTCACGGGCACGCTCTTGCGTGCCAGCTGCTCCGCCGGTTACAAGGCATGTTGGTCGGCAAAGGAGGGACTTCCACCTCGGGCCTTCTTCGAGGCCGCCTATCCCGGCTTCCCAGACCCGAGCGAGAAGCTGGGGACGAGCTTTGCACCCCCCGGTCGCTGCGCGGGAACCCTCCGGCCGGAGGTTGCGGCCCGCCTCGGGTTGAACCCGACGGTAGCCGTGGCGGTCGGCAACGTGGATTCGTTCGTGTCGGTCCCCGGGGCCGGCGTCCAAGATCCCGGCGTGTTCTTGATGGTAGTCGGCACGTCCATCTGCGACCTGGTCATCGACCGGCGTGAGATCAGAATGGCAGGAATCACGGGAGTCGTTGAGAACGGAATTCTTCCCGGATACTTCGGCTACGAAGCGGGGCAAGCCGCCGTCGGCGACATGTTCGCATGGTTCGGGGACCGCCTCCTCAACCTCGGGAAGAGTGAAGTCGGCTCGGGCGCGAGTTGGTATGTGGATCTCGAGAGGGCGGCGGCAAACATCCCGCCGGGAGAGAGCGGGCTGGTCGCTCTCGATTGGTGGAACGGCAATCGGACGATCCTGGGAGACGCCGACCTCTCGGGCGTCATCGCCGGCCTCACCCTGGCGTCCACGCCAGTCGAGATCTACCGTGCGCTGTTCGAATCGGTGGCCTTCGGAACACGGCGGATCATCGAGAACTTCGTCGAGCACGACGTCCCTATCGCCGAAGTGGTCGCATGCGGCGGGATAGCCGAACGCAGCGAGCTGATGATGCAGTTGATCGCCGATGTGACCGGCCTGCCCGTAACCATTCCTGACTCAAGCCAGATACCGGCACGTGGTGCGGCGCTGTTCGGCGGCCTTGCCGCAGGCTCGGCACGAGGTGGCTTCGACGACATCGAGACGGCCGTCGCCAGGCTCAAGCCCGACATCGCACGTCGCTACGAGCCGTCTCAATCGCACATGGTGACGTACGGTGACCTCTATTCCGTCTTCTGCGCGCTCCATGACGAGTTCGGTCGTGAGCACGTGGAATGGCTCCACCGGTTGAGGCAGATCCGCCGCACTGCCATGGCATCACACACCTAGCATGACACTGACATACGTAATTACATCGGTGATCTCCTTGTGAGAGAAATCTTGATGGACAAGCGAGAGCAGCGGCGAAAGATCCGACACCGAGCGTCCTCCCGTTCTTGGCACTAAGGTGAGAGGCACGGACAGGCGTTGTCAACGCACATGGCCCACCAAGGAGGGAGGCGATGACGGCGAACGAGCGACCGCGCATCGGGATGCTTGGGATCATGCAAGAGCTCTACGACGAAATGATCCCTCGCATCACTGAGCACCAGGCTGAATTCTCGAGGGCGCTGTGCGAGCAACTCGCACCCGCCGCCGAGGTCATCTTCACCCGGCCAGCCCGCAACCGTGACGACATCGAGGAGATCGTGAGAGACCTCGGCGGCCGAGACCTTGACGGAATCATGATCGTCATGCTCACGTACGGTCCCGCGATGCGGACGCTCCGTGCGCTGCAGGAGAACCTACTCCCTCTTCTGCTGGCGAACATTCAGCCGGAGCCCGTCGTGAGCTCCTCCTGGACGATGGACGACCTTACGTACAACCAGGGCATCCACGGAGCCCAGGACCAGTCAAACGCCTTGTTGCGCGCCAGGCTCCCCTACTCGATCATCACCGACGACTGGCACTCGCCGGAGTTTCTCGCCTCCTTCGAGGCTTGGGCGCGAGCGGCACAGACGGTCACGAAACTACGGCGCACGAAGATCGCCCTGTTCGGCTACCCGATGAACGGCATGGAGGACGTCCTGTACGACGCGACCGCGCTCCTGCGGAAGATCGGACCGATGATCGTCAACGAGAACCTCGGCGACCTCTTCCAGCACATGCAGGCGGTGGACGACGAAGCGATCACTGCGGTTCGTCAACGCCAGGAGTCGCAGTTCGAGGTCGACCCAAACCTTCCGAGCGAGAGCCACGAGTACGCCATCCGCTTGGAGATCGCCCTACGCGAGATGTTGGTGCAGGGAGGCTACGAGGGGTTCTCGGTTCACTTCGAGCCAGTCGGACGCGATGGGCGCTTTCAGCAACTCCCCCTCCTGGCAGCCTCGAACCTCATGGCAGACGGCTTCGGCTACGGAGCCGAGGGAGACACGAACGCGGCTGCGCTCGTGTGCGCCAGTCACACGCTCATCGGCGACGCCCATTTCAGCGAGATGTATGCCATGGACTACGAGCTCGACTCCGTTCTCGTGAGCCACATGGGCGAGGGAAACTGGCGGATCGCACGTCACGACCGCCCGATCCGCCTCGTCGACCGCCCGCTCGGCATCGGAGGCCTGAGTAACCCGCCGACGACGGTGTTCTCCGCTCAGCCGGGGATCGCGACTACCGCCACGCTCATCGCACTGGAGGGCGAGCACTACCGGCTGGCCGTCGGACGCGGTGACATCTTGGACACTCCGGAGCTGCCAAACGTCCAGATGCCGTACTTCCATTTCCAGCCGAGTTCGGGTATGCGGACGTTCCTCACATCCTGGCTCCGAAACGGGGGGACGCACCACTTTTGCATGAACCTCGGCGACCACGTGGAACGCTGGCGCTACCTTGCGGAGCTCCTCGACATCGACTTCGTCGAGATCTGAGGACTGGCGAAACCGTGAGCCCTCGGGCAGACCTCCGAGAGGAGGTGCTCAATGCGAACTTGGGATTGGTGCGGCACGGTCTCGTCACCTTGACCTGGGGTAACGCCAGCGGCATCGACCGCGCCACTGGCCTGATCGCCATCAAACCCAGCGGGGTTCCCTACGCGGAGATGGACGTCGACGACATCGTCGTCATCGACGTCTCTGGTGAGGTAGTCGAGGGTGATCGGCGCCCTTCAACTGACACCCCGACCCATCTCTCGCTCTACCGCTCGTTTCCGGAGATCGGCGGCATCATCCACACCCACTCCACTTGGGCCACCTCCTGGGCACAGGCCGGACGGGAGATACCGATCCTCGGGACGACCCACGCAGACCTGTGCCCCGATCCGGTGCCCGTCACCAGGCGTCTCTCACCTGACGAGGTGCGAGACGCCTACGAGGAGAGCACAGGGATCGTCATCAGCGAGGTGATCAACGACCGCGGCATCGACCGGGTCCCCGCCGCCCTCGTGCTCGGCCACGGCCCCTTCACCTGGGGCGAGACGGTCTCGCAGGCGCTCGAGCGGGCGGTCACCCTCGAAGAGGTCGCGCGCATGGCCTTCCTCACCGTCATGCTCCGCCCTGACGCGAGGCCACTAGCAGCGGAGGTGGCCGACCGACACTTCACGAGAAAGCACGGGCCTGGCGCCTACTACGGACAGCCGCGCTAACTCGTGGGCAGAACATTCGTCGTCTCATGACCGACGACGTTCCCAAAGTTCTTACGCACCTGGCGAGTGGCCTCACCATGGATGTCGTCAAGGGAGGACGGCTTCAATCGCCGCAGCGAGCTCATCCTGACCTTCCAGGAAGTCGAGCGTCGTGTAGCGAGACCGGAGCCGGTTCGCCAACCGGAAGGTCGTCCTGAGCGTCGCCGCGTCGATGTCGAGGAAGCCCGGTTCGGTGGGGATCCCGGCAGTCAGCAAGGCCTTGCTGACCATCGGGAACACACGCATCGCCTCCCCTGCTCGATCCTGTAGCACCTCCCACTGCCTGGCCGTTCCCGGCCACTCCGAGATGCGGTCGCGCTGGTAGTGGCGTTTCTCCTCCATCACGGCACCCACCGCAATGGCATGGCCTTCCAACCACGAGGACTCCTCGTCGCCATCGGAGGTGACGGGGCGGGGAGGCTTGAGCGTCGGTACACCCCCTCCAAACGCGAACCGTTGGAGGCGCATGGCGAAGTGCGTCGCATAGCCCACCTGGAGGCCATGCGACGCATGGGGTCGCCACCCATTCGAGGCAAGCAGGTCCCAGAAGTGCGAGGCGTGGTGCTCGCAGCCACTCGCTGGTCGGGAGGAACCCATCATGGCCATGGCGATACCGGACTCGATGAGGCCGTGCAGCAGCTGCGAAACGGCCTGTGGAGACTGCCCCAGGCTGTCGTCGACATGGGTGGCGGCTTCGACGAAGGACTCGGTCACCCGCCGCTCGACCTCCGGGCAGAACTGCTCGCCGTTCAGCCCGTGGGAAATCAGCCAATCAACGCGCGCTGACGCTTTGCCGAGCAGATCCCCGAGTCCGGCTCGCGTCATCTCGGGCGGAGCGGCGGCGACCGTGTCCGGGTCCGCAAAGATCGCCACCGGGGGCACGGCAGGGTACGTCGTCTTCATGCCTCCGAACTCCATCGCGGCGACGCTCGAGGCGTACCCGTCCATGGAGGCGGCAGTGGGTATGCTCACGAACTCGAGACCTGTGCGGCTGGCAACATACCGGGTGAGGTCTGTGATCACCCCAGATCCGACTGCGAACATGGCGTCAGGTTCAGCCTCGCTCACTCTCGCCTGGAGGCGCGACACCGCAGACTCGTTGGCGAACAGGCCACTGTGCTCGGGAAACCTACATGTCGCAACGCGTACCTTGGCGCTCGACAGTTCGTCGACGACGCGCAATCCGGCGGCTTCTTCGGTGTTTGCGTCCATGATGACGAGCGGCTTCGACCACCGGCGCTCTCTCGCGTATGCGCTCAGCCGCTCCAGTGCGTCGACGCCGATCACCACCGCGTCAAATGGGACGCTGTGGAGCGCACCGCACACGCAGCGATCGTCGATCACCACACCGGCTTCCGATACCGCATGAACGGGAGCTGCCATGGACGCACTAGGTGCCAGGGCAGTCGGCGTGTTGTACTCGGTCGTTTCGGCATCCCAGGTGTGGTCGTCGTTGCCCCTCGGAGCTATGACCTGCCAGCGGCCCGCCAACCCTATACCACGATGTTCTTCAATCGTCTCGGTCCGATACATCCCAACATCTCAAGCACTTCAGGAGACTCGAGGCAGTGCGACGGCGGGACCCCACCGGATCTGTGTCGATGCCGGGATCCGGTGTGAGTGGTCGGCGAGCACGCGTCGAGACTCGAAACGACCGGCTGGCATGAACTCAAGCCGCTCGGAGTTGTCAACATGTGAACGTCCTTGCTCCCGGGGCGTCCGTGCACGCCGGCTGCCCTATTCACGATGCCCAACGCGCTCGAACCGATAGGGTCGATAGTCCTCCGGCGCGGGGATCACGTAGCCTCAGCAGGCAGCCACAAGGCTGCCCACTGGAACGGCGGAGGACCGACGTTGACAGCTGCAGCCGTGTCGCGGTGCGGTAGTCGTAGCGGGCGTACTCGCCAGCATCGAGCAACGCGACGAACTCGTGCCACTGCTGGCTGCCCGCGTCGGTGATGCGCCGGATCCCGGCCCGCTCCAGTTGGGCATACGCCCGGTCCGCCACCCGCGGCGAATTGCGGCTGCCGAACAGCGTCGACGCGAGGAACCACCGCTCCACCTCGGCATCACCGGAGTCCACGTCAATACCGAGTTCCGGCTGATACGGCACACCGAGCTTGCGCACGACGATCACATCGAGCGGCGGATTCAGCTCTCGAGCAACCTCGAACGCAACCGGCACCCTGCCCCTCGGAAGCCCGAACACCACCACGTACTCGTGGCCGAGGCGCTGCTTGAGCTCCTCGGCCATGTCGGCCGGCGTCCGCCCTGTCCCCCCAGCCCGGCCAATCTCCAGGGCCGATGGCCCTACTGGCGGGCGGGACCGCACCGTGGATCAGCTGCTCACTCGAAGCGACCGAGATCGTCGAGCGGTTCCTCCCGGTACAGGCGGCCGATCGCATCGCTAAGCACGGTTGCGACCGAACACACCTCCAACACCGGAGGGGCCGCCGATGGAATCCGAACCGTGTCGGTCACGAGCAGGCGGGCGAGTCCCAGCTGGGCGAGACGATCGGGAGCGGCTTCGAGCAACAGCGCATGTGTGGCGGCGACGACCGTCCCAGGTAAAGCGCCGTGCGCCTCAAGCAGTCGGGTGGTCGCCTCAATGGTGGCACCCGTCGAAATCATGTCATCGACGACGATCGGCCGGCACCCTTCGACGTCGCCGACCAACTCCTCGGCGCGAACACTGGTTCCGGATAGACGGCTCTTGCGCACCATGGCGACCGGCAGGCCGGCAGCTGCCCCGAAGCGCTCGGCCAGTTTGACCGCGCCCAGGTCTGGTGCCACGATCACCGAACGACCCAGCTCGCGGTCGCGGAGCGCAGCGACGAGCACCGACGTGGCAGTGAGCACCTCCACCGGGATCGAACAGGTCGCCTCGAACCCCGGCGTGTGAGGATCAACAACGACGATGCGATCGGCTCCCGCCGCGACCAGGATGTCGGCGGCCACGCGGACGCCGATGGCTTGGCCCGGTCGGCTCCGGCGATCCTGGCGGGCGTAGCCGAAGTACGGCACGACAGCAGTCACCCGCTCCGATCCGGCTCGTCGGCAAGCGTCCACCAAGAGCGCAAGCTCCATCAGGTGCTCGTTCACCGGCGGCGCGGTCGGCTGGACGACGTAGACGTCGTCGCCCCGCATTGGACCAACCACCGGGCAGAGCTCACCGTCGGGGAACCGCTCGAGTCCGCCCCGCATGGCCACGCTACCCATGCCCGCCGCCACAGCCTCGGCCAGATTGGGATTCGCCGTGCCGGCCACGATGCAGAGCGCCACCGCTACGTCCTTTCGACGAGGACTCGGCGACGATCCGGTCCCATGCTCATTGTTAGCCCTTCACCACGCCGACGGGCCGCAGCCGGACGACCCGCCGGGCAAGCCCGGCGCGTTCACATGTGGCCACGACCTCGTCCACGTCCTTGTAGGCCACCGGCGCCTCCTCGGCCAGGCCTCGAGCCGATCTGGCCCGCACTGCGATGCCCATCGACTCGAGCTGGCGCCGCAGCTCGCTGGCTTGTACCTGGCGGGCCGCGGCATGGCGGCTCATCGTTCGCCCCGCCCCATGGCAGGCCGAGCAGAACGCTCCGCCGGGCTCCACTCCCACCAGCACGTACGATGCCGTGCCCATCGAGCCCGGGACGAGCACCGGCTGGCCCGCGGTGCGCAGATCTTCGGGCAGATCGGGGTGCCCGGGCGGGAGCGCACGGGTGGCGCCCTTGCGATGCACGCAGAGCAGCCGCAACGCACCGGCGACCTCATGGTGTTCGAGCTTCGCCAGGTTGTGCGAGACGTCGTAGACCAAGGCGAGTTCCCCGGTCCCGACCACCGCCTCGAATGCCTGGCGCGCAGCGACCGACAGCGCCTGGCGGTTCGCCCGCCCGTAGTTGGCGGCGGCCGCCATGGCCCCCAGGTACGCCTGCCCCTCCGCCGAGTGCACGGGAGCACAGGCGAGCTGCCTATCCGGCACCGAGATGCCGTACCGAGGCATCGCTCCGAGCATCGTGCGCACGTGGTCCGAGCAGATCTGGTGCCCGAGGCCTCGGGAACCGCAGTGGATCATGATGCAGACCTGCGAGGGAGCCAGTCCGAACGCCTCGGCGGTCTCGGAATCGTAGACCTCGTCGACCACCTGGACCTCGAGGAAGTGGTTGCCCGACCCGAGGCTCCCCACCTGGCGCAGACCCCGCGCCATGGCACGCTCGCTCACCTCGGTGGGGTCGGCACCGGCGAGGCTGCCGCCGTCCTCGCAACGAGCGAGATCGGCATCGGTGCCGAGTCCCGCCCGCACCGCCGCCCGAGCGCCTTCTCGCAGCACGGCCTCGAGGTCGTGCTCGTCACACCGCCACACGCCACCACCGCCCAACCCACGCGGGATGCAGACGTCGAGGGCGTCCATCAGTACCTCGAACCTCGGTGCCAGCTCGTCGACCGAGATCGGTGAGACGAGCAGACGTACCCCACACGAGATGTCGAACCCCACACCACCCGGCGAGATCACTCCGCATCTCTCCACGTCGGTCGCGGCCACGCCTCCGATCGGGAACCCATAGCCCCAGTGGATGTCGGGCATTGCGTAGGAGGCCTCAACGATGCCGGGCAACGTGGCCACATTGACCACTTGCTGCAATGCCTGGTCCTCGACCCGTGAGAGCAACTCCTTCGACGCGAAGACGATCCCCGGGACCGACATCGCACCGACCGGGTCGATGCGCCACCGGTCGGTCGCCTCTGGCTCACGAGAGAGCTGGACTCGTCCCGGCATCGACCGCGATCGCGCGCTCGTCATACGTCGATCAGCACCCGGCACCGCCAGCCCCCTTCGACGGGCGCCATCGACAGCTCGTGGTACGAGACAGCCTTGGGCACCGGTCCGACGACTTCGACCTCGTCGGCCGGGACCACCTCCATGTCTCCGGCGATCCCGCCATCTTCGGTCTCGGCGAGGTGGAACCGCACCGGTACCACCGAGAAGACATCGAGCGCGTAGATCACGTCTTCGAAGAGCGAGATCAGGGTGTCCTCCGGACCCTCTGGAGCAACGGCGAAGGGCACGAGTCGGGTGGCCGGCACGTCGGACACCTCAGCGAAGGACTCGACGAGCCCCAACAGCGCCTGGACCAGACACGACGACCGATCGGGGCCCCACGCTTCGATGATGCAGTCGGCTGTGTGCGCGAGCAGGCAGTGGCCGGCAGCTGAGCGCTCCGAAACCGCAGGACCCGGAGCGCTGGACGGGACATTCCGGCGGTCGATGTTGGCCATGGTGTCCTCCTACCCCATCACCCGAGCCGCCTCGAACAATGCCCTGCTATCGGAGCGCGGGTACTCGAGGGCAGGCGGTCGCCAGTCTCCGTGAATGTCGAGTAGAGCCGCTTGGCCGCCGGGCTCCCGAGCACGCCCCGCATGAAGTCGTTCAACGTGTCGACCACCACCAGCACTGTGCGCATTGCTGCGGTCTCCTCTCGGTCCTGGGTCATCACTCAGGCGCCCGATACCTGCACGGTGACATACCCCGCCGCTCTCCGGCAGTGCCAAAGGTCCCTCGCACGTGTGCGACCCCTCGTCCGAACGCGGCGCTGGTGTCCGGGGCTGACCGGAGGGAGTCATCGGTCCGGCCAGTCGATGACGAGTCGCCCCCCTCGGGTGTCGACGGAGGTGCCGAGATCGGCGCAGGCGCGCCGGAACCGCGCCGTGATCCACGCAGTCTCGTCGCGGTTTGCGAGGCGTGTGAAGCAGTAGTCCAAGGCGAGCGGGACGGCCTCGACCCGGATCGGCCGACAGTCCCTGAAAGTGACGAGGAAGAGGAGACCCAAGTCGTTGCGCAGGTGACGGTTGGTGGCGTAGTCGTCGATGAAATCTCCGAGGTCGTAGAGCACCCCGTCGGTGACGCCGTGAAAGATGTGGGCGGAGTGCCCCGCAATCAGGGTAGCGCCCGAACCTCGGAGCTCGGCGGCCGCGCGACGCACGTGAGGTTCGGGTTCGGCGACCATGTTCGGCCCCCAGTGTGGGGACACCACCACGACGTCAGTACGGAGGTCGTGGACGGTTTCCTTGAGCCAGGAGGGGACCGACCGGCGGAGGTCGACATAGGCGACGCCGGGGTTCTCGTCGCCAGCTGCGTATTCGCTCGGGTGGTCCGTGACACCGATCAGACCGACGCGGATGCCCCCCTTCTCAAGGATCGCCGGAGCGTGGGCCGCAGCTTCTGTGGCTCCCGCACCCACGCAGGCGATTCCGGCGTCGCTCAGGTGGTCGATGGTGTCGAGCAGGGCCGTGGCACCGAAGTCCAGGGCGTGATTGTTGGCGAGCGTGGCGCAGTCCACTCCGAGGCGGGTGAGCGCTTCTATCGCGATGAGAGGAGCTCGGAAGTAGAACGGCTTGCGCGGGTCGGGCCACCGCTCACCGCGCTCGGAGATGGCGCACTCCAGATTGAGGAGGAACAGGTCGGCCTCGTGGGCCACGGCGACGACCTCGTCAGCGAACAATTGCGGGGGCGGGACATGCGCCAACCGCTCCGCCACGCCGCGGCCCAGCATCGTGTCGCCGGCCAGCGCCAGCGTCAACGTGCCGGCCGGCATATCAAGGCCTCGTAAGCCGGTAACTTCGCACCAGCCCCGGTCCTGCGGAAACCGGCCGCCCGTTCCTTCCGGTGTTTCGCGTTAGGAGGCCATGCCCACAACCGGCTTGTTGAGGACGATGCTCCCAGTCGAGCCGAAGAACGGGGCGCCGCCGTATTCGAAGTTGCCGCCGTCCTAGGCCATCAAGTCGAGACGTGGAACCTGGCATCCCAGTAGCTAACACGCCGCTGTCGGAGACCACCAGCCAGTTGATCCGGACCCGGGCGGCTGGTTGTCGGATGAGGCGGTGATGGTTAACCACTCCAGCCTCGTCCACCAGCGGTCTCGGCTTGAATCCACTGCATCTGGTCACGGTCGCGCTCAATCCAACAGTGCCATGTAGTGGCTACCCCTCACAGTGGTGGGTCGCCCAGGCGGAGTCGTACCCCGAAGAACCCGATGTCACCATGCTCGCGCTCCCATCCGCCGACGATCCTGGCACGGCAACTCGCCTCGCCTGAGCGTTCGATCGCGGCAGCAATCGCCTGGCGATGGCCAGCCGCGTCAGCACGCGAGAGATACCCGATGGTCCGTTCGTCGATCGTCACGGCGATGGCTTCGGGATCGCTGGGGTTTCCCGGTTCGGGGACGAGCCGGGCGACCGTATCCATCCGCACGCCTCCATAGTGACGTCGACCGCCGGTGAGCTCAAGAAGAACCTCCTGGTAGGCGGCATCACCCACGACGCGGACCTCGATGGTGCCCGAAAGGGTGACCGTGGTCGTCGACTGTAGAGCAGGAGGGTTCGCGGCTTCGTCGTGTGCCGGTGTCGTTCGGAGTGGCGCGTCCGCGAGCCGGCGGAGGCGGCCGCTCCCGCCGCCGCGCCCGCACCCGAAGCAGTAGAAGCGGCAGCCCTCGGCGTCGATATGGAGCGAGGGGTGGTGGTCGGCATGGAAGGGACACAGGTAGTTGTGGTCGCCGGCACGAAGCTCAACGCCGACCAGCGCCCACAATGCCGCGAACTCAGCTCGTTCACCCTTCGTGCGTGCTAGCACCCTAAGTGGTCTTGTGCTGGCTGGTGCAGCAGCGGGGGACGGATCCTGGGCCATGGCCTGGAGCCACCCGGGCAGATCGGCCAGAGAAACGTCACTGGGTGCGCACCCCGACTCCCAGACGTAGACCCGACCGGAGACGTGTCCACTTGGCGGGCTGACCACGAGCCCGCCATCGCCCTTGATGTCGAGTCCGGAAGCAATCGAACGAGATGGGACACTCGCTCCGGGATGGCGAAAGTAGAAGTGCTGACCGCCTCCCCCCGTCAGTGATTCGACGGTGCGTGGCAAGGCTCCGTGGACGTCCTCGAGAGCGGCGAGCAGGTCTCCCCCGCCCTTGCGGGGATCGACATCGAGCACTACCAGCCCGGAGACTGCTCCGGTGACGATGCCCACATTGGCGTCGGGCCACTGTCGCCACCATCGCTGGATCTGGTCGATTCCAGCGGCCACAAGCATGCGCTTCTTCCACGGGCCGTGGGTGTGCTTGCCTGGTGCCGGGCACGTAGGATCCCCGCACGAGCAGAACCCCGCCGTGGCGGTGTGCATCGGGACGACCGACCACCCACGTGCCACCGCGTCCAGAGCCGCTCGGGCCCGTGGTGTCCGTGCCTGGCTCGTTCCGGACCGCACGGCTACGCCGCCGTGCCAGCACGGCGGACGTCCTCCACCAGAGCGGCAAGCCGGTCGTAGTGAGAGCCCTTCCAGTAGATCCGGTCGCATCGCGGGCACCTGCGGAAGTCGTCGAAGTTCCGTCTCGTACGAACCGGCAGGCGTTGTTCTACGTCCTCCCTCGCCACCGGTTCGAGCACGCCATTGCACTCGAGGCACCGACCGAAGGGGGAGATTGCCCGAAAGAGGTCGAACCGCCGCAGGACCTCGATGGTCTGGCGACGACGGTCGGACTCCCGCACGAGATAGCCGTGAGCGACCTCGGCACGCTTCAAGAGGCCCCGATCCCTGGTGAGGAGGATCCGTTGCTCCGCTACCGAGATTGCCGCCAGCTCCTCGTCAGTGATGTCGTTTCGCCAGACGCAGTCGAACCCGAGGAGCCGCAAGATTCGGGCCAGCCGTCCGAGATGGACGTCCAGGACGAACCGAGGCTCTCGAAGTGGAGGAGGATCCAGCCGCACCAGAGGTGACACAGCCAACGGCTCGGACGCCGGGTAAACGCTCACTCGGTCGCCGTTACGCAGTCGGTACGCGAAGTCCACCGACTCGCCGTTCACCACGATCACGGCGATCTCGGTGTGCGGCACACCGAGCGACTCGGCCAGATCCTTGACGGTCGTACCCGCGGCCACCTCGGCCGCAATGGGTCGGCCACGCCTCCCCTTTGGCAGGAGGTCGTTCAACCCGGCGACGCACCGGACTTCGACATGGAGAGGCATCCGGACTGAGCCTACGGTGTGACCACCGCCCGCTCGACCGGCTCGCCGAGGAGCGTCTCGGCATGGCGCTTGATCTTCTGGAGCAGGAACGCCGAGAGCTGCTCGGGGTGAATCCCCGGTCTCGCAGGCGGATCTCGAGGCGCTGGCCCTTCGTGCGCTTGAAGGCGGTGGCGGTCCCCTCGGGGTTGGCGGCGGCCTGACGCCGTGCCGGCTCTCCCATGAGCACCTGGCCGTCGGCCGTGACCGCCACGTAGCTCGGGAGACCCGAGGCTCACAACCAGGGCTCCGTCCTCCCAGTTACTCGTCCACGCGCAGAGCGAGGGCCCAACGGCCCGCGGTCCGGGCGCTTTCCCTCAATCTCGCGGTTGGTCCGTCGGGCAGGGCAGAACGTCAGGAGCAGGTGCGTTGTGTGGCCGAGCGGGGCGCCGAAGGGCCTTTGTGCCCTTCCGCGGGCCGGAGAGCCGGAGGATCATGACCGATGGAATGCGATGAGAGGTCGACATGGTACGGATGAGCCCGGGCACGGGCGTGAGGAGCCACATCCTCCGGGCGAACGACGAGGTGGCCTCTGCGCTGGGAGAGCTCGCCGAGCTCATGGCCATTGCCGGCGGGGATTCTTTCCGGGCCGGCACGGCCCTCGAGATCAACGCGTTCCCCGACCGCCTCGACCTGAATGACGAGCTGGCGCGCGCCGCCCAGGATCTCGGGATGGTCTTCTCTATCGCCACCGACGCCCACTCGGTAAGGCACCTCGACAACATCCGCTACGGCGTCGCCACCGATCTCGGTCGTCGACGCCGCGCTATCCGCCACGTCTCTCGGAGCGAGAGCGCTGCACGACCCCACCGAGGGCGGCTCGGCCGCGGCGCTGCACGAGATGGCGGCGGCGGCCGGCGTCCGCCTGCGGCTGGATCGCGCGGCGTGACCGCCGAGGTCGCTGCGAACGAACAAGCGGACAACATCAATTGACGCAATGGTCGGGGAGCTCCGCGAATCTCGGGAACAGAACCGCGATCGGGCAATCGCGGATAAGAAGAGGGACATGGAAAAACCCGGCCTAGTACCATTGCCCCCGACGTTGATAGCCGCGCTCGTGTGAACGAGGAATCCACGATGCACGAACATGCACCCGCGCCAACTTCGCTCGGAATCGATGAAGCGGTGAGCGAGGCCGCTTCAACGGAATCGGACGTCACCGAGGTGATGGAGACCGCAGGTCGCTTCCGCGTCTACCTCGGCGCTGCGCCCGGGGTTGGGAAGACCTTCGCGATGTTAAGCGAGGGCCACCGGCGTCGTGAGGACGGAATCGACGTCGTGGTCGGCTATGCCGAGTGTCACGGCCGGCCACCCACTGAAGCGCTGCTCGATGGGCTTGAGATCGTCCCGTACCGCGAGGTTGCCTATCGAGGTATGCGCTTTCTGGAGATGGATCTCGACGCAGTCCTCTTGCGAAAGCCACGGCTCGCCCTTGTCGATGAGCTCGCGCACACGATCGTGCCCGGCACGGGGAAATATGAGAAGCGCTGGCAGGAGGTGCTCAAGCTCCTTGAGGCGGGGATCAACGTCATCACGACTGTCAACATCCAGCACCTCGAGAGCATTGCGGATGCAGTTGAACAGTTGACGGGAGCGCCGGTGCACGAACGCGTGCCGGATTCGGTGGTGCGCAGAGCCGACCAGATAGAGCTGGTCGACTCCGCTCCTGAGGAGCTCCGCCGACGATTGCTCGACGGCAAAATCTACTCACCTCAGATGGTTCCACAGGCTCTCAACCACTTCTTCCGATCTGAGAACCTCATCGCGCTTCGTGAGCTCGCTTTCCGGTTCCTTGCCGACGAGCCTGAAGAGGAGCTGCTCGAATTCCTGAGCCGTCAGCAGAGCGGAGCAGCGTGGGAGCCAAGCGAGCGCATCATGGTGGCGGTGACGGGCGCGCCTGGTACCGAAGCGGTGTTGCGTCGCGCCGCGCAAATCGCCGCCAGACTCCAGGGCGAGCTCCATGTTGTCCATGTCGTGAGCGGCAATGGCGCGGCCCGCTCCGACGATGACTCCCTCGATACCTTACGTCTTGTGGCAACTGAGGTCGGGGCGCGCTGGTTCGAGTTACGAGGCGACGACGTTGCTCAGACGATCATAAAATACGCGCGCGACGCGCACATTACCCAGGTCGTGCTCGGTTCCCGTCAGCGCAGCCGATGGTGGAAGATGCTACGCGGTGGATCGATTGCCCAGAGAGTCCAGGGGATGGCCGTCGCCGCCGGGATCGACGTGCACATCATCGTGAGACGCGAGGTGCCACCAGAAGTGAACGAGATCGCGACAGGGGGCGACGGTGTCAGATAGCGGCTGAGCAAAGGGAGACCGACGGCGTTGTCTCAAGGGATCTTCACGAGGTTGTAGTTGAAGATCCCGAGACCAGACCACGCTCGGGCACGACTGATGCCGTCGATGCGGGTGCGGTTCCAATCGAAGTCACCGTTCAAACCGATGATGCGGTCCTCGCTGGCGGATTGGGATCCTACAGAATGACAGTGCCGCGCCCACGCGCAACAGCGAGCAAGTTGCGGCGGAATCGGCGATCTGCGCTTGGATAGCTGGCCCATAACGCGCACCATTGTGCGCATGGGTGCCCCCAGGGGTGCCGGTGGGGGGTCATTCGCGAATACGGATGCACACACCAAGCAATCGATCCGTACACAATCCTCCCCACGCCCGCTGACCGGTCGGACCCCGGTACGGAATCGGAATGGAGAGCACAGTCTCGATCGATACAGCCCGGCCAACTCGGTGGTCGCAGCCACACCGTCCATTGGAGGTGAAGGGACTCGAACCCTCGGCCCCTACATTGCGAACGTGTGGTTCTCGGTGTTTTGACCAGGGCCTTTCCTGTGATCTTCCTGTTAGCGGTGTTGCTCCCTCAGGTCCCCTCATGATCCCTCCCCTTCCCTCTCGATAAGGTCACGTAAGGTCATGCCCGAATGCGCCGCTAATAGCGCCCGTTCCCTGTTAACGACGATCACGTTCCTCGGCGAGCCACAGGACAGATTCGACCCTGACGCGGCGGTGCCTGTTGCCGGGCACCCGACCGAACGCCGAAGTTCTGTCCGTCAGCGGCCGGTTGACGACCCGTCGGGTCACGCCCACCAGGTCACCCGCCGGGACCTGGTGCTTGCAACTGTGCCCTGCCGGGAACGGCCCTTTCTGGCGACCTGCCAAGTCGTGGATCACACCGGCGACTCCTTGCGGCAGTTCGGCGCGGCCTGCCGATCCGGTTAAGAGGGACTCATAGAACACCCTGCCCTGTCATCGCAGACTGCCGATCAGGATTCCCCCCACGCCAGCAAGCGAGATGCCGACGATGACCACCCGCGCCGCCTTGGACCCTGGCCTCGGCACCCTGAAGACGAAGATGCCGACGCTCGCATTGACCAGCAGACTGAGTTGCGCAATGGTGAAGCCCACGCCGGTACCCACCCGTGCGACCAGCCCAAGCAAG
>Ga0181538_10000555_pt1 | contig 44187 bp, 34 predicted proteins | sample PEATcosm2014_Bin_40_FD_119773 | JGI IMG/M metagenome (GOLD analysis project Ga0181538, IMG submission 119773) | Peatland microbial communities from MTU Mesocosm Facility, Houghton, MI, USA - PEATcosm2014_Bin23_30_metaG | ecosystem: Environmental > Terrestrial > Soil > Wetlands > Peat | place...
CGGTTTCCGATGCACCAGCCAGCGCGATGAACACCGTCCCAACTGGTTTGACTTTTGTGCCGCCGGTCGGGCCGGCAATACCCGTCACCGCTATAGCAAAATCCGCGCCAAATTTCCCCCGTGTGCCCTCGGCCATCGCGCGTGCCACCGCTTCGCTTACTGCGCCGTGCCGCGCGAGCATTTTTGCGCGCACGCCGAGAAACTTTTGTTTGGCCGCGTTGCTGTAAACCACCATCCCGCCCAGGAAAACCGCCGACGCGCCGGGAACGTTGGTGAGCCGGTGTGCGATGCAGCCGCCGGTGCACGATTCGGCCAACGCGAGAGTTTGCCTTCGTTTGGTCAGCAAACGTATAATGGCCTCTTCAATTTTTCCACTGCGACGGGTTGGGATTGCGGATTTCGTCATGTTCTTTCCATTTTTCCGCACGGTTCAGAAAGTCACTCGACTGTGAATTGAAAGAAGTCATGTTGGAGGACAATCTTCCAGTTCGCTGTGTCCTTCACAAAAAAAAAGACATCGTACTGACCCGCGGGGAGCACGACGCCAAAGGTCGCGTGATAGCTGCCTGTCAGGTCGGTCGTGACTGTGCTAAAATCGTAATATCTCTCTCCGTTATTGCGCGCTAATTGCTCCATCAAATGATTATTCCCCACATGCCGGGGATTGCCGTTGAGCGTGAGGACGTATTTATGATTGGGGGCAAGACCTCGAAGTGTCACACCGATAACGAGTCCACCTCGGAATGAGTCATGCCACTGAATGTTGCCGGCAGCGCTTTGCGCTGCACCGTCATAACCGGGAAAGATTAACAAGTCGGCCGGCCCTTCAAATGCCAAAGGATGGGCGAGATCGGCTTTGAAAGCGGCAAGAAACGCAGCCTTTGCCGGGTCGTTCACTTCAGCCTCGTTGGTTCCCGATCCAAGCACGAGACTGTCACCTTTGCCGAAAATTACAGACGCTAACTCCGGAACGGGTTTGGGCGGCGCTGGCGGAGGCGCTTCCTGCTTAACCGGCGCAGATGTGACTTGGTTGGTCTGCCCGCCGGTTTGATCTCCGGCGGATTTAAAGATTTTTCCCCTGAACACAAACGCCGCCGCAACCACTGCGCAAAGCAAAACAATAACGGCGAACCCCGCCAACGGAAAATGCTTCTCGGGCGCGGGCGCCGCTCCCGAGTTCCCCGACGCAGTCGGAATTGGACGCTCGCCGACCTTCGTTCCCGTTATGATCAATTTCGAGTCAGCCGTGGCGGGCGCCTGGGGCACGGTGATTTTCTGGAAACACGTCGGACATTCCATTACCGTGCCCGTCTGCGATGAATCGCACTTGATGTGCTGGCCGCATACCGGACAGGCATACTTGAATTCGCTCATGGCTGTCCGCCAAACATTTCACAACCGCGTCCATTCGGCAACGCGGTTTTTTGTCGTCTTAATCCTAATCCTGATCTCAATCGTAATCATTGGCTCAAAGCCGATTAATATGACGATGACAATCATGATTAAGATTTTGTCTCGTGTTTGTGATTGAATTTTGCCGCCACATCTCAAAACCTGTGTTCAGCCGCGTTCATCAGCGGTTAATTAAAGCGCATGAAAAAAATTTCTCCAGTCTCCCGCAGCGGACGGTTCGCGCATGAAGTCAGCGCGGATGTCGCGCAATTCACCGAATCCATCTCGTTTGACCATCGGCTCTGGCGGCAGGACATCCTCGGCTCAATGGCCCACGTCACCATGCTCCAGAAAATCGGCATGTTGTCGAAAAAGGAACTGCGCGCCATCGTTCGCGGCCTCGACACTATTGCCAAGGAAATCAAAGCCGGAAAATTCAAGTGGAAGCCCGAGCTCGAAGACGTCCACATGAACATCGAGGCGGAGTTGACCAAACGCATTCCCGCCGGAATGTATCTCCACACCGCCCGTTCGCGCAACGACCAGGTCGCCCTCGACATGCGCCTCTGGCTGCGTGATGAAATCATTGCGTTGCTGGGCGAAATCGCCGGTTTGCAGCGTACACTTGTCTCGCTCGGCGAAAAATATTCCGACGTGCTCATTCCCGGCTACACGCATCTGCAACGCGCGCAGCCCGTTTATCTCGCGCACCACCTGCTCGCCTACGTCGAAATGCTCGAACGCGACTGCGAGCGCCTTTGGGATTGTCACTCACGCGTGAATGTCTGCCCGCTCGGCAGCGGCGCGATTGCCGGTTCCACGCTGCCGCTCGACCGCGTGCTCGTCGCCAAATTGCTCGGCTTTGTGGACGCCAATGGCAAGCCGCGCGTTTCGCAAAATTCCATGGACGCCGTGAGCGATCGCGACTTCGCCGTTGAATTTTGCGCCGCCGCCGCGCTGCTCGCCGTTCACATTTCGCGGCTCGCGGAGGATTTGATTTTCTGGGCCAGCGCGGAATTTGATTTCATCAAGATCGCCGACGCCTACACCACCGGCTCATCGCTGATGCCGCAAAAGAAAAATCCGGATGTGGCCGAACTTGCGCGCGGCAAGACCGGCCGCGTTGTCGGCAACCTCGTCGCGCTGCTCACGCTGCTGAAGGGGCTGCCGATGACTTACAACCGCGACTTGCAGGAGGACAAGGAACGGCTATTCGACACCGCCGACAGTGTGCGGGCAACCGTGCGGATTATGGCCGCGATGTTGCGGAATACGAAAGTGAATCGCGCCAAGTGCGCTAAAGCCGCGAGTGATCCGGCGCTACTGGCAACTGACTTCGCGGATTATCATTTCCAGCAGTTGTTTCCCCCTCGCACAGAAGCGATTGCGCACGAACTTTTATATCCAGTCCAATATGCCAAACATTTTGATCCGGCTACAGGAGAAATGGAACAGCCTGTCGAATTACCGAGCGTAGCTGAAGAGGTTGAATTGCTGCGTCGTTTCTATCAAATCCAAGCCTCTCGTGAAAAATTAAAGAGGACATCAAAATCTTCAAAAGCGAAAAAGAATTTCTAAAAAGCCAAGAAACAGAGGCTGTTCAGAAATATTATCGTTTGGGGCAAGAAAAATAATGGCGACTAGAGGATTTTTCGCCATTTTGCCAACTGCTTCGCTACTTCCTTCGTTCCCGGCGCGCCAATCAAATTCCGACGCGTCATCGCACGTTGCAAATCGAAAACGCCAAGTGCAGCACGATCAAATTTTTCGTTTATGGATACCAATTCTTCGCGCGTCAGTTTGTTGAGCGGCTTGCCCAATTTTTCGGCCAACGCTACGGCTTCACCGACCGTATGATACGCCTGCCGGAAGGTTCCCTTTTGCGCGAGATCCCGATTAACACAGATATAGAATGCAAGGATGGGATACTCGCGAAAACTTCCATCTGGATGGCGGACTTTCTTTTTTTCGCCTTTCTTCAATCGGACAAAAATAAAAGCTGGTTTTGATCTATCAAGTGGAATGCTCTGCTGGAAACTAAATTCCAAAATTATGGGCTGCAAGTAAAACCCCCTCTGTAGGGAACAAAGTGACTGTGGCATGACCATGCGATAAACAGCCAAGCCTTTAGATTTTTTCTTGTCAACCCCCACGGCTCTTAAAACTGAAAATTAATGGCTTCCCGCAAAGAAGTCATATTGTTATTTTTGTCTTCTCTGGTAAGGGAGCGGGGCAACATTTAAGCAGCACTGAAAGTGGGTCAAATTCCTTCATGCACTTTTTCAAATCCGCAGGCTTTGAAATTTCAGCTTGATAGTCTGACTCAATGGCAGCAATTGGCCCGTTAAAGACTTTCCTCGCATCAGCCGGAGAAATTGGCTGAATGGCTATACAATGTCTCCTCGCAATCCCGTATTTGTTTTTCGGAACGGGAAATGTGCAGTTTTGATTATTTTTCGCCATAACAGACTTTCTTCGAATCGGCCGTTTGCCGGTTCCTTTTCGTTCTTAACCTTTCTCTGCTCTTCGACACCGACACGTTTGAACAATTCAAACGCCAACCCACGTGCATAACTTACGCCGAATTATGAAAGGTGCAAAAAAGCCCAAAAATACGCCCTATTCCAACAAATTTTTAGAGGGCTGTCAACCATATTTGTCCACATTTTATTCACATTTTGACGCAGTTTGTGATTGTCTTACACATAGCCGTCCCTGTCCGCAAGCCTTTTTTTGAAGGCACAGAATGAGCTTGAGATGGCATTAAAGGCATGCCGGCAGGCGGCTTTCACTTTAGTTGGCGAAACAGGCGGGAAGAACTATTCTTCCGGCACAGATGAATGCGACGTTGAACAATTTGCTCAAGGCCACGTCGCGCTCGTTTTATCTGACGTTGCGTGTGTTGCCGGGCGCCATCCGCCCGCAAATCGCTCTCACCTATCTGCTCGCGCGCGCATCCGACACCATCGCCGACACCGAACTGGTCCCGCTGGAACAACGGCTCGACGCGCTCCACAAGTTGCGGGACCGGATTCTGGGTTCGTCCACCGCGCCGCTGAATTTTGGCGAACTGGCCAGACAACAAGGTTCGCCCGCAGAGCGGGTGCTGCTGGAAAAGGCCGAGGACAGTTTGACGTTGCTGCAATCGTTTTCTCCGGCCGATCTGAAACTGATCCGCGATGTTCTCACGACCATCATGGGAGGACAGGAACTGGACTTGCGCCGGTTTGCCGGCGCCTCCGCCGAAAAAATCGCCGCGCTGGAAATGCCGGCGGAACTGGACGATTACACGTACCGCGTCGCCGGCTGCGTGGGCGAGTTCTGGACGAAGATGTGCCGCGCACATCTGTTTCCACGCGTGCGGCTGGATGAAAAACGACTCGTTGCCGACGGGGTCCGGTTCGGAAAAGGTTTGCAGCTCGTGAATATTCTGCGCGACCTGCCGGTGGATTTACATAAAGGCCGCTGCTATCTGCCGATGGGAAAACTGGAGGCGGCGAAATTACTGCCGGCAACCCTGCTGTCGCCGGCAAACGAGGCGAGGTTCCTGCCGTTGTTCCGGGAATACCTCGACAAGGCGGAGTCGCACCTCATGGCGGGCTGGACTTATACCAACACGTTGCCCTTCGGCCAATATCGCGTGCGGCTGGCCTGCGCGTGGCCGGTTTTGATTGGCGTGCGGACGGTTGAAAAGCTGCGCGCGGCGAACGTGATTGAACTGCAGCAACGTGTCAAAGTATCCCGTGAGGAAGTACGCGCAATTGTGAAGCGCTCGATCCTGGCCTGCCCCTTCCGGAAGGCCTGGCGGAATTTGCTTCCCCCGACAGGAAAAGCAGTTGCATCCGGCGAAAAATTGGCGTAAGAAAGCGTTATGCAAATTTCCAAGCTAATTCCTGCGGTTTGCGCGGCAGCCCTTTGTACGAGTTTCATCGCCGCCCGGGCGCAGGACAATCCGGCGCAGGCCGCCGCGCGCGCGGTCTTGATGGAAAAAATGAACGAGTTGGAAGCGCAACCGGCCCAGCCTGCCCCACCGCCGATTGTGGTCACTCCTTCCGGCGCCGTGCCGGTTCAGCCGAGCCAGCCGACAAACGTAGTCGTGGCTCCGACCCCCGCGCTCCACGCGCAACCGGCAGTCCCGGCTCCCGCAACGAAATCCATGCCGGGCACGGAAGCGGCCCAAACAGCGCCGGCGGTTTCCGACGCTGAAGCCCAAACCAAGGCGAAGGCCGCGCTGGACCAAAAAATGTCCGAACTGAACCAACAGAACTGGGCGGCTCCGGCGATTGTTCCCGCAGCGTCCGCCGTGCCGCAGACCAAGCCCGTTGCCACCAGCCCGGTAAAGCCCGCTCCGCCCGCAGTCAAACCGGAGGTGATGACGCCCGCAAATCAGATCAACGCAAACTATCCTGGAAAGGAACTGGGACTGAAGCCGATTGTAGCGCCGCCGCTGCCGATTTCCCCGGCCAAGGAAGCACAGCTTCAAGGGTTGCTTGAAAAATACAAGGCCGACCAAATCACGCCCGAACAGTATCACGTCGAGCGCGCCAAAATTCTGGCCGAACCATAACCGCGTTCCTTTCCGGCCCGGGAGCGCAAAAGGATGCCGCCCCAACCGCGCCGGTTTTTTCGGGTTGCCGGGAATTGCCGGCGGTTGCATAGTGGCGCGGTCAACGTTGAAAATGTTTCAGACGAAAAACGTTATTTTCCTTGTCCGCGAGAAAGCCAAAGGGAAGCGCACGGCTCCCGCCACCGGGTGGCGATGCGCGGCTGAACGGTCAATTCTCGTCTTCCGCCATGACCCCGCCGCAAACAAAAGTAAAAATTGAAACCACCCGGTTTGTGACGCTCGCGACTTACGCCGCGAACCGGCCGGTCGAAGGTGAAGTGGTCACGGTGCTGGATTCGACACATGAATCGCGCGGGCTGAAATTGATTTCCACATACTCGCGCGCACTGCAAAAAAATTCCATCCACGAGTTGATCGCCACGGACGAAATCGGGGGGAAACCGGGCGGCGCGGTAAATCGGATTGCCTACCTCGCTTTTTTTGAAGTGAGCCGCGGCGGCTGCATCATCGTCGGCGAAACGCTGTTCGTGGATGATCAACCCGTCGGCAAAGTAATCGGGTATGATGCAACGCACGAGCCAAATCACCTCAACATCGTCATCGGCGTGAAGCAGCGTCAAACCGGGCCCCAGTTGAAAATTTCCCTCGGCAGTAAAATCAAGTTCGCCAGAAAATAACCTTCCCGGCGCCAGGCCGGATTCAAAGCTTTATTCGAAGCGCCAATGAACAAAATATCAAACACGTCCCTGGCTGGTCGTGACGAAACGCTCGTACAGATTCAGAACCGCGCGTTGTGGCTGGCCATGCAAATGGTGTATCACGCCAACAAAACCCGCACCGGCCCGGATGGGGTGAAAGTTGGCGGCCACATGGCTTCGAGCGCCTCGATCGTGACAATACTCACGTATCTCTTTTTTGAATACCTGCGCGCCGATGACAAGATCGCCATCAAACCGCACGCCTCGCCGGTTCATCACGCCATACAGTTTTTGCTCGGCAATCTGGAACCGCAATATCTCAAGGCGTTGCGCGCCTTCAAGGGTTTGCAGGCTTATCCCAGCCGCACGAAAGACCCGGACGGTGTGCATCTCTCGACCGGTTCGATGGGGCTGGGCGCCAGCGCGGCGAATTTTGCAGCGATGACCGAGGAATACGTGCGGATGCACTTCGGCGCCGAATGTTGTCGCGACCGGCGTTACGTCAGCCTGGTCGGCGACGCGGAACTGGACGAGGGTGCGGTCTGGGAAGCCATCGCTGAGCCGGCGTTGATGGATTTGAAAAATGTTCTCTGGGTTGTGGACATCAACCGCCAGAGTCTCGACCGCGTGATTCCCGGCATCCGCGTCCATTGCTGGCGGGAAATGTTCAAGGCGAACGACTGGCACGTCGTCGAGGCAAAGTATGGCAAACAACTGCAGGCTGCATTTCAATTGCCGCAGGGCGAACTGTTGCACGAGTGCATTGACGACTTGAGCAATGAAGCGTATCAGCGGCTGCTCCGCTTGTCCCCCGAACGCCTCCGCGAATGGCTGCCGCGCATGAGTCGTTATCCCAAGGAAATGTCCACGCTGCTGGCCCAGTGGCGCGATCCGGAATTGCAGGAGTTGTTCCGCAATCTCGGTGGACACGACTTCGCCGAACTGCGCGACGCATTTGCCAAGGCCGATTGCCGCCCCGGACCGACGGTCATTTTCGCCTACACATTGAAAGGCTGGCGGCTGCCATCAGTCGGACATCCGCAAAATCATTCACTGCTGCTCACCGCCGAGCAAATGGAGGAACTCCGGATCAAGTTGGAAATCCCCGACAATGAGGTGTGGGAAGGTTTTCCGGCCGACAGCGAATCTGGCAGACTCTGCGCCCAGGTTCGTCGTCGTCTCAAGCCGTCGCCCTCCGGCAAAGATGTCACCACAAGTCTGAGGATACCGACGAACCTGGCCGGCAACTATGCCGGCAATCTCTCCACGCAGCAGATTTTCGGAAGAATTCTGACCTCCATCGCGCGCGAATTGCCGGAACTTTCCAAACGAATTGTGACCGTCAGCCCCGACGTCGCGAGTTCCACCAACCTCGGCGGCTGGATCAATGCGATGGGCGTTTGGAGCCGGATGGAAAAAGAATTTCTGCCGGAAGAAGCGGAGGCGGGCGTTTTTGCCTGGAAGGAAACCGCCAACGGTCACCATATCGAACTCGGCATTTCCGAAATCAATCTGTTCATGGCGCTCGGCCAGCTCGGTCTCTCGCAGGAAATCAATGGCAATTTGCTTTTCCCGATTGGGACACTCTACGATTGTTTTGTTCCGCGCGGTTTGGACGCGTTTTATTACGGGCTTTATTCGGGGTCGAAATTCATCGTCGTTGGCACGCCTTCGGGCGTCACGCTCGCCCCGGAGGGTGGTGCGCATCAGTCTACGATCACCGGCTCGATCGGCATCGAATTGCCGGGATTTTCCGCTTACGAGCCGTGCTTTGGCCAGGAACTCGAATGGATTCTCATGGCCGGTCTGGAAAACATCCGCACCCGAAGCAGTTCCACCTATCTACGGTTGACGAGCAAGCCCGTGGATCAATCGCTTCTGTCCGTGCCGTCGGATGCTGGCGAACGCGAGCATCTGCGCAAGCGGGTTATTCGCGGCGCGTATCGGCTCGTTGACCGCAGTGGCGAGCCCGGCTACAAATCTGGAACAAATGTGGTCCACATTTTCGCCGTCGGCGCATTGGTGCCGGAAGCCGTCGTGGCCAGTTTCCAACTCAAGGACAAAGGTATGTTCGCGAATGTTTTCAACATCACGGGAGCCGGGCCGCTTTACCGTGAATTTCAATACTCCTTGCACGTTGCGATGTCCGGCGAAAAGAAGCCGAGTCATTTGCTGGAAGAACTTGTTCCGGCCGCTGAACGCAACATTCCCATCGTGACGGTGGTGGACGGGCATCCGCACAGCCTGGCGTGGATTGGCGCGGCGTTGCGGGCGCCAACTTATCCGCTCGGCGTCGTCGGGTTCGGACAGTCCGGCACCGTCAGTGATCTTTACAAGGAATACAAAATTGACGCTGGCAGCATTCAGGCCGCGTGTCATCGGGCTTTGAACAAATAAACTTTAATCACCATCCAACAAAATAAAAACTATGCCTGCAAAATATCGTTTCCAAATCTACAAGGAATTGCACAAGAATATTCCAGCCATTTATGCCGAGGCAAAAACACTGGCGGATGAAATCGGCATCACGCCGGAAATGAAAGGCAGGATCGGTTTGACCGGCGCGGTGTCGAGTTGCCACGCGCTGCTGACACGCGAAGTGAGCAAGGCCATCGAAGACGCGTCGCGCAAAGTCATCGAGAATAAATTTCTCATCGAGGAGATCCGTGAAATCGTGAAGGACGTCTACGGCGATGGCTTCGACGCTGCGCCGATGAACACCTGCGAGGCCGCGCTGTGGGTGAGTTTTGATTCGCTGGCCAGCCCACCCATGACGGGGCGCGGCGAAAATTACCGCGCCCGCTACCTCGCGCCGTTCGAGCGGCATTTGCATCACCACGGCGGTTATGGCCGTCCGTTTCCACCGCGCTACAAGGATTTGTTCGCCGACCGCGGCGTGACCGCAGGCGAACTCGGTTTTTCCGGCAAACGCCTCGAAAACACCGATGCGGTTTTCGTGCCGATGGAAGGGGCGCGTTATGAAATACACGGCATCAAACAACATCCTGCCGTTCTGCTCGCCAATTACGACGCGAGAAAAACTTTGGCCCGCATCGAACAAACGGCGGCGCGTCACGCGGCGTATCTCACCGCGTTTTCATCGCTCGGTTACGACACGGTTGGCTATGGCTACGGCGCGAAGGACGCGGGCGGCGCTCCGCTTTTGCAGACAGGCATTGCAAAGCTCGCGCAGGATTACGGCGTGCCTTACATCGTGGACAACGCGTGGGGTACGCCATTCATCGGGGCCGACCCGCGCAAAATCGGCGCGGATGTGATGGCGTATTCAATGGACAAATCGTCCGGCGCACCAACGGTCGGGCTGATCATCGGACGCGAGGATGTGATGGTGCCGATCCGCCGCGCGCTGGGCTATCACTCGGATCGTTCCGGCACCGGCTATTCCTACGGCAAGGCCGCTTATGTCACAAACGACCCTGGCAAGGAAGCACTCGTGGGATTGATTGCCGCGCTGAAAATTTTGCGCGACAAACCGCAAGTCATGACCAGACCGCTGGACAAGCTGCTCGCCATTGTGAAAGACGAATTCAAAGGCCTGCCAAAACAGTTTCACAAGGACCTCATCATCAGCAAGAGCGTCAATTCGCTGGCGGTGGAAATCAATTACGAGAACACCTGGAAAAACAACCAGCCGGGCATCCCGATTTTCAGCATCGAGGACATGTATGCCGGGACAAATATTTTCCAGGCGGGCATGGCGCAGATGGGCATTATTCCGACGATTGCCTACGACGCGAACATTTTCATCTCGCTCGGACTCGGCACGCTCGACGAGGACGGCAACTTGCTGGAAAAGGAAACCCGGTTGATAGTAAAGGCGATGGTCGGCCTGATGAACATCACCTGCAAGCACGCGGGGGTGATTTAGGGCGGAATTCAAAAATGAAGCAAGTCGAAGAATCAAATCAGACAAAAGCCGATGAAGCGGTCTGCAAGCGCGGCGTTATGAGAGCCTGCAATTCACAAGTCACGCTGCAATCGGCAGACCCACTTGGCGAGGAAGCGATGCGACTGCTCCGGGAAATGAGAGTTGAAGCAGTCAGCCGCTACAACGATGTCATCGATACATCAGCACCACCACCCATCAATGACCCGCTCGTGCCTCGGAGCGTGTTTCTCATAGCGCGACTTGATAATCGGACCGTCGGTTGTGCGGCATTGCGACCGATTGACACAGAAACCGCAGAGGTCAGGCGCATGTATGTGGCTCCAGCCGTCCGACGGCGCGGCATCGCGCGCCGTTTGCTCGCGGAGTTGGAGAGGATAGCCGCCGGGTTCGGTTATTGCCTTCTTCGACTTGAGACAGGCAATCGGCAACCAGAGGCTATTACGCTTTACGAGTCCTATGGTTTCCGACGGATTGCGTCATACGGTTGCCATGTTGGTGATGCGTTGAGTATTTGCTTCGAGAAAAAAGTGACTAACCTTGAGATTGTGTCGCCTCATTATAAGTTGGCGACGAGCCACAGATTAAAATTATGACAACCGCCCGCGACACCATCGTTGATGCGCTGGACATCGAGAGCTTCGTGCTGTGCGAAAGCGAGAAGGATGCGAAGGAGCTTGTCGGCAAACTCATGCAGTCGCTCGGCCTGTCGCGGTTCGTCATCGTCTCGCTGGATTTCAACGGCCCGGGCGCGCATTTCCGCGTGCGAGCCTACATGAACAAACCCGGTGAAAACTATACCTGGCTGAAAGAATGAAAATTCTCCTCGCACCACTCGATCCGGTTCACGACGCCGGCCTCAAGCTCATCAAGCGCAAGCTCGAGGCACTGGGTTATCAATGTGTTCTGCTCCCGCCCGACATCACGGTCGAGGAAATCGGCGAAGCGGCAGTCCGAGAAAAAGTGGACATGATTTTTGTTGGGCGCACCGTCGGCTACAACGTGGAACAGCTCTTCCGACGCGTGCGGCACGTGCTCACGGCGCAGGGGATTTTCGGCAAAGTGCGCGTGGCGATCGGCGGCATGGCGGTCACTGATGAGCTCGCGAAGAACCTCGGCTTCGAGGCCGGTTACGGACCGCACACGACCATCGAGGAAATCCACGCGCTCATCGAGCGCAATCCCGAACTGGCGCAGCACATCACCCATCCGGTCAAACACAAGCCGCAATTTCCGTTCCCGCACGACAACACCGTCAAAGATTCGACAACGCAAAAGTATCTCGATCAAATCGTGGATGGAATTCTCGATTGGACTTCGAATAAAACTTCGCCCGGCGTTGTGCGCGCACGCATTACCGAGTCGCAATTGCAGGAGGTGAAAGGCTCGGTGGAAAGTTACACCGCGCTGCCGTTCACGCGCGATTATCTCGCGCAGTGCGATGAGGCGGTCGTGGACTTTTTCCAAAAAAACATCTGCCCGCCGAGCGTCCGCCAAATTACGCAAAAGGAAGCGGACGCCTACAATCGCCGCATTGATATCGCCAGGAAAAATTTTCATCCGCGCGCGCTTCAACATGGCCGCAAGAAACCGCTCGTGTTTGTTCAATACGGAACCGGCTGTCCGATGATGGACGGCATGCACATCAAGGTCGCCGAAAGCTGGGGAGCGGACGGCGTGCTGCACTTTGATCCGGCCTGGGGCGCGCGCACCGAAGGATTGCTGGACGGCTTTCTCGCCAACGTCGAGGATGGCACGCCGGTCACTTATGCGAATCTTTCGCTCATCAAACATTCGCTTGACGCGGCAACGCTGTGGACCGTTCGCGCGCATCGCGGATTGAACACGCCGGAAATCGCTGTGCTCGCGGGTTTTCTCGGCGCGGACATGACCAAGATCAACATTGGGTATGGCTCGATTTGCGGCGGAACCGACCCGGCCCGATTGGCGGTGGACGGCACGGAAGCCATTCGCATCGCCGCGCGCTACCACATGCCGTTTGATATTCCGACCAATGAGGAACTCGCCGGGGTGCCGCCGCACAAAGCGTTTGCCGGGATGCTCGTCATGGCGCAACTCGGACGCCGACTCAACGCGCGGCCCATTCTCAAGCCGCTGCTTTGCCACGGCCCTTACATCATGGTCCACGAGTTGATGGAGCAGAATTACGTGGACTACAACTTCGCCAAAATTCGCGCGCTGCAAACTCTTGCCGACTTCCCGATCTGGCCCGGCGAGCCCATCGGTTTCATGACGCACACCGAGGAAAAGGAGCAGTCGGCGACCACGACCTCGCTGCATGTCGCGCTCTGCGCCACGCTCGGTCTCGACGCCGTCACGACGGCCTCAACCGACGAGGCGTTTTCGCACGGGCCGATTACTTCTGCTGGCCGCGTGGGTTCATTGCGGTCAATCGAAGAGGCCTTCCGCTTTTTCGGCCAGACGGAAATTGCGCCGAGCGCCAAGGCGAACGATTGGACGGAAGAATTGATCGTCGGAATAAACCGGACACTGAAAGCGGTGGCCGAAGCGCCGTCGTTTGTGGAAGCGCTTTACCAGGGGATTCTCGGAAACAAAGAAGATGGGGTCTATCCCGGCCGCGCCGGCAGAAACTCCGTGGTGGCGGCGAGAACGTCAACGCGCGCCGCAGCATTCAAGGCGCCGTTGGATGCCGTGCCAAAAGTTTCGGCTTTGGGCAAATAGGCTGCGCCGGCCCGGGTCGGGGGAGAAGCAACGCCGGTTGAAATCCCAACCTTGAACTTTGGCAGCCGAACCTTAAACTCTTCAACGATGCATCGTTTTCATTACGTCGGGGAAAAACTTTTTTGCGAAGGCGTTGCCGTGGAATCGCTGGTGAAAAAATACGGCACGCCGCTTTATGTTTATTCGCAAGGCACGCTGGCGGAACATTACCAAATGCTCGACGCCGCGATGTCGCCAGTGGAGCACCTGATTTGTTTCGCCGTCAAATCGAATTCGAATCTTTCCGTGCTGCGGACGCTGGTGAACCTCGGCAGCTGGTTCGACATTGTCAGCGACGGTGAATTGCAGCGCGTCATCACGGCGGGCGGCGACCCGCGCCGATGCGTATTCGCCGGCGCAGGCAAGACCGGGCCGGAAATCGAATTTGCGCTGAAACAGAATGTTTATTCGTTCAACGCCGAAAGCGAGCCGGAATTGCAGCGTATCAACCGTATCGCGGCGCGGCTGAAAAAAATCGCGCCGGTGGCGGTGCGCGTGAACCCGGACGTGGCGGCGAACACGCACGCAAAAATCACCACCGGCACTTATGAGGACAAATTCGGCATCGCCTTCGAGCAGATCGAGGGCGTGTATGCGCGCGCGTCGAAATTAAAAAACCTGCGACTGCGCGGCGTGCAGATGCACATCGGGTCGCAAATCACCGAGACGGCGCCGTTTGAAAATGCCGCGCGCAAAATGCTCCCGCTGGTGCGGAAGCTGAAAGCGCGGCATGGCATTGATTTTTTCAGCATCGGTGGCGGCTTGGGCATCGTTTACGAACACGCGCTGGCGAGCGGCGCGCCCGGCTGGTGGAAAACGGCGGCGGCGAGAAACATTCTTACGCCGCAAAAATACGCCGCGCGTCTCATGCCGTTGCTGCAACCGCTCGGCTTGAAAATTTTGATGGAGCCCGGACGGTTCATTTCCGGCAACGCGGGCATTCTCGTCACGCACGTCGAATACGTGAAGCGCACGGGCCGGAAAAATTTCGTCATCGTGGATGCGGCGATGAACGATCTGATCCGCCCGGCGTTTTACGAGGCCTACCATGAAATCGTGCCGCTCGTCCGCCAGGGCGGCGCGGCGATGATGGCCGACGTCGTGGGCGGCGTCTGTGAGTCCGGCGACTATTTTTGCAAGGACCGTTCCTTGCCAAAATTCACCGAGGGCGAGCACATCGCGCTGATGAGCGCGGGCGCCTACGGCTTTGCCATGGCGTCCAATTACAATGCCCGCCCGCTGGCCGCTGAAATTCTCGTGAACGGCCGGCACGCCGCCGTCGCGCGCGAACGCCAGCCGATTAAGGAAATCTGGTCCGGCGAAAAAATCGCGCCGTGGTTGAAGTAAAAGCGAAGTAGTGTCGAGCCGCTGGCTTAAATCGATTCGGCCACAGGCCGAACGCTACAACTTCCCAATCTGCCCACGCGTGACGCCGAGTTGATTTATCAATCTCAACTCACGCCACACTTGTGTTCCGCTGATTTCGCCGCGCAAAAGCCGGCGGTAGCTGGCGATGGTGCGCCCGACGGTTTCCACCGGTTCATCCAAAAATTCGACGCGGAAGTGCCGCACGCCGAGTTCGATCATCCTTGCCACATATTCCGCCCCGGTCTGTGGCCGGGCGTTGTACACGGTGTTGCGGCAGCCGGCGTCCGCCTTCAATCCGTGCTCCGCGCCCACCCGGTCGCGCAGTTTTACCTCATGCACGTCGCAAGGCCGACCGCAGTTCGTATAATCCGTGCCGCTGGAGAGGAACGCACAAAACACGCAGTGCTCCATGTGAAACATCGGCATGTGCTGCTGAATCGTCACCTCAAACCACTCCGGCGGCGCGGCGCGCAGCAGCGCTTCGAGCTGCTGAAAATTCAAATCATACGATGGCGTGAGGCGCTCCAGTCCAAATTGGTTTTTGAAATAATCCGCTGCCAGCCGGTTGGCCACGTTCAACGAATAATCGCCACGTCGGCGGCAATCCGCGAAAAACCTCAGATGATCGTAATTGCGGATGAGGTAGCCGTCGGCATTGCAGGAGCGGACCTGCTGCAAAATCCATTCCTCGCCCGTCTTGAATATGCGCGGTGGAGCGACCCAGATGGACGGTTGAGGGTTGAGGGTTGAGGGTTGAGAGTCAGAACAGCCGCGAGCGGTGTGAAACAACGTCACCGCCTCTCGGTATTTTTTCGGATTCTCAAACTCACAGTAAACCGTCTCCACACCGCATTTCAACGTGGCTTCGAGTTGCGACAAGGTGCGGACGAGGACAATCAATTCCGGGTTTGTAGGAGCCGACGTGAGGAGGCTCTGACTGGATGCGTTTGCAGAATGAGCCTCGTTACCTCGGCTCCTACAATCATTGATTTCCCATCGCTTCGGTTGTTCGCGCAAATTTTCCAGTTCCGCCACGGCTTCACGCCGCAGACGATTCAGTTCGCTGACGGGCAATAAAACGTCGCCCCTCAAATGATTTTTCAGTTCACCCAGCTTGAACGGGGTTCCGCCGAGCCGGCCGAGTTGCTCCCGCAAACGGTCGGTTGTCAGCGGCTGCTTTTCGGCTTTGGCCAGCGGCCTGGCCGAATCAAGTTGAACGACGTGGCCGGGTTCATCGCGGACGATGAGGGTGAGTGAACCGCCGGCGATGCCGTGGGCCTCGATCTCAATCGGCCGTTGGAATTTGAGTGCGTCGCCTTCAAAACTTCGGCGCAGGCGACGATTTAATTCGGGATCGTCCGTCTTCCAAAGCTTGTCGCCAATGTGAGTGCGAGAAAAATCAATGTCGCCGCGGCCGAAACGCAGCTCGGTTCCGACGTATTGCTTTTTTAATTTTGAATTTTTAACTTCATAAACCCGTCCACCTTCCTCGTTTCCCTCCGGTTTGCCGGCGTCAAAGACCACGCCGTCGCCGCGTTTGAGCGGACCTTCAAGGTTTACCACAACCGCGTCGCGCAAAACTTTTGTGACTTCGCCGAGATAAACGCCGCGCTTCTTTCCGAACCGGCCGTGCACCAGTGCCTGATTGTTCACGCCGCCAAACCAGCCGGTGTAAAGCCCGCGCGAAAAGGCCATCTCCATCTCATATTTACGATTCGCGATTTGCGATTGCCCCGCGGCGTCAGGCTTAGCGTGTAGATCGTCCAACGCCCTGCGGTAGATTCTCGTAATGTTCGCCACGTATTCGGGCGTTTTGAGCCGGCCCTCGATTTTCAACGAGGCGACACCAGCGCGTATCAAATCCGGCAGGACTTCCAGCCCGGCCAAATCCTGCGGGCTCAACAAATATTTTCTGTCGCCGAGGGGAACCTGTTTGCCGTCGCAAATCAAATCGTACGGCATCCGGCACGCCTGCGCGCATTCCCCGCGATTGGCCGAACGTCCGCCCAGCGCTTCGCTGGTGAGACACTGGCCGGAGTAAGCCACGCACAACGCGCCATGAACGAAGACCTCGATGGGGAGTTCGGAGTGCGAAGTGCGAAGTGCGAAGTTAATCTTTTCAATTTCGGCAATGGAACATTCCCGCGCCAACACGACGAGGTTGCAGCCGAGTTCACGGGCGAATTCAACGCCGCCGACGCTGGTAACGGTCATTTGCGTCGAAGCGTGTATCGGAAAATCCGGCGAGAGCCGGCGGATGAGCCGGCAAATGCCAACGTCCTGCACAATCACCGCGTCCACACCGGCAGCCATCATCGCGCGCAGATATTTTTCCGCGTCAGCCAGTTCGTTTTCAAAGACCAGCGTGTTCAGCGTCACGTAGCCGCGCACGCCCCGCCGATGCAGAAATTCCATCAGCTTCGGCAAATCCGCCTCCGTAAAATTGTGCGCCCGCATCCGGGCGTTGAATTTTTCGAGGCCGAAATAAATCGCGTCCGCGCCATTTTCGACTGCGGCGCGGGCGCAGTCCCAATCGCCGGCGGGCGCCAGCAATTCAGGCAGAAGCCACGGGCGGGCGGCTTCTTGTCTGTTCCGAACGGGATCCTCTGTTGGTGTCACGGCCATCTGCGGAACAGCATAACCCCAAAAGTCCGACGGACAAAACCCGTTTCTCCGGTTGTCAGAGCATTTGCAATTGCGCGCTTCGGCGTTAATCTGGAGAGGTGAACACCGAATTTTCCATTGCGGCCCATTGGCCGGGCGGTTTTGATGAAGCCGGGTTGCGCCAGTGGGCGGAAGACCTGCGCCGCCAACTGCTTGCGCCCCAGGTTTCGCTCGGCCTCGTGTTCATGTCGCCGAAATTTTTTCCGCACGTCAGGCAAACGCTGGAAATTTTGCGCGTGCACGCCCGGATTCCGTTGCTGGCGGGCTGTTCGAGCAACGGGTTGATCGTCGGTTCACAGGAAATTGAAAACGCGCCCGGACTTGTGCTCGCGCTTTACTCGCTGCCCGGCGCGGAACTGAAAGGCTTTCGCTTCACGCAGGCGCAGGTTGAAGAAGCAAATGGCGCGGGGTATTGGCATTTGGAAACCGGCGTCGCACCTTCGCACACAAACGGCTGGCTCGTGTTTGTTGATCCATTTCACCTCGATGTGGAGGGTTGGATTCGTTCGTGGAACGAAGCCTACGCGCCGCTGCCGCTTTATGGCGGGCTGGCCAGTGGCGCTGTTCCCGAACCGCTCACCCAGGTTTATCTCGACGGCGAAGTGTTCGAGGACGGCGGCGTGGCGGTTTCGGTCGGCGGCGACGTGGCGTTGACCGGCGTTATTTCACAGGGCTGCACGCCCATCGGCGAAACGTGGACGCTCACGGGTGTGGAACGCAATTTGATTCATCACATCGGCAACCGGCCCGCGTATGCCGTGCTCGCCGAAACGTTTCAGAAACTTCCGCCCGACGAACAGCGGAAGGCGCAGGGCAACCTGCTGATCGGCCTCGTCGTCAACGAATACCTCGAGGATTTTCATCGCGGCGATTTTCTCGTGCGCAATCTCGTAGGCGCCGACCCGCGCTCCGGCGTGCTGGCTGTCGGCGCGTTACCCCGCACAGGTCAGACCATGCAGTTTCAACGGCGCGACGCGGCGGCGGCGACCGAGGACATGAACGAACTGCTCGGGCGGGCAAAGACAAAGCTGGCCGGCGCGACCGTTTATGGCGGCTGCCTTTGCTGCTGTAACGGTCGTGGAAAGCATCTTTTCCACCAGCCGAACCACGATGCGGAATTTGTGCAGAATCAACTCGGCCCGTTCGGCCTGGCCGGATTTTTCTGCAACGGCGAAATCGGCCCCATTGGCGAGAAGAGTTTTCTGCACAGCTACACCGCCTCGCTGGCGCTGTTTGTAAAGAAGTAATCACAATTCACCTTTGCTTTTGTCTGGCAGTGCGTCATGCTCGCACCGGAAATGCCGGAGAAACCACAAACCGAAACAAATCTTCCCACACAGCCGCGACGCCCGGCCGGTGGCCGGCGGCGCGGCCACCGTGGCGGACGTGGTCGCGGCCCGCGACGAACAGAACAAATTCTCCAGGCGGGTCCACCGGTCGACGTGCCGGCATTGCCCGAACGAAAAATCGAAGCCCCTTCCTCCGCCATCGGCCAGGCGATTGAAGAAGTGACCGGAATTGTCGAGTCGCTGAAACAAGCACTCGACCAAATGGAAGAAGTCCTCGAACTCGTCGAATTGGCCGAGCGCCAAAAACTCGCTGACGAACGCGAAATCGAGGCGTTGCGCCAGGCGTTGCGCAAAATCCATCAGCCGCACGGCGAAAGGCGGGAACCGTTGCCGCCCAACGACTGATCCCGTTCAGCGTTTATTGCAATAGTTCACGCACTTGCGCGGCTTCACTTGTCGGTGGTTGACACGCCTTGCCGGTGCAGAGATAGACGACCGGGCCGTTTTGTGCCGGCAGGCTGCGCGCAAATTCTTCGACCGCGCCAGTGTTGCCCAAAACAATTTTGTTCGGTTGATAAACCGAGTGCGCGGCGCGCAACAATTTGCGCGCTTCAGCGGAACTTGCATCGCCGGCAATGACAACGCGGCGCGGCTCGTCCAGCCAGAAATCCAGTGCGTGGAGCATGAACGGCATGGCCTGGGGAAAATTTTGCAGGCGATACCCAAACAGTCGCAGCGTCGCCTCAGCCGGGTTTTTGAAATCTTCGCGGCCGGTGATGGCGGCCAGCTTCAGCAGCGCGAGCGTGGCGACGGAATTGCCCGACGGCTCTGCGCCGTCGTAATCGTCCTTGACCCGTAAAATCAAATCCTTCGCCGCGGTTGGGCTTTGCCAGAAACCGCCATTCTCCGCCTCGTAAAACTTTACAATCATTGCTTCCGCCAGTTCGATGGCGAAACTGAGACGCTCCGGCTCGAGTGTTGCCTCGTAAAGCTCGATAACGCCAGACAGCAGGAACGCGTAGCCTTCGAGTAATTGGACGCTGTCGCGTTCGCCATCGCGCCAGCGATGGTAAAGCGAATTGGACTTTTTTTCCCAAAGTTTCTGTCGAATGAACGCCAGGTTCTTCTCCGCCGCGGCGCGATGGTTTTTATTGCCGAGCACGGCGTAAGCCCGCGCAAACGCGCCGAGCATCAGGCCGTTCCAGGAAGCAAGGATTTTGTCGTCGCGATGCGGGCGAACGCGTTTGGCTCGCGCGGCGGACATTTTTTTCTTTGCTGACTTGAGCGACGGCAGGTCTTCCGCACTCGCGTCTGGCTCGACAATGCTCAAAACATTTTGTCCCGGCAACGGATGCGGATGACTGTGGTCAACAAAATTGCCCTGGTCGGTAATGCCGAAATAGCGGACCGCCACATTAAATTCCTCGACGGTGAGCAGTTTCGAAAGCTCGTCTTTCGTCCAGCAATAAAATTTTCCTTCGTGTCCCTCGCTGTCCGCGTCTTCGGCGGAATAAAACCCGCCATCCGGATGCGTCATGTCGCGCAGGACATAGTCAAGGATGTCACGCACAGTGTCGGCGTGGCGTGCGTCACCGCTGACGAGAAACGCGTCGAGATAAAGCTGCGCGAGTTGCGCGTTGTCGTAGAGCATCTTCTCGAAATGCGGCACGCGCCATTCGGCGTCCACCGAGTAGCGCGCAAAGCCGCCGCCGAGCTGGTCGTGAATGCCGCCGGCAGCCATGCGTTCGCACGTGTGCAAGACCATGTGGATGGCCTCGTCGTCGTGAAAACGTTTTGCGCAACGCAGCAAAAATGCCGGCATGCTGGGCTGCGGAAATTTCGGCGCGCCGCCAAAGCCGCCATGGCGCGGGTCATGGGCGGACTTGAACATCGTCGCGGCGTTGCGCAAAGCGTCCGCGGTCAGGATAAGATTGCCCGTGGTTACGTTTGTGATCGCGGCTTCAAGCCGCGCGTGCATTTCTTCGGCAGAAGCGGCAAGTTCACCACGGCGTTCCCGCCAGAGCACGGCGATTTGCTGGAGCACTTGCAAAAAGCTCGGACGGCCATGACGGTCGTCCGGCGGAAAATACGTGCCTCCCAAAAACGGCTTCCGTTCCGGCGTGAGAAAAACGTTCATTGGCCAGCCGCCGCCGCCGGTTGTGGCCTGGATGAACGTCATGTAAATTTTGTCCACGTCCGGCCGCTCCTCGCGGTCCACCTTGATGCTGATAAAGTGTTCATTGAGAAACGCGCCGACCTTTTCGTCCTCGAATGATTCGCGTTCCATCACGTGGCACCAATGGCAGGTCGAGTAGCCGATGCTGAGAAAAATCGGTTTGCTTTCGGCGCGCGCCCTGGCAAACGCCTCGTCGCCCCACGCGAACCAGTCCACCGGGTTGTGCGCGTGCTGGAGCAGATAGGGCGATTTCTCGCGGGCAAGACGGTTTGTGCGAGCGGCTGCCATTCGGCAGAAGATAGGGCGCGGATGGAGACGACGTAAAGTGAATCCGACGATGAATAATTTTGCGTCGTCACTGCCGCGCTGCTGCGATAGGCTGGCGGCATGTTATCCGCCAAACCATGGCGTGGTGAAGCCGTAACGCAATTTTGCGCGGCGCAATTGGTCTGCTTTTGTCTCGGCGTGACGATGGTCAGCCTGCTGCAAAAGGCTGGTTTCACAGCATTCAAATCACCGGATGGCTTTGGCACGGTGCTGCTCGGCACGCTGAGTTTTCAAGGTGCGACCTGGGTGCTGATTTATTTTTTTTTGCGGCATCATCAAGTCCGCTGGCACGAAATTTTCGGCCTGCGCGAATCGCGATGGCCGCGCGCGCTGCTCACGGCACTGTTCACCGTGCTTGTGATTTTGCCCGTGGCGTGGTGGCTGCAACACGCCTCGGCCCTCGTGCTGGAAAAAATCGGTTTCCCGCCCGAAGAAGAAACCGCCGTCATGCTGCTGGCGGGCGCGAAATCGTGGTGGACCCGCGTTTATCTGGGTGTGTTTGCCGTCATGATCGCGCCGGTGGCTGAGGAATTTATTTTTCGGGGCGTGCTGTATCCATTCGTCAAACAGCTCGGTTATCCACGTTTCGCGTGGATCGGCGTTAATTTTTTGTTCGCGCTGATTCACATGGACGCTGCGGCGCTCATGCCGCTGTTCGTGCTGGCGCTGGCGCTGACCTGGCTTTACGAACGAACCGACAACCTGCTCGCACCCATCACGGCGCACAGCTTGTTCAACGCCGCCAACCTGGTTGTGCTTTGTTTCGCAGAATGAACGAGTTTGAGCTTATCGCGAACCTGACAAAATCGCTGCCGACCAACCAAAATGTTTTGGTGGGCGCGGGCGATGATTGCGCCGTGCTGGATTTTGGGGTGCCGGACAAATTGCTGCTGTTCAAAGCCGACGCGGTGGTTGAGGGCCTTCATTTCACCAAAGACACGCCGCCGGAAAAAATCGGACGCAAGGCGCTCGCCCGCTGCCTGAGCGACATTGCGGCCATGGCCGGCACACCGACCGCCGCGCTGGTAACCATCGGATTGCCAAAGCGCTTCGAGCCGGAGTTCATTGGCAAAATTTACGGCGGGATAAGTGCGCTGGCGGAAAAATTTGGCGTGGCGATTGTCGGTGGTGAAACGACGGCGAATCCCGACCGTATCTTCATTTCCATTGCGCTGCTCGGCACGGTACTGCGGGGGAAACAAATCCTCCGTTCCGGCGCGAAGGCGGGCGATGCGATTTTTGTCACCGGCGAACTGGGTGGTTCGCTGGCAGGCAAACATTTGGAATTTGAGCCGCGATTGGCCGAGGCGCGGTGGCTCGCGGAGCATTTTCCCATTCACGCGATGATTGATTTGAGCGACGGCCTGGCCGGCGATTTGCGGCACATTTTGAAGGCGGGTGGCGTCGGTGCGGAACTGCTCAAAACGGCGGTGCCGGTCAGTCGCGCGGCAAAATTGCAGGCGCGGACGAGTGCCCGGACCAAACCGGCCTTTACCGCCGCACTGACCGACGGCGAGGATTTTGAATTGCTGTTCACGATTGCGGGCGGCGACGCCGTTAAGCTGCTCGATGCCTGGAAGAGAGAATTTCCGGAATTGAAATTAAGTTGCATCGGGAAAATCGTCGCCGGCGGCGGCGTCACAATTCGTGACAAAAACGGGGCGCGCACGCTCAACGAGCATGGCTACGTTCATTTCACATAGCCCGGCGGAGACGGAATCGCTCGGCGAGGCGTGGGGACGTTCGGCGCAACGCGGTTGGGTCATAGCGTTGTCCGGCGAACTCGGTGCGGGCAAAACGCAACTCGTGAAAGGCGTGGCGCGCGGACTTGGCATTGCAGCGCGCGTGCATTCACCAACGTTCACGCTGGTGAACGAATACGGCGGCGGGCGGCTGCGGTTGTTTCATCTGGATTTATACCGGCTGGAAACGCACGAACAGATTTTGTCCGCCGGTCTGGAGGAATTTTTGTCACCCGATGGCGTGGCGGTGATTGAATGGGCGGAACGGCTGGAAGATGGAAGATGGAAGATGGAAGATGGGAAAAAGGTTGTTCGCGTAAAAATTGAAATCGCCAGCGAAACGGAAAGGCGAATTGTTTATGACGATTTTGGCGCTTGAATTTTCCTCGCCGCAGCGGAGCGTGGCGGCTGCGCGAGGGGGTCGTGTGCTCGGCGAAGTGATTGAAACCGGCACCGGGCTCCGCCCCGATCAAAAAGTCAGGGCTTCGTCCCGGCAAGCTGGCGCGACGGAGGCGTTCAGTATGGTTGAGGCCGCGTTGCGCGAAGCCAAATTGGAGCGCGAGCAGATCGAAGTTTTGGCAATCGGCCTCGGCCCCGGTTCTTACACGGGCGTTCGCGCGGCACTTTCAATGGCGCAGGGCTGGCAACTGGCGCGCGGGGCGAAAATGCTCGGCGTAAGCAGCGTGGACTGTCTGGCGGCACAGGCGCAGGCAGAAAGAATTTTCGGCCGCGTGAACGTGATGGTGGACGCGCAGAGGAATGAATTTTATCTGGCAACGTATGAAATTTCAGCGGCCGGCTGGGACGCCATCGGGCCGCTGCGGATTGTGACGGTGGGGGAAATCCAATCACGGGCCGAGGCGCGGGAAAATTTAATCGGCCCGGAAGTGACGCGCTGGTTTCCCGGTGGCCGGACATTATTTCCCCGTGCGGCGACATTGGCCCGACTCGCAGCCGGGCGGGACGGCTTTCTCGCCGGCGAAAAATTGGAGCCGATTTATCTGCGGGAGGTGAACTTTATCAAAGCCCCGGCGCGGAAGTCCGCTGCACTTTGAAGGTGCCGTTGTTCTCGGCACGGAGTCCGGGTTTTGGACAAATTTGTAAACTTTCAGGACAGCAGACCGATGGAGCTGTTTCTCGGCCTGCAAACCGACAACGATTCCAACTCATCATAATGGTATGCAGGCTGCTATCTTATGATTCCAGCGAACGAGAAGTTTGACGTAAAAATCTATGGTGGTCCACCTTGGCAAAGCCGCAGGATGCAAATCGCGTGTCGCGTGTGCCGCGTTCACGTTGATCGAAGTCATGATCGGATTCTTCATTTTCGGACTGGTAACCGCGGGGATGATTTACGGATACGTGGAGGCCAACCGTATGGCGGAATGGAGTTCGCAGTCGCTGGCAGCCATGTCGTATGCGTCGCAGGGAATGGAACAGATGCGCTCGGCGCAATGGTCCGCGGAGGAATTCTCTACAGTCAGCGGTCAGGGAACCACTGACGTCCTGGGGGCTGCTTTTTCAACCAATCAGGTTGACACACTGGACATTCCGACCAGTGGCGCCTTGATCAGTGTCACGAATTACATGACGGCCACGCAGGTTTCAACCAACCCGCCGCTGAAGCTGCTCGTCTCGCAAGTCGTGTGGACCTTCCGGCTGACCGGTCGATTATACACCAACACCATGGTCACCCTGCGCGCTCCCGACCAGCTCCAATGAAACTTTTCAAAAACATTCAAAACCGGCCGCGCGGGAGAAGCGTTCGCGGGTTCACCCTGGCGGAATTGGTGATCACGGCCGGGGTCTTCCTGTTCATCTTTACCGGCGTGATGATCGCCGTTCAAATTTTCGGGTTGCGCGTCAACACGCTGGCGGCAACCAAGCTGGTGGCCACCGCCGGTGGCCGCAAGGCGCTGAACCAAATCCGGGACCAAATCCGGGAGGGTAAAATGGTTTATGTCGGGAATTGTACAGCTCCCCAGTGCTCATCCTTCCAGCTCATTACCAACACGCTGCCGCAGCAGGGCAACGCGCTGATAATTTATCCCACCACAAACGGGAACTACTATTCGATTTTCTATCTGGACACCAGCACCGGGACCAATCGCCTGGTCCAGTTCAACGCAACCAATACTTTGGCGCCAGCCGGCACTAATTGGATCACCACCTACACCAATACGCTTACCAAGTACATTACCAACACAATCGTTTTCGATGCCAGGAGCTGGCAGAACACAATCGTTTCGAATTACGCAGTTCTGGATAATCGTGTGCTCATAGAGGTGACGATGCAATTTTCGCAATGGGAATACCCCATCGCCTTCGTCGGCGGGGTGGGTCTCAACGCTTACGATTATTACCAACTGCGCACACGGGTCTTCCGTCGCGCATGGAACTGAAAGGACATAGGTCGTTTATGCAAACTTTAGCCAGACCCATAAGACGGAACCGCCGGGGTTACGCCTTGATCATCATTCTGTGTTTTTTGGTTGTCTGCCTGATCGTCTTTGCCAGCGTGATGCATTGGATCACCAGCAATGCCTATGTGACGCAGCGGAACAACCAGTACAACATGAGCGAATCCGCCGCGGAAGCCGCCACCGAAAAAGTACTTTCCCAAATGAATTATGACTACGTCGCCCAAAGTCTCTCGAACAGCGCAACCTATTACGGCGGCACGTTCATTCCCGGTCTGGCGACCGATCAGGCGAGCTGGCCCATCAAATACACTTACAGCGGCACCAACGGTGTGACGAACCAGATCACCGTCAGCATGGGTTCATGGACCACCAACACGGTGGCTCTGAACTCGCAATACGCGGGGTTGTATGGTCTGGTGCAACCTGTCACCATTACCGCCACCGCCACGCCGATTGGCCAGCGCTTCAACGTGCCGGCCACCGTCAGCGAGTCAATCCAATTCGCCTCCATCCCCCTCTTTCAATTTGCCATCTTCTATAATATGAACCTGGAAATTGCCGCTGCCCAGACTTTGAACATCGTCGGTCCGGTGTGGTCGAATGGCGGCCTTTGGTCGGGGTCAACCACCGTCACCTTTCAGAACACGGTTTCGGCCGTCGGCATAGCCACCAATACCGCCAGTGATCCTTTTTGCACTGGTTATACTGGCAGCGGCCTGTCCACTTACTCAGTGGCCGGCCAGCCGACCTCCGGCAACGATCGAATAACCATGCCGATTGGCACCAACAATAACCCCGCCACCGTCGAAGGGCTCATCAACCTGCCGCCAACGAACTACATGATGAACACGGCGGCGGCCTTTTCAACCAACGGCCAGCTTTATCTCGCTAATGCCGCCGATCTCTACCTCACCAATTTTCCCAACGGCACCAATTGGGGCACCCTCGTGCCAAAAGGCACCAACATGATTCTGTATTATCAGGATGGGTTAAACACCCCCTATCTGACCCAGGTCCCGTATGATTTTTATATAATGACGAACAAAAAGGTCGCAAACGGCATTTTTTTCACCAACTGGGTATATACAACCCTGACCACCAACATCAACTGTTATACAAACATCTGGTATGCCGGCTATTCGTTTTTGACGAATGATACCTTCGTTGACTGGCGCGAAAATTACAGAAGCGGCTCCGGCCCGCCGAAGACGGTTCAAGCCGTCCAGATTGATATTTCCCTGTTCAATATTTGGCTCACCAACAGTGCGGCCACCAATAACGGCGTCTTCTACAACACGCAATGCAAGTTATCCAGTCACAAATCGCATCCGGTTGACTCCATTTATGTTTATAACGCCGTTCCCTTGACCGGCACGACCCTCCCGGCCGTGCGCGTCGTCAACGGAGCAATGTTGCCGTCGCAGACAGCGCCCAAAGGCTTCACCGTTGCCACGGCTATGCCGCTGTATGTGTTGGGCAACTATAATGTGTCGAACAACCTCGGCTCATCTATCGGCAAAAACAGCACCACTTACACCTACCCTGCCGGGTTAATGGGCGACGCCATTACCATCCTGTCCGGCAGTTGGAACGACGCCACTACCAGTATAAGGCCAACCGCTTCCACCACCACCGTTAACGCGGCAATCCTCGCAGGCATTGTCCCATCCACCAACTCAAACTACAGTGGAGGGGTTGAAAATTTTCTCCGTACCCTGGAGAATTGGGGCAGTGCCACCCTGTGGTATAACGGCTCCATTGTGGTCATGTTCCCCAGCCAATATGCGACAAATAACTGGCAGCAAACTGGCGGTTATTACAACGCACCCAACCGCGCCTGGGCTTTCGACACGAATTTTGTCCAGCAAGCCGGGCTGCCGCCGCTCACGCCGCAATCCAAGGGCGTCATCCGCGCCAGCTGGATTGCTTACTAGCTTTGCCTGGTTAAAAACTCTGCTTCGTTTTGTACTTTCCTGCGCATAAGCTGTGCGCGTGAAAGCTGCCATCCTGCACGGCAAAGAACACATTCAGATTGAAGACATTGCGCCCCGCGCGCTCAACCCGGGCGAAGTCCGCATCCGCATCGAGGCCGCGCTCACCTGCGGCACGGACTTGAAAGTGTTCAAACGCGGTTATCACGCCAAAATGATTGTGCCGCCCGCCGTCTTCGGCCACGAACTGGCCGGCGTCATTTCGGAGTTGGGAGATGGCAGTCCGGAGTTGGGGTGGCGCATCGGCGACCGCGTGGCCGCGGCCAATTCCGCACCCTGCGGCGAATGCTTTCACTGCCGGGCCGGGCAGGAAAACCTTTGCGAAGATTTGTTTTTTCTGAACGGCGCTTACGCAGAGTCCGTTGTCGTTCCTGCGCGGCTCGTCCAAAAGAACCTGCTGCGGCTCAGGCCGGAAACCGATTTCCGGGACGCCGCACTCGTCGAGCCGCTGGCCTGTGTCGTCCAGGGTGTTGAAGACACAAACTTGCGCGCGGGCCGGCGCGTTTTGGTTTTGGGCGCGGGGCCGATCGGTTTGATGTTCGTCGTGCTGGTCAAAAAGCTCGGCTGCGATGTGACCGTGGCCGGCCGCCGCGCGGCGCGGCTGGAAGCGGCGCAACGCCTCGGTGCGGACCAGACGATTGACATCGGTGACGGCCGGGGATTGGTCACGAAAATCCGCGCAGCGACCAGGACGCATTTCGACACGGTGATTGAAGCGGTGGGGCACCCCGACGCCTGGGAGGCCGCCGTGCATCTCGTGCGCAAGGGCGGCATGGTGAATTTTTTCGGCGGCTGTCCATCCGGCACGAGCATCACGCTGGACACAACGCTCATCCATTATTCCAATCTCACGCTGCTTGCCAGCTTTCATCACACGCCGCAGGCCATCCGGCGGGCGTTGGAATTTATTGAAGCCGGCGTGATACGCGCGGCGGATTTCGTGGACGGCGAATGCCCGTTGGCGCAACTGCCGGAACTATTCAAATCCATGGCCGCGGGCAATCACGCCATCAAAACGCTGATCCGGGTTCATGAATGAATTGGGGCGCGTTGGACTTCAGACTTTAGCCTGCGCCGCGGAAACAAGCCAAAGCGTGAACTCCAACAACTCGCGGACAAGCGGACAAGCTGTCCGCGCTCCCGGAATCACGGCTTCAGGAACTTTCCCAGGTCCTTCTGCATTTTTTTCAAGTCCGGCAGGTTGATATACATCATGTGGCCGGCGTCGAATTCGGCCCGGGTGATGTTGGTGCGATAGGCGGCATCAAGCGCCATGTGGTCGAGCGCATAATGCACCGTGTCAATGGGACAGACCAGATCGCAGCGCCCACCCAGGACGAGGATGCGCATGTAAGGATTCTGGTTCAGCGTGGAGGCGAGCTTGTCCTCCGCGTTGGCGTAGTTGTTGCGCACGCCGTAATTCCACGGCTGCACCCCGGCGAGGACTTCATAGGGCAAATCGTCCTCGAATTTCAATTCACTGCGGACATAGCTGTTTATCGCCGCCGAAAATGGCCCGGTTGTTGCCGCGCTGGAAGGGTCGAAATCGGGAGAAGGTGACGCGGGATCATCATCGCGTCCGGTGATGCGCGCGTCGTAAGCGCCAAGAATCAAACCCTCGTCATGCAACAACTGCTTGCGAAAAACCCCCTCGTCAATCCGCAAATGGTTGTCCTCGATGACCTGCGGTTTCAAACCGGTAAGCCGCGCGAGTTCGGCCGCAACCTTTTTATGTTCCTCGGCGGAGAGCGCGTCGCCTTGTTGCAGCGCGGAGGCGTATTCTCCGCGGGCAAAGGCGCGCGCTTCAGCCAGCGCTCCGGGCAGGTCGGATTGCAGGTCCGGCGGCAGTTTTTTGTGGAAGTGCGCCGCCGCCGTGTAAGCCGGCAAATAGAGCGGATAGGGCAGGTCATTGCCCGGGTTGTTCCAGATAGTCGCAAAATCCAGAACGCCGGAAACCAGGATCAGGCCGTTGAGATACATGCCGTAGCGCGAACGCAAATGGTCGGCCAGCCCCGCCGCGCGGAACACGCCGTAGCTTTCACCGCAGAGATACTTCGGCGAAAGCCAGCGTTCGTGCCGCGTCGTCCAGAGCCGGATAAATTCGCCGACGGAATCCAGATCGGCCGAGTCACCGAAAAACTGGTCGGCCTTTTCGTCCTTGGTCACGCGGCTGAACCCCGTGGCCACCGGGTCAATGAACACCAAATCACTTGCGTCCAAAATCGAATACGCGTTGTCCACCAGCCCGAACGGCGGCGGCGGCAGCGTGCCATCCTCGTTCATTTTCACCCGGCGCGGGCCGAGCGCGCCGAGGTGGAGCCACACGGACGATGAACCCGGTCCGCCGTTGAAACAAAACGTGACGGGCCGGGCGGTCTGGTCCTTTTCGCCCTGCCGGGTGTAGGCGACATAAAAGACCGATGCGCGCGAAGTGCCGTCGGGCTTTAGAATGGGCAACATGCCCGTCTCGGCCACATAGGTCACGGGCTGGCCAGCAATGGTGACGGTGTTGGTGGTGAAAACCGGTTTGTGCGTGGCGTCAGGAATCGTGGCGGCCTCGTTTTTTGCGGGCGCGTTGGTACCGGCGGCGGGCGAATTGGTTGGGGCAGTGTCGGCGGCGCGGGCGGCCACCGCCAGCGTCAGGAGCGAAATCCAGATTGTTTTTTTCATTTCAAATGCCTGTTTTACGCCGGGGAAAATGCGCCTTCGCCACCGGAAACGCAAGATGAGTTGCGAAGAGTTCATGATTTTAGGTTCGTTCACTCGATTTAATCTGGTTTGATTTGGCTTGATTCAGTTTGATTAAGTTTAACCTGGTTTGAATGGGTTCGTTCCGGACATTTTGACACATTGCTTAATCCCCAGAAAAACCCACTTTTGGCCCTGCCGTTATTCACCTTTCTCCGATTTTCAGGATGTGTTCGTTTGGCAAAAACAGGTTTTTTCATTCAGGCCCTCTCCTAAACTACGATTGACAGCGGCGGCGGCACCGCCTCACCCAGCCGCCTCTGTTGCAGGCGTTCCAACTGGTTCATGGCGCGATGTAACTGCCGCTCCAGCTTGGTTTCGTAACGCGTAATTTTATCCAGCACCTCAATGGATGGCAGCACCGCCGCCGCCTGTTGCGCCTCCTCCTCCATTTTTTCCCGCTGTTCACAATCAGATTTGCATCTTGAAATGTAATCCAACCTTCCATCAATGAAGCGCAAGGTCCGGTCCTTCTGCTGTGCACGCAGGACCGATTCAGTCAAGCCTCCGAGTTCTTGTTGCAATTGTGAACGGAACTCCTCCAATTCCTTTGTCAATCGGTTCGGAATAACGCCAAACTCCTTGAGAACGCCCTGAATGGCGGCATCGGTCAATTCGCCTCCCTTTTCGACCGAGGTGCGAACCTTATACAACTCGCACTCCAGAATGCCATTTCCAAAAGCTGACTTAGTCATCTCATAATACGGGTCTTTGAGCTTCCACAATGGCGTAATACTTACAAACGAAGGAATATGGTTACTTCGAATCCAACATCCGTCGTCCACATTCAGGGCGATTTCGCCCGACTCGGCCTTGAGTGCCCGGCGCAACCGCCAGTGTGTGATCACAATCTTGTCCACCAGCATTTCCTCCATCGGGCCGACGGGTTTCAAATGTTGCCGAAACCGTGCCTGCAACGCGAAGAATTCGGGTGCGCTCTCCCGCGCATGTTTGCCCCGCACCAGCACCTCTTTGGAAAGGATGCCATGCTTGAGCGCGTTCATTTTAGAGACAGCCTGACCGTTGGGTGTTTTGGGACCGGTGGATTTTTGGGCGTTCCCCCGGTTAGCGGCCAGTTGTTTTAAGGACATGGTTTTGCGCATAGGTCACCGATAGCGCCCTCGAATGTGCTGGTTGTAATAAGCGCCCATGGACGGCGCGTTCATGAATTCCAGATAAACGGAATAAGGCACACCGGGATGATCGTAAATCTTGTCGCTGGTGTGAAACTGGACGGCCAGCGTGTAACCGTCGTAGCCCACAGCGCGAATGGACGAACTGTTGACGAGCACCAAGCTCACACCATGACACTAGCGCGGCATTGCAAATGGTCTAGGGGACAACTGAAGCATGGCCTAAGTCATGCCAGTTTTAGGTCACGCCAGTTGGTGCCAGAGATTGAAGCGCGCGAATCACATCCTTCCGAATCTCACGGCGTTGCTGCCCGCGCGTTCTTACTCCCGGCCTGGACAAAATCGTCCGAAACTCGGGCACTTTGGAAAAATCCTCGAATATGACGGTGAAGTAAGGCATTAATGCTTTGTCTGCCCAGGTTTTCGCCGTGGCTTTGGTAAGCTTGGGTAACGCCTTCAAATCAATCGCAGCAACAGCAGGTACGTCCGAGAGCAGAACGATGGAAAATGGCAATCCCTTGAGCTTTTTCCATACGAAACGGTTGATGGGCGTTCGGAGGGAGAACTTTGCAACTCGTTTTCCATCGGCGTTAATTTCGCACTTTTCGCCAAGATGGATTTTGTCCAGATACCCCGAAACGAGCTTGTTTGTAGATTCATGACGGCAAAGCATCACCGGCCAGTTCGCGCGAGCTTCGGCCAGACTAAACAGCCAGTTTGGATGTGACTCCGCAATCTCCTCGATTGTCTCTGCAAGTTCACACGCATAGCGAACCAGATGCAGGAGTGCACTTGAGTGGCCAATCCGCGCAAGCCGATTTAGCACCCTCATGTATAGAAAGCCTTTGGAGTTCAACGCCACCGCGTAGGGGTCGCCGGAATACAAGTCAATGACACCTTTGGAATGCGGAGATTGGTCAAGTTGTTCCTGCCATGCGGTCGCCGCTTCAAATTTGCGTTGCGCCTGCCAATCAAAGTCTCCGCCTTCCTTCTTTTTTTTAGTTTTCATGAATGGCTTGGTCGGATGCAATCCTCCGTCACCAATTTTTTCGCGTCAGCATGATTTGACGGCACGCCGGGCGCGTTTTGGTTTGGTGGCGGGCAATAGCGGCGCGGTTAATTTTTCGTAAAGCGCGAAAAGAAATTCGACTCGTTGGCGTTCGGTGTCGAATGGCTCGCGGCGATAACAAAGGTCAACGGCGTGGTCCAACTCCGCGTGCGCCTTGACCAGCGCGGGCGGCATGGCCAGCGGGTCGTAAAGGTCGGCGAGCGTCGCGGCGGGAAATTCCTTGCGCGCGTCGAGCACGGCTTGCGCTTTTTGTTCGACGGCTTCGCGCTGCTTGGCCGTGGGATTTTCCGGCCACGGAAAAGTGTTATAGACGAGATTTGCGGAATAACTGTAACGACTTTCCAATCGTCCGCAAACTTGACGCATCCAAGCCATGTGCATTGAGGAAGTTAAAATTCCAAAATGGAAAACTGTAGCTCTGGAGACGACTTGAATTTTATTGCTACAAATTATTTCAGGTGCGAGAAAGCCAACGGGAACGTATTGACGCCGTTCGGACGAAACTTCTGGGATGGCAAGGTAATTGGTTTGCGGTTGGCGAACGTAGGCGAATTGCGTTGGCCGTGCCGCATTTTTTTCGTTTGTTCGTCGCGGCTGGACAATCGAGATTTTTTTACCGCCTCGACGCGCGCCATGACCGCAGGCATTTCCCTTATTTCACTTGGCGAAGCGTCCACAAGCCACAAACACCACCGATTTATGCCGTTGATAAATTCATCCGAGCCGATGAATCGGCGAATATATTTTTTGGCCTTCGGTTCGGCGCGGAGCAGGTCTGCCTTTTCCTCGTCATCCAAAATCAAATTACCGCCGTCAACCGGCTTGCTGCCATTAACCATTTCTGAAACCGGGCAAACCGGCTTATTGCGTGACATTGCCACTACGTCGTTACCTTCTATCAAATAGGGACTGATATTTCTCGCGGGCGAAACGGTCGGCTTGTCTGTTTCGTAATCGTAAATCTGTTTGTTAGTCACGTCGAAAGCGCCAAATCCGATGATGACAACGTGAACGTGCGCCTTACCGCGTGCTTCGCTTTCCCATGCGAACGTGCGGTGCGCGAAATGAATTTTCAGATGATGCTTTGCGAATAGCTCACCCCAAAGGATGCCAACCTGTTCGCCTTGTGAAATGGAATTGGTCGAAACGAAGCCAACGGCAATGCGCGTGCCTTGAATGTAATCAGCGGCCTTGAAATACCAGCCGGTGACATAATCGAGCAGTCCGAAATTTTTAATCCTTCCGCAGACAGATTTCATGTCCTCGCGTTGCTTGTCAGTCAGCCAAGTTTTCCCGACAAATGGCGGATTGCCGAGAACGTAGCTGCATTGCGCGGGCGGCAGGATTTGTTTCCAGTCCACACGCAGCGCGTTGGCGCAATGAATGTGCGGCGATTTTTTGAGCGGCAACCGCTGGTAAAGCTGGCCGAAGGCTTCGGAAATTTTCGGGTTCATCTGGTGATCCATCAGCCAGAGCGCGACTTCGGCAATCCGCACCGGCCATTCGCCGATTTCAATGCCGTAAAACTGGTCCACGTCCACCTGCGAAAGGCGATTTATTTCGTCCAATGAGAATTCGCGAATTGTCCCTTTTTCATTTCCATGACCCGCCGCCAAAAGTTCCGCCAGTGTTTCAAGTTCAAGCTGGCGCAGTTCGCGGTAGGTGATGACGAGGAAATTTCCGCAACCGCACGCGGGGTCAAGGAAATGCAGTCTGCACAGTTTGTCGTGGAATTCCTCCAGCCGGGCGCGGCGTCCGGTGGAGCGGTCGGCTTTGCGGGCTTCAAATTCGGCGCGCATATCGTCGAGAAACAGCGAGCGGACGACTTTGAGGATGTCGCGTTCGCTGGTGTAGTGGCCACCGATTTGACGGCGTTCCTTCGACTCCATGACGGCCTGAAAGAGCGAGCCGAAAATGGCGGGCGAGATGCGCGACCAATCGAAGCGCGTGCAGGCGAGCAGCGCATTGCGCATGTCGCGGTTGAAATCGGCAAAGCCGAGTTTCTCGGCGAACAAATCACCGTTGACGTAAGGGAACGCCGCCAACGTTTCGTCGAGATTTTTCTGACGTTTCTCCGGCGGTGTGTCGAGCACGTCAAACAGCCGCGCCAGATGCAGGCCCAAGTCCGAGCCGTCGTCAGCGGTGCGGTTTTCGAGGTAGAGGCGGAAGGCGTCGCGTTCAAAAAGGCCGGTGTCCTCGGCAAAGAGGCAAAACAGGATGCGGACGAGAAAGCGTTCCAAGTCGTGGCCGGTGTAGCCGCCGGCTTTGAGCGCGTCGTGAAGCTGGCCGAGAATTTCGGCGGCTTCAATGTTAATCGGGTCTTGTTCGACAAATTTGTGCTGCTTGTAACCGGGAATGAACGCGAAGTCGTGAATGTGCCGGTGAAGTTCCGCGAGCGGGAATTCCACCGTGGCGACGCGGCGGCCTTCAAAGAGTGGCAGGCCGCGCTGGTCTTCCGGCTCCAAGTCGTGCAAGGCAATCCGCGCGAAATCGGAGACGATGACGTAACGCGGGATTTCCTTCACGCGGCCTTCGCGCGCCAGGTCCTGAATGTAACGGAACGCCTGCGATTCGGCTTCGCCCAAGTCCTTGCCGAAGGATTTGTGTTCGACCAGGACCACGCCCGGCCAGAAAAGGTCAATGAAGCTGTATTGGCCGCGAATGTTTTTGACCGGCTCCTCAAACGTGGCGACGAGCCGGCGTTTCAGGCCGAATGCCTCGAAAAATTCATTCCAGAAGGTCTGTTTCTCGGCGCTTTCGCTGCGCGCGCCGGCCCAGGAATTGGCGAAGCGGATGGCGTTGTGGCGGATTTCGTTCCACGAAAGCGGCATGGCTGACATCTACAAATTTTGGGGACAAACGGAAAGCACAAACCCATTCCCCTTTCCAAAGCCGATTATTCAGGAGCGGCGGCGGATGGCAGGCCAGGATGTGAACCGGACAAGCGACGTTTTTCTGTTGAAATTGTGAATAACTTTGCGGAAAAAGGCTTGCCATCGTCCGGAATTCATGCGAAAACTGCCGTCAAACAGGGATGGTAATCTGCGTCGGAATAAATAAATACGGAAGCGGTCGGGTTTTGTCAGAAGCATGAAGAAGAAGCGTGAAAGCAGCAGGGCGGTTCGTGGAGAAATTTTGCCGGTGATTGATTCCCGGCAAGGGCGGCAAAACGTGCTTCAATTGTTTCCAAAATGTCACGCAGGCCCAGCGCGTTTAGTGTAAAATCAGAACTGCAAACGTAAACGATGCCGGAAACTCAAATAGAACAAGCCAGCCAGAGAAAATATTCAAACAACAACAACCTATGAAAAAAATAACAACCTTAATAACAACCCTTTTCGTACTTTCATTTTTCGCAGCGCTATCCGCGCGCGCCACTTTGATTTGGTATGAAGGTTTTCAATATACCAATGGCAGCATCGCCGTTACCACCAATATTTTCGTCACTCTCGACGCCGTCACTAATTCCGTTTCTCGCGGTATTTGGTTCCGGCCGGCGCCCTTTAATGGCAGCGCCAACCCGGACGACATGTATGTGGTCAACTCCAATTTGCAAGTGACGGCCACCGGTGGAAGCGCAATCAGCCGCCAAGATGACGACATCCGTTACTTTGCGACGGTCACCGGCACGACGACCAACACGCTGTTGGGGACCTACACCAACACGAGCTACAATAACCCGCAGTTACTGTATGCCAGTTTCACGGTGATTTGCTCCACGGCCATCAGCAATGGAGCGGGACTTCCCAATGGAGCGGGAACCTACTTCGCGAGTTTCTACAGCAACACAAATTATGGACAGGGCAGTGGAGTTTTTGGAGAGGCTGGAACCAACGCCAATGGTTATGGTTATTTTGGCCGTGTTCAAGCGTTCACCAACCTCTCCGTTCAGCCCAACACTTGGCGGCTCGGCGTAACCGATAACGCTAAAGGAACGAACGCCCTCGACGGTGGATTCCCGGTGGATCTGGCGGTGAACACGCCTTATCAAGTGGTTGAGGAATTGGATCCAATAACCCTCGATGCCGCCAGCATTTGGGTCAACCCGATCAACATAAACCAATCCGGCAGTGCTCCAGTTGATCCAGTTTACACCGCCAGTGACGCCATGGGGGGAAACATCAGGTTTGGGGTGAATGCCTACGCCTTCCGGCAACCCAGTTCATTTGGCAATGCGGCTTTCATCATCTCCAATCTGGCTGTGGCAACCACTTTTGCCGAGGCAATGACCAATGTCATGGCCACCAATGCCGTGAAACCCACGATTGTTTATCAACCCAAGGGAGTGTCCAATTTTGTTGGCTCTGTCTTCTCCCTGTCGGCGTTGGCCAATGGCCAAGGGCTGGCCAGCATGACTTACCAGTGGCAGGTATCCGCCACGACCAATTCCCTAGGGATGCAGGTTAGTCCGGTCAACGTTTCGGGCGGCAATTTCTCGGGTGCTAATGGCAACATCCTTACGGACAACAACGCGCAAACCAGTGACACCGGCTATTATGCCTTGATAGCCACCACGCCCTGGGGGCTGTCCGCCACCAGCGCCGTCGCATACGCGTCGGTCGCTCTGGCGAAGGTCCCGCCATTATTCGTAACCGAGCCGGTCAGCCAGACCGTGTATCGAGGGCAAACGGTTACATTTTCAGCCTCAGTAGAGAGTCCCGGCAACGTGACCTTTACCTGGTATTCCAACAATGTGGCGGTTACGGCTGGCGTGAGCGGTTCCGGCGATTCTTCCTCGTTGGAGCTGGATAATGTCACGACCAACTGTTCGGCCAACTATAGTGTGGCCGCGACCAATGACTATGCCGGCTTCCCCACCAATGGTGTCGTCAGTACCAATGGCGTGCTGACAGTGCTCAATCCGCCGGTGGTTTCAATTGCCTATCTGCGCTCGTTGCAGGACCCGAATAACGCTTATGCGCCAACCGCCCCCTTGTCGCAACCTTTTGAAGTTTTCGGCACGGTAACCACCTTTACCAACCTGACTACTGGCAATACGTCGTCCTATTACTTGCAGGATGGCACGGGTGGCATCAACATTTTCGCCACGGGCGGCTCGACTTTCCGGCCCGCGCTGGGCGATGTTGTTGACTACGTCGGTGTGCTTTCCGCCTACGCCACCGGCTTTGAGCTTTATGCTGACACGGCTGACAACCAGTTCCCTTATACTTCTTATACGGACACCGGCAACACGGCCCCGTTGCCAACGCCGATAAGCATTCCAATGAATTTTGTCAGCGCCTACGGCCTTCCCTATGTGAATACCAACATCGGCGGCTCGCGGGTGCAGCTTTCCGACGTTTACTTCGGCGCCAGGGCGGGAACGCCCATCAACGCCGGCGCCAATGATGTGGTGGCCGTCACCAATTCAATCGGGCAGACATGCAATGTTGAATTCTTCGATCTGGACTTGGACACGACGAATCAGACCCTGCCCATTTACGCCTTTACCGTCACGGGCGTGCTGTACGGCGACAATGCGACCTGGGCCGTTGCCGTCACCCGGTTCGCCGATATTGTGACTAGTCCAGTGGCGATTCCGCTGAATGTGAGTGTTTCGGGCGGCAACATCATAATCACCTGGAGCGGTTCCGCCTTCAAGCTGCAATCGGCATCCAGCCCTGCCGGGCCTTGGACAACCATCAACAGTGCCACCAGCCCTTACACCACCAGCACATCTGGTCAGCCGATGTTCTTCCGGCTGTATTATAATCCTCCACCGAGTTGACGAAGATTGATAGAAAATTCAAGGGCGGCCAGCAATGGCCGCCCTTTTTGTTCGGCCGGAATTGCGCGAGTCGCTGAAATTTTGCACCAAGCCCGGAAGATTTCGAGCCATGTCTTGATTTGGTAGGGGCGGATTCGCCGAGGCGTCCACGGACGGCTGGGGCCAGCCGTCCCTACCTAAGAAATCAGGGCAATACCGGATTTGGGGAAGCTCAAGGCCCACGCCAAGGCTCGCCCCGTTCGAAATGTTCCAGCATGAGCGAACACTCGTTGACAAGTTCCTGACGATTGGCTTTGGCGGCCAGGTCTTTCGCGGTCCGCAAAGTGGTGATGGCTTCTTCAAACCTGCCGGTTTCGGCATAAGCGGCGGCGAGCGTTTTCAATTTCACCGGGTCTTGCCGGCCGGTCAATTCGCAGGCGCGCTCGGACATTTTAACCGCTTCCGTCCCGTTGCGAAAATCCGGATTCGCGTCGGTGCTCAAAATCCAGGCGAGGCCATCAAGGGCATCCGGAAAATCGGGCTGGATCAGGAGGGCGCCGGCGTATTGACTCATGGCCTCGCGCGTCCTTTTCAAATGGGCGAGCGCCACGGCGAAGTCGTAGTGCGCCTTCGGATCGGGTAAATCGCCGCGCACGACTTTGCTAAACAGTTCCGCCGCTTCCTGCCACTGTTGTTGTTGATTCAAGGCAGAGGCCAGATTTAATCGCGTCTCCGAGTTTGTCGGACTCAAACGCATGGCCTCCCGCAGCTGGGACGTGCCATCCGTGAGATTGCCTTTTTGGACCAATAAAATTCCGAGATTGTTGTGGGCCAGCGCCAGTTTGGGATCTATTTCCAGGGCTGCGTTATAGTGTGCCATGGCCTCGTCAAACCGGCCCAGCGTGTGGAGGATGCGGGCGAGGTTGTTCTCGGCGACGGCGGAATCGGGATTGAGTTTCAGCGCGGCGGCGTAATGCGCCATTGCCTCGTCATATTTTTTTTGTTTACCCAGGGCAATGCCCATGAAGATGTGGGTCTGCTCCTGCGTGGGCTTGAACCAAAGCGCTTTTTGATACTCGGCAATGGCCTCATCCAGTTTGCCCTGTTCATCCAGCGCGGCCCCCATGAAAAAATGGGCTTCGGGAAAATCCGGATGGTAGCGCAAAGCCGTCTGATAATACGCCATCGCCTCATCGTATTTATGTTCCTTGGCGAGCAGGCTGCCCAGAATGGTGATGGCCAGGTAATTCCGCTGCGTGACCCTGGTGGTGTGTTCAAACAGTGTGCGGCTGTCTTTCCAATAGCTCAATTGCACGGAAGTTGCCGCGATCAACCCCGCTGCGACGCAGACGGACAGGCCCGCCAAAACCATCCGGCTTTTGATGGTTTCACAGGCGAACCAGACAATGGCCACGAACGGGCCGATGAGCGGAAGGTAAGTATAGCGGTCGGCCCAGGCTTGATCGCCCACCTGCACCAGGCCGATGACCGGCGCGAGTGTGCCGAGATACCACAGCCAGCCCACCATGAGGTAAGGCCGCCGCCGTATATTTTTTATCGCCAAAAACGTGATCAATCCCGGCACAATGACGGCGCACGCGATGGTCAGGGTTGGGAGATGGATTTGATAGGGATAAAAGACGGCCAGATGCCGGGGGACAAACATCGCGACCAGATAGTGATTGTAAGCCGCCAGCACATGGGCGACGCGCGCGGAAACCGGCAGGCCGGCGGTGGCGACAATCGCAATTTGCTGCGCCCGCAAAGTCAGCACACAGGCGGCGAGCGATAAAATCAGGAAAGGAATTTTTTCTCGAACGAGTCGAAAAATCGCAAATCGCAAATTGCAAATTGCAAATCGTTTCAGCGGCCAGTAATCCAACAGCAGCAACACGAATGGCAGGGTCACTCCCATTGGTTTCGCCATCAGGCAGAGGACAAAGGATCCGAGCGCAAAAAGATAACGGGCGATGGAAGGCTGCGCGGCATAACGGACGTAGAGCCACAGCGTAAGCATCCAAAAAAAGGCGCAGAGCGCGTCTTTTCTCTCGGCCACCCAGGCCACGGATTCGACGTGGAGCGGATGCCACGCAAACAGCGCCGCCACGGCCGCGCTGCGCCACATCGCATCGGCCTGTGGGACCGTAGCCGTTATAGTTGCGTTGGCTGGCCCGCCCGTCTTCCGTGGTGGAGAGTCGCCCGGCTGTTGCGTATCGTTACGGCGAAGGCCCATCATCCGGCTCAAAACTGAAAACAAGAGCAGCGTGCTGGCGACGTGCAGCAGGACGTTGGTCAGGTGATGGCCGCCGGCCCTTGCGCCGTAGAGCTGGCAGTCGGCCATGTGCGACAGCCAGGCCAGCGGATGCCAGTTGCTGGCGTAAAAACCGAAAGCCCAGACCAAACCGGTCCACGTTAACCCCGCCTGCACGCGGGGGTTGTCGGTCACATATTGCTGGTCATCATAATCAAGAAAACCATGGTGGAGCGCAGGCAGATACACCGCCAGTGTGACCAGCGCCAGCCCTCCGTAAATGAGGCATCGGTGGTGGAATTGTGGATCGCGCTTCCGCATGGCGTCAGCATGATGCGGCGGACCGGTATTTTTTCAATGGCAAAGGCAGAAATCCGGAAACCGTCATCGAAATGTAACGAAGAATGACTAAAAAAACTTGTTCACAACCGTTGACTGCTTCCACGTAAATGAGTATACTCGACCTTAGGAATTAGAAAGCATATGCGAGCCGGTTGATTGGATTCAGAGATTCAAAAATTATGAAACGGCCAACATTCTCAAAGCCATTGCCAAAGGCTTTTACCCTGATTGAATTGCTCGTGGTCATCGCCATTATCGCCGTTCTCGCGGCGATATTGTTGCCGGCGCTGGCAGCAGCAAAGCGCAGGGCACAAATAGCAAACTGCATTTCCAATCTGCATCAATGGGGACTAGCGCAACAAGTATATGCCGGTGACGGTGGCGACTTTATTCCCTGTGACGGGACCATGTCACAAAGCAGCAGTGGCTACGGCCAATACGCCGCAGACACCGGCGCCACGACAGGACCCGGAAGCCCACTAGACCCGGTCGCATGGTTTAATGTTCTGCCACAGTTGGCCGGCGATCAGCCATTGTCTTACTACAAAAACATACCCGGAGCGAATGTTCAGGTAAAATTCCCGTTTCCAGGCAACGATAAAGGGAAAATGTGGATTTGTCCGGTGGCACAATTTGTCAGTAGTGATTTAACTTCCGGATTTCTCGCCGGTGGAACTGACGGCATTTTCTGTTATGTAATGGATTTGGACCTTAAACTCAGCAGCAGTATCAACAATGGCGTGATAGGCAACGCGCCTTGGTGGCCGAATATGGTCAAAATGACCAGCATCCGGAACCCTTCCACCCAGGTTTTTATGTTTGATGCTACCTTCAGCCCGACCTTGGAGGGCGGACGCAACAGCGGCACGTATCCGGCGGCGCGTTTTGATTATTTTCCACAACGTCACAACATGGGCGGAGTTATTTGCTTTCTGGACGGTCATGCCGCCTACTTCAACCAGAGCTATGTCACCAACGGTTGTGTCGGGCGCGTAGAAGCGGAGAATAGCGACATTATTTGGAACCCCAACCGGGATGTTGCCAAATAGTCTTCATGGGGCGGCCCGCGACAGCCGCCGTTTTTGTAGGTTGAGATGTTAAAAGGCGCGACTTCGTACGCCCGCTATTTCTACCTCCTTTTCCTCCCCGAATGGGTGAGCGGTGAGTTGAGGAGGCCTGCCATTTTCCTGCTCAAATCCCCTTGCGCCAGCCCTTCGCCCGCCCTTGTGCCGCCCGCTTTGACCGCTCCCCCTATATCGTTACAAGATTGTAACTTATAAAGACAAAAAAAACTTGACTTGTTTCGAATTTTCAGTCATAAAAGGGCCAGTCGGTTGAAGTAATTTTTGAAGTAAATTCGATCAAACGCTAATAACCTTATGAAAAAGTATATTTTGCTGTCAGGTCTTATCGCCTCCATCGTCGCATTGTCGGCCTCGAACGCCTTGGCCCAAGATGCCGCCACCATCTATTCTGATCCCACCGGCACGGTAGTTACTTGGGATAATACCTCGGGCCAATATCCGGTCATTGACGCCATTCTGTCCCAAGCTGGCGCAACGTCAGGGACACACACTTACACCAGTTGGTCGTTTCTGGCCCAAGATGGGGACGGCTCGCTGGATGTATTCGGCTCCTTGAGCGGTCTCGGTTATACGCCGACTGTGGGAGACGCCATCACTCTTACGGGTACTTACTCGCCGTTTCACCAGATTCCGGAGATCGAGACGGTGACTGCAATCACTCAGATATCGTCCGGCAACACACCGGCAGCGCCTAAGATCTTGACCATACCGACCCTTAATGTCGCAACCCTGTCTGAGGGCGTTGCGGGCCATTTGATTGAAGTAGATAACGTCACGATTACAGGTGCCGGCACGAACGGCTTTTTCCCCACCTACGCCCAGGCTAACACTGGTACTGAGACTTTTACGATGACTGACGGCAGCAGCCATAGCATGACGCTGTTTGACTGGGTCACATCCTATTCCACCTGCGCCGCGTTCGGTGGCGAGGCGGTCCCAACGGGGCCAGTTGATGTAATTGGCTTTGATTCTGTGTTCACCAGCGGCACATCTTCGACTGCGGAATTCACTCCGATTGAGATTATCTCGGTTCCCGAGCCAACGACAATGGGCCTGTGCGGCGCAGGCGGTTTGCTGGCGATGATCATTCGTTTGCGCAGAAAAGTCTGAGCTTTTCTTCCTGAAAATTTAGCAGGCGCATCTTCGGATGCGCCTTTTTAGTTGCGGCTGACAAGACTTCGCTTTTGGGGTTCGTTAGATGTGTTGACTCGCCGGGCATCCCGAAAAGTTGAGGCCAGTCACGGCAATTAACAGTTCAACAGCATCGTGGCGAGTGGCCGGCAAAGAAGCTCCGGTGACTCACGCCTGGCGCGAAGGGAAATCCACGCAAGTTCACACCAGCACCCGCACTGCCTTCGGCTGCGCCGACTTCACCACGTCATCGGATATCCGTCCAACGGCGGCCCGAGCGGCATCATCCGTAAATCAACGGCCCGCTGGCGCATTTTTCTTTTCCAGCACACGAGCGAGGTTGATTTGTGCCTGGGTATAATCCGGTTTGAGACGAATGGCTTCCTGATATTGGCTGATCGCCTCGTCGATTTTGCCATTCTTGACGAGGGTAACACCGAGATTGTTATGGGCCTCGGCGTCATCCGGTTTGAGGCGGATGGCTGCCTGGAATTGGCTGATCGCCTCGTCGTATTGACCTGAGCTTCCGAGCGTGATCCCGAGGTTGTAGTGGGCTTCGGCGCCATCGGGTTTGAGGCGGATGGCTTCCCGGAATTGGTTGATCGCCTCGTTAATTTTGCCTGCCTCGACGAGAGCGAGGCCGAGGGCGTCGTGGGCGTCGGCGTAATCCGGATACAGGTGGATAGCTGCCTGATATTGGCTGATCGCCTCGTCGGTTTTACCTTTGTTTACGAGGGCCTTGCCGAGGTTGTAGTGCGCGACAAAATTGTTCTCAGTGACTTCGAGCGTGTGCCTGTAAATGGTTTCACTGTCCTGCCAATATCCGAGCTGTTGCCGCGTCAATGCCAGGCAGAGGATGATCGCCGCTGAACCCAACATCCACAACGCGATTTTATGGTAACGCCAGCGTCGGGTCAGTTCGCACGTCCCCCAGATTGCGAGGATCAACACCCCAAGTGACGGCAGATAAGTGAAACGGTCGGCCATTGCCTGTTCGCCTGACTGCACCAGTTGGATTACGGGCACCAGCGTCCCGAGAAACCACAGCCAGCCCATCAGTAAAAAGGGATACCGCCCCCGCTTCACAAATAGTAGCGCCGAAATGCCGCATAATAACCCTCCCGCCAGCAGCACCTTCGTCAGCGGCCAATATCCGGGGTGCGGATAGAAAATGGCCAGATCCGTCGGCCAGAACATCTTCCCCAGATAGCGGCAGTAGGAAATCAGGGCGTTCCCAACGCGCGCTCCAAGTGGGAAGTTTTCGACCGTCATCACAGCGCCGCCATGCTTTTGCACCACCAAGGTTACGACACTCGCCGCCGCTGCCAGGGCAAAGAACGGGATTTTCTCCCGGACCAATCGCAAAATGCTTGCCACTTGCCACTTGTCACCCGTCACTCTTTGGAGCGGCCAGTAATCCAGCAACAGCATGACG
>Ga0181538_10000557_pt1 | contig 44151 bp, 29 predicted proteins | sample PEATcosm2014_Bin_40_FD_119773 | JGI IMG/M metagenome (GOLD analysis project Ga0181538, IMG submission 119773) | Peatland microbial communities from MTU Mesocosm Facility, Houghton, MI, USA - PEATcosm2014_Bin23_30_metaG | ecosystem: Environmental > Terrestrial > Soil > Wetlands > Peat | place...
GGGAACCAAATGGAAGATTCTGAAATCAGACGCGGATTTTGGCCAGACGTTCGGCCAATGGGGCTGGAAGCCGGCGTTCTTTTTGATGCTGCCGGTTTTTGGACCGAGCAACGAACGGGATACTGTCGGCTTGGCCGCCGACACGGCGGCCAACCCGCTGCTCTACATCGCTCCCTACGAATTCGTCGCGAACGATCCACTGACCTGGCTCGGTCCCTACAGTTATCTCACCTACGCGGTCATGTATAACGATTTGTCCGACAGCGTGGGTGAATATGTGCGCTTCAGCCAGGCCGAAATGGACCCGTACTCCGAGATTCAATATGCCTGGACATTCGTGCGGGCAAACCGGGTGGCGAATTTCCAGGTAAAAGGAAAACAGGACCCAGCCTCGCTGGAAACCCTCGAATCCGTCTTCTTCACCTTCAAAGACCCTGAATTCCCGGACCGGGGCAAGACCCGGTCGGCTTTGATTCCGGCAACGGGCCGGAGATTAAAATTCACGTTTTGGTTGCAGCCGGGAAAGGCAAACGTGGTTTACATCGTTCCCGGGCTGGGTTCGCATCGTCTGGCCGAAACTTCCCTGGCACTGGCCGAGTTGGTTTACAAAAACGGTTTCTCCGCCGTGGTCATCAGCAGCCCGTTCAACTACGAGTTCATGGAACACGCTTCGACGGCGGAGGTGCCGGCTTATCTGCCGGTGGATGGTCACGACTTGCACGTCGCGTTGACGGAAATTGATCGCCGCTTGCACGCGTCGTATCCGAACCGGTTGGGCAACCGGGCGCTGATGGGTTATTCCATGGGCGCATTCCAATCCTTGTTTATCGCCGCCACCGGATCGACGAACCAGTATTGCGTAGTGACGAAGGGGCGGGTTCTGCGCTTTCTGGAGGGGAAACAGGGCGTGAAAGAAGTGAGAATTGACCCCGTCACAAATCAGGTGCCGCTGATTCAATTTGACCGCTACGTCGCCATCAGCCCCCCGGTCCGATTGATGCATGGAGTTGAAAAGCTGGACGAATTTTATCGCGCGCCCCTGAAGTGGCCGGACACCAACCGAACCGACAACATCGAAAACACCTTCTTGAAGGTGGCCGCCTTGAGCAAGGACACTCTTACGCCGCAAACCTCGCTGCCCTTCAGCGCCATTGAATCCAAATTTCTCATCGGCCTGACGTTTCGATTCATGCTGCGGGATATTATTTACAGCAGCCAGCGGCGAAATAATCAGGGAGTTCTGCATCACTCGATCCACAATTATCGGCGTGACCCCGTGTATCAGGAAATTCTTCAGGATTCCTACCAGGATTATTTTGATAAGTTTGTGATTCCGTATTATCAGTGCCGGGACATGGCCTCGCCGGTGGCAAAAGTGATGGAAAAGGCCGATGATTTGCGGACGTATGACGCCGGTCTGCGCGCCAACCCTGACACCCGCGTCATCTGCAATGAAAACGATTTTCTCCTGGCGGACGAGGATCTGACCTGGCTCCACGCCACGTTTGGCCCGGAACATTTAACCGTCTTCCCGCAAGGCGGTCACCTGGGAAATCTTTCCAATCCGACGGTGCAAAAATCTATTTTGGCCGCGCTTACGCCCATGAGGCCACCCAATCCCAAACCGGAAGAGCCACCGAAGAATTTACGCCCGTGAAATCTGAAGTTCCCGCGACTGTCGCCTCCGCTATGCCTGTCACCACCAGCGCACTGGTCGTGGTTCAACAACACAAAATTCCACTGGCCGCCAAAGTGGCTGGCACCGCCTTTCTTGCCGTCCTCGTTCCAATTTATTTGCACACTTACGGGCCCACCAATTTTTTATGGTTCTGCGATGCCGCCCTCATTCTCACGGTGGCGGGCATGTGGTTGGAAAGCTCCCTGGTCATCAGCATGTGCGCCGTGGGTATTCTGCTTCCGCAATGCCTCTGGCTCGCGGACTTTGGCAGCAATCTTCTGGGATTTCACCTTTTTGGCCTGACCGGTTACATGTTCGACCGCCATCTGCCGCTTTTCACTCGCGGGCTTTCGCTTTTTCATGGCTGGCTGCCCTTGCTGCTCGTATGGCTCCTGATCCGCCTGGGCTACGACAAGCGGGCTTTGTCTGCCTGGACCGGCCTCGCCGCAGGGTTGGTGTTCGTCTGCTTCTTTTTTACACCGCCCGCCGGCGCCCATCTGGCCAACCCCAACACTCCGATCAACCTTAATTATCTTTACGGGTTCAATGACCAGCAGCCGCAACATTGGGTCAACCAGAATCTCTACGTCTTCCTGTGGCTTGGCGTGCTGTGGCTCGTCGCCTTCCTCCCCACCCATCTGGCCTTGCGCAAAATCTTCGCTGCGCCTCAACCGGCGGCGGGAGTGTCCTGATTTGAATTTTATTCCTCAATTGATTCGTCGAATTTTTCAGACAGAGGCTTCCCAAATTCACAAGTCATACGGGTCGGCAATTCAGATGCAGAAATAAAGCCCGCATCCAGTGCCGCCGCCTTGTTCAAAATAAAATTGCTGATGCGTGATGGATCTTTCATTTCCATCTGTGAAGTTGTTGCCCAATTGATCTGTGCTTGCACCGCACTGGCAAGAATAAAGTGCCCGGCTTCCTTCGAGAATTGGATGGCCAATTCTGCCAGAACTTTGGCGAATTCATCCTTCTTGTCTTTCGGTTCGATTTTGGCCCCCCACACATTGTAAGGCCCAAAATCGTTCACAAGTCGGGCGTATAGGTTTCTCCTCATTTCCTGCGTCCATTTCATTTTATTTCTTTCCTTTCGCGTCGTTGACGTTTGAAACACGCACAGCGGCTTCCTTCGAAAACTCTCGTGAGTCCCTTGTTTTGCAAAGACCAACCCAAAGCCACGTCGGTGCGGCCAACTTTTATTCAACGGTTGTTGCATGAGTACTTTTACATCTCACCAGGTCCGACCGCGACTAGGGTGTTCCTTGCCGCCACTGGGAAAACCCCTGGTCTCAGTTTGGAAGCGCGAACCCGGGGCCGGTGAAAGGTTGAACGAGCGGGCCGCTCAAACGTCCCCGCCAAACAGGTCGCGGTCGGGCCGGAATTTAGTTCGTAAATCCGCGGGTGGAACCTGAATCGTGAGTGATTCAAAGCCGGCTTGTGCTTGAACACGGACGCATGGCAAATTTATGGTTGTATCGCCTTGAATGGGCTTCTTAATTTCAAATCAGGACACTACCCCGGCGGCCCGCGTGAAATTCCTCATTGTTTTCTTTGATCATTCCGGCCTGCCCACCAAGGCTGGATTCATGAATATTGGGTAGGGTAACACCCCATGGTTCGCCGAGGTTTCTCCATCCACTATGGTGACGGGAAATGGAACACTCTTCCAATATCAAGAGTCAGCCGTCCCAATGAATCACCAACTATGAAACACAATCACAACCATGACAACGTCGGCAACGCTGGCCCCCATTTGGTGACCGTTCGCTTTGAGTTCACTCATCCGACGGCCACCACCGTTTGCGTCGCGGGAACTTTCAACCATTGGCAGCCCGAAGCCAAGACTCTGCACTCCTCCGGTGTCGGTCACTGGTGGAAGGAAACGGCTTTGGCACCCGGCACCTACGAATACTGCCTCATCGTGGACGGCCAATGGATGCCCGACCCGCTGGCCAGAGAAACCGTGCCGAACCCGTTTGGCGGGAGAAACTCGGTTCTGAAGGTGGCCAGCTCGCCGGAAGCAGCCCATCTTGCCGACGCGGAACATTTACCACTGAAAAACGCAAACAAATAGGAATGACAAAAAATCATGAACAAACAAACACAAGCAAACAGTAATGACATGGGCGCGCTCGCCGAAGATGCGCGCGCGTTGATGGCCGCCACCGCCGACGTGGCCGGAGAAAAAGTCGGGGAAGCCCGCAGGCGTCTCGCCGCCGCCCTGGAACGCGGCAAGGAAATCTATGGCCGCGTTCGCGAGAAGGCGGTCGAAGGCGCCAGGGCGACCGACGAGGCCGTGCACGAGCATCCTTATCAAGCCATCGCCATCGGGGTCGGGGTCGGGGCACTCATCGGTTATCTCGTCGCCCGCCGGCACACTTGCAACCGCGATTGATTTTATTATGGAAGAATCCACTGCCAGCTTCAGGCAACTGGCCGCGACCTCGAAACATTTTGCGCGGCGGCTGTTGACCATTGGGGAAAACCGGCTCGACCTGTTGGCGGTGGAAGTGCAGGAGGAGCGCGAGCGACTCCTGCACGCGACCCTGCTGGCGTTTGGCGTGGCGGCATTCGGTCTGCTTGCCGGCATTACGCTCAGCGCAGCCATCGTGGTTTTGTTGTGGGCTTACTCACCCGTGGCCGCCCTCCTGACTGTGACCGGCCTCTACGGAGCAGCCGGGGTTTGTCTTTGCCGGCGACTCACCGGACTGGTGCGTGACTGGCAGATGTTTTCCGCCTCGCTCAATCAACTCCAAAAGGACCGTACCTGTCTGGAAAAAATCCTTGCATGAACCCGCTCGAAATGCAGAAGCAATTATTGATTGCGGAAAGCGAAGTGAACCGCGCGCAGTTGATGCAGGAATGGCAGACGATGGCAGGCGAAGTGCACTCGCTTGCAACCCAAGCCAGAACCATCGGTTCCTTTGCGTCCGCCACCGCATCGTTGGTTTCCGGCCTTGTGTTCTTCTGGCACAAAAGGTCCGCGCCCGCTGCCGAAAAACCTTTGTGGTGGCAGACCATTCTCAAAAACGCGGGATTGATTTCCAACATCTGGCTGGCGTTTCGTGTGAAAGGTCACGATCAAAAAAACAAAAATCCCAACTCGCGTGCTTAACCCCGGCCTTTTTGTGGTTACGTTCCAAGAACTCTGAATGCACTGACTTCGCGTTCGGGAAGTCGCGCAAGAATAGACATATAAATATGGAGGCCAACCCGATGCCCCCGCCCGTTACTGCCGACGTTGACTCGACGGTTGAAGTGGTGACGCAGGCTGCGCCATCCGTCTCTGTAACGGTTGCCAAGGCGACACACATGCAAATCGTCCTGGTTGTGCTTGGCGCGATCGCGTTTCTCTACTTCGCACGCCCCGTGGTCTTGCCTGTCATCCTGGCCTGTATTGCGGGAATGACTTTGAAACCGCTCATCCGTTGGTTGTCCTGCTGTCACCTCCCCCCGGCGCTGTCCGCCGCGGCCGTGCTTTGTCTACTGGTGGCCGCCATCGGGGTTGGTTTCTTTCAACTGGGCCGACCGGCGTTGACGTGGATGAACGATGCGCCGCAACACATGACCGAATTGAGGCAACGGGTTCAGAAAATCTTCCCGCGTCTTGCACGCTTCAGCCAGGCGGCGGCGGCAGTCAACAATCTGGGCGCGACCGAGGAAGAAAAAAAGAAAACGCCCATGGTGGAGGTCAAAGACAGCCGTGGTACCAGTTCAATCCTTGACTGGACCGGAACCCTGTTGGTGGGCATCGGCGAGACGTTGGTTTTGCTTTACCTGTTGCTCGCTTCGGGCGACTTGTTCTTGCAGAAGCTGGTGCGCGTGATGCCCACGTTACGGGACAAGAAGAGCGCGGTCGAAATCAGCCATGAGATTCAGCAAAACATTTCCAATTACCTGTTCTCGGTTTCGCTGATCAATATTGGCCTGGGTATAGTCGTGAGTGGGGGGTTGTACTTCCTGGGCGTGCCCAATGCTGCGATGTGGGGAATGCTCGTGGCGGTGCTGAATTTTGTTCCCTACTTTGGCCCGGTCTTCGGCGTCATCCTCCTGGCCACTGTCGGTCTGCTTACCTTCGACACGCTCTGGCAGGGACTCCTGCCGCCCGGGTGGTATCTGCTGCTTCATCTTCTGGAAGCGAACCTTGTTACGCCGGTCTTGCTGGGACGCCGCTTCACGCTCAATCCCGTGGCCATTTTTGTTTCGCTGATCTTCTGGACCTGGCTCTGGGGTGTGCCGGGAGCTTTGTTGTCGGTGCCGATCCTGGTCTCGATCAAAGTTGTTTGCGATCGCCTTCCCACGCTGTCATCCGTGAGCGAACTGCTCGCGCGTTGAACCGGACAACCTGTTGTTAGCCGTCTCCCGCGCTCTGCACTCGACTCATGGTCAATGAAAGGACTGGTTCCGGCAGGATGCCTGAATTCCTGAAATCTTCGGTAGGGTAACACCCCATAGCGCCCGCGCGTTTTTGGATTATTCTCATTCCATGATTAACAAAAAACTTTTTCCCAAAACCGGCAAGGCCGGATTTGTGTTGGGTGCTGCGCTCCTGGTAACGCTGACCGGATGCGTGGGTTACGTTGATGGGCCGCGCGCCGGGGTTCAGGTGGAACCGAATGCATTCGTGGCGCAGGACGATTACGTTTATTACCCCAACTATGAATGTTATTACAGCGTTAGCCGGCACCAATACGCTTACCGGGAAGGCAACGCGTGGGTGGCGCGGCCAGCGCCGCGGGGCGTCTCGGTTAACGTGCTGCTGGCATCACCATCAGTGAAGATGGATTTCCACGACTCCCCGGCAAATCACCATGCGGCGGTGGTTAAGCAGTATCCGAAAAACTGGAAGCCGTCCGGCGCGAAGCAAGGTCAAAACCAGAAGGGTGACAAGCCCGACGAGCGGGGGGAAAATAACGGAAGATAACCAGGCGAACCACATTCGCCCATTGAAAGGAACATTATGTTTGGAACTATTCTATTGATTGTACTCATTTGTATGTTGCTCGGCGCACTCCCGACGTGGCCACATAGCCGGAGTTGGGGTTATTACCCGAGCAGCGGACTGGGCTTGCTTGTGGCCATTCTCGTTGTCCTGCTTTTGCTGGGCAGAATTTAAATGGAATCGGCTGTGCTCCATCGATAGCAAGGGTGGACAGTTGATTGGGTTGAATGCCGGGCAAGTTATTTTCCCGGGCGGCGGCCTGCGCAATTTACACGAAAGACAAGTTTATGTTACAAAGCATTAAACAGTTGTACGGAGACAAACTCGGGGCGTCGGATGGCGAAATCGGCCATGTGAAGGACTTCTATTTTGACGATCAGAACTGGGCGGTTCGTTACGTAGTTGCGGACACGGGCTCGTGGTTGTCGGGGCGTCTGGTGCTCATCTCTCCCCATGCCTTTGGCAGCCTCGATCAGACTGGAAAAGCCCTGCGCGTGAATCTGACCCGTAAACAGATCGAGAACAGCCCTTCGATCGAGTCTCACAAGCCGGTGTCCCGACAATACGAAGAGGAGTATTACCGATATTACGGCTGGCCCTACTATTGGCAGGGTGGCGGGTTGTGGGGTATGAGCGGCTTTCCGATTTTGGAGTTGCCGTCAAAACCTCTCCCGAGTGAGCCAGCCCCTGCCAGTCACCGGCACCCGGAACGCACCGATGCGCATCTGCGAAGCACGCAAGCCGTGAACGGCTACCATCTCCAGGCGAGCGATGGAACGAGCGGCCACGTCTGCGATTTTATGATGGACGCCCAGAGTTGGGCGATTCGTCAACTGGTCATCAAAACCGGGCACCGGTTTTCCGGCAAGGAAGTGCAGATGCCGACGCGCACGGTTGACCGGATCAGTTGGGATGAATCCAAGGTGTTCGTGAACGTGACCAGGGAAGCCGTCGAACAGAGCCCCGCACACCATGTATCTCCGTTCAGTGCGGCTGCCTGACCTCACCCGGTCATTTTCACTTTCTGAAATACAAGCTTATCCCATGAAAGCCTTCGTTTATCGCGGCCCAGGGAAATACAAGTTGGAAGACGTGCCGAAGCCCTCGCTGCGCGAGACGACCGACGCCGTGGTGCGGATCACCAGGACCACCATCTGCGGCACGGATCTGCACATTCTCAAGGGAGACGTCGCCACCGTCGCGGCAGGCCGTATCCTGGGCCACGAAGGGACCGGGGTCATCGATGAAGCCGGAACCGGCGTCAGCCGCTTTCACAAGGGCGACCGCGTCTTAATCTCGTGCATCACTGCGTGCGGGAAGTGTGAGTATTGCCGGCGCAGCATGCCCTCGCACTGCGAACAAGGCGGCTGGATTCTGGGCAACACGATTGACGGGACGCAGGCCGAATTCGTCCGGATTCCTTTTGCCGATACAAGTCTTTATCCCATTCCCGAGGCCGCGGACGAGGAAGCGATGGTAATGCTCAGCGACATTCTGCCGACCGGCTATGAATGCGGCGTGCTTAACGGCTCTGTCAAACCGGGGGATACGGTCGCCATCATCGGTGCCGGACCAGTCGGCCTGTCAGCGTTGCTGACGACGCAATTCTTTGCCCCGGCGAACATCATCGTCATCGATCTCGATGACAACCGTCTCAAGGTCGCCATGCAATTCGGGGCGACTGCGGTGATCAATAGCACCGATGGGAAGGCCGTCGAAAAAATTATGACTATGACTTCCGGCAAGGGAGTGGATGTTGCCATCGAAGCAGTCGGTGTGGCCGCTACATTCGGTCTCTGTCAGGAAATCGTCGGTCCCGGCGGCCACATCGCCAACATCGGCGTGCACGGAGCGAGTGTGACCTTGCACCTCGAAAAGCTCTGGTCGCAAAACATCACCATCACGACGCGGCTCGTTGACGCAGTGACTACTCCGCTGCTGCTCAAGACGGTCATGGCCGGCAAGCTCAAGCCGAAGCAGCTCATCACACATCACTTCACGCTCGATGACGTCATCAAGGCCTATGACACCTTCGGCAATGCCGGGAGGGAGCGCGCCTTGAAAATCATCCTCACGAATAAATAGAGAGGCAAACGTGCGTTGAAATTTTCACTCCACCATCACGCTTTTGGCCGGATTGCATGGCTTTTGCTAGATAACCGCCGTCACCCGGTATTGGTTTTGCGCATCGGCGAGTTTTAATTTCAGGACATCGCCTTGTTTCCGGCCCAGGAGCTGTTCCCCCAACGGGGATTGCGGTGTAATCACCAATACTTCCCGCTTCTCGTGCAGCACCTCCGTGCCTCCCGCCCGGGGGCCAATGAAGTAAGCCGTTTTTTCCGCGTTAAATTCCAGTTCCACGAAGGCCCCGACATCAATGGGTTCGCCCGCCCCAAACTTGCGCGTGTCCAGCTTTTCGAACGCGGCAATGGCACCTTGTATTTCCGCCGCCTGCCGGGATTGTCCTCGGGCGAGATAGGAGGCTTCGAGTCCGCGGGTATCGTATTTGTTCTCGGCCTTGCTCTGCTCGTGCGTGGCTTCCGCGCGCGAGGCCCGGGCCGCCCGGAAATAAGCCTCCAGTTCGTCCGTCAGCCGGGCAACGATCTTTTTTATGAGCGTGCGTTTGTTCATGCCAGTGCCCTGCGAAAGGGGTAATCATATTCCAACGTCACGCTCTTGGCCAGATTGCGGTAGTTTATCCGTGTCGCCCGGATCATTCAGCACGGGCAATCCCGTCCCGGGCGGCGTCCGTCATCCAGTCGAATTTGCATCAGCCGCAATTCCGTTCGCAGGCTCCAGCCGGTGTGCGCCCAAAATTTCACGCCCGACGCATTATTGGCGAAGATGAAGATGTTGCATTTTTGAATGCCTGCCTTGCGGAGTTTCGCCAGACAAGCACTGACCAGTTGCCGGCCGATGCCCCGTTGACGATACCGCCGGGCTACCGCCAGATGATGCAGGTAACCGCGCCGGCCGTCGTGGCCGCACAACACCGCGCCAAGGATTCGGCCATCCTTTTCCGCAACGAAGCTGAGGCGCGGGTTGCGTCGCAGAAACGCGGCGGTGGCGCGGCGCGTGTCGGATTCGTTCAGCCCCACGCCTTCCGTGCGCCGCCACAAGGCGATGACCGCGTCGTAATCTTCGACACGGAAAGTGCGGACGATTGTTCCGTCGTCAAGGTGTAAAGGCATAACAAAATTGGAAACTGAGAGTTTAGTATTTCCTTCGGAAATTGCTGCCAATCGTTTTCGCAGTAAACCATAAAGTTGAAAACTGGAAGGTGCCACGACAACCCAATCATCCGCAATTCCCCCATTTGTTTATGCAGAAACTTTTCCCTTGACTCCTTTTTTAAGACCAGCTACCTTTGGTTAAAAAGGTAGCTTGTTGGATGTTTAAACATGAGTGTGAATGAAAAATTTTCCGCGATTCGGAAGGGCCTGCTTGAGTTCCTTGTGTTGCAAATCATCGCGGCGGAGAAGGTTTACGTGGCGGACATCTTGAAACAGTTGAGCGCGACCCAATTCGCCACGCAGGAAGGCACGCTGTATCCGTTGCTGAGCAAAATGCGCCGCGAGGGGCTTCTGGATTATGAATGGAAGGAATCCGAGGCCGGGCCACCCCGCAAATATTACGAGCTTACCGCGAAGGGCCGGGAGCAACTGCGCGAAACGCTGGAGTACTGGGGCGAGATCAACGGGACGGTGAAAAAATTGGGACAAAAATAAAACGGAGACAAACCTGCCATGAACAAAGTCATCACCATCAATCTAGGCGGCAACGCGTATCAACTCGAGGAAGGCGGCTATGATATCCTGCGCGCCTATCTGGAAACCGCGGCCGCACAACTGCAAGGCAACCCGGACCGGGATGAAATCCTCTCGGACATCGAGGGGGCGATCGGGGAGAAGTTCCGCGCGCTGTTGGCCAGTCACAAGACGGTGGTGGAGACAAAGGAGGTCGGCGCCGTTCTGACGGAGATGGGGCCGATCGAGGCGGACCCGGGTGAAGCCACAGCCCCGGGCGCCGGCAGTGCCGGGGCCTCGGGCAGCGTGGGCGGACCCAAGGCGGCGGGAGAAGAACGGACAGCGGGCCACGGCGGGCCGCCACGGCGGCTCTATCGGATTCATGAGGGCGCAATGATTGCCGGCGTCTGCAACGGGATCGCCGCCTGCGTGAACATTGATCCGACCCTGGTGCGGCTGGCCTTCGTTCTTTTGACGATATTTTGGGGCACCGGGTTACTCGTCTATGTGGTGCTGGCGATCCTGGTGCCTGAGGCGAGTTCGCCGGAGGAAAAGGCGGCGGCGTCCGGCATTCCATCAACGGCGCAGGAATTCATCCGGCGCGCGAAAGCAGGGTATTACGAGGCAACGAAGGGCTTCCCGGACCGCAAAGCGCGCCGCGAATGGAAGCGCCGGTTCAAGCGGGAAATGCGCGCGAATGCGGACCAGTGGCGGTATAATTGGCACAGCTATTGGGCGGAGCATGCCCCTTTTCAACCCGGGATGGGCTTCGCGCTGCCCGTACTCTCGTTGCTGCACGGCGCGGCGACGGTCCTTTGGCTCTGCGCCTTGATCTCGCTGCTGGCGACCGGCACCGTGTTCGGGTTGGCGCTGCCGGCCAGCGTGCCGGTTTGGGTCGCGGCGCTATTGCTGTTTATCGCCTATGGCATTCTTGTGGGACCGCTGAAAGCGGCGCGACGCTCGTGCTATTGGGGTTGGGGCCGGTCAAGATGGACCTGGTCCTTCGTTTTTCTTCTGGATGCGGTGGTCTGGCTCGCGGTTGTGGCCGTCCTCCTATGGCTGGCCGTCCATTATTTTCCGGAATTGCGCGACGCGGTTCACGGCATTCCTGCACTTGCGCACCAGGCTGCGGACGACATCCGAACGTGGTGGCATGGGAAGTGAAACGGTCGCTTGGCTGGTGCGGAAACAGGGGTGTAAAGGCATAACAAAATTGGAAACTGAGAGTTTAGTATTTCCTTCGGAAATTGCTGCCAATCGTTTTCGCAATGAACAATAAAGTCGCAAACTGGAAGGCTCCAAGACAAATGCCAACGCCAATTAAGTCGGAATCTGATCATTCAGGTGCGGACTGATGAGATTCAAAGTCAATGGGGCGAGGGTCGGAATCGAACGGAGTCTTCACCAACTGCAATCCTCAATATCCTGATTTAAGGGGGGATTTTAACGCCGATTTTAAAGGGCTTCAAGCGGTTTTAACCACTACACGCCAACTTACTTCATACGCACCGAGTAAAGTGACGTTCGGGCCACAATGAAAAGCGTCCTGTGGTCGGCGCCTCCAAACACCAGTTGCACCGGTCGTTCGGGTACTTCGATGGTATCAATCAGCTTGCCGGCCGGGTCATAGACATAGATTTGACCGGCGGCGATATACACGTTGCCGCGTGAATCCACGGTCACGCCTTCGCCACCTTGCTCGGCGAACAGCCGAAAATTCGTCAGGCTCCCGTCCGGATTCACATCGGTTTTCCAGGTCCTGAGCGCGGATTCGTCGGTGATGTAGAAAGGCCAGCTAGGCCGGGCCTGAGCCAGGCCGAACGAGCGGATTTGCGGGCTTGATTTGATGCCCCAACTGGTTGCGTTGCGGAGAAAATCTTCTCCGGCAGGTATGATGGTAGTTCCGTCGGGCGAAACAAAATCGGTTGTCGGATGGGAAAGAGAATCGCGGTTCAAGTGCCAGTCGCTGACGGGCAAATATAAACTTTTCCCTGACCAATTGGTGACCGCTTCGGGTTTCAGCGGCGTGACCTTGCCGCTTGGAGTCAGGGAATAAACCACGCCATCACCCGCGTAGGAAATGACCATCAGGTTGCCCGCCTGGTCCACGGCCAGGTTGACAGGTTCCAGTGGATAATCGCTGACGGTGGAGAGTTGTCGCGACGCGGAATCCCAGCGATAGATCCGCTGCCAGTGCGCATCCACGAAATAGAAATCGCCGCGTGGCCCGACAGCGCCACCAGAGATATTAAGAAAACCACTCGCGAGTTTCTCCACCTTCGCACCGCGCGCGACGACAGGCGAAGGCACAGCCGTCTTGGGGCGAGGCGCCTGACCTGAAATGTCCAGCCAGGCGAACTCACGTTGGCGAAGCTCAATGTCATGGGTCTGGTCGTAAACGGCGGAATCAAAACTCACCTTGCTGTTGCTGTCGCAGTGTAGATTGCGGAAATGGATGTCCCGCGAGTTGGATACCTTGACGGCCCAGGGAAAAGGTTGGAAGGAACTAATAACACGGTAGCCATGGAAATTGGCGAAGGTAATGTCGCGAGACGAATCAATTTCAATCGGCAGGGCGAAGCCACTTTCGCCCCGTTCTTCCTCGGTCTGCAACGCGTAAAAACGCCAGTGGGCGGCGTTTTTCACTTTGACTTCGTTGCGAACGTGGTGCTCGCTCGAAATCTGGTAGGCGCGACCCTCGGTTTCGGTATCGGAGACAACCATGCCGGCCTGGGCAAAGGTCGAGGGGGTCCAAATATCGAGGAAGGTGCCGCCACCGCCATCGGTAACCCATAAGCTGGGATATTGGCCGTCCCAATGACGAGTAGGATCAGGGTCGGCCGTGTGGCTTTTGTTGTAAGGGTTTTCGCGGGAGCCATCCGGCACGGGCGTTCCGTGCCCGCCAAGGAATCTAACGTCGTTCATCAGCGAACCGGAGCCGGCCTTCCAGAGGGCCGCGACCGCGCGCCGATTGTTCCCGCCCGTGTAAAGCCCGATGCCGATTACAATGTTGCTGCCGCCTTTGGGTGTTTCCAGCAAAGCCTTTGGGCCACCGATGCCTTGATAAGCGGGCGTGCCGTCCGGCAAAACAATCTGCGTTGCGCCCGGATGCAGTCCGATCAACACGGTGTCAGGCCGCAGCATTAGCGTGTCATGCACGATGTAAAAGCCCGAAGGCAAATAAATGGCGCGGTGGGCCGCAATCGCATTCTGCAATACGTCAGTGTCGTCGGTACGACCATCGCCTTTGGCACCGAGATCCCGTAAATTTACCCAGGTATCACAAGCGGGCAGCCGAGCCAAATCAGAGGCGACAGCTGATGGCATCGCGGCCAGCGGTGTGGCGTCGAAGTGGGTCTCGATTTCCGGTTCGGCTCCAATGTCGGCATAATGGAGTCCGTGTGAAAAATTCTTAACCGCATAAATTTTCGCGGGGGCGGCAAAACGTTTGCCGCTGTCGCGCAATGCGACAAAGACCGGCACGTCGCGGCAGGTAACCCCTTCCATATTGATCTCGTTGCGCGGGTTTCTCTCCATCCCAAAAATGAATGCCGGACCGGAAACGTCTTCAAGGCAGGCGTCCTTGACCCAAAGTTCGTCCGCCCATTCAGGTTCTATTTCAACGGCGGTTGGCACATTCCGGAAGCGTGGGCGAATCAGCGTGAGTCCGGCTTCATGTTCGAGAATCGCGGCTTCACGTTGGCCTTCAAATGAACAGTCAATGAGCGTGAACTGCCAGCCGGGCGAAGGTTTTGACGTCCATATGGCATGGGTGCCGCCGAAGAAATGAACATCCTCGACCACATTGCCGCCCTCGTGGATGCCGGCCAGCGCGGAGCCGAGACGGAAATCCATGTGAGCCAGGAAACAGTGCTGGGCATAGTGCGACCGCACGACGACCGCGCCCGGGTTTCCTTTCTCAATCTCGACATCAATATTGGCGAGCGCCGAATAAAAAGTGCCCGGGTTGGCGTCAGGGACAAAACCGTTGCCAGCCTGCAGATCCCGCGGACGCCTCCCGGCGAAAAAGACCATGAGCTTCTCATGCGACGCATCTCCGAAACCCGGTGTGTTGGCGGGCAGGACAATAACCGGACGTTCGTCACCGTAGCCAATCAACCGGATGCCGGGCCAAATATAAAGAGTCTCACTGATGCGATATCGCCCCGGTGCGAACAGAACAATTCCCTGTCCGGTACTCTCCTGAACTTGATTTACCGCTTTCTGTAACGCGGCGGTATCGTCGCCGCCGGATGGAGCAACGTAAACCGCCCTGGGATCGTCCAACCGCTGCGTGTAAGACGATGCAGACCAGACCGATGCCGCAAATACAAAGGAGAGCAGAACCAAAAAAAACAGACCCAGTCTCCTTGAAAGCTGCCTGACGGATAAAAGTTTGAGTGAAAAGTTTTCAATGTCTGCGGGCATGACGCAAGAATACTCGAAGCCGCTTTTTCGTTCAATCTTTCAAACCTGCAGGACTTTCCCCGCTTTTGAAAAAACCACACGCTCTTTCCTCAAAACTGTGAATTGTTTAACTTGGAATCGGCTTTACTAAGCATCGAGAAACCCCTTCACATTCACGGCGGGATTCGGCCCGGACGGGAAGAAATTGTCACAATTCCAGGATGGACCCTTTCACGGCGCGCCGAATCATGAAAGATTTTTATTGCATCACCTCCACAGTCGTCCAAAAATCAGATGCGGCTAAGATTAAAACCCCGCCAATCCCGACATGAAAACAAATCTTCGATTTATTCTGCAAGCGTGCTTGATTCTCACCGGCGGTTTTTATCTTTGCGGCTGCGCGTCCGCTGGATTGAAGGAATACAAGGGAAAGCCATTTCAAGACAGCGTGTATCATCGAGGGCCGCAGAAAATTCCGGGACGCGTGCAATGCGCCTATTATGATTTCGGCGGCGAAGGCGTCGCCTATCACAACAAGGACACAAAGAACCACGGCAGCGGGGAACTGAATCCCGCGAACGGAACGTATCTCAACGAGTTTCGAATGAAAGAGGGCATCAGTACGTCCTACACAAAATTCCACGACGAGACTGACAACAGTCCATTCGACCTGGTGCAACCGCCCGAAGGCCAACTCTACGTTGGCTGGACGGCACCCGGCGAATGGTTCAATATGACCGTGGCGGTTGAACACGCCGGTGTTTATACCGTTGACCTCTTGTACACCTCAAACCGGGGCGGGACGATTTCTCTGGATCGAAACGGCAAGCCTTTGGTTTCTTCGGTCAGTGTAATTCCAACCAGCACCGACAAGGACCCGCTCGCCTGGCGTCAATGGCATCATTGGAACGTCATGACGAACATTGCTGAAGTGAAGCTGCCCAAGGGTGTGAGCGTTTTGACCCTTCACATCGTCACCGAAGGCAATATGAATCTGGCCTATCTTGATTTTAAGCCGAAAAATAAATAGCTGCCATGCACTTCTCCGGCGGCACGACTGGCTTTTCCCGTTTTACGGTCTGAATTTTACGCAATCTGAGGCACCGTTACCGGCGAGAGCAAAATCAAGCCTATCCCTCGAAATTGGGATGCAATTCTTCCAAAATTCTGCAAAGTATATATGGAAGATGTATCCGCAATATTAAGCCCCCTTCCCATGAAAACCGCAACAGGTAAACACTACACTACAATCCTTTATAGCGCCAAAATCGTGAAGCGCGCTCTTATCGGCGCGGTCTGCGGCTTGGGCTTATTGTCCGGTGCTTACGGCCAGGCAATCATCAATTTGGATTTGGGCAACAACGCGCTGGCGACGAATGCCGCCGGTTTCACCAAGCTTTCGACTACCAGTGGGAGCTACGCCTACAATAACGGGAGCTACTACCTGTGGACCAACATTGCCAACAGTGGCCTAAACCTCACCATGACGAACGTCGCCCCGTATGGCGGCACGGGGGCGTTGGATGCTGACGGGTTTTATAACATTTCCGGCAACGGTCCTGCTTATTTCACCATCAGCAATGTGCCGCCGGGCATGCCGGTCACGTTGTATGCGTGCTGGGCTTGGAATGGTGCTTCCCATGCGCCCATAATTTTTTACGGTGGGACGCAAATCACTGTCACCAATAACGGCGAAATGGCCAACCCCAGCCTCCTGACGTTGCAGAATGTGGGCACGGCGACGGCGGCGGCGGATGGCACGGTCAGTGGTTATTGGTATGGTGACGAAGGTGGCACGCCGGTAGGCCATCAGGAAGGCCAGATTGGAGCCTTGATTATCAACGTGGGGCCATGCCGGCCGGTGGTCGTTATGAATGGGGCAAATCCAATCGGCGTTCAGATCAACACTCCATTTACCGATCCGGGGGCGACCGCGATTGAAACCTGCGGCAATCCGGTCACTTTGAGCACCAATGGGACCGTGAATACGGCCAGTGCGGGCACCTATACGCTGACCTACACCGCTGTTTCGACTGCGGATAATGCGACGAATACAGCCACCCGCACGGTTAATGTGTGGAACAGCGATGTGCTGAATCTGGATTTGGCCAAAAGCGGTGATGGCATATCCACTCCAGCGGGGTTTAACCGGCTCAATTGGGCGAACTCTAAGCCGCTGACTTTTTCAGCGGTAAGCGTGAACGGCTCAACCTATACGGTTGGTTTCACCAACCTGAGCGGCACATATAATTTTGCGAATTATAACACCCTCGATCAGGATGGTTTCTATGTTAGCAGCGGCGTTACGGCCGGATTCTATTTGACCGGACTGAACCCCGGCGATGCGGTGACGCTTTATGCCTGCTGGGGATGGAACGGCTCCGCAGACCCCGGGGTCATTACCTACGGCGGAGCCACCAACACCCTCAACGTCGGAACTGATATCACCTCCCCTTCGACCAATACCTTTATGCAAATCGGGTCTGCGGTGGTGGATGGCACCGGCACCGTGCGCGGCACCTGGACCGGACTATCCGGGAAGGAAGGCCAGATCGGTGGCATGATTTTCACCGTGTCTCCGCCCGGGAGCTTCAGCGTTTCACCAACCGGCATCACCAACAATTGCCTTGGTTCGGCCACCTTTACCGCGACTACGGTGCTCGGTGCCACCAATTATCAATGGTATAATCCTTCATCTCAACCAATCCCGGGTGCCACCAACACAACGCTCGTGCTGACCAACACGCATCCGACTGACAGTGGCACCTACACGATCATTGCGACCGGACCGAACTGGGCATCCACGAATTCGGTGGTACTGCTGACCACGGATACCGCCCCGCCGCTCATGACGCTGAATGGAACCAGCCCGATTTCGCTCACGCTGGGCAGCACTTATACCGAGCTTGGCGCCACTGCTTATGATACCTGTGCCAGCGACAGTTTAACCGTGACCACCACTGGCACCGTCAACACCAGTGCGGTGGGTGAGTACAACATCACCTATTCGGCCGTTACCGGCGCCGGTACTACGGGCAGCCTGACGCGGGCGGTGATGGTGATCAACCCGACCCTCACCAACCTCGTTATTGCGCCGTCGTCTGTCACACCCCAATGCGGAAGCAATGTGACCTTCACGGCGTCGGTTTCCGGCCTGCCGCCCATCACCTATCAGTGGTATGACAACCACACCAACGCGATTCCGGGGGCCACCAATGCCAGCTACACGCTGGTGGCTCCGACCGACGCCAGCACGGGCAATTACACGGTGATCGCTCAAAACGGCTACAGTTCCCTGACCAATTTTGCGACGATCACTTCGGTCTTGCATACGGCCCCGCCGGTCATGGCGCTCAATGGCGTCAACCCGGTCAACCTCACGCTGAACACGCCATACGTGGACGCCGGTGCGACGGCGTATGACTTGTGTGCCCAAGCCAGTCTGACCGTGAGTTCCAACAGCACGGTGAACACTTCCCTGCCGGGCTCTTATACGGTGACCTACTCGGCCACAACGGCCGACGGCACTCCGGGCACGATTGTGCGGACTGTCAATGTCTCTACGATCCTGGATTTTGGCCCGAACGTCATCATATTTACTCCTTCAATGTCCATGGCAACGATCCAAAGCAATCTCGACAGCATTTTTTACCTACAGAATGATGTGAACGCGAGCCAGTTCGACGCCAACCGGTACGCCATTTTCTTCATGCCCGGAACCTACACCAACGTTTATGTGAATATGGGTTACTACATGCAAGTGCTCGGTTTGGGACAATCGCCTGACAATGTCATAATAAACGGGGAGGTGGAATGTTATAACATTGGTGGTGAGTCCACTGAAAACTTCTGGATGTCCGCTGAAAATTTGGCCGTGATTCCCAATGGCGGCACTATGACTTGGTCCGTGTCCCAAGGCACCTCCCTTCGCCGTGTGCATGTCAAGGGCACATTGAACGTGTCGGACGGAACCTATTGTAGCGGCGGTTTCCTGGCCGATTCCACGATTGATTCCGCGGTCAATTCCATTTCACAGCAACAATGGCTGTCCCGAAACGATATTTGGGGAGGCTGGTCGGGGGCGGTGTGGAACATGGTGTTTGTCGGCGTTTCAAACCCGCCTTCCGGAACCTGGCCTGGCACCCCCTACACGGTCGTCACCAATACACCGTTGATCCGGGAAAAGCCCTATTTGTACGTGGATGGCAATACAAATTTCTTTGTCATGGTGCCCGCCCTTAGAACCAACAGCCTGGGAACCACCTGGGCGAGCGGCCCAACCCCCGGAGTTTCAATCCCTATCAGCCAGTTCTATCTGGCGCTACCGGGGATGGACAATGCCGCTTCCATCAATGCCGCGCTGAGTTCGGGGCTGAATTTGATTTTGACCCCCGGGATTTATCAACTGACGAACAGCATTCTCGTGACGCGGCCCGATACCATTGTCCTCGGGCTTGGATTCCCGACGCTGGTCCCAACCAATGGAAATCCCACCATGGTGATTTCTGATGTCAATGGCGTGAAGGTGTCGAGTATTATATTCGATGCCGGAACCAGCGCGTCACCATCGTTGTTGGAAGTTGGAACGGCGACCAGTTCCGTGGATCATTCAGCGGACCCAATATGTCTATACGATATTTGCTGTAGAGTGGGTGGACAGTTCGTCGGTACCACGACCAACTGTGTGACGATCAACGCCAACAATGTCATCGGCGACAATTTGTGGCTGTGGCGGGCGGATCATGGCGCCGGCTCAACCCCATATTGGACCGGGAATCCAAGCCAGAGCGGCTTGGTAGTGAATGGCAATAATGTGACCATGTACGGGCTTTTCGTGGAGCATCATCAGCAGTATCAGACGTTGTGGAATGGCAATGGCGGACGGCTTTACTTTTACCAGTCCGAATTGCCCTATGACCCGCCATCTCAAAGCGCATGGTCCGAAGCCCCTGGTGTGGATGGTTATGCGTCCTACAAAGTCGCGAACACTGTCACGAGCCATGAGGCCTACGGGCTTGGCATTTATGCTGTGTTTATCAACTCAGTCAATATAAGTTGCTTGAATGCCATAGAGACGCCAACCAATTCTCAGCAGGTCAATGTGCATGATATGATGGATGTTTATATAGCTGGGAATACGTCCGGGAGCGGCACCAGTGAAATTTATCATATCATCAACGGCACTGGCAGCGCGGTCGTCGGCCCCGGCTGGGGCGGTACGGCCTACGCCAACTACCTGTGGCTGAATCCGACATTTAACGTCAGCGCAGGTTTTGATATTACCGGGACGAACATCGCCATTACCTTGCCCACCGAGTCCTGGCATACTTATCAACTGCAGTACAAGAACGCAGTGACTGATCCAAGCTGGTCGAATCTTGGCAGTCCCTTTGGAGGGAACGATACGCTGGAGAGCATCATCGATTCAACTGCGGCAAGCAGCCGGTTTTACCGCGGTGTGGCTCAGTAATTGCCCATTCCGGCTTCGTCCACCGGGAGCATTTGCCTAAATCATGTGCGTGATTGGCGCGTAAAACGCAGCCGTGGCAGTCGGCAGTCGGGCTGGCATTGAAGGTCATGCGAGCGGCTGCGTATGGTTCACACCACTTGTCACCTGTCACCGGGTGCCACCCGACGCTGCCACCGGAGCGCCGGGTATCGTTCCGGCAGTTCGGGTGCGTTCCATCCGCTCAGGATGGCGATTCGTCAAACCGCGGGAGGGCAATCGAGCTGGTCGTCTTGCGTGCGAAGCAGATGACATGATTATCCCAATCAATGTCCTCTGTTTCCAGAAATGCGATGTCCGATTGCGACGCGCCCAACCGAAGGCTGGATGGCCGGTATCCCCCGAAAGAGGGATGGCAGGGGAAAATAAAACAGTTAGATTACCGTTATAAGTCATTCACGAGCTAAATTGAAACCATCCAAATATGGCATGCCATTGATGCTGTTCAAGTGCGGCTTTTCATCTGCACCAGCCCAGAATTAAACCAACCAACCCCCAACACCCTATGAACAACACCCGGGTTCACCAATCATTCATTCGTCACACCATCCCATCCAGACTGAGCCGGACAAGCCTGTCCCTTGCTTTTATAGCCGTCTTTGTCGGCTGCCTGCTGGCCAGTACCGTGGCGCAAGCGGCACCAGTCAATCTGTTGTTTTTCCCCCTTACCAACGGACCGGGCACTACGTTCCCAAGCAGCACCGCTCTAGGGGGTGTGAGTGCTACTTTGACTACGTACAACGGTTCCGGCACAGCCGTGAATTTAAACGGCCTCCTCGGTTCAGGGGTGAATGGCATCGTCACTGGTGCAAGCGCGATGTGCTTGACAAACGGAGACAGTGGGAATGCCACACAGTCGGCTAACGCTAACGGTGCCGCTAATTCTGCTACTGATCAAGGCGATGCTGCGCTCGCATTCGGCACCATCAGCAATTTCATGGTAACGCTTTGGTTTAAGGAACCGATCGTGTATTCAGATGCGAGCGGTAACACGCTTCCCCGGCTCTTTGTTCTTAGCACAGCAGGAGGAAACGAGGATACCGCCAATAGCATCGGCGTAAAGTTCCAGTTGGGAAACCAATTCGAGTTCGTCATTAATGCTGCCACCACTACGACGGGCAATTCGTATAACGCTCCAGCGAATACCGCTACCTTGGGCACAACGCTTGCCAGCGATCTGCTACCGAACAAGTGGTATTTTGTTGCTTGGGTTTATGATAGCACCAACCTATATCAGTTCACCGGCTCGGACTCGGCAGTTGCCACGTTGCAGAGCCAGCTCGCGGCTCCCGGATTGACGGTTAATTTGGGCAGCACCCCATGGCTTCTCGTTGGCAATCGAAACTTTAAAGGTAGCCGTGGGTTCTTCGGCTCGATAGAAGATTTTCGCTTTTACACCAATGTTGTCAGCGGCGGCAACAATGCCAGCTTTGTGGAAAGCATCCGGAAGGCAATCGCTCCCAAGATACCGACCATCACCGGCATTGAGCCCGATGGCACGTCGCTAATGCAAAACTCCAACACACTGGTGTTCACTGCCCAGTCGCAAAGCGGACAAAACCTGACCAACATTGACCTGAAAGTGAACAACGTTGATGTTTCGTCAAGTTGCACGTTTGTGACCAATGGCACCGGCTCAACTAACGTGAGCGTGAGTTACAGCGGCCTGCCGCAGCAGGCCATCAACACCGCCGTGATGACCGCAGGCGATGCCATCGGCCTCGTCGGCACCGTTTCCGAGACGTTCGACACCTTCAGCCCCAACAACTTCATCGTCAAGGCGGAGGAATTTGATTACAACAGTGGCCAGTTCATTGATAATCCGGATTACACCGCCACGAATGGTGATGCCAACAGCTATTTTGGGTTGGAGGGCACGGAAGGCATTGACGTGCACAAGGGGCAGTCCACCGGCGATAATCAAGCCTCCGATTACCGCTATGATGACGGGTCTGGCACCGATACGCAGACGCCCTTGATCGCGGCTGAGTTACCGTGGCCGAAATTCCCCCCCGGCCTCACAGATGGAGCCGGTAATCCCATCCAAAGTCACATGATCGGCAACTGGTCGAGTGCCGAGTGGCAGAATTACACCAAGACATTCCCGGCGGGCAACTATAATGTCTATGCCCGCTTGTCCACCTCCAGCGGTTCGACCGTTAGCTTCGACCAGGTCACTTCCGGGCAAACCACCCCGAACCAGACGCTTGCCAGACTTGGCCAGTTCACCTATACGGGAGCAGGTGCTTTTCAATGGGTGCCCTTGCTCAAAAACGGCACGCTGGCGGTCGTCAACCTGGGCGGTCAAAATACAGTGCGCGCGACGACCGGCGGTGGCGCCAACGCGGACTTCTATATGTTCGTGCCGGCCAATCCAAACCTGCCCACCATCAGCAAGGTGTATCCGGATGGCCAGTATCTCTTTGAGCCGACAAACGCGCTGAGTTTCACGGCCAGTTCGACGGCCGGCATTAACACCGCAAACATTACACTGACCTTGAACGGCAGTAATGTCACCTCCAGTTTGACCTTCAGCGGTGGCCCCAACACTTGGAACGTCAGTTACCCCGGGTTGCAGACAAATCAGACTTACACCGTGGTCATTAACGTGACCGATAACAATAGCGCCAACGCCAGTGCCACCCTCAGTATTGACACTTGGAACCCCGTCCTGCAGGTTGAGGCGGAGGATTTTGACTTCGATCCCGCCGAGAGCATCGTTCCCAACGGCACGGGCTTCCGTTACATAGACAATCCAGTGCCCACATCACCTCATGTTGCTGCAAATAACAGTTATGAGGGTCAAGTGGGGGATACTTTCATTGACGAGCAAGGCAACAATTTAAACAATGGGCAATCACCCATTCAAAATAATTACGCCGGCGCCACTTTCTCCAATTACCGCACGAATGATCCTTGTGCCACCGCCCCCGTTACCGATGCCGCGCGGCGGCAGTTTACGCCCGGCACGCTGGATTACAATGTCGGCTTCCTCGGCCCCGGCCACTGGGAGCAATATACGAGGACATGGCCCAGCGGCACGTACAATCTTTATGCCCGCATGGCTTCCGGCGCCAACCTGGGCACGCTCTATTCGTCGTGGTCCCAGGTCATCGCCGGGTGGGGTACCGCCAATCAGGTGACCCGGCACGTCGGCTCGTTTGCCATTCCGTCAGCCGGTGGTTATTCGTCTTATTTTTACACGCCTTTGATTGACCCATTCGGCAATTATGCGCAGTTGACCTTGGGGGGCACGAACACCTTCCGGGATACTCACCTGGTATTCAATCAAACTGAAGCGGCAAATGCAGCCGTTTATGGACTCAACATCAACTTTTACATGTTGGTTGCCCCCAGAACCGACCTGCCCCGGGTTGACAATGTGTATCCGAACGGGTTTATACTCATGCAGCCGACCAACACCCTCTCCTTTGTTGCCAGCAGCCCGACTTACGGCTTGAGCACCGCCAACGTTCATGTGACGTTGAACGGGACTGATATCTCCTCCCAATTGGCATTCAGCGGCGGGCCTTCGACCTGGAATGTCAGTTATCCCGGCCTGCAGCTCAACACGACTTATACTGCCGTCATTACCATAACCGACAACAACAATCAAACGCACACGACGACGGTGAACTTCGACACTTTCAGTCCGAATAACTTCACTTGGGAAGCGGAAGATTTTGATTTCGACCCCAGTTTAAGCCCCGTTCCGAGCGGCAACGGCCTGCGTTACATTGATAATGCAGCGCTCACGTCCGTCCCGGCAGCCAACAGTTATGTTGAACAAGAGGGCGACTCGGGCCAGGCGCCGGCCACGGCGATTGACTATTCCTGGGAGTTTTTCAATGTTCTCCCAATCCCCACAGCTTATCGCACAAATGATACTATTCCCATTGAAGTCACCGGCGACGCGCCCCGGCAGAAATATCTCAATGCCCAACTGTTGCAGGTTAATCCGAATATCCTGGACTACGACATCTATCATCTGACCAATAGCGGATGGATTAACTACACCCGCACATTCCCCAGCGGCAATTTCCTGGTCTATGCCCGGCTGTCGGCGGGCAATACCTTGACTAATTTCCAGTGCGCGCAAGTGACCAGCGGATTCGGAACGACAATGCAGGCGTCCAATGTATTGGGTTACTTCCAAGCCACGGGCAACGCCTACGCCACCTGGCAATACGCGCCACTCACCTCCAACGGTGTGCCGGTCATCCTTTCCCTCGGTGGAGTCGAGACGTTGCAAATGACGGGTGACTGGAACGAACACGTGAACTTCTTCATGCTTGTGTCCGCTGTACCCACCATAGCATCAATAAGTGTTAGTGGGCCAAACATCATCCTTTCGTTCCCAACGGTATCTGGACTTAATTACACCGTCTATTGGAAGAATGATCTGACCGACGCCACTTGGACGCCATTGGTGGGGAGTCCGGTGCCGGGCAACGGCGGAGTCGTGTCGGTGAATGACAGCTTAACTCAAAACCACCGGTTCTACCGATTGGCGGTTCCATAAATCGGACTTTGAGATGGAAACAGTGGGTAAGTAGTGGGTCAGTCTGAGTGGCAGGGACGACCCGCCGGGTGTGCGGGGTTCGCGCAGGTCGTGGCCTTGCCATTCAAATTGTGAATGAGAAGTTCAAAGCAGCCCCGCTACCAGTGGGAAGCCTTCATTGACAATGTTGTGAAAGCAGTGAAAATTATCGTTGAAAATGAAAAACGCATTTGCAAACACAGCCGTGCTGGAAACGCCAGACGTTGACACAAGTCGGAGCGGTGGAGGTGTTTCCAAGCGGGTCAACAGCACCGGTCCAGGTGGTTTCACCTTGATCGAGTTGCTGGTGGTCATCGCGATTATTGCCATTCTCGCGGCCATATTGTTGCCGGCTTTGGCCAGCGCCAAGGAAAGGGCCAGACGCATCCAGTGCCTGGCTAATTTGAGGCAGATTGGTATCGTCACGATTGCCTACGCTGGCGACAATGGAGGAAACGTAATCAAAGCGCGCCCCCAACCCGGCTCTCAGACATTTGTGCAGAATGCCATAAACCCTCCGGACGCGGATGCGTTTAGTGCGCTTAATGTGGCGTTGGGTACGAACGGTCCGTCTATTTGGACATGTCCCAATCGCCCCGGTCTTCCATTGTTCAGCACTACCTATAATCAATGGGATATTGGTTATCAATATTTCGGCGGGGGAACCAACTGGCAGAATCCGATAGGTACTATGGCCTCTTTTAGTCCGATAAATCTCAACCGGTCCAAGCCGTGGTGGGTGATCGCAGCCGATGCCGTGGTTGAGTGCGAAAATGGCTGGGGTCAGCCAACCACGATGTACGACGTGCAGGCGTATTCAGACCTGCCGCCGCACCGGAAGGGGATATCTGCACTCTTTCCCGCGGGTGGCAATGAGGTTTTCGTGGACGGTTCTTGTCAATGGATAAAAATTGACCAAATGCGCTTCCTTACGTCTTGGGATACCACCGATAGGAAATGGTATTTCTATCAGGACAGCCAGGACTTTACCGGTACGCTGCAGAAAAAGTTGGACGCATCTTACATGATACCGCAATAGGGACAGGAGGCACACCATCCGAAAAGAATAATTTCACCGCCTCTACAGCAATGAAGAAGTGTGGAGCCGCATGAAACCAAGGCCAAAATAAGACGTTGCGGCGTTCATTGGTACAAAATATTTCATTACCTTTGAGGCCCGTTTCTATCTGGAGCTTGGATTCTGACAATGAGGCAATTGCGCCAAAATCAACCACTTCGGTTGAGCCGTTTCCTTTCATTGGCCGGCCTGTTTGTTCCTGTTTTGGCTGCATCCGTGAATGCCCAGACCTACACTCCTCCCGCCAACCACCGAACGGATGTTGTTTTGGATTCCAACTGGCGGTTTATCCAACAGAATATTTCCGGCGCGCAAACCTCCAACTTCGATGATTCGTCCTGGACGGGCGTGAACCTGCCGCACACTTGGGATATTCCCGACGGACAAGATGGCCCCAGCACGACTTATTATCGTGGAATCGGCTGGTATCGAACTCATTACACAGTGGACAACAGTTATGTCGGACGCCATTTTTTCCTGAAATTCGACGGCGCGTTCTCGGTGGCCGACGTTTGGATCAACGGGAACTATCTCGGCGAGCATCAAGGCGGTTTTGCGGCGTTCGTTTTTGATGCGACGCCTTACGTCAACGTCGGCGCGGACAACGTTATCGCCGTTGAGGTGAATAATTCCTTCAACACCAATCTCCCACCGCTGGATGCGGATTTCACGATGTGGGGCGGCATCTATCGCGACGTGCATTTGCTCGCAACTGACCCGGTGCAGGTATCGCCGCTGGATTACGGTTCGCCCGGCGTTTATCTCACAACCACTGGTGTCAGTTCTACTTCCGCCAATCTCCAGGTCACCACCGTGGTTTCCAATTCAACGGCCTTGACGCAGACAGTGACCGTTCGCGCCGTCGTGACGGACGCCGCCACGAACATTGTGACGACGCTGACTAATGTAGTGACACTCCAGGCTTCGTCGGTTTCCAATGTTGTGACGAGCGCGGCCATTGCGAATCCGCATCTGTGGAACGGCCTGACTGATCCATATCTCTATCAAACCTTTGTGGAAGTGTGGAATGGCGCGAGTGCGGTGGACGTGGTCGCACAGCCGCTGGGCTTTCGTTATTTCAGCGTGGACCCCACCAATGGATTTTTCCTCAATGGCCGGCATTATGACTTGCACGGGGTGAACATGCATCAGGACTGGCTTAACTGCGGCTGGGCGCTGACGAACGCGCAACGAGACACAAACTTCATATTCCTCAAGGAAATCGGCGCCACCTTCATGCGCCTCTCGCATTACGAGCACAATGACTATACCTACCAATTAGCGGATCAAAATGGCATTTGCGTCTGGAGTGAAGTCCCGATTATTGATTACATCACCGCCTCGTCCGCTTTTTACACCAATTCACTGCAACAACTGCGCGAGATGATCCGGCAAAGATACAATCATCCTTCGGTGGTTTGCTGGAGTGTGTATAATGAAATTACGCTGGAGGCGGGTCCGCCTGTGACAAATCTCATCAGTCAGGAAACCCAACTGGTCGCGCAGGAAGACCCGACGCGTCCTTCGACCGCTGCCGCGAACACCAGTGATGGCGATCCTTCGACTCTTTACACCCAACTCATTGCCTTCAACAAGTATTACGGATGGTATTCAAGTCCGCTCAATGGAATCGCCGCTTGGGCCGACAATATCCATGCCAATTATCCCAACCGTTGCATCGGCGTGAGTGAATATGGCGCGGGGGCCAGCATTTATCAGCACAGCGAAAATCCGACGTTCCCCGCCAATACCGCCACCAGCTTCCATCCCGAGGAATGGCAGAACATCGTTCACGAAACCAACTGGCAATTGATGGCCGCCCGCCCGTTTCTCTGGTGCAAACTCGTCTGGAACGAATTCGACTTCGCCTCAGATGGCCGCAACGAAGGTGACACCCCCGGCCGCAACGACAAAGGCCTGGTCACTTACGATCGCTTGGTGCGCAAGGACGCATTTTACTTTTACAAAGCCAACTGGACGACCAATCCGATGGTCTACATCACGGGACATACTTTCACCAACCGGCTGACCAATGCCATCATCGCCAAAGTTTATGCCAATTGCGATTCGGTCGAGCTTTTTGTGAACGGGACATCACAAGGGTCCACCACCGGCCCCAACTGCATATTTACCTGGCCAGTGATGTTACAGTCAGGCACCAACACGGTGTCCGCGGTCGGCACCAAAGGCAACACCAATGTCGCCGATTCCTTGATCTGGGTGGTGCCCGTCCTGCCTCCCAGTGCCGCGATTACCAACCCGGCAGCCTCGACTGTTTTTCTGCCGAGCACGAATGTGACCTTACAACTGGCCGCCACCGCAACCGACAATCAACTGAATTCACCTCCTCCGCTGGCGACCAGTTGGATTCAAATCTCCGGTCCGGGCGCAATTACTTTTGGCAGCACCAACACCCTGAACACCACCGCGAATTTCAGCACGAATGGAGTCTATGTCCTGGCATTTCAAGCCACTAAAGGACCAGCGACCACGAGCGCCGGGCTGACGGTCGTTGTCGGCAACATACCGTATGGCCCAATCCTCAAGGTGCGTTTTGCCTTTGACGATGCCGGCCCCGGCACGACCACACCCAGCGACTCCAGCGGCGGCGGCGTGAATGTCACCCTGCAAATGATCAATCAAAGTGGTGGGACTACGAATCTGCACGGAGCCGCCAATTCCGGGGTGGCCGGGTTGACCAATCCCAACCGGGCGTTGAATCTCTCCATGAACCCCAACCAGGGGAGTTCAGGTGTCAGTGGGAATTTTGCGGCCGCCACCAACTCCGCCCTCGGATTTGGAAACGTTACCAATTTCGTCGTCGCGATGTGGATGAAGCAGTTGTACTACTTGCCCGCGAACATCGGTCCGCGCATGTTCATCCTGGGCAACAGCACTAATACTGACTGCGGCACGCCTAACTCAATCGGGATGAAGTTTCAGGACGCCGCCGATTTGTATTTTTTTGTCAACACCGTTCAGGCAACCGCATCCTTTGGTTCGAATCTGCCGACGAACACCTGGATATTCGTTGCGATGGCCTACGACGGAACCAACATTACACTCTATGAAGGTACTGACGCGACTTCTACGACGCTGATCAGCACCACCGCGGCGGCCAATTTAACGGTTCCCTTGGGCAATGCAGCTTCCGTGTTCCTGTGCAACCGTTTGGATCGCGCCCGCTGCTTCGCCGGCTGGTTCGATGACTTTCGCTTTTACCTCGGCTGGGGCGACGCGAGTTTCGTGGAGAGTGTGCGTCAAGCGGCGGCGGGTCCGGCCGGTCTGGCGGGCGTGGCCGGCAACAACCAGGCCTCCTTGACGTGGCATGCCTTGTTGGGAGCAACCAGCTACAATGTCAAGCGGTCAACCACCAGTGGCGGTCCTTACAGCACCATTTCCACATCGGGGACAGTAACCGGAACAAACTACGTTGATTCAACGGCAGTCAACGGGACGACTTACTACTATGTGGTTTCAGCCGCAACTTCGATAAGCGAGGCGGTTGAAACGGCCAACTCTCCGACGGAAGTCAATGTGACGCCTGTGATTGGGCCGCCTCCGGCCCCGACTGCCGCCTACAACAGCCCGATGTATGCGGGCATGACATTATATCTTACCGCCTCAACTGTTTCAGGAGCGGCTTACAATTGGACAGGTCCCAATGGTTTCACCTCGACCATCCAGAATCCTTCCATCGTCAATGCAGGTCAAAATGCGTCCGGCACCTACAGTGTAACCGCAACCATTGATGGCTTCACTTCGCCACCGGGCACAACAACCGTAACCGTCAATCCACCCATCACTTTTTCCATTCATTCATCAGCGGCAGACAGTTTTATTTTCGACTGGTCATACGGCACGCTGCAATCATCCACCAACATTATGGGTCCGTGGAATGATGTTAGCGGAGCGACTTCGCCATACACCAATACGCCCACTGAGCCACAGGACTTTTACCGGATCAAGCTACAGTGATATGAGCCTGAATAAAAGAGACACCGTGCTGATGGCCTTGATTGTGGCGCTGGGGCCGGTGATGTGGGTGCTGTTGTCGGAGATATTTCCCAATCAATATCGGGGCATGGCCATTTCGCTGGCCGGCTTCTGGAATGCGGCTATCAGCGCCAGCGTCACGTTTACTTTTCCGTGGGAGTTGTCGCACTTTGGCTCCGCCGGGACCTTTTTGGGCTACGGCCTGATGGCGGCGGCGGCCTTGCTCTTCATTTTACTGTTCATCCCGGAAACCAAGGGCAAGACGCTGGAGGAGTTGGAAGTCTTTCTCATGCGGAAAGGATAGGCGCCGGCCATTGGCAACCAATCCGAATTTAACCATGAAACCAAGCAAGCAGCTGCTCATCCGACGCGCGACACGCCTCCGGGCGCCGGTTGCGGCAGCCATCATCGCTGCCGGCCTGCTGGCCGCCGGCACAACTCAGGATTGCGCCGATGAACCGCAAAAATCCGGCGGTCCGGTCAAGGTGCAAATCCTGGAAACGAACGGGGGCTATCAATTATACGTTGACCACAAACCTTTCTACATCAAAGGCGCCGGCATCGAATTTGGCTCCCAGGAAAAACTGAAGGAACACGGGGGCAATTCCTTCCGCACCTGGAGCACCGATAACGGCCGTGACAGCGGGCAGAAGATTCTGGACCGGGCTTTGACCAACGGCCTGTATGTCGCGATGGGCCTGGACGTGGACCACGAACGCCGCGGCTTCGACTACGACAACACGAATGCGGTCGCCAGGCAATTTACGCAGTTGATGGCCTTGGTCGGGGAGTATAAAGACCACCCGGCCCTGATCATCTGGGTCATTGGTAACGAACTGAACATGGAGAAGAATCCAAAGGTCTGGGATGCCGTTAACGACCTCTCAAAGATGATCCACAAGATTGACCCCAATCATCTGACGACCACCGCCCTGGCCGGCTTCAAGCAGGATACGGTAAATCTGGTCAAAACCCGGGCACCGGATTTGGATTTTCTGTCGTTCCAGATGTACTACGACATCATAAACCTGCCGCGGTATCTGCGGGAGTCGGGATGGACCGGGCCGTATCTGGTCACCGAGTGGGGCGCAACGGGCCACTGGGAGGTCGGCAAAACTGATTGGGGCGCTCCGATTGAAAACGACAGCACGACCCAAGGCTGAATTTTACAAAGCACGTTTCGAAAGGGCGATCCAGGCGGATCCCAAACATTGCCTCGGCTCGTATGTTTTTCTTTGGGGGCACAAGCAGGAACGCACGCCGACGTGGTACGGCATGTTCCTTGATTCCGGGGAAGAGACGGCGGTGGTTGACACCATGCAATATCTTTGGAAGGGATCATGGCCGGCCATCCGCAGCCCGGAAATCGAAGGGACCTGGCTGAACGGGAGGACTGCTTATCAAAATGTCCACCTTAAACCCGGCGAAACTTACCCCGCAAAAGTCCAAGCCAAGGACTATAATCACAACCCGCTCACTTACAAGTGGGAGGTCATGAAAGAAAGCACGGATTTGAAAACCGGTGGAGATTTTGAAACGAAACCCGAACGTTTGCCGGAATTGGTTCAAAAAGCAGAAGACGGCGAAATCGTTTTGAAGACCCCGTCCAAACCCGGGGCTTACCGATTGTTCACGTATATCTTTGACGGCAAAGGGCACGCCGCCCACGCGAACATTCCATTTTATGTGGATCCACCAACGGAAAACTCCGCCACGACTGCCACCAATAAATGGCCTTACAATCTTAACGGCGCTTAGTGGCAGCAAGACAACCTTGCTCCGACTAAACGTCCGGCTACCGTGCATTGACACCGCCTTGGACAGGATTCAGTCAGTCACCATTGTAATAATGGAATGGGCCGGGCTGCTGGTGCTTGTGGCTTTACCACCCAAGCAGAGGTTAAAAGACAACGCCTGATCGGAAAGATTGAGAACTATCACGGCGATCTTTCCGTCTTGATTCAAAAAGGCCGTAGTCTGCAATTTGTCAGTTGAGGATGAACTGATGATTCGTTTTGCTCCCGGACGGATGAATTTTGAAAAATGGCCGATGTAGTAATAAGCATTCAGGTAATACAACTCCCCGGTTTTGGTGTCGGCATGAACCGGCGCAAAACAAAAATTCTGAACATGATTGGGGCCGCCCTTTTCATCCAACAACACATTCCAGTCCGTCCAGCCTTCGGCGCCATTGTTAAAATCGTTGATCATTGATTTGCCATAGAGTTCGCCCCACTGCCAGTCGTTGATTTTGCCAAAATCAAAAGGATAATTGCACGCCTCGGTGAACAAAAGGTGTGTTTGCGGGTAAGCTTCCCTGACGCGCTTGACGTTTTCAAAATTGTCGCCGACGTACCAGTGAAAGCCAACGCCCCAGACATATTTGGCGGCGGCGGGATCATCCAAAACCACCGATGCGCGTTGATACAGGAAACTCCGGTTGTGATCCCAAATAATGATTTTTTTGCCCTTCAAGCCGGCGTCTCGCAAAGCCGGGCCAAGATAATTTTTGATAAAATCGCGTTCTTCTTCGCCCGTGTAGATGCAGGATTCCCAACTCTGATTGGCCAGCGGCTCATTCTGCACCGTCAATCCCCAGACGGGGATGCCTTCTTTTTCGTAGGCATGAATGAACTTGCCGTAGTAGCGCGCCCACGACTCGTAGTATTCCGGCTTCAACTTGCCTCCGTGAAGCATGTCGCCGTTGTCCTTCATCCAGCCGGGCGGACTCCAAGGGCTGGCGAAAAGCATGAAGTGGGGTCCAGCCTTCGCCATCGCCGCTTTGATGAAAGGAATGCGATATTTCAAATCGTGGGCAATGTCGAAGCTGTCCAGCAGCTTATCGCCATCCTTGACGTAGGTGTAACTCTCGCTGGAAAAATCGCAGCTATTGATATGGGTGCGTCCGAGCGTGTAACCGATGCCGGCCTGCGGATCAAAATAGGCCCGCAAAAGTTCCTCCTGTTTGGCTGCAGGAAGTTTATAGAAAGTCTCCGCTGCGGCATCGGTCAAGGCCCCGCCGATGCCGAGGACGGTTTGAAAGGTTTTTGAAGGATCTACAAAAATATATTCCTCCTTCTCACCTGCTGGCATACCATTTACAAGCTCCACCTCACCGGCTTTTGCCAGCCTCTGGCCCGTGTCCCTGGCGGTAAGGTAAATTTCAACATGACTTTTGAAATGCCCGGAAGCACCATGAGAAGGCATGGCCATGATCCCAACCAGTAAAACTGCAACAACAATTGTCTGCTTCATGTTAAATCAAATTTCTGCCTGCTTTTCTAGTTAAGCGGCCGGGAAACCGGCTCCGGCACAGTATTACTGACCACGTCCGATAATTGCAAACGATCGTTGCTGCTGTCGGGTCGAGCACCAATGCCACCTGAGGAATTGTGTATCGTGGCTGTTGACAGCGGGGTGGGCGCTACCCAGGCCAGTGAATCCGTGATTTGAACCTCTCCCGGGTTGCCAATCGCCATAACAAAATTCGTTCCGCCAGACAATGTCACCGGCCAGGTGAAAATGCAATTGGTGCTCGCACGAACGCCTTGCGAAATGCCATTTAAAAAAAGTTCTACCGAATCGCAATTGGCATAAACTTTGGCCGTGATGGCATGGGCAAGCCGATTGGTAAAAGTGTGCCCCGTGATGTAAACCATCGGATTCGTTGTCCAGTTGGCTTTGTAATAATAGAAAGCGTCCTTGCGCATCTGACGGTCGTACGTTACCAATCCCTTGTCATTGCGCCCGGGGGTGTCACCTTCGTTACGACCGGCAACGGCAAAATCAAACATGTTCCAAACAAATTTGCACCAGAGAAATGGCCGTGCCTGCATCTCCTGCCAATGGGTCTCGTGAAAAAGATTCTCATATTCTTCAGGATGATAGTGGCCGGCATTTTCCGGCTCCCGCACCGGCTCTTCACTGTGCTGATAAATGCTGGCGCCGGCACCATATTCACTCACGCCGATGCAACGATTTGGATAATTCGAGTGGATATTGTCAGCCCAGGGGCCAAACTCTCCGAGCCTGCCATCATACCAGCCAAAATACTTGTTGATGGCGTTTAACTCGGTGCACCAATTGGAGGGCTCATCATCGCTCGCGTTCGCGGCAGAAGTGGAAAGGCGTGTCGGGTCTTCCTGCGCGACAAGCTGTGCCAGTTGACGGACAAGATTGACCGGCCTGGGCCCGGGCTTCATGGTAATCTCATTGAACACTCCCCAGCAAACCACCGACGGATGGTTGTAGCGCTGCCGGATAAGTTCCATCAGCTGCTGTTTGGCATTGGCGTAAAAGGCGGGCGATTCGGTGATGCGATTAACCAGCGGAATCTCGCTCCAAAGAATAATCCCATTTTGATCCGCCAACTGGTAAACATAATCATCCTGCTCGTAGTGCGACAGGCGGACCGCCGTGGCTCCAATCTCCTTCAGCAACGTGAAATTCATGTTGCGCTGCTCATCGGTGACGGCCCAGCCGCGATCCGGCCAATCCTGATGCATGCTCACACCGTGGAGATCATAATGCCGTCCATTCAGATAAAAACCTTTGTTCGCGTCCACGTTGAAGTAACGAAAGCCCAGCGGCTGGGCAACCACGTCAACCACTTGTGGACCTTTCCACAGTTCAGTAAAGGTCTGATATAAATACGGGTCGGAAAGCCCGTTCCACAAATGCGGGGTGGTAATCGATGTGGTGGCTACAATGTTTGATGTGGTCGCCGGCTGAAGCTTCACGACCCTGGTGAGAATGGCCACGATATTTGTCGCCGCATCGGTGATCACACTGCGGACAGTCACAGTTTGCACCGTGGCAGTGGCGTTTGAAAGAACAACCGTCACCTGGAGGCTCGCAGAATTGGAACTGACATCGGTCGTCTTCAAATAGATTCCCGGCGAGCCGTAATCCAATGGCGAGATTTGCACCGGGTCAGTCACCAGCAAGTGCACGTCACGATACAATCCACCGAAAAAGGTGAAGTCGGCCGACAGCGGTGGAATATTTGCATTCACGGCGTTGCTGACTTTCACGGCAATCACGTTGTCCGCCCCGACATTGAGGCAGGAGGTGACATCAAAAACAAATGCCGCAAACCCGCCCTGATGTTCACCGACGAAACTGCCGTTGACATAGACATCGGTTACGGAAAATGCGCCATCAAATTTCAGAAAGTATTGGCGGCCTGCGAAGTTCTTGTCCACCGTGTAATGCCTTCGATACCAGCCCACGCCGCGATAATAATTTTTCACACCGTCTTGACCGTCGATATTATTCCAAGTGTGCGGCAAATTCAGATTTGTCCACGACGAATCGTCGAACCCGGGGGCTTGCGCGCCCGCGATATCCTGTCGGATAAACCGCCAGTTGGAATCCACAATCACATCCACCCGGTGATTGAGGGGAGGGGCGTAGCTCTGAGCTGCGAGTGAAAACGCCGCGCAAAAATACAGCGGGCAAACCCAAAGTGCCCTCTTAAACAAAACGGCGGCCACAGCAATATAAGAATGGTAAACAGACGTTCGGCTCATTTTGATGACATTCGTAGATTATTCGCAGTTAACATCGAGCCTCAATCAGGCCAGCGAGGACATCAGATGACACCTGAACGGAAAAAGAATAAAGCCTTTCAAAATCCTTTCCATCCCTCTTTCGAGGGGTAATAAAGCGACTTTTAAAATGCAAAGATACTCGAAAGAGGTCCACCAACGACTTCAAAGATGGATGATTCCCCGTTGAATTGACGTCGTGACGGCTTCCGTCCGATCGGCCACGCGAAGTTTTGCAAGGATGCTTTTCAAGTGGTCCTTCACCGTATGTTCGGTAATGTTCAACGCATCGGCGATTTCCTTATTGGCCAGCCCCTTGGCCAGTTGGTTCAAAACCTCCATTTCGCGAGACGTTAATTCTTCCAACAATTTCCGCGACGCAAGTCGGCTGGCAATTTCCTTGGGAATCCAGCTCTGTCCCGCCGCCACGGCCCGCAATGCCGGGACGAGTTTGTCGCCCGTGGTATTTTTAAGGACGTATCCCTGCGCCCCGGCGTGGAGCGCCCGGTAAATATCTTCATCGCCATCAAAAGCGCTCAACACCAGAATTCGCGCCGATGGAAATTTGTTTCGTATCTCCATCGTGGTTTGTATCCCGCTTTTGCCCGGCATCCTTAAATCCAACAATGCAAGGTCGGGATGATGCTTGGCAAAGAGTTCGAGTGCTTGATTGCCATCGGCGGCTTCCGCAATCACTTCCATGTCCGGCTCCGTGTTCACGAGCGCGACCAGGCCCATCCGAACTATGTAATGGTCGTCGGCTATCAGTATGCGAATCTTCTCGGGTTTTTTCATATGACAACCACACTGTTGGCAGCCGATGGGGATTGAACATCCAGTGAAGGATTCAACGGGATTTCAACCCGAACTGATGTTCCTGCTTCCGGTTTGCTTGAAAGGCTGAACCGGCCGCCAAGCCGCTTGGTACGCTCGGACATGCCGAGCAGGCCAAAATGCCCTTCGCTCGGTCCGGCGGCTTTTTCGAGGTCGAAACCGGTTCCATTGTCTTTGACCTGCAAACAGACCTGTTGCTGTTCAAATTGCAGTTCTATGTCCACATGGGTTGCACCGGAATGTTTGATAATATTGGCGAGCGCCTCCTGTCCGATGCGCAAAAGATTTTCTTCAACGACTTCCGGCAAGGATCGCGGCTTGCCCCTGGTCTCAAAGCGCACTTGAACATTCGTTCCGCAAGTAATCTGCCTGGCGCCTTCGGTCAGGGCGGTGGCAAGATCAAATTGCTCCAGCTCCCGGCTGCGCAAATCCCAGACCGACTGACGGACTTCCACCTGACTTTTGGCCATCAGACTGCGGGCGAGTTCAAGATGGCGCAAAGAGTTTTCTGGACTGCGATCGTGCAACTTCGACGCCGCGTCCAGTTGCAAGGCAATGCCCGTGAGAGTTTGCTCGACCGTGTCGTGAAGTTCCTGCGCCAGGCGCGTTCTCTCCGTCAAGACGGCTTTGAACTGGACTTCCGATTCCTTGCGGGCCGTAATTTCAAACTTCAGTTGCGCCGTTCGCTCCTTGACGCGTTCTTCAAGCTGGTCGTTGGCCTGTTGCAACGCCTGTCGCGCTTTTTCGCGTTCCGCAATGAGGAAATTCAAGGCGGAATTTTTCCGCGAAAGCATGACGGTCCAGCTCACAATCACAATCAGCAGGGAGCAGACGATCACAAACCCGATCAAGAGACGCTGCGGCGTCAGCCAGCCGGGCTTCTTGATAATTAAGACATCCTTGGGATTCCCGATGAGGATTTGGAAGGATTCCAGTTTGCCGTCGCTGTCAATTTGCGTGAGACATATCCCGCTTACTTCCAAAACGCTTCCGATGGGAATCGCGGCCAGGGCTGCCTGACCCGCCAGATTATTGGCGATGGCTGTGAATGTAATATTGCTGGTTTGCAAAACCATGGTGGTTGTTCCCGGAAGAGTGGTTCCGGGTCGCCCGCGGTTGACGGTGAGTTCGATCAGCTTGCCTGAAAGCGAAATGTAATCCGCGTGGTAAAGGCCGCTCTGCAATTCTTCGATTGTCACCGCTTGGGGTTTTACTGGAGTTTGGGGTTCGCCGGCGTCCCGGAAAACGGCATCCTGCAAAACCGGAAGATAATTCTCAAAACTCAAAAAGCCGACTGCGTCAATAACTTCCCCCGGCGACAAATTCGTTCGTTGCCGGCTCTGAACTTGCAGGCCGAAAATCCTGTCTTCCAAAAAAACACACTCACCCGGCCTTTGAAAAGTAACCTTGCCACGGACATGAACTCTTTGCGTCAGAGAATTGCCCCGCCGGAACTGGGCGAGTTTGTCGAGCGGAATTGCCGGGCTGTCAAATGGATTGACTGACTCGGATTTCTCAACCGCCAAATCCGCCAGATTGGGAATGTAAACCTCCACCGCAACCAACCGTCGCAACGAACGGTTGTGAGCCTCGGCGGCTGTGCCGCGCACACGCACTTGCGCTCCAACCAATTTTTCAGGCTGAAAGCCGGAGGCAACCGACAGATAAGCTCGAAACCGGTATCCGCCCGTGACCAGGTCCATCGTCAACCGCGAACCATCGTTTCGCGCATCACGGACGATGCCTGAAATCTCGATCCGCTGGCTGTCTTCGGAACCTGACATCAATTGTTCAACGGAAACAGGCTTGGCCAGCGGCAAGGACGCGGTGCCAATTTTATGCACACTGGGCGCGGTCACGGTTGGAGCGAAAGCCCCGGCATAGGTTATCCCGGTAACTTCAACCACGTCGCCAGGCTCGGGCCGGCGGCCATTCACATTGTCCACAAACACTCCGCCGGTTGAATCCTGAACAAAAAATCGCCCTTTCAAGACCGGATCAGCGGCCGTAACAACACCGGTCAAAGAAACCCTGAGCGAGCGCGCGGCCCGTTCTGCCGACAGGGAGATGACATCCACGGCGTTCGTCAAAAGCCCGCCCGATTCCTGTGCTGGCACAACCGGGCTGACAACGATGAGAATGACGAAAAAAAACAACTGAAGGGCTGACGCAAGCTGCAAGCCTGCGCGTTCAAGCCAACGAGCAGAAATTATATGTTTGTTGACGATGCTCAAATTACAGATTTTATCCCGATGCAGTCCAGATTATTCTTGGAGCACAAAAGCATCGTCAGCGTTGATTGAAACAATTATCCGGTCAACCTGACCTGTGCGCTCAAATATCAATCCGCTGGTGGGCGCATCAAGGTTCAACTGATCGCGACTGGTGGCCCGACGTTCAGCAAAGAACACGCGCGCAGAATTCGTTCGCGCAAGCTGATAGACGATGGGAACCTGGCAGTAAGTGAAAGCCAGGGAGCCGGGTTTAAGTTTGAGTCGCCGGAATTGTCCCGCCCAGTCGTAATACCCAAAATCAGTTCCCTCCGAAAGAAAGTCTTTCCTTTTCAATAGCGCCGGGCAAAAGTGAATTTGACCGTCCTGGACGAAAATTCCCAGTTCTCCCATGCGACATAAAATGTCTTCCTTGACCTGCCCCGTCAAACCCGGCTGGCGGGCGCCGGTGTGGGCCGGCGTGTGCGAATAGGGATCCATCGGAAAGGCTCCGTATTCACGGGGTGATTTATAGTCGCCGATGCCTGAACGTATGTCGTAGTAACATCCGGCCAGTTTTTGGAGAATCGGTTGCGGAGCACCCGAATCAACAGCGCGGAAAAAGGTTTCCTGCACGGCTAGAAGGAGTTTGGAGACCATGTGCCAGTAGATGCAACCCAGACCCTCGTAGCCGAAGAATGTGCCCGAACGTCCGGTAAACGACTGGTGATCGAAGAGGCGTTCGAAGAGATCCAGGACCAGCCGGACCTCGCTTTTGACGAGACGGGCATACCCCGCGCCGGCCAGTTTTTCGAGGATTTGAGCCACATCCCGGGCGTTGGTGATGGAACCATTGAAGTGATACCGGCCAACCGCATCTCTTTCCACCAGCAACCGGTTGCCATCCGCAATCAGCTTCGGTAGCAGCCGGGAGCGGTCGAGCTCTTTTCGTGGGATGTTGTTCTTCTCTGGAAACCGTGGCAGCCGGCGATTGGGGTAAAGCAAATAGCTCCGTTGATCGGGCCGATACATCGCGCTTTGCTTGAGGGCGACCAGCAGGTCCAACGATTCCCGGGCCGTCAGTCGTCCCGAACTAAGCACGGCCACCTGGCCCTCCAGCATTTCGTAAAGACGACGGATGGGAATTTCCCGCGGGTTTTCCAGCTTGATGAGATTATACGCGTGATAAAGCCCGTCCGGTCTCCGGTTCGCGCGAATGGACTCGTCAGCAAACGCGAGGGCGACCTTGAAGAAATCGAGCAACTGGCCGCCTTTGATCCGTGTTCGCCGGCCCGAGAATCCGCCGGCGTAAATTTGTTCGCGATACTGGCTGCCGGCGCGCGCCAGCCCGTCGAGCACGCGCTTGCGTTCGCGGTCGGTGATGCGGTGCGAGAGCAAGGGGCGATGGCTTTGCAGAATGCGGCACACGGCCAGCAGAAGTTTGGCAACTTCATCCGACAGGTTCACCTCGGATTTTTCCAGCGGGCGGAAAAGTTCCAGGCAGAAGGCCAGAAAGCGGCGCAGGTAACAGAGTGTGACCACGGAAACGCCGTTGCCAACCAGCGCGTTATTGGCGTCGTTCCATTCCGGCCGCTGGGTGTTCAGCCAGATGCCCGCCTCCGGGATGAAGTTGGAGAACTTGGCGAGCAACGAGACGAGGAGTTTTTCGCTCAGATTGACGAGGCGAACCTGGCCTTGCCGGTCCCAAACGAGCTTGCCATCAGAGCCTTTCAACTGGACGCGGCGGCGCACCATCTCCTCATGTTTCCAGTCGAAAATTACCGTTTCCTTGGGATCCTTGAGCAATTCCTTGTACGGTTTGATCCGGTAAGGAACATCGGCGCAGGAAAAGATTTCACGCGTCAGGAAATCACGCAAGGTGACAGTTTCGTGCCGCTCCAGGATCTCCAGTAGCTTGAGCAAGTAGATGACCTGGTGATCGCCCCAGTAGCCGATATGTGTCCACGGGTCGGCGGGATCAATGACTTCCCAATCAATGCCGTCCCGGGTGATGCGATATGGGTTGTAGCCATCGGCGGTGGAGGCGTTGGCGAACTTGCAGATCATGCTGGCCGTGTAGCCCGGGAAGGAAAGCGAGAGCGCTTCCCAGTTCTGGAAAATGTCACGCCAGTTGCCCTCGTAATTCAAAATCCTTGTCCCGTCCGGATTTTTTGTGGCGATGGAAAAGCGATTCCAGGGACGGCTCGGATCACCGTGCCGCCGGCTGAAGGTCAGCGGCAGATATTCCCGGCAGAGCCGCTCAAGGTTGGTGTCTCCGCTTTCGACCGCCAGCGCCACCAGGCGTGGGTGGTAAATCCGTTTGCCGAGCTTGCGGAAAAAGGCAGGGTGACGGGCGGCAACCTCTTTGTTCGCATGACGGACAAAGGCTTGCAAGTCGTCCGGATTCACCTGGTAGTCGTCATAAAAAATGCCGCCCCGCATCACATTGAACAACACGTTGCTGTAATGTCGGGCGTTGCCGAGCGGATGGGCGGTCTTTTGCCGCCCGTCCGCTTTGTCGACGATGCGTTGCAGTTCCTCCGTGCCGCGGACAATGTCTGCATTCACCAGCTTTCGCAGCCTGGCAGGTTGACGCAGCAAGCGGTTGAGTTCGGCCACATCGGACGGCCCTTGGTTGACGTCGGCAACCAGATACCAATCCTTGGTCTGTCCGCGCGACAACGCCAATGATGTGTGGAGGAAGTAGGCCCCGCGCTCGGCACGGACTTCAGTTTCCTGGCGGATCGGCTGCCCCTGCCGGAAGGAGTTCAGTTGTATTGAGGAAAGCAGTTTTAAATTCTTGCCCAGGCCGAAAGACCAGACGATATTGGTCCTGAGCGCCTCGGCTGGCTCCGGACGATCAATCGGGATGGCGCTGAGTCTGAACAACCCAAGGCCCGTTTCGGGGATCAATTCGCTCTTTTTGTAGGCGTCGAGCAGCGTGCTGTATTCGAGCTGAAATTGACTGCCGATGCCGCAGGGCATCAGATTCTGAATGCCATCCAGCAGCTTGACCCGCACGGTCGCCGGCCCCGAGTTGGTCAGCCAGGCGCGCCGGACCCAGCCAAAGCGGTCGCTGTTGAACCAGCCGTAACGGAAGGTGAGACCAATGTCCGCATTGGATTCCTCAAAGATCAGTTTGTTGCCCCAAAAACTCTTGTAGAGGTTGCATTGGAGCCGATAAATGCCCCGGTTACGCTCCGAGAACGGTTCCCAAAGATGGCTTCGGCCTTTTTTCTCAACAATGAACACGGTTTTGCTGCCGGTGATTTCGGCCGAGTCATGGATTTTATCATCGGTGTAGTAAGGAAAGAGCGCGAGATCCGCGTTGCGGCGTCCAGCGGTCAGGCCGCCATTGCTGGAAATAAACATCCAATGGTCGGCGCCACTGACGATGCTCATGAAGAAGGGCCGCATCCGGTCATAATTGGCAATCTGGTAAAAGTCCTCACCTTCCAGGGTGACCCGCTGTCCCCGCACAGGATTATGGTTGGCGCGGAGCGGGGTTTTGCCCAGGTACAATTGTGGTTCCATGTTGGTGGTGGTTCTTTCGCCCATCAACAACCTTGGGCCCGGCGGGCATCGAGATCCCTTTTCATCAGGTCGGTCGTCTTCGCATCAATCGTGTAGAAGAACATGAACACCGCGCAGGACATATAAAGAACCCCGGGAATGACGCAAACCAGCAGCTTGATGCCCACCAGTGCGGAGGCGGTCTGGACGGCGTTCGGCACGTAATTGAAAACCGCCAACAGCCAGCCGGCGATCGCGGCGCCAATGCCCCAGCCGGCCTTCTGGGCGAAGGTGGCGGCGGAGAAATACAGCCCCGTTGCGCGCCGGCCCGTCTTCCATTCCGAATAATCCGAGGAGTCGGCGATCATGGTCCAAAGCAGGGGGACAGCGGGAGCGTAGGCCATTTTTGCAAGTATGTTCAATGTATAGATGGTGATAATGTCCTTTTCTCCGGGCAGGTAGAGCGAAATAAAGAAAGCTCCCGATATCAGGGAACTGCCAATGAAGACATTTTTATTGCCGAATCTCTTGGCCAATGGCTTTGAAAACGGCAAGGCAACAATCAGCGCCACCGTGCCGATGACATTGAACAATTGAACGTTGTCCTCCTTGCCGACGTAGTATTTGAAATAAAAGACGATCGCCGCGTTTTGCATGGCGAACATGATGAACGAGATGATGCCGACGCATGCCAGGATGATCCAAGGCCGATTCTTAAACAGGCCCTTAATGTCCTCTTTTATCGAGCCTTCCAGTGATTTTAACGGCTGCACCCTTTCTTTGGTCGTCATGAAGGTGATGAAAAAGAAGACCACGCTCAGGCAACCAAACAGGATTAAGGTGTGTTGATAACCCATCGCCTCGTTGCCGCCTCCAAAATATTTTGCGAGCGTCAATGCCAACCCGGTGACCACAAGCTGGCCTACAAAGGCGCAGATGAAGCGATACTGGTTAACACTCACGCGCTCATAGGTGTCCGAGGTCATCAACGCAGCCAGAGAAGAATAGGGTATATTAACCGCCGCATAGGCGGTCATGAGCAACACGTAGGTGGCGCAGGCGTAAATAATTTTGCCCGTCACCCCAAAATCAGGAGTGGTAAAGGTTAGAACCGCCAGGACGGCATAGGGGAAGGCCCCAAACAAAATATAAGGCCGGAATTTTCCCCACCGGGTTTGGGTGCGGTCCGAGATGATACCGATGACCGGGTCAATCCCCATGTCCCAGAACCGGGCGATTAACATGATGATGCCTGCGGCGGCAGCCGGAATTTTATAGACGTCCGTATAAAAAATCAGCAACCAGAAGCCTACCATGTCCCACACGAAATGGGAGGCGGTGTCGCCGAGGCCATAGCCCAGCTTCTCTTTAAACGTCAGGCCGGCACTGGGTTGTGTTGGCGGAGTTGCGTCGGCTGTGGAGGGTGTGATTTCGCCCAAGCTCATGACGGGAACGTTATATCGCTGACAGTGAGCGACGTCAAGATAACGGGCCAATTATTGGTTGGCGGACTTGGCGGAGTTTTCTGTCGGTGGCTCAACGTAAAATGGAATGTTCGCATGGGCGGCATGTTTTTTTCGTTACGACCGTCGCTGAACGGGCTTGCGGCCCTCCTTCGGGAGTTTTAGCCTCCACGCGGTTATTCAAGAGGCAGGTTGCCGTTGGGACACCAAGGGAAAAACGATGATATGAGAGAAACGGAACATTATGAAACGGCGGTCGAGGATCGCCTGCCTTTCATGCAGAAGTTCGCGTACGGCCTGGGCATGCTCGCCAACAATCTGCAGGCGGCCGCCGTCGGCGCCCTGCCAATTATTTTGAATCTCGGTCTAAAAATGGACCCGCGCCTCGTCGGCCTTCTCGGATCCATCCCCCGCCTCTTCGACGCCTTCATCGATCCCGTAATCGGACACATCTCCGACAACACGCGGACCCGGTGGGGCCGCCGCCGCCCGCTCATCTTCTGGGGCGCCATTCTGTCCGGCATCGTATTTGCCCTGATGTGGCAGTTGTACCCCGGGCACACCCAGATGTTCTACTTCTGGGTTTTCCTCTGCGCTTCAATCATTTTCTTCACGGCCTACGCGATCTTCTCGATCCCGCTGGTGGGCTACGGATACGAACTGACCGCGGACTACCACGAGAGGAC
>Ga0181538_10000563_pt1 | contig 44028 bp, 32 predicted proteins | sample PEATcosm2014_Bin_40_FD_119773 | JGI IMG/M metagenome (GOLD analysis project Ga0181538, IMG submission 119773) | Peatland microbial communities from MTU Mesocosm Facility, Houghton, MI, USA - PEATcosm2014_Bin23_30_metaG | ecosystem: Environmental > Terrestrial > Soil > Wetlands > Peat | place...
TCGAGTCAGGCAGGATGCCCGACCCGCGTTGATAACGGAGAGGAACAAGTTTGCCTTTTTGCCGACACGGCCTTTACGCCCGCGCGCACCAAATCACAGTTGCAGTTTCCTCCGCCCGTGTTAGTTGTAATCCATGCGCAAGATCAGCTCATCGCAAAACGGTCGCGGCCTGACACGCCGTCAATTCATCCAAACCTCCACCGCGCTGGCCGGCACAGCGTTGCTCTCGCCGTGGGCGCTGGCCGAATCATCCGCGGCGGGCAGCCCGGCTCCGGTGCGCACCGCTACGGATCAGGTGACGCTGGGCAAGACCGGCATCAAACTGAGCCGGCTGGGGTTCGGCACCGGCAGCGACAACGGCTACATACAAACTGCGCGGGGCAAAGACGAGTTCGTCAACCTCATTCATTACGCCTATGACCGCGGCATCACGTACATTGACACCGCCCAGGCGTACCAGACGTTTGATTTGATTGCCGATGCCATCAAAGGATTGCCGCGGGAAAAACTTTTCATCCAGTCCAAGGTGGACGGCCAGCCGGAGGATGTGCTGGGGGTCATTGACCAGCACCGCAAAACGTTCAACACCGATTACGTTGACAGCGTGCTCATTCATTGCATGACGCGCGGCCAGTGGACGGACGAATGGAAGCGCGTCATGGACGGTTTCAACGCGGCCCGGGAACGGAAATGGATCCGGGCCAAGGGCGTTTCCTGCCACAGCCTGCCCGCGTTGCGCGCCGCCGTCGCCTCGGAATGGACCGAAGTTCATCTGGTGCGCGTGAACCCGCAAGGCGCTTACACCGATGGCGACAGCGGTTACTGGGGCAGTCGCCGCCATGACATAGCCCCGGTGATGAAGGAAATCAAAACCATGCACGCGAAGGGCCGCGGCGTGATTGGCATGAAAATCTGCGGCAACGGCACGTTCACCGACTCGGCCGACCGCGAGAAATCCATCCGCTTTGCCATGGCCTGCCGGGAGATTGACGCCGTGGTCATCGGGTTCAAAAGCCGTCAGGAAATTGACGAAGCCATCGAACGGATCAATCGCGCACTGAAGGAAGTTTGATGTGCATTTGAAAGCGAACGGGAAACCGTTCGCCGTTTTAATTCTCACAGTTCCCGCAATGCCGATGCGATGGGCAGGCGCGCGGCGCGAATGGCCGGAAACAAGCCGCCAATCAGACCGATGACCGCCGACCAGACAATGCCGCGCACGAGCAGTTGCGGCGTGACCTTGAAGGCGAACGTGATCTGGCTGAAGCTTTGCCAGTTCATCGTCGAGGTGTGGAAATTATTGAAGGCGAGATAGGCCAGGCCGCCGCCGACGGCACCGCCGACGAGTGCCAGCATCAATGATTCGAACATCAACGACACCACTACCGCGCTGCCGCCAAAGCCGAGCGCCCGCAGCGTGGCAATCTCCCGCGACCGCGCCGCGACCGCGCTGTACATCGTGTTCAGCGCGCCGAACACCGCGCCGATGGCCATCAAAAACGCAATGAGAAAACCGAGCGTCGTAATCAACCGTGTGATGGTTTCGGATTGTTGGGCGTAATACTCGGATTGCCGGACGACTTTCACGCTCAATTGCGGATTCGAAGTCAATGAATCCTTGAACGCCTGAAACGCGCCTGGCGAATTGAGCCTCACGGAGACGGACTGAAACGAGTCACCGCGATTATACGCGTCCTGCAACACCTTCGCATCGGTCCAGATTTCAGATTCCGCAACACCGCCGTTGGCCGAAAAGATGCCGACGACTGGCCATTCGTACCGCCCTACTTTTATTTTCGAACCGGCGTCCAGCCCGGCGAATTCTTCGGCGGCGCCGCGGCCAACGATCACTTCGTCCTTGCCCCAATCAAACATCCGGCCCTGGATGATTTTCAAATTGTCACGCACCAGCAACGCCGCGGGTTCCACCCCGCGCAACGGAACGTTTGCATCCGTGCCGGTGGAGCGCTTGGGCAGGTTGATGATGACAAACAATTCCGCGGACGCGAGCGGGCCTTGAGCGTTGCGCGCCACTCCCGGGGCGTCGGCGATGACGCGCGTCTCGTCGCGCCCGAAGCCGCTGACCATTTCGCTGTCCGCGCCACTGCGCAAAACAATCGCGCCGTCGGGCGCGCCGGAAACGGTCATGGCCTGCCGGAAACCTGCCGCGATGGAGAGCACGCCGACGAGCACGGCCACCACACCCGCGATGCCAATGATTGTAGCCGTGACTGCGCCGCGCCGTTGCGGAATGCTCATCAAGCCGAACTTCGTGATGGAAGCAATTTGGGAAAACCAATTGATGGGGCCGGCCATTGATTAGTTGAGGGTTGAGGACTGAGAGTTGAAAGTTGAGAGAAAGGTAGGGACGCCGCGCTGCGGCGTCCGGTCGGCGCAGCGCGCCGACCCTACCATCAATTGAAAACTTGTTTGGAAAGTCATTCTCACATTCTCCTCAAGGCGTCCGCGACGCGCAGGCGCATGGCCTGTAGCGCGGGAAAAATTCCAGTGACGAAACCCAGCGCGACGCTGAGGCCCAAGCCGATGAGCAGGTCGCGCTTCGGGAAAAAGAACATGGGAAGCAGGCCGCCCGTGGGGTCGCCGCGCGAAATCATCATCCACGCGAGTCCGAGGCCAAGCGCTCCGCCCAGCACGGTAAGCAGGCACGACTCGGCGAGCACAAACGACACGATTTGCGCATTGGTAAAGCCAATCGCCTTGAGCACGCCCAACTCGCCGGTCCGCTCGCGCACGGCCTGCGCCATGGTGTTGCCGGTCACGAGCAGGATGGTGAAGAACACCGCGGAAAGGATCGCCGCGACGATGAAGACGATGTTGCCAATTGCCTTGGCCCAGCCTTGAATGAATGCGCCCTCCGGCTCCGTCTTGGTTTCCGCCGGTGAATTTTCAAATTCCTCATCCACCCGTTTGGCCACTTCCGCCGCTTGTGACGGGTCTTTGATGCGGATGGTGTACCAGCCGACCTGTCCCTTGCCATAGAGCCGTGCTTCATCAAAATAATCATAACGGAAGAACAGCGGGGTGGTGTCGGTTCCCTTGTCTTTCCCGTCGTAAATGCCCACGATGTCAAATTCCCAGGTGCGGCTTCCGTCCGGCCGCGTCCAAATGGTTGATTGAATCGGGACCTTGTCCCCGATTTTCCAATGGAAGCGGTTCGCCGTCCGCCGTCCGACAATCGCGCCCGTCCACGTTGCCAGCCAGGCCTTCTCCTGTTCCGGCGGCAGGACGATTTCAGGATGCATCTTTAGAAATTTCTCCGGCTCGACGGGGTTTTGCATGAAGAAATTTTTCGGGTCCTGGTAGATGCCGCCGAACCAGGTCTGGTGCGTGGCGAAGTCCACGCCGGGGATCCGGTCCATCCGCGCTTCGTAGCTGATCGGCAGGAGATTGATGATGGACACCTTCTGGCGAACGATCAACCGGTCTGCGCCCGCCAGTTCCACACCGCCGACCAATGCCTGCTGGATCGCCGCAAGAAACCCGAACAGGACGAACGCCACAACGATGGACAGCAGCGTCAGCGACGTGCGCAACTTTTTCCGCTTCAAATTGCACCAGATGAGGTGAAAAAATTTCATTTCACCGGTTCATTGCTCAATTGTCCTTTGTCCTGATATACCGTCCGCGACGCTCGCGCCGAGGCGTGCGGATCGTGCGTGACCATGATGATGGTTTTGCCGTGCTCCCGGTTCAGCGCCTGGAGCAAGTCCAGGATTTCGTTGCCAGCCTTGCGGTCAAGGTCGCCGGTCGGTTCGTCGCAGAGCAGCAGCGTCGGGTCGGTGACAATGCCGCGGGCGATGCCCACGCGCTGTTGTTCGCCGCCCGAAAGCGTCCGCGGATAATGTTTCGCGCGATGCGACAGCCCCACCACCGCGAGCGCCGTTTCCACGTGTTTCTGCCGGTCCGCCTTGGAAAGGTGCGTCAGCAGCAGCGGCAGTTCCACGTTTCGCTCCGCCGTCAGCACCGGCATCAGGTTGTAAAGCTGGAAAACGAAGCCGACATGCCGCGCGCGCCACGCGGCCAGCCGGCGATCGGACAACTGATCGAGGCGTTCGCCGGCGACCGTGACCGCGCCTTTCGTCGGGCGGTCGAGGCCGCCGATCAAATTCAAGAGCGTGGTCTTGCCGGAGCCCGACGGCCCCATCAGCGCGAGGAATTCGCCGACGGACGCCTGCAAATGCAGGTCCGCCAGAACGTGTATGTCTTCCGAGCCGCGATGAAAAACTTTTTCCACCCCGTCAACGTTTACCAGCGTACTGTTACCCTGAGCATTCATTATTCACTCAATAGCGTTTCAGGTTCGTGGTTGTGAAGCCAATTACAAAACGGTGACAAATTTCCATGTTTCACGGCTTTACCTCTTTCACCTTCGTGCCATCGGTTAAACCGGCCGGCGCATCCACGATGACCTTTTCTCCACCGGACACGCCTGCGCTCAACACTGAGTCGTCACCCTGCGTGTCGCTGACGGTGACCGCGCGACGTTCGGCGCGGCCGCCCTGGACGACAAACACCACGTCGCGCCCGTCCTGATTTTGCACGGCGCTTTTCGGTGCCACCACCGCGCGGGTTGCCGTTGCTCCGCTGACACCGCGGAAGGCCACCTTCACCGACATGTCCGGTAGAATGCGCGGATCGAGTTGGTCAAAGCCGACGCGCACTTTGACCGTGGACTTTTCCCGGTCGGCGGTCGGGATGGTGGCGATGACCTTGCAGGGAATTTTCCAGTCGGGATAAGCGTCCAGCGTCGCTTCGACCGGCTGGCCCGGCTCTACCCGGTTGATGTAGCTTTCATTGACATCAATTTCAATTTCCAGCGAGTTCATGTCCACGATCGTCCCGATGCCCGTGCGCGTGAAACCGCCGCCGGCCGAGACCGGCGAAATCATTTCTCCCGGTTGCGCATCTTTGGTGGTGATCACGCCGTCAAACGGCGCGCAGATGACCATGTCATCCATCTGCTGTTGCCACTCGGCCACCTGGCGTTCCGCGACGACGACGTCGAGCTTCTGTTGCGCCAGGTGTGCCTGCAACGCTTTGGCATTCGACTCGGCCAGGTCCAGGTCGGATTGCGACGCGATGTGCTGTTTGGCCAGCGCGGTCGTGCGTTGAAATTCCTGGTCTGCGTCCTTGAGTTGCGCCTCGGTCTCCGCCAGCGCCGCCTTTGCCGACGCCAACTGGGCCTGGGCCGTGGCCAGGCTGGCCTTGACATTGGAATCATCCAGCCGCGCCACGACCTGGCCGGTCTTGACCTTCATGCCCTCCTCAATGAGCACTTCCATAACCTTGCCGGTGACTTTGGAGGAAACCGTCGCCTCCCGCCGGGCGGTGACGTAGCCGGAGGCATTCAACACGATTCGTTCTCCGTTGCCGCCAGCGGCATCACGCGCCACCGCCGTGCGCACTGCGACGGCGTCCGAACCCGAATGCCACCAAAGCGCTGCGCACGTCACCATCAAAATCGCGGCCGCAGCAACGGCCAACCCCATTTTGGATTGTGGTTTCTGCGCTGCGCTGCGTTCGATCCGCAAACCATCGAGCGGAGGTTTGGCTGAACTCATAAACGTGTCCATGAAAAGCAAACCGGTTTTTGCCGTCGCGGTCAAGCCGTGGTCTATGAAAACTCTTGGCTCGCATCCACAATAATTGGCGCGCGAGAGACACGGTTCGTCGGGCAAGATACCGATTATCGTTACGCCCTTGAACAGTTCGCCGTCATTGCGGAAGATGTGAAAACATGTTTCGCATGGGCATAGACCTGGGCGGCACGAAGATTGAAGGCATCGTCCTGGAGGCCTCCGGCCGCGAACTTTTCCGCAAGCGCGTGGAGACACAGCAGGAAAAAGGTTATGCCCACATCCTGAGCCGCCTCAAAGGGCTGTATGACGAACTGGCTGCACACGTTCAACCACAACCACACACGTTCGGCATCGGCACGCCCGGAGCCATTTCGCCGCGCACCGGCCTGCTGAAGAATTCCAACACCGTTTGCATGAACGGCCAGCCGTTGAAAACCGACCTCGAACGGATGCTCGGTCGAAAAATCGAAATCCAGAACGACGCGAATTGTTTCGCCATGGCCGAGGCGTTGCACGGCGCGGGTCGGGGAAAGAAACTGGTTTTTGGCGTCATCATGGGCACCGGCTGTGGCGGGGGAATTGTTTACCAGGGCGAGGTCATCACCGGTCCGCAGGCCATCGCCGGCGAATGGGGCCACATGTCCATCGCCCCGGACGGTCCGTTGTGCTACTGTGGTCAGCGCGGTTGCGTGGAGACGTACATCAGCGGCGGCGGACTGGAGGCGCGCTACGTCGAAAAGTTCGGAACGAAACGGTCGTTCAAGGAAATCGTGAAGGATTATCATGCCGGCGATACGAAGGCGGTGGCGTTCATGAAAATCTTCTTCCGCCACTTTGGCCGTTCGCTGGCCAATCTCATTGACGTGCTGGACCCGGACGTGGTTGTGCTTGGCGGGGGCGTCTCAAATTTCGATGCGCTCTACACAGAAGGCGTCGCGGAAATCGCCCGGCACGTTTTCAGCGATTGCCTCGAAACGCCCATCGTCAAACATCAGCTTGGTGATTCCGCCGGGGTCATCGGCGCGGCGCTGGTTGGGATTTGATGTATCGAGCGCAGGACAGGCGTTCCGCCTGTCTCCATTCATTCGGAGTCAGGCAGGATGCCTGACTTGCGTTTGAAAGTGACCGGAAGCCATTCGTTTTTTCAATGTTCACAACAAATTTTTCAATTCGTCCAGCAATCTCAAATCGGTGATGATTGCGGTGTATGAGCCAAACCACATTGGGTTCCAAACGGACATTTCGCAAACGCCTTGGGCGACTGCTGCTGTTTTGCGTCGGGCTTTACCTATTGGTCTGTGCGGGCTGTGCAACCTTTCAACGACGGCTTATTTACTTTCCACCGGTCTACACCTCAGAGCGGGTGGACGAATTTGCCCAGTCAACAAAGCTTGAACGCTGGAAGAATACCTTTGGTCAAGCCATCGGGATGAAACGCCCGTCTCCCAAACAGCCGGCGGAGGGGCGAGTGCTGATTGTGTATGGCAATGGCAGTTGTGCGACCGGATGCGCCCATTACGCGAATGACATTCAAAGTGTTGCCGCGTTTGACGTTTTCATCCTGGAATATCCCGGATATGAAGACCGTTCTGGTTCGCCGAGCCAGAGGAGTTTATTTCGTGCCGCTGATGAGGCTTTTCAACTGCTGCCCACAAACGGGCCGGCTTATCTCGTAGGAGAATCACTCGGAACCGGCGTGGCTGCGTATCTGGCTGGGAAGTACCCGGACAAGATCGCCGGGGTCGTTTTGCTCGCGCCATACAACCGATTGACCGACGTTGCCCAGGAACACATGCCGCTGCTTCCAGTGCATTTGATGCTCGTTGACCGTTTCCCCTCGGAAGATTATCTCCGCAACTATCATGGTCCGGTCGCAATGCTCGTGGCCGGCGAAGATCAAGTCATACCGGAGAAATTTGGCCGTCGCCTTTACGACGGTTACGCCGGCCCAAAGCGGCTCTGGGAATTTCCCGACGGTAATCACGGAACAGTCATGGTTCAGCCACCGGAAGTCTGGGAACAGATCATCACGTTTCTGCAAACCAATCCTTCGCCAGCACGCGCCGCGCAAACGAACGAGCCGGCTCAACCACCGCATTAAAACTCGCATTTTTCGAACGAGGCTGGAACTGACAATGTCAACGTGGTTTTCGTTGACAGGAAATCGTCTTCGCGCGTTACTTCACCGCCGTCAATTTGCAAAGCACCACGCCGTGAGCGGAAATCGTCAGCGGCAGAACTCCGTTCGCCGCGTCCACGTCGGCCAGGTTTTTCTGCTGCCACAAATCGCGGACGTGTTGCTTGCCGGTGAAACCGATTTGCGCGAACTGGTTGAAATCCAGATTCACCGGCGCGGAACCGAGATTGAAAAACCCGACGGCACGCCCGCCGTCTTCCAGCTCTTTCTCGTAAACGCGCACGTCGCCGTTGGTGAAGACGCATGTCGCCTCCTTGCCGAGCGCGTCCTGATCCAGCGCGAGAACTTCGTCGTTGCTCAAAAGATTCAGCGTGAAGTCGTCGAATTTTTCCATGTCGCAGCCGATGAGCAATGGCGCGGAGAGCAGACACCACAGACTGATGTGCGTGTATTGTTCGTCCGGCGAGAGACGCGACGGATGCAGATGGCCCCAACCGACTTCGCCGACGACGAGCATGTCGGGATCATTCCAATTTCCGGGCTTCGCGAACGGCGCAGCTTTGTCCTGCTTGAAGCCGATGCCGCTCATGCTCTTCCACGTGTCCGTGATGTCGCCGGTGGTGCGCCAGCAATTACCATTCACCAAGCCGCCCCATTTCCAAACGTCCGCCATGCCGTATTGGCAAAGGCTGAAAACGATGTCGCGGTTTTGTTCGCGCAGAAAATCACCCATGACTTTGTAGGGATAAATCGCGCCGGCGTCGTTGGTCGTGGTTTTGCCCCAGAGCGGAATGTTGGCGACATTCGTGACTTTGCCGGAAGCGATGCTGCCGTAGCTGCACCAGTCGTATTTCAAATAATCAAAGCCCCACTTCGCATATTGCTCGGCGTCCTGTTTCTCGTGCTCCCAGCTTCCGGTGCAACCGCCGCAGGTCCACGGCCCGGGCGAGGAATAAAGTCCGGCCTTCAAACCGAGGCCATGAATGTAATCGGCGAGACCTTTCATGTCGGGAAAACGCGCATTGGACACGACGTGGCCGCGCTTGTCGCGGAAAGGCCCTTGCAAAGTCGGGTCTTTGGAATCGCGATGATTCTGCCAGTAATCGTCCACGTTAATGTAAGTCCAGCCGTGATGGATGAGGCCACTTTTTACCAGCGCGTCTGCCGCATGTTTGACCTTGTCTTCGGAAACCGCGCCGGCAAAACAATTCCAACTGTTCCAACCCATCGGCGGCGTCAGCGCGATGGTGTCGCCGACCACGATGCGAAATTTTTTCTCCGCATTGCCGAACGAATTCTGCGCGACCAGCGTGATGACAACCTCGCCTCTTTTCTTCAATTTGCCGGTGAGGCGTCCGGTTTTGGAATTCACCTTCAATCCCCACGGCAGATTTTTCGCGGAATATTTCATGGGCCGCTCGCCCGTCGCCGGAATCGTGTAAAGCAACGGCGAACCGGGCCGCACGCCGAAGATGTCCGGGCCGTTGATGCGCGGCGTGGCCGGCGTGGCGGGGGTGAGAATGTAAGGGGCGACCGGCGCCAGCGGTTGTTCGCCCGCAGCCGTGGTCGGTTTGCCAGCAACCGTTTCAAATTTCGCGTCCGCCCAGTCCGCATGGTCAAAATCGATTCCATCGCCCACACCGCTGACTTCGAGCACCAGCGACTTCACGCCGGCGAGGTCAACTTCGCAATCCTTGGCCGCGTCGCCGGCCTTCATCACGCCGCTCTTCCAAAGCACCTTGCCGTCGCCGCGCACGATGAATTCAATGCTCGCCGCTGGATTCTTGTTCACCTCGTCATCCACGCCGACGCTGGCGGAAAATTTCTGCGCGCCGCCATTCAGATTGACGCGCAGCGTGCTTTCCGCGTGCGTGCCAAAGCCGCGCGAAAAATCCTTTCCACCAATGGTCAAGGTGTGGCCTTCAACAGATTTATTTTTGTGCGGCTCGCCCCAGCCTTGCGTCGCAGAGTCGAGATTCAAGTCGTCCAGCCAGACAGTTTCGGCGAAAACAATTCCGGTTGTGAACGTGGCCGATGCAAGAACGAGTGCGAAAGCCAAGCCTGATTTCATTGCGTGATTCTGCCGCCGGATTTTTTTGCGTCAAGCTCGCCAGCGAAAAAAACTTCGCTAATCTTGGCGCATGACGATGCTGCTCATCGCCACGCGCAACGCCCACAAGGTGGGCGAAATCCGCGCCATCCTCGGCGACCGGTTTCAGTTTCTCACGCTCAAAGATTTTCCCGGCGCGCCGAAAGTTGTCGAAGACGCCAATACGTTCGCCGGCAACGCTGCAAAAAAGGCCGTGGAACTGGCGAAGTGGCTTGTTGACGTTCAAAGTTCAAGGTTCAAGGATCAAGGCTCAAGGTTTTTTGTGCTTGCCGACGATTCCGGGTTGGAAGTGGACGCATTGAACGGCGCGCCGGGCGTGCATTCGGCGCGTTTTGCCGCGCTGGACCGGAGCGCGGACGGCTCGTCCGCGAATACCCCCGACGCGGACAACAACGCCAAATTGTTGCGCCTGCTCAAGAATGTTCCTTTGGAAAAACGCACCGCGCGCTTTCATTGTGTGATTGCGCTCGTGCCAGTCCAAACCCCGGATGCCAGATCCCAGACGCCAGACCCGAATTTGTTCGACGGTGTTTGTGAGGGGGGAATTCTTTTTGAGCCGCGCGGGAAAAACGGTTTCGGCTACGACCCCCTGTTTGTGCCGGCGGGTTTCGAGCAGACGTTTGCCGAACTCGGCGAAGACGTGAAAAATAGATTGAGCCATCGCGCCCGAGCGCTGGAGAAGCTGAAAACGTTTTTAACCACGAAGTAGCGATACGCAAACACGGCCGGATTGCCATCACCCCGGCCCTCTCCCACCGGATGGGAGAGGGTGTCGCGAAGCAACAGGTGAGGGTTACTTCAGCAGGCTTCCGAGTTGCAGCTTGCGGCGCAGCAAACCGTTGCTGGCGATCATCCGGAATTTCCCGCCCGGAGCGGGCCGCGCGTAAAACTCGCCGCCGGAGCATTCAACCATCAACGCGCCCGCCGCGATGTCCCATAGATTGATGGTGCGCTCGACGTAGGCGTCGAGGCGGCCGGAGGCGACGTAGGCAAGTTCGAGCGCCGCCGAGCCCATAATGCGGATTTTCAACGTGCGGCGGGAGAGCCGGTTCAGGTGCGGCAGGCTTCTCGCCAGGTTTTGTTTGCTCTTGGAAAACCCCATGGCTACGACGGCCTCGTTCAGGTTTCTGCGTTTGCTGACGTGGACGATGCGCCCGTTCAGTCGCGTTGGCCCGCCACGAATCACCGTCCAGAGTTCATCCGTGAACGGACCGTAAATCACGCCCAGAACCGTCTCGTAACTTTGGACTTTGGACTTTGGATTTTGGACCTGCAACGCAATCGAAACCGCCGCGTGCGGGATGCCAAAGAAATAATTCACCGTGCCGTCAATCGGGTCCACCACCCAGCGGTATTCGGCGTTCACGTTTCCCGTGCAGCCTTCCTCGCCGAGCAAGGAGATCTGCGGAAAGGCGGCGTACAGAATATGCTGGATGGTTTTCTGGCAGCGCACATCGAGTTCGAGCTTGATGTCGTGGGCATCGGCGGCGTTGACGCGTTTTGGCGAATGCCAGTTGGCCAGCATGAGTTTGCCGGCCGCGCGCGCGGCTTTGCCGGCTGCGGCCAGGGATTTGTTCAAGGAGATGGTTTTCATAAAATCGTGTAAGTCAGGGAATGACCTCGTTGCGTCCGGCCAGTTGCGCTTCCTGTTCCTTGCGCTTTTGGTCGAGGAGATTTTTTTCGGCGGCTTCGACGACTTGGAGCAGGTTGGCGGCCTCCAGCAGGCGCGGCGCGGTGACGTAATTCGCGCCGGCGGCGTAAAGCTTCGGGATGTCCTCCAACAATTCGGCGTGAACGACAATTTTCGCGTCCGGGTTCAGTTCGCGCAGTTGCCGGAGCATTTTCAGGTTGTCCGCGCCCTTGAGCACGGTGTTGGGCAGCGAGCAGATGATGATCTCGCATTCCGCCACGCCGGCGTGGAGCAACGTGTCGCGCTGTGCGATGTCGCCGTAGGCAACGCGCAAGCCGCGTTGGCGAAGTTTTTCGTAAACGTTCGGGTTGAAATCCACGACGACGATTTCCGTCACCAAGTCGGAACGTTCCCGGCTGATTTCTTCAATCAACGAACTGGCTGTCCACGAAAACCCAAGCAGGCAGATGCGTTTCGGCTTCGCTTCGCCGCCGGTTTCGGGGGCGGTTTGGTCGAGATCGCGCAAACCCAGTTTGTTCAACCACGGGGTGGCTTTGCGGAGCAGCAGATCGTTTTTCAGAATCGCGTAAGTCGAACCGATCGCAAGAAACGCGAAGGAAAAGGCCGCGATACCGATGGTATTTAGCGAGACGTCGCCGCTGGCCCGACCGAGTGCGAGCAGCACGAGGGAAAGCTCGCTCAACTGGCAAAGGTTAACGGCGGGCAACAGGCTGACGCGATAGCCCTGCCTCATGAAATAAAGCGGCGGGAAGACCGTCGCAAACCGGCTGGCCACGAGGAACAGGCACAAGAAAACCGTCCAGAGCAGATAACCCCACGTCGGCACGGGAATGGTCATGCCGAGCGCGACAAAAAAGAGCGTCACAAAAAAATCGCGGATGCTCGTGACCTTGGCCACCACGTCGAGCGTGTAAGGGAACGTGGAAACCATCACGCCGGCGATGAGCGCACCCATGGCCGTGGACAAACCGAGCCAGCCGGCAAAACCGGCCATCGCCAGGCACCAGGCCAGGGCGCCGACCAGCACCAGTTCCGGCAGGCGCGCCACGGCCCGGAACACCGGCGGCAATACAAACCGGCTGGCCAAAAAGGCCACCGCCAGGAGCAGAATCACATTGCCGAAAGCCTGCGCCAGCGGACCAATAGCGGGATTTTTCAGGTTCGGCTGAAGGGCGAGGAACAGGATGACAAACAAATCCTGCAACACCAGCATGCCCAGCGTGACGCGACCGACGAGCGATTCAAGTTCGCGTTTGTCGTAAAGGATTTTGACGATGATGACCGTGCTGCTCATCGCCGCCGCCACGCCGAGGTAAAGCGCTTCCAATCGCGTTTCCGCCGGGCCAATCCAATCGAACACCACCCAGCCGAGCAACACGCAACCGAGGATTTGCACCAGCGCGGTGACCGTGATGACCCTGCCCGCGCTCAACATTTTTTTGAGGTCAATCTCCAGCCCGATCATGAACAACAACAACGACAGGCCGATTTCGGAAATGGTCTGGATGTTCTGGGTGTTGGTGATCCATTGAAAACCGTGCGGGCCGATGACAAAGCCCGCGACGAGGTAAGCCAGCAACACCGGCTGGCGCGCCACCTGTGACACCACCGCCAACACCCACGCGGCGATGATGCAAATGGCGATATCGCTGACGAGGCCTTGCTCCATGCGGAAGCGAGGTTAAAGGAAGAACCATGCCACCGTCGAGTGGCGGTTTTGGCCCGGGACAGTGTTGCCATAACGTCGAGGGCCGCCCCTGCCAAATGCCATCACAATATGCCCTGTCATTAGCTGGTAATTCTGATCTTGTGCTGCTACGGAAACCAGGCTAATATGCTGACCGTCCTGCGCAGATTGTGAGTGTGGATAAAGATGTCCAACTGCCATGCAACAAACCCGGCGCCAATTTTCGATGATGGTCCTGCTCTTGAGCACGTGGGCAGGAATCCAGCCGGCGGCTGGGCAATACACCTCCAATTATCAAACCAACACCATCAGCGGTGTGACCAATTACTGGCCGGGTGACTACGTCGTTGGCTCCAACACTTTTGCCAACGCCCTGATGATTCGGAACCGGGGTCTGCTCACCAATGCCAACGGCTATGTGGGTTACCTGCCGGCCAGCAGCAGCAACTACGTCATGGTCACCGGCACGAATTCGGTCTGGAACAGCGGCACCTGGTTGGAATTGGGATATGCCGGGCCCGGCAACAGCCTCGTTATCAGCAATGGCGGCTGGGTGGTCGCCGCTGGCGCCAAAGTGGGTGATGCCTCCACGAGCAGCGGCAACAATGCGCTCATCACCGGCGCAGGTTCGGTCTGGAACAACACAGGAATGTGCACGATTGGTAGCAGTGGCAGCAGTAACAAAGTGACAATCAACAAAGGCGGCCGCCTGGTTTCTAATTTTGCCGTGCTCGGTTCCTTGAATTCGGCCACCAACAACTCGGTCCTGGTTTCAGACAGCGGTTCACTCTGGGATGACTCGGCGACGGCTTCGGAGATTTCATTCGGCGTGTTCGGCTCAGGCAACAGTCTAATCGTCACCAATGGCGGCCAGGTATTGGGTTACTATGCTTACTTCGGGAGGTTCTCGTCCGGCAACTCCGCGCTGGTGACCGGTCCCAGCTCGAGCTTCTCGGTCAACTGCTACATTTACACCGGCTACCAGGGCAACAACAACTCGATCACCGTCGCCAATGGCGCCACGGTGTCGGACAAGTTCTGCTACATCAGCGACGTAGCTGGCAGCAGCAACAACGCGGTGTTGGTTACGGGCACCAACTCCTCTTGGCAAAACAGTGACAGCGTGTTCGTCGGCTTTGACGGCGTGAACGGAAGCCTGACCATCAGCAATGGCGCGGCGATGAGCACCGGCGGAGCGTTTGCAGTGAGTCACGACGGCGCCCTCGGGTGCGATTCCACCAGCAGTAACAACTGCGCCTTGGTCACGGGCGGCGGCTCTGTTTTGAACTGTGCAGACAACGTGTACGTTGGTTTGAATGGCCCGGTCAACAGGCTGGTCATCAGCAATGGCGGCCAAGTCATCAACGACACTGGTTATGTGGGGTCGAACCCCGGCAGCGACAACAACAGCGCGCTGGTCGGTGGCGCCAATTCGGTCTGGGCCAACAGTTCGGACATGTACATCGGATATTTCACCGTGGGTAACAGCCTGGTCATCAGCAGCGGCGGCCTGGTCATCAACGATTATGGTTTCGTTGGGGAGGTCACCGGCAGCGACAACAACAGCGTGCTGGTCACCGGCGCCGGTTCCGTCTGGACCAACTACGACGACGTGTATGTCGGAGATTCCGGCGCGGGCAACAGCCTGGTCATCAGCAACGGCGGCTGGGTTATCAACGATTATGGTTTCGTGGGGGAGGTCGCCGGCAGCGACAACAACAGCGTGCTGGTCACCGGCGCCGGTTCCGTCTGGACCAACTACGACGACATGTATGTCGGAGGTTACGGCGAGGGCAGCAGCCTGGTCATCAGCAACGGCGGCCGGGTCAGCGACGACATGGGCGTGATCGGATATGATACCAACAGCTTCTACAATCAGGTGCTGGTCACTGGCGCCGGCTCGGTCTGGAGCAACACCACCGCGGTGTTTGTCGGCTACTACGGTCCCAGCAACAGTCTGGTGATCAGCAACGGCGGCCTGGTGGCCGATGACTGGGGTCTTATTGGCGAGGCAAATTCGACGAGCAGCGATAATACTGTGTGGGTGGAACCCGGCGGCGTCTGGCGCAACCAGCAACTCGCGGTTGGCGACCTGGGCTCGCAAAACACCTTGTTCCTGGAAGGCGGGTCGGTCTTTGCCACCAATATGGAAGTGGGATACAATTCGCTCTACTGCAACAATCTCGTCCAGTTGGACAGCGGGCAGATCATCGTCACCAACCAGACTCACAGCGCCGTCCTAGAAGTGTATGACGGCACATTTGTGCTTAACGGCGGCACGCTGCGCGTGGACACGCTGATTGTGACCAATGACTGTGCGCAATTCCTGCACGTCGGCGGCACGCTGATTTACGGGAGCCTCCAGCTCAACCCGAACGAGAGCGCCGTCGGCGACGGCATTCCGAACTGGTGGAAGCTGCAATACGGCTTCGACCCACTTGATCCCACCCTGGCCGGCGCCGATCCCGATCATGACGGCGCAAACAACCTGGAGGAATATCTGGCCGGCACCAACCCGACGAACGCGGCCAGCGTTTTCCACATCCTCAGCGCCGCGAAGGCGAACCTGGATATGCGCGTGACCTGGTCAACCGTCGGCGGCCACAGCTACGTTTTGCAGACCAACGGCAATCTGGGCGCCGGCACGTTCGCGGACTTCAGCCCCGTCATTTCGGTGGGGGGCACGAACGAAGGGACGACGAATTACCTCGACTCCGGAGCCGCCACGAATCATTCCAGTCGCTTCTACCGCGTGCGGCTTGGCCCGTGACACAGCAGCAAGCTCGTCGAGGTTGTAGTGTCGGCGCTGTACGCCGATTTAATCGAGCCACCGGCTCGAGGCTACAAATGCTCACCTAGAGCAGCGAGGGCGGATTTCACGTGGTCGCGTTTGCCCTGCAACTCGGCGAGACGCTGTTTGTGTTCCTCCAGAACATGCGCGGGAACTTTTTGCGTGAAGTTCGGATTGGCCAGCTTCTGTTCCACCTTGGTGGCATCGGCTTCGATTTTTTCCAACTCCTTTTTCAACCGCGCCTTTTCCGCCTCGATGTCAATTAGACCTTCCAACGGCAGAAACAAATCACCCAACACGGTGCGCATCGTCAGCGTGTTTTTGCCTGGCTGATAATTTGCGTTCACCTCGACCGCCTCGGCGTTGAGCAACAGCTTGAGCACTTCAAGGTCGTGCGCCGGCAGTTCACGCGCCGGTTTGAGGATGAATTTGACCTTCTTGTTCGCGGCAATGTTAGCCGTGCGCCGCAGGTTGCGGCCTTGCGTGACAAACTCGTTGCGGGCTTCGATATTTTTTTCGTCCTGTTGAGTCAGGCCATAGTGCGATTTGAAATCGTCGTCGAGCGGCTTCGGCCAGGGTGCGAACATGATGGTCTGGCCGCCCTGATTTTCCGGCATGTCCCCGGGATAACCCATCCCGTGCCAGAGTTCCTCCGTGATGAACGGCAGGAACGGATGAAACAGCCTCAGCGTGTGCGACAAAATAAAATCAATCACTGCAAGGGTGTTCGCCTTGCGCGCTTCATCATCCGTAGCAGCGGACGTGAGTCCGCTCTGACTTTCCTTCCCCTGAGTTTCAGTTTGAGCCGACTCACGTCGGCTGCTACTGGCAAGCACAGCTTTGCTCGCCTCGACGTACCAGTCGCAATATTCGCCCCAGAAAAAGCGGTAGAGCGTGGCTGTGGCATCGCTGAATTTGTACTCGGCAAAGGCCGTATTCATTTCGCGAATGGCCGCGTCGAGCTTCAACAAGATCCATCTGTCGTAGCTCGTGAGCAATTGCGGATTGATTTCGCCTTGAATATCAAAAGTTTCGGGCGAGTCGCCCGAAACCACAGGCGAGACGCCTGTGCCACCCACCATCTGGCGGAAGCGGCAGGCGTTCCAGAGCTTGTTACAGAAATTGCGGCCCAGCTCGACGTTCTGTTCGTCGAACAGGATGTCCTGGCCGAGCGGCGCGCTGCGCATGGTGCCGAACCGGAGCGCGTCGGCGCCGAATTTGTTGATGAGGTCGAGCGGGTCGGGCGAATTGCCGAGGCTTTTGGACATCTTGCGGCCCTGCTTGTCGCGGATGATGCCGGTGAAACAGACATTCCGGAACGGCATGGCATCGGGAAGCCCGAACTTCGGGTCGCCCATGAACTCGTAGCCCGCCATGATCATGCGAGCGACCCAGAAGAAAATAATGTCCGGCCCGGTGACCAGATCGGTGGTCGGATAAAATTTCTTGAGCGTGTCAGTCTGCTCCGGCCAGCCCATCGTCGCAAACGGCCACAGCCAGGAACTGAACCAGGTGTCGAGCACGTCAGGGTCTTGGGTAAAACCGTGCTGCTCAAGCAATGAAATTATTTTTTCTTCAGACGGATCAACGGCCACATCAAGACGAACAAAATAATTCTCTTCAGGATCGTGCTGCAAAACATTGGTTGCTCCTTCATTTCTCGCATGAGGGGTATAAAGATTCATGTGAATCAAAGCTCCGCTTTGCTTGAAAACATTAAGCTGAGTCTGCAACGCGCTAAAACCTGGACCATCCGCATTTGCTTTTTTCGTCCACACCGGAATCCGGTGTCCCCACCAAAGCTGGCGGCTGATGCACCAGTCCTGGATGTTGCCCATCCAATGGTCATAAACCTTCGCCCAACGTTGCGGGTGGAAACGCATTTTGTTGTAGCGGCGGTCTGTGACCGCCGTAGGCACTGACACAACGCCGCTACAGTCTTCCTGTTCCACACACGCTTGCGCCTTTTCCGTGCTCGGATATTTCAGAAACCACTGCTCGCTCAGGCGCGGCTCAATCGGCACGTCGGCGCGTTCGCTGAAACCGACATTGTTAGTGTACGGTTCTTCCTTTTCCAGCGCGCCCATTTCCGTTAGCAATTCCACGGCGACCTTGCGAGCTTTGAACCGGTCCAGGCCGTCCAGTGGTACCCCCGCAAGGGGGTTCATGTGGCCGTTGGGATGCATGATGTCAATTTGCGCGAGCTTGTGGCGCTGGCCGATCTCGAAGTCCGCCTTGTCGTGCGCCGGCGTCACCTTGAGTACGCCGGTGCCGAACTCGAAATCCACATGCTCGTCGCCGATGATGGGAATAAGCTTCTGCTCGCGCGCCAACTCGGCTGGCAAGGGGCGGATGACGTGTTTGCCGATGTATTTCGCGTAGCGCGGATCTTTCGGATTCACGGCCAAGGCGGTGTCGCCGGGAATGGTCTCTGGACGCGTCGTCGCGATGGTCAAAAAAGTTCCCGGCGCTTCGGCAATCTCAACCTTGAAGTAATAGAGCGAGCCTTTCTGCTCTTTCATGATGACTTCTTCATCAGACAGCGCGGTGAGTGAAGCCGGACACCAGTTTACCATGCGTTTGCCGCGGTAAATGAGGCCCTTTTTGTAAAGCTCCACGAACACCTTCTGGACGCAGCGCGAATATTCCGGGTCCATCGTGAACCGTTCGCGCGTCCAATCGCAGGACGCGCCGAGCTTTTTCAACTGCTGGATGATGATGCCGCCGTGCTTTTCCTTCCATTGCCAGACGCGTTCGAGGAATTTTTCGCGGCCCAGGTCGTCGCGATGTTTAATTTCTCCGGCTTTCTTAAGTGCCTTCTCGACGACTGTTTGGGTGGCAATGCCGGCGTGATCGGTGCCGGGCAGCCAGAGGACTTCCTTGCCATCCATGCGCGCCTTGCGGGCGAGGATGTCCTGGATGGTGTTGTTGAGGACGTGGCCCATCGTGAGCACGCCGGTGACATTCGGCGGCGGGATGACGATCGAATAGGCCGGCTTTTTTGATTGCGCATTGGCGACGAAGAATTTTCCGTCGAGCCAGAATTGATACCACTTGTCCTCGACGGACTGCGGTTCGTAGGCCTTGGAAATTTCAGACATAATCACCAGGGAAACATTCAACGCTAAACATTCAACACCGAACGTCCAACGACCGAAATTCGATGTTGGGCGTTGAAGGTTGAATGTTCGGTGTTCACTTTTTCAACAGCGCGTATTCCATGCTGTCCACGAGGGCCTGCAGGCTGGCTTCGATGATGTTCTCGCTCACGCCGACGGTGTCCCATTCGCGCCGGCCGTCGCTGGATTCGATGAGGACGCGCGTCTTGGCGGCGGTGCCGGTGGCGCTGTCGAGAATGCGCACTTTGTAATCCGTGAGTGTCACGTTCTCGAGTTGCGGGAAGAATTTCACCAGCGCCAGCCGCATCGCGCCGTCGAGCGCGTTCACCGGGCCATCGCCATCAGACACGGTCTGCGCACGCTGATTGCCGACGCTGACCTTGATGGTGGCTTCGCAGACGGAATCCTTGCTGTCGCGCCGCATGGAAACGTGGTAAGCGTCCACGTGAAACGAAGGCTCGCGATGCTTGAGCGTCTGACCGATGAGCAGCGCCAGCGACGCCTCGGCTGCTTCAAATTCATAGCCTGCGTGTTCCAGTTCCTTGATGCGATTCAGGATGGCCTTCAACTCCGGCGTGTCGTTGTTGAGTTTGAAGCCGAGTTCCTGTGCCTTCATCACGATGTTGCTGCGGCCCGCGAGGTCGCTGATGAGCACGGTGCGCTGGTTGCCGACGAGCGACGGATCAATGTGCTCGTAACTCGCCGAGATTTTTTGGACGGCGTTGACGTGCGTGCCGCCCTTGTGCGCGAATGCGGCTGAACCAACCCACGGCTGGCGTGGATTGTGCCGCGAGTTTGCAATTTCGTCCACGAACTGCGAAAGCTCCTTCAGCTTCGGCAATGATTTCGCGGGCACGCAGGTTTTCTTCAGCTTCAAGGTGATGCACGGGATGACGCTCGTCAAATTGCAATTGCCGGTGCGTTCGCCGTAGCCGTTGATGGTGCCCTGCACGTGTACGGCGCCGGCTTCGAGCGCGGCCAGCGCATTGGCCACGCCGAGGCCGATGTCGTCATGCGTGTGGATACCGACTTTGCAATTGAGTTTGCCGATGGCGACCTTCGTGATGGCGGCGATTTCGTCCGGCAGACAGCCGCCGTTCGTGTCGCAGAGCACGATGAAATCCGCGCCCGCCTTTTCCGCCGCCTGCCAGGTCGCGACGGCATATTCGGCATCGAGCTTGTAACCGTCGAAGCAATGCTCGGCGTCGTAGATGACGAATTTGCCGTGGTCTTTGAGGAAACGCACGGTGTCGCCGATCATCGCGAGGTTTTCCTCCGGTGTGCAGCGGAGGACCTCCTTCACGTGCAGCATCGAAGTCTTGCCAAAAATCGTTACGACGGGCGTGCCGGCTTCGATGAGCAGGCGCACCTGGTCGTCCCGCTCAACGGACACACTTTTTTTGCGCGTGGAACCGAAAGCGGCGAGCCGCGCGTTTTTGAACTTCTTCCGTTTCGCCTCGGCGAAAAATTCAATGTCCTTGGGGTTGCTGCCGGGCCAGCCGCCTTCAATGTAATGGACCCCGAACGCGTCGAGCTTCTCGGCGATGCGGAGCTTGTCCGCCACCGAGAAATTGATGCCTTCACCCTGCGAACCGTCGCGCAGGGTCGTGTCATAGATTTCGACCTGGGGTTTCATAAAATGCCCGTGAAAAAACGGCAGACAATATCCCTGAAACAGGCGGCAGTGGCAAATCCCAAAACGGGGAATCAACAAGCAGTCTTTTTCTATTGCCGGCGTTGCCCGAGCCGGTGCTGATTTCAGGCAGGAATGTTCTCCGAACGCGGGGTGGAACCCGGGCAGCGCCCGCAAAATGTCTGACGTAAACTTATCTTGTTATTATTATTACATTTTTAGCTGTTTGCTAACAATTGCGTGACAGGAGGTTTGGCGGCGGGTAAACTGTTTCACAATACTTCAGGCATTATATGAGCACACAAACTCACTTCGCGCTGACCCAGGCCGACATTCCCAAACAATGGTATAATCTGCTGGCGGACTTTCCGGAACCGCTGCCGCCCCCGCTGCATCCGGGCACCAAACAACCCGTGCCGCCGGAAGCGTTGCTGGCTATTTTCCCGGAAAATCTCGTCAAACAGGAAATGTGCCCCGACCGCTGGGTTCCGATTCCCGAGGAGATAAGCGACATTTATGCGCTCTGGCGGCCGACGCCCCTGCTGCGCGCGGTGCGCTTCGAGAAGGCGCTGCAGACGCCGGCGCACATTTATTACAAATACGAAGGCGCCAGCCCCGCCGGCAGTCACAAGCCCAACACCGCCGTCGCGCAGGCTTATTACAACAAGGTCGCCGGCACCAAACGGCTCGCCACCGAAACGGGCGCGGGCCAATGGGGTTCGTCCCTGGCGCTGGCCTGCAGACTGTTTGGCCTGGAGTGCAACGTTTACATGGTCAAAGTCAGCTATGAGCAAAAGCCCTATCGCCGGATGCTGATGCACACCTGGGGTGCCACGGTGCATCCCAGCCCCAGTGACCAGACCGAATACGGGCGCAAGGTGCGGGCGCAGGACCCGAAGTGTCCGGGCAGCCTCGGCATCGCCATCAGCGAAGCCATTGAAGATACCGCCACGCATCCGAACACGAAATACTCGCTGGGTAGTGTGCTGAATCACGTATGCCTCCACCAAACCGTCATCGGCCAGGAATCCATCAAGCAGATGGAAATGGCCGGCGAGGAGCCGGACTCGGTCATCGCCTGCTGCGGTGGCGGCAGCAATTTCGCCGGCATCGCATTTCCGTTCATCCACAAAAAAATCACGGAGAAAAAGAAGTATCGCATCGTCGCCGTCGAACCGTCCGCCTGTCCCTCAATGACCAAGGGCGAACTGCGCTACGACTTCGGCGACACGGCCATGACCACGCCGCTGCTGATGATGTACACGTTGGGGCATGATTTCATGCCGCCGCCGATCCACGCAGGCGGGCTGCGCTATCACGGTATGTCGCCCATGGTCAGCCACGCCCTCAAGCTGGGCCTTATCGAAGCGGAGGCATATCATCAGACGAAAGTCTTCGAGGCCGGAACCCTCTTTGCGCGCAGTGAAGGCATCGTGCCCGCGCCGGAATCCTCGCACGCGATTGCCGCGGTTATCGAAGAAGCGAAGAAAGCCCGCGAAGCCGGAAAGAAACGCGTCATTCTCTTCAACCTTTCCGGCCACGGCCTGCTCGATTTGAGCGCCTACGAAACCTATCTCACCGGAAAACTTCAGGACGCTTGATCAACCCCGAAACCCACAACCCAAAATCATGAAAACTCGAATTCAATTCCTCCTGTTGGCCGTGTCAATGGCGGCGCTGCCGGGTTTACTCCAGGCCCAACCCTCGGCCCATTATGTGCCGGGCTCCGAAGGCATCAAGGGCGCGTCACTGCCGCCGCCGGGAGTTTATGCCCGTGACTACAATTACTTCTACTGGGCCGACCAATTGAACGACGCCTCCGGCAATAAAAATGGTCCGGCCGACCTCGACGCCTTCACTTACGCGACCATACCCCGTGTGATATGGATTACGGATACAAAGTTTCTCGGAGGATTCGTCGGTGTGGATGCACTCCTGCCTTTAGTCTACCAGCAGGTCAGCGTCAACACGCCGGGTGGTCCGTTCAACGGCAGCACCTTTGGTATCGGGGACTTCTTCGGCGAGGGCACGCTTTCGTGGCATCCCAAGCAGTTTGATTTCGCCATTGGCAGCGGTGTTTGGGCGCCCACGGGCGACTCAGGCCCGCCGCCCACCACGCGGGTTGGAGCCGGCTTTTGGACGTTCATGCAGACCGCCGGGGCCACCTGGTATATTGATGAAGGAAAAACCTGGGCCGTGTCGGCGTTGAACCGCTACGAATTCAACACCGAACAGCGCGACACGCACGCCACTCCCGGACAGGCTTACACGCTGGAATGGGGCGTGAGCAAGACCCTGGCGAAGGTCGTTGATTTGGGCGCGGTCGGCTATTACCAGCAACAGGTGACGACCGACAGTGGCGCACCGGCGAGCAGCCGTAACCGCGTGGCCGCCGTCGGCCCGGAAGTCAGTGTGGCTTTCCCGAAGCAGATGTTTTTTGTCTCGCTCCGCTACAATTACGAATTCATGGCGGAGAGCCGCGCGCAAGGCAACGCTGTCACGCTGACCCTCACGAAGCGGTTCTAGGCCGGGTGCGGAAACCATTCCCCTGTCATCGAAGGGCCGGCCAGGAGCCGGCCCTTTTTGCGGACACCGACCATTGATGCTGACCGGTGTAATGATTGCGAATTGCTGGCGCGGGACTAGATTGAGGACGTGGAAATTTCCGAAAACATCCAATGCCCGTTTTGTGGCCAGAAGTTTGAGGTGGCGATTGACACGAGCGTGCCGTTTCAGAGATTCACGACGGATTGCGAGGTGTGCTGCCGCCCCTTCGAGATCATCGCGGAATGCCAGCCGGGCGAAATTCTGAGCTTGGATGCGGTGGCGAATTGAGGCAGTCTGCGCGCGGTGCACAATTTTGCCAACACAGTACTCTGGATTTACATCGTCCTGCTGCTCGTCGGCGGGTTGATTGGTTTTTTGAAGGCGAAAAGCAAGGTGTCGCTCGTCACATCGGCGGTGTTTGCCGCTGTGCTGGTATTGACCCAAACCGGAATTTTTGATCCAAGAGTGGCGCGCCAGTTGGTAAACATCATCATGGCCGTGCTGCTGGTGGTCTTTGCAGTGCGGCTGGCGAAGACAAAGAAGTTCATGCCGAGCGGCCTCATGCTGGTGGTGACGATTGCCGCTTTGGCATTACAGAATCTTTTCAAGAATTGAATCCGGTGCGCTTTTGGCGGCGGGAGTTTGTATTGGCAGCCTGCGCACAACCAATTGCCGGATGAAACGCGCCGACGCTTTCTCATTCGAACCCTTTCCCGGCAAACCCCTCCCGTCCTGGGACTTGGTTGCCGCAGTTCTTGCCGGCAAGGCTGGCTGATAACCGTGGAAGCCGCCGCAAAATCCCGGCCGTCAGAAGCGACGCGGTGTGGTGTTACTGTTGTCCGGCAGGGCATACGTGGAGATCGGCGATAAAGGAATCCAGACTTTTCAGGTTGCGCTCCGGGAAATACTGTTTTAACCGGCGGCTCGTTTGAATAATCGAATTATGAGCGCGCCAACCGCGACATACCGCTCTCGCTGCCTGCTATCTTCATGCTTGGTTTTGGTTCCGCTTCTTTGTTTCCTTCATCCGTTGGCGCTGAGAGCGGATGACCCAGGTCCGACCAATCAGATTCGGCGAGCGGTGGAAATTCGCGACCTGACCGTGGCGCAGGCCAGCCAGCATTATCCGGTGAGATTGCAGGGGGTGATCACTTTTTTTGATACAAACCTCTTCATGCGTTTCATTCAGGATGAATCTGCCGGGATTTACTTTTTTCCATTCGTGGCCACAAATGGCCCGACACTAACGGCGGGACAATTGGTGGAACTCGAGGGCACCACAGATCCCGGTGAATTTGCCCCGGTGGTGCAACCCAGTCAGATCAAGGTTCTGGGCCCCGGTACTTTTCCGCCGGCCACGCCGGTTGCTTACGAGCAATTGGCCAGCGGCGAGCAAGACAGCCAGTTCGTCGAAATGCACGGCGTTGTTTGCGCCGTTGATTTCGATCCGCAAAAGAAATATTACTCCGTCGAAATCGCCACTGGCGGCGGACGTTTGACGGCGCTGGTGGCGCAATTGCCCGTTAATGAAAAGAATTTGCTGGTAGACAGCACCGTTCGGATTCGCGGGGTATGTGCAAGCCGTTTCACCTCGCGGCGGCAATTATTTGACATCCGGCTTCTGTTGCCACGACCGACGGATTTGGTGATTGAATCGACGGCACCGGAAGACCCGTTTGCCGGCCCGGCCCGGCCAATTTCGCAGGTGATGCAATTTGCACCGCACAACCCGCGCAGCCATCGGGTCAAAGTTGCCGGGACGGTCATTTACCGGCGGGACGAGACCCTGTTCCTTCAGGACGAAACGGAGGGACTTTACGTGCAAACCAGGCAAGCCGACTCGTTGCTGCCGGGGGACCGGATTGAGGTTTTGGGGTTTCCTGCCCGGGGTGAATATACTCCCATGCTCAAGGATGCGATTTTCCGAAAGATCGACTCGGGTCCTATCCCGGCGCCCACACCCATCACGGTTGGCGAAGCATTGAAGGGCGACTACGATTGCCGGCTGGTGCGGATTGAGGCAAAGATAGTGGATCGGGCACGCCATAGCCCGGATGAGTTTTTGGTGCTGGAATCCGACGGATTTATTTTCCTCGCCTATATGGAGCGGAAAACCCACGGCGTGGATTTTGCTTATTTGGATAATGGCAGCAAGGTGGCGGTCACGGGCGTGTGCCGGATCGAAGTCGGCAGCGAGTGGCACGTCGGAGCCGACTGGCGTGCCAAATCCTTCAATCTCCTGTTGCGTTCGCCGGGGGACATTGAGGTTCTGGCGCAACCGTCGCCTTAGCACCTTGTCAGACTTGACTCAACGTACCGCGTGACGCAGCAGCGGCAGTGGCCCTGAAGTGGAGTGGTGCAATTCTCGGGGCGTAGTGCCGCGGGATGGTTCTCGACCCTGTGCAGTTTTGGCCACATTAGCGAGTCTATCTGGAGCCACCCGTTCGATCGGTTCGTCCGTCGCCGTCGCGGTTTTTCCTTTTTGCGCAGAACAAGGAAAGCTCGAACTCCATTCCCGTCAGGAAAACTTCTTGCGCGAGCCGACTCCGGCTCGTAGTTTCCTTGGTTCCTTGGGCGCACCCATAGCTCAATTGGATAGAGCGTCTGACTACGGATCAGAAGGTTTCAGGTTCAACTCCTGATGGGTGCGCCAGTAAAATCAAGGGTTTCTCACGTTCTGCCCGCCGCCAATTGCGCCGAGTAGTATCAAAAGTAGTAACAAGGACGTTTTGAATTGCACCGTTTCGGCACGCCTGCAAATGTTGTCCACGCCACACGCCGAGAGGCTGGAGACCATCATTATACCGGACGCCCCCAGCAATCAAAGCGCGTCCTGCCTTACGCAGCGAATCCCAAGCGGGCATTAACGGGTGTCCTGGATACGCCCGGCCTGCCAGAACACCTAGAACTGGCACACGTTTGGGCAAGGCGGGGCATCGTGGCGGGTGTCTAGACCATCGCGGTCGAGCCGATCAACCGCGCTTGCGATTTGGCGGTCGCCGTCACGTCACCGCCGACACTGGCCGCGTGTCAGTCACCGGGCGTCACCGTCACGCCGCGTCACGCGCTCGCGCTCGGTGAGACTGTCCGGCAAAACAAGGAATCCTTTTTTCGTGGGGCTACCCGTCCCCGCCCTGCCGGTGGCAGGGGGGAAATTCACGCCAGCCATTCGCGTATGGAGTCCCGCCTTTGACGAAAGGTCATTTCGGTAAGACGGGATGTTCTGGCAAAAGATGACGACAAACAGAGAGCTTCCTTTGGCCGGGCCAACGGGACGAAGGCAGGGGGATAGCCCCTTTGACGCGCTGGGCTTCGTTCCTCTGTTGCCCGCGAGAATTTCTGGGATTTTGGGAGCATTTAACGGGCTGGTTCCGGGCGATGGGATAGCGGAAGACGAAGCCGAGAAGATTCAGAAGGCATTTAAGAAATCCGGCATGAGTAAACCCGGAGTGGGCAAGAAATGCACTGCTCTTGGCCGCCAAAGGATCGAATTGGCGTAACAAAATTTCATTGTTCGGTATTGGATTTGCTGTAAAGTGCTGCTGGGATGAGCAAGGAAATACCAATAGGTGTCGCTTTGATAGTGTGTGACCGGGTTATCACAGACGCCGCCACGCAAGAAAAGACACTTGTCGGCACTTTTAATCAGTTACAGTCAGTGGCATTTCCCTCTATATGCCCACGGATGACCGTATTCGTAGGTGTTACAAACGGGCGAGGTACAATTGAGACAGAGATTCGCTGCATAAACGAATCGGACAACAATTCAGTCGTATTTGGAATGAAGGGCATGATTCCATTTAACAACCCAAACGACGTAATTGAATTGGCTTATCAATTCAACAATATCACATTTCCAAAGCCGGGAATGCACTCGATTCAATTTCTTTGCGAACGGGAATTGGTGTTGCAAAGGCGATTTCAATTAATTATATTTAAACCACCTACTCAACCAGCATGAATGCAATAGCCGAACAACCACCTTTCTATGAAAAGACGGACGAAACAGATTTGAGCCGCCGCGTAAAGGGGGAAGGAAGCAAGCTGACGGTGAATTATTTTCAATTTTACGTGACATTTCCGCCACCCATTCTGGATATTCCATGCGTTGAGATGTCTGACTCTGAATTGCTGATAGCCACCGAAAAGGCAGGCACGTTCGATTTTCTGAACTCGCCCGAAGAGGATATTTACAATGACGTGCTTAAAAAGTCAGAATGAACAAATGGGACGTGGTTCTTTTGAAATTTCCGTTTACTGACCTTCAAACAACGAAAGTCCGCCCCGCGATTGTTATTTCTCCGAACTCCTTTCACCAAGGCGGTCAGGATGCTCTGTTCATTTTGATTACGTCAAATACAGACCGCCAATCGAAGCACGATATAATCGTCGAGTCTTCGCACCCGGAATTTGCACAAAGTGGATTGAGAAAAGAATCTGCGATCAGAACGCCCAAAATTATGGTGTTAAGCAAATCTCTGTTGGTTAAAACAATTGGGTCTTTAGGGCCGCAATTGAGCTTGCTGGTTGAAAAAGAACTGCGCCTCTTCCTCGAACTGCCTCCATACCAGCCACCTTTAGGGTCTTAGCGCAACCCGCCGGAATGCCACCCGTTTACGCTTTAACCCTTTTGAACAGGTTCGCCTTAAACATTGCCGAGGGGCTGACGGGCTCGGTTAGACGAATACGCTCGATTCTCCGTTCAACTCCAACTTGAATTTGCCCCGGCTTGTTGCAAGTTGTCCCATGACCGTGTCACCGCGAAAACGGATGATTGACTTGAGTGTTCGCCAACAGGTTGAAGCTCTTTACAAGTCGGGTTATTTGCCCGCCGTCATTGCGACGCAAACTGGATTGAAGAAAACTACAATCGCAACTTGGGCTGACCGCTACCATTGGCGTGAATCTCGTGACAAAGTTGTGCGGCAAAATGAAAACGGCGTGGCGGCTACTGTAGCATACAAACTGGAACGCCGTTCTTCTGAACTGCGAGACAGCATTTCCGCCGAACTTCTCGACCAAGCCCAAATGTTGCGCCAGTACCCGCCCAAGTCGGTCGGCAGCTTAATCAATGGCCGGTCTGCGACGGTCAAGACGATTGTTGATTCGGGTGACAAGCTATTTGGCTGGAACAAACAGGACGGGCCGGGCTGCATGGTGCAGGTCGGGATTGTAGCGCAGTTCATGCCACAAGAGCCGCCGGCCAAGCCAGCAATCGAACCGGCGGGAAGTGTATGACCCAGATGGCGGGCTACTGCCCCGGCAAAACTTGGTAGAAATACTTTGGATTGAACGGCGACGTTACATCCATGTTCGTATCCACCCAGAGTTGCACCGGCTGAGTCAGGGTCAGATTCGTCACCGTGACCCACCCGTTTGTGTCCGTTAAATCGGACGAACCTTGAATGATGTAAGAGTATCCAGCCACCCCGTTGATGGTCAGTCCTGCATAAAACCCTAGCGAAACCCCAGCAGGTTGAACAATCACTTGAGCTGCAACATTTGTAACCGACCCAAACGGACTGCTCACCACCACGGAATACAACCCGCCGTTTGTGGCCTGTATGCTTGAAAAGTTGAGTTCGGGGTCCGTTGCTCCATCAATCGCTACACCATCAAAATACCACTGGTACGTTAGCGTTCCTGTGCCAATCGCCCCCACTGATATTGTGGCGCTCCGTCCCCAAATCGTGGTCGCACCGTTGAACGGCGAAGTGATGGTCGGCGACATGTTCAACGTCGCAATGTCGCTGTTGGTGGAGCTGTATCCGTTGCTGACCTGAACCTGATAATTCCCCGTGTTCGAGAGGCGAACAGAATTGATGGCGAAAGTATTGTTGGTTGCACCCGTCAGATTGGTGCTGTTGAGCGTCCATTGATAAGACGTGGGGGCCGGAAAACCTGAAGCAACGACACCGAATCTTGCTGGGGCCGAAGCCGGAACCACGAGGCTGACAGGTTGAACCAGAATGCTGACGGGCAAATAGACAAATACATCAGCAACCTGGCTCGTCTCGACGCCGTATGGACTGGAAACGACCACTGAATAGTTGTCGGTGTCGTTGGTCTGCGCCGGGTTCAAAATCAAACTGCTGTTCGTCGCGTCTGGGATTGCGCCAGCGCTGTTTTGCCATTCATAAGCCAGCGGTCCCGTGCCGTCCGCCAACACCGCCAACGTGAGACTGGTCCCGGCAGCCACGATTTGGTTGGTTGGCTGCAACGAAATCGAAGGCGGAAATACCACCGTCACAGTCGCAACCGCGCTGGTTACTGAACCAAATAGATTGGAAACCACCACCGAATAATTGTCTGTGTTGGTTGGTTGCGCGTTGTAAATCGTAAAGATGGCATTGGTCGCATCGGCAATGGCTCCCTGACTGTTCTGCCACTGATAAGTCAAGGGCGGGAGGCCGGAGGCATTCGCGTTCAGAACAGCGTTGCTCCCCGCAAAGACGATCAGATTCTGGGGTGAGATATTTACTGTAGGCAATGCACCGAAGTTTGCCTGGATAACTTGGCTGGAGTTCATCACCACCACCAGTGGATTGTTCGTGCTCGATACATCTCCTGTCCAGCCGTAGAAACTCGTTCCCGCATTCGTCGTTGATGCGCTCAACGTCACGGTGTCACTTGGGTTGTAGTAACTCTGCTGCGGACTGATCGCGACCGAGCCATTTCCCATCACGACCACGGCCAGTGAGTATTTCCCTCCGGGCAAGGTTGAAAACAGTGCATTGATAGCAGGGTTGGCGTTCGTCACCGAAATCGTCGTCGGAGCGTTCGTCCCGCTGGCGGCCCCACTCCAGACCACAAAGTAATTTCCAGCGTTTGGAACCGCAGAAGCTGTCAGCGTCGTACCAAAGGGAATCGGGTTCGGCTGGCTCAACACAATGCTGCCGCCACCTACCGCATTCGTGGCCACAAGCGTTCCGAAAATGGCCTCGATATTGTTCGTCTGGCTGATCGTCACGTTCAAGGGGTTGTTCGTGCCGCTGGCGTCACCCTGCCAGCCCACGAAACTCCACCCGTTGCTCGCGGTAGCACCCAAGGTCACAACACTGCCAGTCGGATAATAAGTGTCGGGAGAAATGACCTGTCCGTTGGCCGTCACGCTACCGCCGCCGGGCGTGCTGGCGGTGAGTGGATACGCCGTCTGCACAAACACCGCCTGCACACTGAGCGGCCCGTTCATGGTCACGTTTACCGGGTTTTGGCTGCCTGTCGCATCCCCCGTCCAATAATCAAAAGCCCAATACTGCGCTGCAGTCGCAGTCAAGGTCACCACGGAGTTGCTGGCGTATGGCCCGCTGGCAGGATTCGCGCTAATTGTGCCGCCGCCGATGACTGAAGTTTGCAGCGTGTAAACGGGGATGATCTGCACCACCACGGGCGGAGCTTCAGACGATTGTGAGAAATCCTCACTCACACTCATTGCTTGCAAAACCGCTGAATTGGTCAACGTGAATGGCCCGTCATACAGCGTTGAGCTGGTGGTCGGGGTGCTGCCATCCAGGGTGTAGAATGTGAATCCGTCTGGGTATCCACCAGAGATGGTCACTTGTGCAGATGCAGTGGCGGTCACGGTCCCGACGGCAAGCTGGCCGTTGACCTGAATGCTCGGCGCATCATACGGGAGAACTTGAAGAACCGCATCGGAGCTGATTGTGGAGGCAAAATTGTTACTCACAACCACAGTATAAACGCCCCCATCGGTTAATTGTACGTTGGTGAAGGCCAGAGACGAGTTGGTAGCACCAGAAATATTTGTACCGTAGAACTGCCATTGGTAGCTCAGTGGCGCGAGGCCTTGTGCAGTCACGGCAAAACTTGCTGCCGTACCTTGCACAACAGTTTGGCTTTGGGGTTGTGCGAAAATTAGGGGAACCAAGTTCCACGATGAATTCGGCAATGCATACAAATACGCCGGATTAGCAGAAGAATTATTGATCGGAATTCCATACGCCTGCGAAACAGCATTAAATATCGCATTGCCGGGTGACCCCGAACTCGGGGTGATGTAGCCAATGTCGGATTCACCAAAGAACGAGTTTGTCGGGGCAGCACCACCGAGCGCGATAACACTCAACTCCCCGGATACCTGCTGCCACGTCGAACCCAAATTGGCCGACCAGCCAACCAGCACAATGTTCATGTAAGTGCCATTGGGCCAACTGGTCATATGAATTGAGCTGGTGCCTCCGGGGGTATTGGCGGCAACTCTGCCAGCGACAACTGAGTTGCTCGATGTTATGGGGACGGCGGTGTTCGAGCCAACTATAGCGAGAGCCAATGACCAGCTCCCATCCCAAACAGTGGTGTCCGATGTAATGGTGCCAGTGTAAGGTGATACTAGCAGGGCGTACAGATAGGCGCTCACATTCGCGCCAGTCCCGGCGAACGTGTTACCGGTGACGCCGCCGATTCCCGTTCCGCCAAACAGCGGACTGACAGCGGTATTGGTTTGGAATATCGGAATCGTCGAGGCATTAAAGTTCAAGTCGCCTTGAGCAAAGACCGCAGTGGCCGTCGCCAGGATTGCGATTGTTGATAATACTCTTTTCATATTTAGGTTGTGTGTTGATCAGTGGCTTGGACGTGGGGGCCGTTGATCAGCACCGATAGCGTGTTATCACCAGCGTTCGCGTAGATCAAATCCACCTTGCCATCCCCGATCACATCCGCCGCCACAACCCCATAAGGCCCGGTGCCCACACCCGGCGAGTAAGAAAGCGCAAACCCTTTCACAGGACTCTCCATTCGCTCACATTTTCAAAAGCCCGTCAATCCACCGATTTTGCTTTTTGGTTGGCTAAATACATGGATTGGTTTGCTGCAAAATCCGAGCCGTTCCTCATTGTCAGGGCTTGGTTCCCATGAGCGCAGCTTTTTTGCATGGCAACAAACGGAACTTGTGGTAATTGAAATGAACATTTGAAACAAGTTTTGTTTGATCGTATACCCCGGTTCCTCAAAACAAGGCGTACCCATGAAGCAGCGTGAAAAAAGTGGCGCGAGCGGCGGTAAGGCGGTTGCCCAAAGCCCCGGCACAGACGCAGTACAGTCAGGCTTCACGCCCGCCACAGAACCGGAGATTGAACGCGAGCGTGCAAAGTGGGTGAGAGAGCAACGTGCCGAACATCTCAATTTTGTTAGGCAATTCTCGTTTCACACTTCCACTACGTTCATGGACTACCTGCATGGGCACGTGAAGGACGAAGAAGCGTGGCTTGCGTGCCTCTACGAATATGCGCGGGAATCAAAAAACTTGCGGGAAGCAGCAAACCGGCGAGACGCACTGAAGGAGAAAGGACTGGACACTAAAAAGGCTGCGGAGTGGGCGGTTCAAGAATTGCAGCAACAGCCTCGCTTCCTCATGGAGCTAATGAGTTTTCTCGAATGCGAGTCATTCCCCAAAAAAGATTGGCAGGAGTTGAGTCAGGAAGATCGCAACAGAATCATCCGGCTTCACCCGACGAAGAAGATTTTACCACTGCATATGACGGACGTGTGGACGTTGAAGGCAACGGGCATATTGGAGCAATTCAAGGTGATGGCCGAGAACGCCAAGCCGGTAGTGGAAGATGACGACCCGCAACGCGGCAAATTTGCGCGGCCTTACAAGCCTGTGCCCCCGGTCTTGCACCAGCGCGGACCTTTTTATCACGCAATCTTCGACTTGGACTTTTCTGAAAGCGAAACGCTACTCGTCAGTCGGTTTAGGGAATGGCTGAGACTGCCGGAAAATCAGGAGCGGTTGGCGAAATACAAACAGGCAGCGACCGGAACGACCGGCAAGCCTCTCGACCGATTGAAAGATTTGGCTGCTTGGCGACTTTACCGCGAGTGTGGAAATCATTGGGAGGAGGCCGACGAGTTTGCGGATAAACACCGGAAGCGTTTTACAATGCAGAAAAAGCGCGAATGGTGCAATTACCATCCCGGAGACCCGATGCCATTCCGCGACGCCAAACCAAAGAAAGAAAAACGAGCAAGTGGAAAACAGGCAATCATTCCCGCGAACGAAGCTGACCTTTTTGGCGAGGACGCCGACGCGCGTGAGGCGCAAGCAAGCGCATGGAAACACCTGGCAGAGCTGATGCCACAAGAGTTTGGCCCCCCCAGCCCGGGCACGTTCGCCATGTGCATTGAGTTAGAAAAGGCATTGGCATCTAAAGGCTAGTCTCAGCCCGTGCTCAGAAAGAATTATTCTGTCAGAGCATAAAGCAGAGCATACCTTTAGAGTATAAGTGCTCTCAAATGAGCACAGCATCACGCGAACAAAAACCGCCGGACAACGGTGGAATTGCCCAAATCAACAACTGGCTTCCCGCCGGTCTTCAAACCGCAAAGGAAGTCGCTGCCCAAGCTAACTATCGCTCCCCGGTATCCGTTCTTCGTGCCTTTCGGCGCGGCGACCTGCCGGGCTACAAACTCGGCCCTCGAAGTGTCCGATTTGCTCCCGAAGATGTGGCGGCTTGGATTGCGGCGGCACGTGTCAGCGGGAAACGAGGTGCGAAACAGGAGGCTTCTGAATGAACACTCAAACAAATTCAGTTTCCCGTGCTGCCGGACGGCTGGTAACTCCCTTCACCCGCCCTGGAGTTTCCTATGAATTCCTCACACTCGCCGGGTGCCATCATGTTGGTGCCGACGAGTGCGTTAACCTCTACGGGTGCCGCGCCGAAGGGATCGCCATTCCATTTCATTCGCTGGACGGCCAGCCCATCGTGGACAACGAAAAGCCGTTCGCTCGCATCCGGCTCTACGATGGAACGCCATCACAGAAATATCACCAGCCCGGCGGGAGCAGGACGCACATTTACATTCCACACAACTTTCGCGCTTTACCGCGTGGTGCGACTCTCGTTTTGACCGAAGGCGAGTTCAAAGCCCTGTCCCTTACTGAAGATGGATTCGCTGCCATCGGTCTGCCCGGAATCAGCGGGGCCATGTGGAACTTGGACGGCGAGCCGAGGTTGCATGATGAGCTTGTCGGGGTGTTGGAATTCCACCAGCCGGCGCGAGTGTTATTTCTCGGCGACAGTGACGCGGTTCTCAATGCAGACTTTTCGCGTGAGGCAGCCAAGCTACATAAAGTCCTGTTCGATTCAAAACGCTTTTCATTCGTTCAAGAACTGCGCGTTGCGGTCTGTCCGCTCGGCGGACCCAAGGGTGCAGATGATGTTCGTGGTGCGATGGGCATTGAATTCAACGCATGGTTCACAGCACTGTCGGAAAATGCGTTTGTTGTCCCGTCCAAGGCGACGCCGGTTGAGATTTTTTGTGCGATGCTTCGACGGGAATCCGAAGCAGTCCGCACGTCCATCAAAGGCGACGGCCACGACGCACACTGCAACCGCGTCCGGCTGCTTCAAAGTGCAGGAAGGTTGCAGCATGAGACAGGGGCCATGTTGCTGCTGAAACCGCGACTAGCCGGACTACTTAATGTCAAAGACGCGGCGCTCGCCAAAATGATCAAAGACGCGGGCCAACCCGCGATTAAGGACAACCACATTCCCGCGGCACCCGAAAAAGGGCGCGTCACGCTGCGAAACGTGGAGCCGTGGGACAAGCCGGTTGACGGTGACAAGTTGCTTGCCGAGATTGCTGCGTTCTACGAAAAGTTTTGCTGGCTTCCTAGTTGCGCAGCCGAGGTGCTCGCGGTCTGGTCCCTGCAAACCTGGTGCTACGAACTTTTTGATTTCGTCGCTATCGTTGCCGTGTGGTCTCCTGAACATGAATGCGGCAAGGGCCGTGTGCTCGACGTGACCGAGAAGCTCGTGCGCCGACCATTTCGGACGAGCAACACATCTGCCGCCGTCCTTTACCACGTCATATCGAAAGGCAACCTCTGCGTGCTGGTGGACGAACTGGACAGCGTGAGCGACGAACAACGCTCCGCCATCTGCAACATCCTCAAGGGAGGTTATCAGTCCAATGGCACCGCCCACCGAATGACCGAGCGCAACGGCGAACAGGTCGAAATCGAATTTAGCACTTTCTGCCCGAAAATGATTGCGACGATTACCCTCGACAAGCTGGACAAGGCGACCCGCTCGCGAACCATCGGAATTCGGATGCAGCGCAAGCCGCGTTCCCAAAAAGTTGCCAAGTTCCGTCGCGTGGACGCGACTATCTTTCAACGGAAATGTATGCGCTGGGCGCAGGACAACGCGGAAGCAATCAAGGCCGTGCCGCCGATGGACGTTGACGAGTGTGCGACAGACCGCCAAGAGGATGTTTGGGAGCCTCTTATTGCCATCGCGCGGGTTGCGGGTGGTGACTGGGAGCCGCGCATCCGGCTTGCGGCGCGACAACTGGCCTCCGGTGGTTCCGATGGAGCGTCCGAGACCTTGGCACACCAGCTACTATCCGCACTTCAATCGTTTTTTTCGGAGCACGGCGACCGAGCCGACACCAAGACGATTATCACCGAGTTGAACGAATCCGGAGACTTCGCAGACGTGAATTATGGCCGGGGATTGACCCCACGCTATGTTGCAAGGCTCCTTAAACCCTATGGCATTGAGCCACGGGTCCATAAAATGAACGATGGAAAACCGGCGCGAGGATATTCCCGCGACGACTGCGAACAGGCTTTCATAACCTATTTATCCGACACACCCCCAAAAAACGCGCTCGTAAAGTGTAACTCCGTAACCACAGTTGAAAACATTGACCGAAATGAGGTTTTTGGAAGTGTAACCAAAGGGAATGGTTACACTTCTGAAAGTGCGATTCCGGCCAATAAAGACGGGACTGGTTACGGAGTTACGTTTCAAAAAGCCGGAGGCGCGGATTCCGCGTCCATGGGGGATTTGGCAGCCCAAGCAGACCTCTTATGACAGCCGGCGAACTCTACATCGAAGCATTCCGGCGCGGCCTACGGCTCGAACCGGCTGGCGACAAGCTGGCAGTGATCCCCAAAGGCCACTGCCCACCCGACTTCGCCGACGTGCTACGAGCGCACAAGGGCGAGCTTCTATCATGGCTAGAAGCCCGCGCTACGCATCTGCCGTCCGATTGTGTCCCGTGGCTGAACGTCGCCCGGCAAGTCTTGGACGGTGAGTTTGAAGGCGCGGATCGTTCCACCGTTGCCGCCGTCACCATCGGATTGCGAAGTGTCTTGCATCCCCTGTGCCACCGCGCACTGGAACGGCTGGGCGTTACTAGCCGCACCTGATTTTTCGTTATGGACTCTCCAAATTCACATTGCACCAGATGAAAGCGCCAAACTTTACGCGAGAGAATGCGGCGGAAATGGCTCGCCGCGCTACCGTTGCACGCGAAGCACGCCGGGCACGCGAGAAAGCCATTCTCCGCGAATACGCCAAAAATCCCCCCGTTGACGCTGACGACAACGCGAGAAGAAAGCGCGTGTTAAGGCAAATTGCGCGCTGCGATTCTCTGTTGCTGACTTGCGAACCGAAAGACTTTCCAAAGCTCACCGCCGCAAAAGAGCGCCTCTGGCGGCTTATTTTCCCAACCGCTGGCGTGCTCCGGCCTCGTTCCAAGCCACGCCAAGAACGGCCAACCGTTCGAGATGCCGCCGTCGAGACACCACAACCGGCATAATCGAATGGAAACACAGCCTCAAAGCCAATCCCACTTGGACAATCCACCTGCCAACCCGAAAGCCAGGCGAAAGGGCATTGCTGGACGCTATCAAGCAGCAGACCTCCAACGCTTTGCGTATGACGCGGCAATGGCCTTGAAAGAGTCCTGCACCAGTAAAGAGACAGGCAGGCTCACAATGGACGTAAAGACCGCCGTTGCCGTGCAAAAGCTCATCGGCGCGTTTGGAATCGCGTCGGAGCAAAAGCGCATCGCTCGTGGCAAACCACTTCCCGGCACGCTCCGGCCCAAGGAGAAGAAACCAAAGCACCGGCCAGCCGCAGGGCCGCTGATCCCCGCGCTAAAACCAAGCGCAATCCCAGCGGTAGGGCAGACACCAAACGTAGTCTGAAATGAACATCCATAACGCCAACGATCGGTTTTTGAAGTTGAAGGAGGTTCAAGACACGCTTGGCGTGTCCCGCACTACGCTTTGGCGCTGGCAGGCCGAGCACGGCTTAAAAGTTGTCCGCGTCGGCGACGTTGTGCGGGTACGCGAAAGTGATTTACAGGTGTTCTTGAAACGCCATGAAACCACGAGCATTTCCAGCCCGTCAGAAAAAGTTGAAAATGGAGCTTGACACCGCAAGCCGCTTGTGATATTGGATAGGTGAAATGAGCGAAGCTGAAATCAAACGTTACTTGGCCAGCATCGGCAAGAAGGGCGGCGAGGCCGGAACCGGCGCGAGCAAACGCCGGGGCGGAACGGATTATTACAAGCGCATTTCAAAGCTGGCAGCGAAGGCGCGCAAGGCAAACAAACCCCCAAAAAGCAAAGGAGCGGCAAAATGAATACAGAACAAAGCACCACCAAGAAAACAGACTTTGAGCGAATCGGCGAATCTATTTATCGAAAGGGCGAAACGATTTACGCGCGAGTGCGGGTCAATGGCCGTCTGACGTGGCGAAGCACGGAAACGAATGAACCGGCCAAAGCCCGCAAGTGGCTGGCGAAATGGAGAAACGAGGAATGGACAGTAAAGAACGGGTTTGAATTGCAGGGAGTCGCTTTACACCGGCAGCGTGTGACGGTGCGAGAATTGGTTGGCGAGTATGTGGCGGCAGGTTGCCCGACTCGAAAAATGCAGCCGAAATCACCGGCCACGATTCGCAACGAACAGTTTTTCCTCAATCCGGTTCGCTCCTATTTCGGTGATAAAATTGCCTCGTCGGTGACGCTGGCGGACTGCGATAAATTCCGGGATTGGCGTTTGAGTGGCGGCTACGTTTCAAGCTTCAAAGTGCGCGGCGGTCATCCGCGAACGATAAAAACCAAAGGCGGAAACCGCAGCGTGGATTTGGAACTCACCGTTTTAAGCAACGTGTTCAATCTCGCAGTGCGGCGGAACGTGCTTAAATCAAATCCTTTTGCCGGACGTGGGCGGTATTCGCTTGCATCGGAAGTGAGGCATTGCCGCGAAGTCGCGCCGACGCCGGAAGGGTTGAAGAAAATCGAGGGTTGGCTGCGTTCCCGAAACGAACACGAGGTTGCGGACTTGGTTTGCTTTCTGGCCTTTAGCGGCTTGCGGATTGGGGAGGCGTTGCCGTTGACATGGGGTGCTGTGAATTGGGGCGAGCAAATCCTGCATGTGAAACGGGAGAAGCGTGGAATCACGCCTTGGGTGCCGATTCTGCGCGAAATGGAGGCATTGTTGCAGGACATGAAGAAACGCGCAGTGGGTGATTTGCTGTTTCCTTCGCCGTTCGACCCAAGCAAACCCCGCGATATTTCGGCCATCCGGCATCGCATCACGGCGGCTTGCAAAAAGCTGGAGATTGGACACGTTACCCCGCACGGCCTGCGCTCCTATTTCGTCACGCAAGCGCGCCAGAGTGGGCTTACGGACGCGGAGATTGCCATGCTGATCGGTGACAAGACCGGCCCGGCAATCATCGCACACACCTACGGCGACGTGCGCCCCGATCATCTGCTTGCCCAAGCGCAGCGGATACGGCTTACCGTGGCTGTTCCGTCAGCAAGCTGACGGCGGCGAGTAGTATCAGGAGTAGTAACATCGTGCTCGGTGTTACTACTCGTTTCACGGTGTTTCAGCCTGACATGCAAATCAAGGAAATGATTAACAACAAAGGCGTTTGATGCACTTTGTTGCAACGAATTGAGACTGCCTGAAACACCCCGGCCTTTACTACGGATCAGAAGGTTTCAGGTTCAACTCCTGATGGGTGCGCCAGCTCCAATTCCCGCCCCTCCGTGCCAGCAGGTGACAACACAGGACATTCGCCTTTGTTATCAATGCCTTCCTCATGTCCCGCCCTGATTTCACTCACGCCAGCACCTGCCAGCTTATGACCCGCCGCGCCTGAAACGTGTGTGCTTATTTGTGTGTCTTTTCCTTTCGAGAATTGCGGTAGCATTTCAGCCGCTTCCGCTAGCGGCAAGTGAGCAACGTCCGTATAGGTCTTATTTGTCAGCCGCATCTCACTGTGCCGCATGAATTCCATCGCCACACGCGGGAGAACTCCACAACGCGCCAGGTTGGTTGCCAGCGTGTGCCGCAGCGCGTGAAAATCGGCACGACGGCCTTGCTCATCCACATACCGAATTCCCGCCGCCGCCAAGTCTTTTCGGAATTGATCCATGTCTGGAATGCGCTCAAAAACTGACTCGTTCAAATCCGCACTAGGTTTGACCAGTTTTTTCAATTCCGCCGCAACCTCGTCATTCAACCAAATTGTAGCGGCCTTATTGTTCTTCGTGGTCGAGGCGCGAACTTTCAAATAAGCATTGTCTCCGTAAAGAAAACAATCGCCCTTTTGCAACGCCGCCAGTTCCGCCCGACGCAACCCGCTATTCAGCGCCGTCAGATAAACCGCCTTACGCGAACCGCCAACTTCCAGCAGCCGCCGCACTTCGTCGTCAGTGAGCGCCCTCCGTTGAACCGCTTCCCGTCCCGCCGTTTTACCCTTGCCAACAGTTTTTAGTGGATTCCCTTCCAGGCGGGCAGCACGTTGCATCCACTTCATCAAACCGTTGGCCGCGTCCAGATAGTCATTCAACGTTTTCGCCGCCAACGATTGCCCACTACGCCACGCCATGAAGCTGTCCGCATTCACGTCTTTGGGATACTGCCAGCCGCAATCCTTGAGCAATTTCGTCAGGCGGCAACGCAAGTTCGCTTGATACATTTCGGCGCGACCGCTCGCACGCAGATCAGCCAAAAAATCTTCCATATGAGCAGCCAGAGATTTTTGCGCTGCCTCCCGAAGATGTTCTGGGACACCGACGCCAGCCGCTTCCCGCTCCAATCTCCCAACAATTTTAAGAAGACGCCCCCTCGCAACGTCCTTATCCGTTGTTTCCAGCGGGACAGTCTTGGCGCACAGGTCGCCAGGCAGCTTGTAACGACCATACCAGCACCGCGACGCCACGATTCTGCCGTTGACCCGCCGTTTATGTTTGAAAACATGACTTTGCATTTTTCACCTCACATTTAATTCAGTCACGCTCCGCGCCGATTTAAGCCTTTCAATGTAAGCCAAGACATCACCAAGCGGCAGCTTTGACAACCTTCCAATTTTGAGAGGCTTGGGAAGCAAGCCAGCCGCAATCAGCCGATAAACCTCCCTTTCACTGATGTCCAACATCTGCGCCACTCGGCTCAGCCCAAGCAATCCTTCATCTTTTACACGATTAACCATGTCGCAATAATCAGACATGGGGACAGGATACTGTGGATATTGAACGCTGTCAAGCACCTTTTTACAACAGTCAAGAACCACCACGCCCAGGCCTGTTTTTCATGAATTCTGGGCCAACCTTGCGCGAATCTTTCCACATCTGCTTGGCGCTTGGCCTGTATTGGTTCTCCCCCGCCCGCCGATTAAGCTTGGCAAACGAAACAACCTCCTTTTGAGAAAGCCATTTCATCCCGTAAAACGTCCAATGGCTGAATGTGCCTTCCCCGACAAGTTGATGAACACGCTGCCGACTTACACCTAAAACAGTCGCAACCGTTGACATGGGCACGAGACCACCGTGCAATTTGACGATTCTAAAGAATTCGCGTGTGTGGTCTATTACGCCACGAATACCCGTTGAGAGCTTTTCTTTTCCCTGCGGAATATCAGTTGATGCAGTTGTCGCAATCTTTGTCACACTGAGACAGTGAACCCGACCAAGCTACTTGTCAAGCGTCAAGTTGCCCCTTGACCCAAAGACTTCCGTGCTAACGACCCAAGCTCAGGCACGCGGGACTAATGACGTTGCCCGCGAAAGCGGAACTGGAGCCGCCATCCCGCGTTGCCTGCAGCGATTTGTTAGACGGCGTTGTCACTCTCACTTATGCTTTGGTTCGAGAAATATATCTCCCTTGGATGCTTGGTCATCATGTAATATATCCTCTATGTAAGTCACGTAGTCGGGATGTGAAACCGTTACTCCGATGGGCCACCGCTGGGGTACCGGCCACTCTTGTCCTCCTCCGCCGGGCGTACTACCAACATCCACCCACACAAAACTGTGCGTGGCTTTTAACCGAAACTGCCCTGCTGCGTCGGTCTTGCACGAAGTTCTTGTGTGCCACGTAAGACAAACTCTCGCGCTCTTTATAGGCTCGTGCGTCCGAGCGTCGAGAACTCTACCTACAACCTGCGGTGAGGTCTGCTCTGAGTGCGGAGTGAATTGGACGCATCCGCAAAGCAAAGTCGAAATTAAAATGAAAGGCAACCATCTCATAGCGTGCTCAGCCGTCTAACGTACAAAGCTCAGGCACGCAGGGCTGATGACGTAGTCCGCGAAAGCGGAACTGGAGACGCCATCCCGCGTTGCCTGCAGCGATTTGTTAGACCACATGGTCATCTCCTCGCTTCCTGCGCTCTAAATAACTGCTGACGCCTACGATGATTGCAGGCCACATCCAACCAAAAACCAATGCAAACATCGCAAACGTGCCATCGGGAAAAGTAGCAACTGGCAAATGTAAATCCATCACACGACTAAAAACTGTGGGCATCAGGAAACACCAAAACACTGATAAAACAAAAAATGCTGCCCAGCCATAAATTACCGCTCGAATACGCCAACGTGGTCGCTTGCTCACGCGCCAAACTAAAACCAGCAGTGCGATGAAACTGACGCACTCAACGATCTGTAACGCGATAGAAAGCATGACGTGCGATGTGGTCTAACTGTGGTTATACGACGGCTGGTTCGTATATTGAAATTGCCGCAAAACAGCCAAAACATTGAAGAATTCGCTCATTTTCATGTTTTCCAAGTTTCAATATACGACTGGCAGTCGTATATTGGAAGCCGAAAAACGAACACCAAACGGCATTTACCCTATACCAAACCTACTCGACACACCCCACCCTTGCCCTCTCCATTCACAATCTCTCCTAATGTAATCAAGCATAGGCGTGGTGCGTGCGCACGCTCCGCGTGCGCGCGCGCGCCACGCCCGATGCCCCGCCCTAACAGAGCAACAAGACACTGGACGACGGGTTCTTAAATAGTGAAAACGGTCTGATTACAAGCGGGAGCCGACAAATCGCCCTTTCGCATTGATACGCAAGCGAACAAGGAAAGCAAAAACACACAATAAAAATCTGTCACCCCGAAGGAAACCCAAACTCCCAGAGAAAATCAATTTCCGCCCACCCAGTCTCCTCGACCCCCAACCGAATCACCGCGCCAATATCCTTGAACGTCGGTGGACGACCGAACAGAGCAAGGAACAAATCAAGGCCGTGAGCGTAAAGGTAAGAACCAGCCTTAATTTCAGGCATCCACTTAAACCGAGTCGTTCCAGCTTTCACGCTGCCAGAGCCAGAGAAACACTTTTTTTTCAACGCGCACTCCACCTCATCACTACTCATCGCACGTGTAAGGTAGCGCATTAAGTATAGACACAGCGGACGGTAGGAACTCGCATCGAACACCCATTTTCCGCCAGGAGCCGCAATCCGAGCAACGCGAGCCTGAATCGCTTTCATCTGTTGACCCCAACCCCGCGCCAGCATCCAAGGCCGAAGCCAGTTCACATCAATGTAACGGTTCACCAGGCAGTGAGGATGCCACGATCCCCGCTCCTGTAATTGCCAAATCACCAGCAACTCAATTTTCTGTCGCCTGCAATAATCCTTAAAAGGCTTGAAGTGCTTCTCAGCTTCATCCTTGCTCCACAAAGCCTCACCCGCCGCCCTGCCAGGCTCAGAGAACGTCCAAAACCACGTCTTGCTCAGATTACGACGGAAGAAACACTCCATCGAAACAAGAGCAATTTCCTTTGTCTTGGTCTGTGACCTAGCCATGCAAACAGCCGACCTCCTTTTTCACTCGCGCTTTCGCCTCTTGCTCCGTGCAACCCGACCGTAATGCCAGTTGCACCAAACGCTCCGAGTAAAATTTCCTCTGGTAAGCCTTGATTCCAGGAGTGAACAGACACGCTTTCAAAACGTCCCACATTTCAGCGTCGGTCATACGGCCATCCGAACCATCACCAACACGACAAGCCACCCCCGACCGCAAGCGGCCATTTTTCAATCGGGAATCGTCCTGCAAACGCTCAGGCAGCCTAAGGGTCAGGAATCTACGGAACTGAGCATCAGGAGATAAAGACCGACTGCCAAAGCCGACACGATGCCCCTCACTTTCCAACGTCCCCACTTCATCACCCTCGACAATTCCCTTCACAAACTCACTGGCAACAATCTTAAACACAAAACCTTTCCCGAACGGGCCTGGCTAGCAGCCACCACCACGCTGGTTTGCGAGCAGAAAGAAGAAACCGAGGAGCCAAGTTCATGACACCTCCTCCGTTGAATTGACGATGTTGAGAATTGCAGCCTTGAGTGGAGCGGGCAGTTTAGCCCAAGCCCTGATCACTTTTTGGAGAGAGGAATGCGCAAGGGCACAATCCGTGTGTGCATTAACGTGTCCACTGTGCAGAATATCCCTGCGTTTATTGGCGCTTTTGTCAGGTTCAACTCCTGATGGGTGCGCCACTAATATTATCCAATGTGTTCAATGGCTTTGTGAGTTGTGAGTTTTATCCCTCTGTAATTTTGAGTCAACACGGAGCCCGCTTGAGGAATTTTACATTTGTATTTTTTCCTTGTCTCTCGCAAAATCAGGTGAAAGGCCAATGTAGCTCAGCGGTAGAGCAACGGTTTCGTAA
>Ga0181538_10000564_pt1 | contig 44003 bp, 40 predicted proteins | sample PEATcosm2014_Bin_40_FD_119773 | JGI IMG/M metagenome (GOLD analysis project Ga0181538, IMG submission 119773) | Peatland microbial communities from MTU Mesocosm Facility, Houghton, MI, USA - PEATcosm2014_Bin23_30_metaG | ecosystem: Environmental > Terrestrial > Soil > Wetlands > Peat | place...
TCCCTGCCCATCCGTGCAATCCGTGGTTAAATGATTTCTTCGCGCCCCCGCGGTAATCCGAATTAAGCAATGCCGGCGCAACAATAATCGGACGAAAATCCCGGTCACATTTTCATCAGCCCACCCCAACCCTCCCCCTGAGTACAGGGGGAGGGGGAAATTCTCTGCGGCAAGTGTCACGCGCCCGGGCTGACGATCATGCTTGGGAAATCATTGACAAATGACCAATGACCAATGACAAATGACCCGCCATGAAAATTCACGAATACCAGGCCCGCCAGATCCTTGCCGACCACGGCATCCCCGTCCCCGCAGGCGAGGTGGTTCGGTCCCCCGAATCCGCCGCCGACGCCTTCAAGAAAATTGGCACCGGCGCCTGCGTCGTCAAGGCCCAGGTTTACGCCGGTGGACGCGGAAAGGCGGGGTTCGTCAAGCTGGTCAAGACCGCCGACGAGGCCTGGGACGCGGCCAAGTTCATGCTTTCCCATCGCATGATCAACAACCAGACCGGCCCGGAGGGAGTCCCGGTTTCCGTGCTGCTCGTCGCCCCGGCGGTGCAAATCGCCAGGGAGTATTATCTCGGCATCACCATCGACCGCACCCGCGGCGCCGCCGCCCTGATCGCTTCGGCCGAAGGCGGAGTGGAGATCGAACAGGTCGCGAAAAAATCACCCGAGAAGGTTTTCAAGGCGCCGATTCACCCGTTTCTGGGCGTTCAACCATTCCAGGCCCGCGAGCTGGCGTACAAACTCGGCTTCAAGGACAAGCTCGCCTCCGAAGCCGCCAGGCTTATGCTTAATCTCGGCAAGGCCTTCGTCAGGATGGACGCTTCGCTGGCCGAAGTGAATCCCCTGGTTCTGACCAAAGACGGCAAGCTCCTCGCCATCGATGCCAAGTTCAACATTGACGACAACGCGGCCTTCCGGCATCCCGACCTGGCCGCGCTCGTTGATGATTCTCAGGAACGCCCGCTCGACGTCCGCGCCCACAAGGCCAGCCTCAATTACATCGCCCTGGACGGCAATATCGGCTGCCTGGTCAACGGCGCCGGCCTGGCGATGGCCACCATGGACCTGATCAAACTCCACGGCGCCGAGCCGGCCAATTTCCTGGACGTCGGCGGCTCCGTCACGGCCGAGGGCGCCATCGAAGCCTTCCGCATCATTCTCTCGGAACCGACCGTGAAGGGGATTTTGGTGAACATCTTCGGCGGCATCGCCAAGTGCGACGTCATCGCCGAGGCCCTGGTAAAAGCCGCCCGCGAAGTCGGCTTCAAAATCCCCGTGGTGGTGCGCCTGGAGGGCACGAACGTCGAAAAGGCCCGGAAAATTCTCGCCGACGCGCAGTCCAAGATCCCCACGCTGCAAACGGCGACGGATTTGACGGATGCGGCGAAGAGGGTGGTGGCGGCGGTGGCGTGATGGCGGCAGAAGCCGGATCATTTACCGGTTGTAGCTGCGATCAGCGCCTGCGCCGGCGTCATGCGACCTCGTGGCGTGTTATCGAAGTCCGCATCAAAGCTCACAAGCTGAAGGTTGAATCGCTCGGCCGCGACATATTGAAACGCGTCGTCAAAATCCAGACCGTTCCCGGCCATCACATCGAGGACCCTGTACAAATCGGACGGCGGCAAATGCAACGTATTGACTCTTCGAGAAATAATATCGTCAAGGAAAAGACGGAACTCTTTGCCGCGTGAAGGGCAAAGCCAAAGGCCGACTGAATGCAGAACGAAATCAGTGGTGGCCAAAACTCCTGCTGGCATTTGCGTTAACATTCGAACAACATCTTCGGAATGAGCCCGACCCAGAACAGCCTCCAACCCCACGTTTGCGTCGATGAGATACTTCACTTGCGTGCGCTCTTGGAGAGCAATCCTAGCCGAATCTCATTGGCTCGATGCGCCGCCTCCACACCTGACTTCTCGGGAGCGTCCGCCATGCACCCGACCCACTCCAGGCTGAGGCCCTTGCGGGCGTTTTCGTCCACCCGTCGACGCGCCAGCGACTCCGCTAGAAGCGTCACTTGTTCAAGTTCATCGGCGTTGAGTTGCTCGATCACTGTCTTCAGGCGTGTCGTCATAAACGCTCCACAATGAATTATACCATCCCCGTTGTTCATTGTCCGGAAATCTCTCGCGCGTAAACCGGCCAGCCCGACAAATCCTTAGGCCATCGATTTCCACATACCCCCCTCTCCGCAAATCGGTCACTTTACGTCAATGCGATCCGCTCTGATTGGAATTGCCGATCTCCAGATAACCCCTGGAAAAGCTCCGTCACAACAATAGCTCCAAATAAACCACATCCAGCCAGCTGCCGAATTTGAATCCCACCTGCTTGAAATGTCCCACTTCCTCAAATGCAAACCTGGCGTGCAGTGCGATGCTTGCCGTCTGCCCGGCATCGATTGATGCGATAATCGCATGATATCCGAGCGCGCGCGCCCGGATTATCAGGTCCCGCAAAATCAGCGATCCAATGCCTTGCCGATAAAACTCGCGATGGACATAGACGGAATTTTCGACCGTATTGCGGTAAGCCGCTCGCGCATGATATGCCGACAGCGCTCCCCACCCCACCACGCGCCGGTTCATTTCCGCCACGGTCACCGGATGCCTCGCATCGTGCATGGCGAACCATTGCCGCCGCCCTTCCATCGGCTCCGGCGTCTCCTGGTACGTGCAGTTCGAATGCAAGACGCAATGATTGTAAATCTCGTTGACGGCCAACAGATCATCCGCGGTCGCCAATCGAATCGAGGCCCCACAGCCGCCCGATGCCGTATCGCCCGACTGCATCATCCACCGAACTCTTTCCGGATAAACCGTCCGGCTTTGCTGATTTTCTTTCCGTCGATCTCCACGTATCCCCCGTTGCGCAGGTCCACCACCATGTCCCAATGCAATCCGCTTTGATTGGAATTGCCGGTCTCCGGATATCCCGCTCCGAGCGCGAAATGCACCGTCCCGCCGATCTTCTCGTCGAACAGCGTGTTCTTCGTATACCTCGTCACGTTGTAATTCGTCCCGATGGCGCACTCCCCCAAAAATCGGCTGCCCGCATCCATGTCGAGCATGGAAATCAAAAACTCCTCACCCTTGGCGGCGGAAGCCTGGACGACTTTCCCATTCTTGAATTTCAGGCGCACGTCCTGGACCTCGCGTCCGCCGTGAACCGCCGGAAAGCTGAAATGCACGACTCCCTCGGCGCTGTCGATGACCGGCCCGGTAAACACCTCTCCATCGGGGAAATTCTCATGCCCGTCGCAATTGATCCATTTTTTCCCCGCCACGGACATGCGGATATCGGTGCCATTCGCCGCCACGACGTGATAATCCGATTTCCCGTTGAGGAAATCGGCGAGGTTTTGTTGCCGCCGCGAGACCTTTTTCCATGCCGCGACCGGGTCCGGCTCATTCAGCAGCCCCGCCCCGAACACGAACTCCTCATATTCCGCCAGGGACATCTCCGCGTCCTGCGCGCTGGCCTGGCAGGGATACTGTGTTCCCGTCCATTTCAGTTTTCCCTCCGCCGCCCGCCGCATGAAGATGTCCGAGATCGGCTGCCGCGCCGCCGCATGTCTCGCCATCCGCTTCGGATCGCAATTCGTCAGCGCTTTCGTATTCTCATCCGCCCAGATTCCGATCGAGCAGTCGATCGTCTCGATTTCATGCTTGGCAACGGGATTCAAATACACGAGTTGTTCATCCCCAGCCGACTTGAGAAAGATTTCCTCCAATTCCTCCGCCCCCAGGCGTGCCATCGGATGTCCCCCCGCGGCGAGCACCTGGCGGTAAATCTCCACAACCAGGGGCTCGGCGACGCTCGGCCCCGCAATTCGCACGAGTTGTCCCCGCTTCACGCCGACGCTGTAGTTCACCAATACGTCCGCCAGTTTCGCAAGCCGTGGATCACGCATAAACGAGGATTGTAATCACGATTTTTTGAGATTGTCCATCAGAATCCGGCCGGGCGGGTAGAGGGCGAGTAATGCATCAGCGTTTCCGCCTTCGCCCGGTCCATTTCAGGGATGGACAAGACGTTTGAGTTGTATCCATTGCCGACTTCCTGAAACATGAGATTGGCTTCATCCCAGTGCCCACACGACGCCGCGACGCGCGCAAATTGAAGCTCCTTTTCCTCGCTTCGGGGGCGATGACGCCGGTCTTCGGCATAAACCGAACGAATCTCCGTCCACGCCTGCGGGTTGTTACGGAAATATTCCGCCTGGGGCGCCGGTGTCCACTGGCCGCCCGCATACTGCGCCAGGTGCAGATGGGCTTTGACTAAGACGTACGGGATGCCCGCGTCCCAGTTCCCGCCGGCAAGGCATTCCCGGCCGAACTTCAGCATCTCCTCACCGTTGCCGTACCATTTAGGCTCCAGGTAATACAGCTTCTGAAGACACGCCCAATAGTTGTCCGGATCGGCGTCCATGGCCCGTTTGAACCAAAGTTCCATGCGGTCCCGACCCTCGCCCTGACCGAGTTCCACCGAGATCATCTTCGCCGCCGCGTCGCTGTTCGACGGATCGAGCTTCCACGCCTGCTCCAGCGCGGCATCGGCCTTGGCCAGGCGCTGCTCGCAAAGGTTTGATCCCTCCGTTGTCACGGTATCGCCCCATCCCGTTCCTCTGGCATCCCAGGCGTAGTCGACGTTGAAATACCCCTGCACGGTCAGCACCGTGCTCGGATCGACCCGGGACGCTTTCAGTTGTTCAAACAACGGCGCGGGCAGAGTTCGCCGATCCCCGTACACCGATATCGACGTTTCTCCCATCATGTCAAACAGATTCAGAAGCGCCTGCCGCGGCAATTCCGGGTCGGCGATCACCTTGCCAAACAACGCTTTGCTCTGGTCTAAGAGCTTGTTCATTTCTTTCCGGTCACGATCGGAGACGGGCTTGTTATCTGCGATGCCCCTGGCCGCCTGCAAATCCGCAGCCATCTGGATCGCCGGTGGATAACCGGCCTCTTTCATGGTCAGCGCCGCGGCAACCGAGGCCCGATAGATCCACGCCCTGTCCGAATCCGGGGAATTGAATTGAATAACATTTTGCGCCCAGGCGAAAAGCAGCAGCGGGTCGTCGCGTCCATCCTTATGCGCGGCCCTGGCCTCGCGCCAGATAATCATGTCTTCATCGCCGGTCGTTCTGGGGTCCTTGTCCCACAGGCGCACCGCCGCCTGAATCGCCGCCCGGGCCGCCGGCGCCCAAGTCTTCCGGCCGCAATTTCTTTCAAAAATGTTCAGCGTATTTTTCCGATACCATTCCAGCCGCTTTTGGATTGCCAGCGCATTTGCCAGTCTGATCCCATCCTTCGCCAGCGCCTCCCCCAGCGGCCGCGTGGTCGCCGCGGACGGCGCGCCGGCCATGATTCTTCTCTGCAACAACGGCAGCGCCGCCGTCGGAAGTTGACGTTCCGCCATCGTCCCGTTCACCACCGCATCGACTTGTGATTCCAGCCCCGCCCGATATGCCGCATCTTCGGCGCCGTGATCGTCCCCCGCGACGACCAGATTGCTCACCGATGCCGCATCGAGGCTCGCCGCGCCATTGCCGGATCTTCCCGACGTGGCGGGCTCCGGGCCTTGCCGTTCCGCCTCCACCCACACATACCAACCCACCAACATGACGGAGACAATAAGGAGGATGAATATAATCCATTTCATCGAGCGTCATCCTACCGGCAATTTTACGTCGGGGCGAGATGCTGCCGGTTCTTCCCGCAGTCCCCTTTCCACGGTAAGTTGAGATATGTTCGTTGCCGATAAATAAACACGAAAGGCCGTTCCCATGCCCAATCCCGTTCCCTGCGCGATCGTGATTTTCGGCGCCAGCGGCGATTTGGCGCAACTCAAACTCATCCCCGCCGTCTACGAACTCTGCCGCGAACGGCTCGTCAGTGACCGTTTCGTTCTGATCGGATACGCCCGTTCGACCGAGAAAAAGGACGGCACGCCGCTCAACGACGAGCAATACCGCAAGGATTGTTACCAGGCCATCAAAAAACACGCGCGGCGCCAACCCATCGACGAAGCCGCCTGGAAACGGATGGAGCCCAACATTTACTACGTCCCCGGCTCCTACGATTCCGCCGACGACCACGCACGCCTCGCCGCCAGACTCGAAGAATTCGACAAATCCCACGATACCGGCTCAAACCGCCTCTTCTACGTCTCCACGCCGCCCGAGGTGTTCCAGGACATCATCACCCGGCTCGGCGAGCGCCTGACCGGAACCGCCGGTTTCCAGCGAATCATCATCGAGAAGCCTTTCGGCCGCGATTTGCCATCCGCCCGGGGCCTCAACGCCGTCCTGCTCAAATATTTCGACGAAAAGCAGGTCTTCCGCATCGACCACTATCTCGGCAAGGAAACCGTCCAGAACCTGATGGTCATGCGTTTCGCCAATTCGATCTTCGAGCCGATCTGGAACTACAAGTACATCGATCACGTGCAGATCACCGTCAGCGAAACCGTCAGTGCCGACGACCGCGCGGGATATTACGACAAGAGCGGGGCGACGCGCGACATGATTCAGAACCACCTGTTCCAGCTCATGGCGCTGGTTTCGATGGAGCCGCCGGCCGCCCTCGACGCCACCAGCATCCGCGACGAGAAAGTGAAGGTCTACAAATCCGTCCGGCCCCTCCGATCCAGCCTGGTCGATTCCCAGGCCATCCGCGGCCAATACGGACCCGGGCAATACAAGGATAACTCCGCCCTGAAGACCACGCCGGGCTATCTCAAGGCCCGCGGCGTCGCCCCGAACTCGCGCACGGAAACCTTCTCAGCCATCAAACTCTTCATCGACAACTGGCGATGGAGCGGAATGCCGTTCTATCTCCGCACGGGAAAATGTCTTCCCGAAAAACTGAGCGAAATCGTCGTCCGGTTCCGCTCGCCGCCACTGACCCTCTTCCAGAAACAGTGCGACCAGATCTACCCCAACGACCTGGTCATCCGCGTGCAACCGGAAGAGGGAATCAGTTGGCGTCTGAACGGCAAAGTCCCCGGCGGGGCCATGGTCATCAAATCCGTCGCTCTAGATTTCCTCTACAAAACCGCCTTCAAGACCGAACCCCCCGAAGCCTACGAACGGTTGCTCTATGATGCCCTGGTCGGCGACCAAACCCTGTTCATCCGCGGCGACGAAGCCGAAGCCGCCTGGCAGGTCATCGACCCTATCGAGCAGGCCTGGGCCGAAAGCCCCAACCCTGTCCAGCAATACGCTCCCAACACCTGGGGCCCCAAGGCCGCGATGGACCTGATCGAACTGGACGGCCGCCGCTGGCTCCATTCCGGCAACGACGACGAGCCGATCATCGCCTGTTCACTATAGAAAAAAATGACCGCTCAAGAGCCGCCATCAGACCCGGACGAAAAGCCACCCAAGGCCCCGCTGATTGCCCAGTGGGTCAAAGGCCCGCTGTACACGTACCTCACCATCGTGGCGGCGTTCGCCATCATCGCCATCTTTGTTGTGCGGTACGTCATGATCCACGGGGCAGGCGATCACTAACAGCCTGCACTTCTACGACTGCTCCTCCTCCTCTTCCTCGCCGTCGCGCGAAATAACCACCGTTCCGGCGATGAGATCGCCGACGCGCTGCCGCAGCGGCGTCATGAACACGATCAACAGCGGCAGTCCCAGCGTCACGTCCGCCACCCGCAGCAGGTTGCGCAGCACGATCGCACCGGGGCTGGGCGCGTCGCCTTTGACATCAACCACCCGCAGGCCGAAAACCATCTTCCCGATGCTCTGACCGCAGATCAACTCCGCGACCAGCGTGTGCAGGACGTACGCGGTCAGCGAGAGCCATAACAATTCGCCGAGCGATTTGCCCATGCCAAGCAGCGGATTGGCGGCGTTCGCGGGTTGCACAAGCGCTACCACCGCCAGGATCGGCGCCAGATCGACCAATCCCGCCACGACCCGCACGCCCAGCGGCGCCAGCCGGGGCTTGGCGTCGCCCCGATCCACGGACGTTTCGGATTCCGACAGCTTCCGCTGCCGCAGCGCCGCCAATGCCGCAAGCAGCACCATGATCGCGTCGCCGCCGATCCACGGCATCATCGGAATCACCGGCGGCTTGACGCTGGGCACGGCGCTCATTTTCGCCGTGGGGGGAAACGACTTTGGAAAATCGTCCAGGCTGAAATCCTGCTCGATCTGCTGATCCGACGCATAGGCGATCCAACGCAGGTTCCCGAACGCCGACACCAGCGTCTGTGGCCCGAGGTTTGAAGGCAGCGTCGCCGGCATCCGCAGCGCGATGCGCCGGGAAAAGTCGTCTCCGATCAGCACTTCCCCCGCCCCGCCCGCCCATGGCTGCGTGGTCGGCCGGGTGGTCGGCGGCGGCGATGCCGCCACCCACAGCACGCCCCGACCATGAATCGCCAGCAGCTTGAAATCAAACGGATCGGCCGGCACGCTCACGAACACGGGCCGCGTCCATTCGCGCTGCGCCGTCAACTTGCTCACGCATAGGCGCCCCTCCGCCGTCCGCCAGGCCAGCATCGGCATCTCATCCACCACTCCCATCGACATCTGGGCCGGATCATTGCTCACCCCCTGGGGCAGGGGCTGCGGTTGGGTCCATTTCCCCTGGCTGAACTGGGACACCATCAGCCGGGATTCCGTCTCAGTCTGCCGAGGCTCCGCGTCGGGCCGCGTCGTTTCTTCCGCAACGGGCATGCTCGCCGGGTTGGTCGTTCCCGCGCTGGCCCGCGTGCTCGGCGGCGAGCAGCGCACGATCGCCCAAACCGTGTCCTGTCCGTTGGCCACGGCCAGCATCGCATCCCAAAGCCCGTCCGACGGGCCAGTCCGGACGTCCGTTCCATCGGCGATCTCCCACTGCCCGTTCGCCAGCACCAACAATAGTTCCCCGTTGCTGGTGGCCATGCTCACGACGCGATCGGAGATGACCGGCAGCGGCATCCAGTCGGCGTTCCCCGACCACTGCGAGCGATAGGTGATCGACGTCTGCATTGAATTGTCCGCCGATTCCTTCACCACCCGCGCGATCCAGAAATGCTGTTCCCCCGCCTCGGCGAGCAGATCGCGCTGGCTCGCCGCCGGCGGGACAATCGACACCGACGGCGTCTCGGCCGTCGCCGCCTGGGCCGCTCCCGCCGCGACCAACACCAACAGCCACGCCAGAACGCTATTGCGCATCAATGTGACTCGCCCGCATCTTGAATGTGATTCACCCTTACTCCGAGTCCGCTCAACGTCGCGGGGACCGGCATCCGATACGCCGCCGCGTTGGGATGCCCGTTATTTGACAGGCTCATGTCGCTCAAGTCGAACGATATTGTGCTTCCCGTGTAGGGAAAAAACAATTCGTACCGGCTGGCCATCGTCGGCCACTGGTCTTTTCCCACCCCGGGAATTTCCACCTGCCGGTAGTTCCCCAGCAGCGCCCACACCACCACGTGCCCATCACCGTCGAACAACAATGCTTTCTGGGGCAACAGCGTCTGCCGGTCGTACCAGATCTCCTTCAGCACAACCCAGCGGTTCCCGATGCGCGATTGCCAATCAATCATGTACGCATCCCCGATGACGTTGAAACGCAGAGTCGGCGCGGGCTCGTCAAGCAGCGACGGATCGATCCGCCGAATCCCCAGCATTTCCATCACCATATCGGGCCGGACCGGGATATCCTCCGAGCCGGCCTGCCCGACGTCGGAATAGTCGCCCCACCAGAAGATTTTGTTTTGCTCGTCCCAGAACCAGAATTGCGGGCCGTTCGATCCCATCTGAAAAAACTCCGTGAATTCATTCTTCGCCGTCAGACGGATTTCGTTCGGGGACGTGTACAGAAGGTTGCCGTATCCGTCGATGCGCGTGGTCTTTTTCTTCTCGCGATCGACGAGGGTTCCCTCGAAATGCTCGCGCGCCCAAAGCGTCGGTATCCGGGCATTATTCTCGTTGATCCGGCCGACAACCTGCTCCAGCGGCAACGTCGGGCCGTAATACCCCTGCTGCACCGGCGGAGCCGCGCACCCGCCGGCCAGCCCCAGCGCCGCCAAAAAAAACAGCTTTAGGCCTCGGCTCATAAATCCCCGTTCAGAATCTCGCCAAGCTGCACGCTCACCTCGCCGACCTGCTGTTCGTCCAGCCGGGGGTTCAGCAAATCCAGCAATTCCTCCCGGCCCTTGAATCGGACCGACCAGATCTCCTTTTCTCCATCGTGCCGCGTCGATTCGTAAACGATCCGCCGCTTGCGCATCAGGATCAGCCCCAGCACAAACCGGAAATTGACCTTCGCCGGGTCCACCGCCTGCCCCAGCCGCTCGAACAACTCGCACAAAACGTCGTCATCGACAAACACGTTTTTCTTGGCGGTCGGCGGATGCATCGTGGTCTGCCAATATCCCAGCAATCCGGTCTTGTCGAATCCATTCCAGCATCCGGCGCACACGTCCACCCGCTCCAGCGCCGCCGGCGTCTCGCGCAGCGCCGCCATCAGCTTCTCGCCCACCGCGATCGCCCGGCCACAAACCCGGCACTTGGCCTCGGCCTTGGCGATGGCGTAACCTCCCCCGCCCGCCGGCTTGGCGGCGGCGGCTGGATGGCTTGATTCCTGTTTCGGCTCCGAAGCCGCGGTCTGCGCGCTCTCCTCGGTCTGCGCGTTCTCCATCGCCAACCTCCTGCTGTTCAATAAACCACGAATTGCCGGGCATCCGTTCCGCCGGGTCCGACGTCGAACTTCACCGGCTTTCCACACCGCGGACAACGCCCGCTGTACGCCGTGCCCTGGGCATTCCGGTAGATTCTCTGATAAACCGAGCAGCAAGCAAACAGCACGCTCAAATACGGCCGGGCCTGCCCTGGGGAGTCCCTTTCGGGTTTGTCAATCGGATCGCTCATCGCCGTTCGAAAAAGAGGAACTCACGCAGAGGCACGGAAGGCTTCGCCTCCATGGCAAAGGCGCAGAGAAGAAAATTCCTCTGTTTTCTCTGCGCCTTTGCGCCTCTGCGTGAGATTCTTCTTTCGGTTTATCTGTACGCATCTGGGTTTCAAACCGTCATCCCTCCGAAGCCCGCTCCCAAATCCTCGGAATCACGCGTTTGATCCGCGACGCGGCATGGGAAAGCATCCTCTGGCATTCTTCCTCGATCTTCCGTCGATTCTGAACGTCGGCGACGTCCGGCAGGTTCACTTGCACGTTGTAAAGCGCCGCCCGCGTTGACGCCATTGCCAACTCCGCGCAAACCGCCAGATCAGACAGCAGACGTTGATTGACCTTTTCCACCAGTTCGTCCGCCAGTTCCAGGATCGCCACTGCCGTCCCCGCAATGGTCTGCGGCACGCGAGCGCAAATCATGACCGCCTGCTGGCGCTTCGCCAAATCCGCCCCCTTTCGCGCCGCCGCCAGCGCCTCGTATGCCGACTGATCCTCCGCCATCAATTCCACCATGATTTCCCGCGCCCGCCGAAACTCGGCCAACGCCGCCTTCAACGCCTCGGCATGAATTTCCAGCCCCTTCTTCCCCAGGCTGTAGTTGAGAACCATCTCCCCCATCGCCGCCGCCAGCGCCCCGGCCAGTGCCGCCGCGCTCCCGCCGCCGGGCGTCGGCTGCTTGGCGGCGGCGGCGTCCAGAAACTTCTCAATAGTCGTCGTCTTATCGAGCAAGCGAAGGCTCCCTATTTCGCCCCCACGTCGTGCCGCACCCCACGCGGAGTCAGATCGATCGGCGGAAACGAATCAAAAGTATACGCCCCGGCGTGAATCTCCACGTTCTGGGGCGTGGGTGTGCAAATCGTCACCACGCATCGGCTCAGAAGCTGGCTTGCCAGCCCCTGCACCTGCGGTAACGGCACCGCGTTGATCCGATCCGCAAAACCCGCATGATACCCATACCCCAGCCCGAACAACTCATCCGTCGCCGCCACCGATGCCTGGTCCGCCGGCCTTTCCGTCTCCAACGCCTCCGCCGTCGCGATCATCTCCTTGCAGCGCGAAAACCAATCCGTCTGAATATCCGCCTCGCTTCCCTGCAATCGCGCCATGTTCTGAACGATCGCATTCGTCACCTTGTTGACGTTCTTCGGATCGCACACGGCATAGACCAGAAAAGTCCCCTTGTACCTACCGCCGCGGCCGGGGACGTTTTCCGAAGCCGCTTCATACGACCAGCCCTGCCCTCGCAACGTCTCGAAGATATACCCCGTCGGATATCCATATCCGCCCGTGAGGCATTGCGCCACGATCAATGCCGATTGATCCGGATTTCCGACGTAGCTCTCGGCGTCAAATCCAATCACCACCGCCGCGACTTCCTGCTCGGTCTTTTGCACCGCCACCCGATCCACCGTAATGGTCGGTCGTGTCGTCGGCGGGAAGGGCGACCGATCCGCCACAAGGTTATTCTTCGCCTCCGCGATGAGATGCCCTTCGCTGAAATATTTCCGGGCCATCGCAACCGCCGTGTCGTTATCCACGTCCCCGAATATCGCGATCACCCGCGGCGCCGCCAGCACCTTGTTGGCGTACCACGATTTCAGATCGTCGGCCGTGAATCGCGAGACGTTTTCCCTGGTTCCGATCGGTTGAAATTGATAGGGCGAACCTTGGGGTGCAAAAAACTGTTGTTTGAAATATCGGAACGCCTGCGCATCCCAGGCCGCATCCTCCCCCGCAATGGCCGCCAGCGTTCGCGCCTTCATCTCGGCCACCTCGGGCGCCGCGAACACCGGATGGTTCACGACGTCCGCATACACTTCCATCGTCCTGGCGAAATCGTCCTTTGTGCAGGTGACGTTCCAATACCAGGTGTTGTTGCCGCACTTGGTTTGCAGCGCCCCGCCGATGAGATCGAAGAAATCCGCGATCTGCTCGGCGGACCGCCCCACCGTCCCGCGCGGCAGCGTCGCCATCGCCAGATTTCCCAGCCCGTTCGTCGAGGCGTCTTCCGCCGTCACGCCCCCGAGCGCATACATATTGACGTCCACCAATGGCGTCGTCGTGATCCGTTTGTGAAGCACGACAAGGCCATTATCCAAAACCGTCCTGGTAATGGCGCTGGCCACCGGCCCGCTGACCGCCGATGGCCGCGTCGTCGCCTGGGCGCGGATCAAGTCTTCGGCCTTGGGCATTCCCGCCACCCCCACCGCTTCGCGCGGCAACAGCGCCGTCGTCAACAACCGATCCTGATCCAGATATTCCTTCGCCGCATCTTTCACCTGCCCTGCGGTCACCGCTGCGATCCGCTGGACGTACCGATCGCTGAAATGCGCATCGCCGGTCGTCAGATAATCCGTCCCCATTGTCGCCGCCACGTCCTGCGACGTTTGCATTTGCTTCAAATGCGCGATCCTGATCGCCGCCTTGGCGCGCCGCAGCCGATCGTCATCCACTCCATCGGTCTTGACCTTCTCGATGTCCTGGATCACCGCCCGCGTCGCCTGGGCGATTTTCCCCGCATCCAGCGCCAACTCGACGTCGAACGACCCCGGCGCATACGCCGGCGTGTCATCCTCGCATCCGATCGCGCTGCACAACCGCTGCCCGTCGCGCACGTCTTGCACCAGGATCGAACTCTCCCCCCCTCCCAGGATTTCCGCCAGCAAATCCAGCGCGTACATGTCCTGATCGGTCTGGCGAACCGAGGGAAACGCCAGATTCAGCCGCGCCTCCCCCAGCCGTGGGAACGTCGCCACCACCGTTCGCGGAGCCAGCACCGGCGGCTCCGCCGCGATGTCGTGCGAAAACGCCCGGCCGGGCTTGGCATCCGACAGATATCCCCTCATCGTCGAAAGCATCTGCTCCGGATCCAGGTTCGCCGCCACCGCGAAAACCATGTTGTTCGGCTGATACGCCTTCTGGTAATAACTGTACACGTCGTCCCGCGACAAGCCCTGGATCACTTCCTGATACCCGATCACCGGCACCCGCGCCGGACTTACCTGATACCGATTGCTCTGCATCAACTGCCAGAACACCATGTCCGGATTCCCCTTGTTCCGTTCCAGCTCCCGCTGCACCACCTGATATTCCCGCGTATATTCCGGATAGGTGATCTTCGCCCCCAGCATCCACCCCGTCACCAAATCCGCCGCTTCGGCGAAATGCGCCGTCGTCGTGTTCACAAAAAAGGCCGTGTGATCGTACGTCGTGTACGCGTTGGAATCGTTCCCGATCGTTTGCAGGAGTTGCTTGTTCTGGGTTTCCGTTCTTCGCTCGCTGCTTCCCCCGGCCACCAGGTGCTCCAGCAAATGGCTCAACCCGCCCCCCAACCATTGGCCCTCATAGACCCCGCCCGTCAGGGCATACCCCCTCACCGCCGCCACCGGCGACGCCACCCGCCTGCAGATCACCACCGCCCCATTCCGCAAAACCGAAATAATCTCGTCGGGATCGCTGACGATCCGATAAACTTCCGCCCCATAGCCCGGCATGGCGGCTTTGCTTTGCAGCAACTCCCCCCCGGAAGGCTGCGTTTGGGCGCCAGCCGTGGCGCAGAGGAATGCAACCACTAAACCCGAAATCCGAAACGGGGTTCGTTCGCTTATTCTGGTTTCGGATTTCGGATTTCGGATTTGATTCGTCATTCGAATTTCGGATTTCGGACTTCCCTTATCGCGCCTCATCGTCCTGTTCGATCTCATTTAAATACGTCAGCGCCCGCTCCAGTTCCCCCTTCAAATGCCGAACCCGCAGCAAGCTCTTCACGCGCGTCAATAGCTCGAATTTATTCACCGGCTTACTCACAAAATCATCCGTCCCGCATTCCGTGGCCTGCTCGATGTCCCCCAACTCGTTCAGGGCCGTGACCATCAAAACCTGAATGTCCTTGGTCTTGGGATTGGCCTTGATTTGCTTGCAAACCTGAAAGCCGCTCATCCGCGGCATCATGATGTCCAGAAGGATCAAATCGGGATTATGTTCCGCCACCTTGGCCAGCGCTTCCACCCCGTCCGCGGCGGTCACCAGTTTGACCGGAAGACTCTCCAAAAACGCCTGGAGAAGCTCGACGTTCTGCGCATTGTCGTCCACGATGAGAACGGTGGACTGCGGCAAAAACGTTTCGGAGTTAGGATCAGGCCGCGAGGCCGAGTTCGCTTCGGTCATGGAAAAGCACCTGTGCGGACGAAGATTCGGACTATACGGCCCCCCCCGCGTTAAGTAAAGGTTCAACCGGCACACCCGAAGCAACGGACGTGCCGGCCGCCGATGATTTTCTTTGCTCTAAAATTCCCTGTTGTACTGCTCCGCTTCTCCACTGCTCATGCTGGAATTCGGTGTCCGCTGGGGAATTGGAAAGCAGGGCGGTGGAACAGTAGACCGCGGCGGTGCGGGTGTTCGGCGTGCCTGGAGTGCTGGCCAGCCATTAGATTTTCAGATGGAGCCCCAGTTCTTCTACGTGGAGCTATTTAGAGATGACCAGTTGGCGAGGACCTTGCTGCCGACCGAACCAATCACGGCGATGGCGGCCACGACGATGAGTCCAGCGATCAGAGCGTATTCCAGGACTTCACCGCCGCATTCATCTAACAAGAAAGCCTTCAGCATGTTGGACCCCTTTGTAAGACGTATTACACGGTCGCTTGACCAAGGGACTTAATCGGAAATTCATGTCAACGGGTTAACACCGTGCAGGTCGAATTTTGCGATTTTTGCAGGGATTCCTATCGCCGGTGTTCGCGGCAATTGCGCCAATTTCGGGGCACTGGATTTAGAAAGGCCGTCAGCCAAAAGCCGCTCGGCTGCCTCCGCGAAATGCCAGCGGGCCTCAATTGCGCTGCACCGCAAAAATGACGATAGTTCGATAGGGGTGACGGTTGTGGTCCGCAATCGTGATTCATGATTCGATAGGTCATGGCGCAAAGGTTTGCCGCGGAAACTCGAGGTCCGAGAATGGCCCTATGGAAACCGAAGCGGTGGTCCGCCGGGATGGTTGCGGCGGGCGTGGTCGGCGCTGTCGCCGCGATGGTGCTGGCGTGGTGGGCGGGACTCGTGCTGGGAGGCGTGTTCGCATTGCTCTGGATTGTGGCGGGGCGTGCGGACCGATTTCCAGCCGCCGAAACGCGCACCGGTCGGCATGGCGATGACGGCGCGCTCGCGGGGTGCGGCGGCGTCCATGGCGACATCACGCAGCGCAAGCGGGCGGAGGACCCTCCATTGGACAAGATGGCCCTCCTTGAGGCGCAGGTGAACGCGTCTCCCGATGGCATGCTCGTGGTGGACGCGCACAATCGACGCATTCTTAGCAATCCGCGAATGCTCGAGCTGTTCAACGTTCCCCAGCACGTCGTCAACGACCCGGACAACGAGGCGCTGCTCAAACACGTCACGAGCTTGAACAAGCATCCCGACCAATTCCTCGAGAAGGTTCGCTATCTCTATGACCACATCCATGAGAAAGGCGTCGATGAAATTGAACTGAAGGACGGCAGGGTGCTGGACCGGTATTCCTCGCCCGTGTTCGGGAAAAACGGCGAGTACTACGGCAGGATCTGGATCTTCCGCGATGTCACCGCCCAAAGGCAAGCCGAAGAGCAAATGCGCAAGCTCTCGCAGGTCGTCGAGCAGTCGCCCTCCTCGGTAATGATCACCGACCTTTCCGGCACCATCGAGTACGTGAACCCGGCATTTACGGAAACCTTCGGATATACGGCCCGGGAAGTGATAGGGGAGAATCCCCGCATACTCAACTCGGGGTTGACGCCTCCGGATACGTATTCCGAGCTTTGGCGAGAGCTGAAGGCCGGGCGGGAATGGTACGGCGAACTTCAGAATCGCCGTAAGAACGGAGAAATCATCTGGCAATTGATCCACATCGCCCCCCTGCGCAATGCGCGCGGCCAGATCACCCATTACACGGCGGTCAAGGAAAACATCACGGCGCGAAAAGCGATGGAAGATGCCCTGCGATTGGCGGCGCTGACCGACAAGCTGACCGGTCTGCCGAATCGAACCCTCTTCGGCGACCGCCTCCAGCAGGCGATCTTGCGCGCCAAGCGGCATAAAGAGTATCACTTCGCCGTCCTGTTCCTGGATTTTGACCGCTTCAAAACGATCAATGACAGTCTTGGCCATTATGTCGGCGATCTGTTGTTGAAGGAGGTCGCGCACCGGCTGAGTATGACGATGCGTTCGAGTGATTCGCTCTGCCGGGCGGCTTGCGACGGCGTCGCGGCCCGGCTTGGCGGTGATGAGTTCGTCATTCTACTCGATAGCCTCCAAAGTCCCGACGACGCCACCATGGTGGCCGACCGCCTGATTGCCGACCTGTCGCGCCCCTACCGGCTCGGACAACATGAAGTCTGTTCGACCGTCAGCATCGGAGTCGTCACCAGCCGGAGCGGCGAAGACAGCGCCGAAGAGGTTCTGCGCGATGCGGACACCGCCATGTACGAAGCCAAGCTGGCCGGCAAGGGCCGGTACGTGGTATTCGACGCGTCGATGCACGATCGCGTTCAGGACCGCCTCAATCTGGAGAACGATCTGCGTTCCGCCATCGGCACCGACCAGTTGTTCCTGATGTACCAACCGCTGGTCTCTCTGCGCACCGGCCAGATCGACGGCTTCGAGGCGCTCGTCCGCTGGAAACACCCGGAAAAGGGAATCCTTTTGCCCGGCGTATTTATTCCGATCGCGGAAGACACCGGCTTGATACTTTCCCTCGGGGAATGGGTCTTGCGCGAAGCCTGCGCTCAGTTCGCCCGCTGGCGGAAAGCCATGGGCGCCGCCGCTCCGGGCAACATCCGGGTGAATCTCTCGCGGCACCAACTGGTGCTGGCAGACCTCCCCGAGACGCTGAAGCAAATCCTGGCGGCAACCGGAATGGCGCCCCGGTGCCTGCATTTGGAAGTCATCGAAGGCGCCATGATGAAGGATGTCACCGCCGCCGTCCGCATGTTGCAGGCGATCCGGCAAGTCGGCGTCAAATTGGACGTGGACGACTTCGGAACCGGGTATTCGTCGCTCGCTTGTCTTCGCCAGTTTCCGATTGACGGGCTGAAGATCGATCGCTCCTTCGTCGCCGCCCTGGACCGCGGAAGGGATCTCGTCGCGCTGGTTCAAGCCGTGACCCAACTGGCCCGCAACTTGAAACTTTGCGTTGTGGCCGAGGGCATCGAGACCGTCGAACAGGCGTTAACCCTTCAATCGCTGGAATGCGATCTCGGACAGGGATTCTTTTTCAGCGAGCCGCTGATGGCCGATCAGGTTGTCAGCTTCAAGCTTCAACCCGATAAGTTGCCCGGCCAACTCGCGTGCGAAAACCCCGCCGTCGGCGCGGCGTGAAGTGACCGTGGAGCGTCCGTTTCAAAGTCGCCTCTACCACTCCACCGCCTTATTGAAAAAGGCCACCCGAAGGTGGCCATTTTTAATAGCGGGGGGAGGATTCGAACCGCCGACCTCCGGGTTATGAGCGTTATAAGCTCAAAATCAGGAACTTTTTGTGAAATCAGTAACTTATGATCACCGCGTCGTTTACGACGACGCGCCTACGGTCAACAAGTATACCATGTAACCCATGTTTTTCAATCCGTAGTGTACGCGCCAGTGTACGCGCAAACGCTCGTAAGTCCTTTAATTTCGTTGGACCTCCGGGGTGCGACGCCGATCATGGCTGAGGGTGATCAAACAGCTACCCAAGTTGTGCCTTTCTCAAGCGTTTAGTGTACGCGCCAGTGTACGCGCAGAAATGGCAAAACGCAGGTATGAGCGGCGTGTTTTTCGACGCTGGATCGAGTTAGCGTAAAGCTGTCCTGGACTCATGACGATAACACTTGAAATGCACGGTAACACTCTGTATGTTATCGTGCAGTTTTAATGTGATGTCGGCCATGCAGACGGAACTCCACCAACTCGAACGCTACCTCCACGATGACCTTGGCGTCGGCGTGAACACCACGCCTTGGCGCGGCAAAGAGCGCCTGCCCCATTTCCTCAAGGAACTCTACGGCTTTGCAGAGCTGAACCTCCTGGGGCGGCATTGCCTCCTGGTAATCGACACGGCACCAGCAGAACAATCACCCGCCGCTCTGCGCAAGCACCTGGATCTGATCCAGACCAAGCAAAAAGCTGACGTGGTCTATGTACGCGCTCGGATAACGGCATACAACCGGAAGCGCTTGATTGAGCACAAGGTGCCTTTCATTGTTCCGGGCAACCAGATGTATCTGCCGACGCTGGCGATTGATTTGCGGGAACATTTCCGCAGCTTGCGTTCGGACCTCGCCACATTGAGTCCATCGACTCAGGCTGTGATTATCCACACGCTTCTCCGCAAAGTCGAAGTGCGTACTCCCTTGGAAATGGCTCAGCGCCTGGGATACTCCGCGATGACCATGACCCGCGCGTTTGACGAACTGGAGGCCGCGAACCTTGCAGAGGTAACGGTTCGCGGCAAGGAGCGCTGCCTTAGCTTCACCGGACGCGGTCAGGAACTATGGACCAAGGCGCTGCCGTTACTTCGCAGCCCGGTAAACAAACGACTGTTCATTCACCGCACCGAAGGCAGGGCCGCCGGCCTTCGTGCGGGGCTCTCGGCTTTGGCGCAATATTCCATGCTCGCCTCGCCGGCGTATGCCACCTACGCATTGACCCGCGAGGACTGGAAATCGTTGCTGCAGAAACACAAGTCGATTACGGTGCCAACGCGCGACTCCGATACGGATGAGATCGAAATGTGGAGCTATCCTCCGGCTCTATTCGCCGATCGTGATGTGGTTGATCCGTTGTCGCTGTACCTTTCTCTAAAGGATGACCGCAACGAGCGCATTGAAGCGTCCCTCGAAGAGATGATGAGGAAACTGGAATGGTAAAGGGCCTGGACATCTTCCGCGCGCATTTTCGTGATTACGCTGATCGTTACGTGCTGATCGGCGGCGCCGCCTGCGATATCGCCATGACCGGCGCCGGACTCGAATTTCGTGCAACCAAGGACCTCGACATCGTCCTGTGCGTCGAAGCGCTGGATGCCGCTTTTGTCAATGCGTTTTGGGTGTTCGTGCGCGCCGCCGGCTACCAGGTCCAGGAAAAGTCAACCGGCCAAAAACAGTTCTACCGCTTCCAGAAGCCCAAGAATGAGAGCTATCCGTTCATGCTCGAACTTTTCGCGCGGCAACCCGATATGCTGGAGGTTGCCGAGGGCAGTCACCTGACACCTCTTCCGATGGAGGAAGATGTGTCCAGCCTTTCGGCGATTCTGATGGATACCGGCTACTACGCATTCATCCAGTCCGGCAGGCGGGAAGTCGATGGCCTTCCCGCGGTGGGCGCTGCGCACCTCATCACGTTGAAGGCGCGAGCATGGCTCGATCTCACCCAACGCGAGAAGAACGGTGAGAAGATCGACAGCAAGACGATCAAGAAACATAAAAACGATGTCTTTCGGCTGTACCAGATTCTCGATCCCACGATTGATCCGGCGGCTCCCGAAGCAGTCAAAAAGGATCTCCGCGATTTCATTTCCCGCATGGCTGGCGAAGACGTTGACCTCAAGTCGCTCGGGTTCCGCAGCGGCACGCGCGACGATGTTCTGGCGGAGCTCTCAAGGGTGTACCGTCTTGGCTGATTCCGCGTTTGCCGGGGACTAGGCGTCCAACAAACCGCGCAGGGCGTCGGTGAGACGTTCCGAGTGTCCGGCGCGGCTCAAATTGCCACTAAAGCCGGGTCCATGTGGATAGCCGTTTCTTCCCGAATAACTTCAACTTGTCTGTTTGGTATCTTGCATACCGTCTTATCCATTATAGAATGTGTAGATTATGGCCAGCCCCCGTTCAACTCGCGGCGCGTCGAAGCCGGAACCACACCCTAAAACCGTCCAGCGGACGTATCGCTTCGACACCAAGACTTTCGCTGCCTTTGAAGATGACTGCGCGCAGCACTTGTCCAATCCCAAAAGGGTCATTGAGGCATTGATACTGCACTGGTTGGATGCGAGCGTGGAAGATCGTGCCGCGATGGCCCAGATACATCGCCAGCGAATCGGCGCCGGATCGCACGACGAGGAATAGGTCGTGCCGGGCACCATCGGTGGGCCGCCTCGATCAGCGGAGCCTCATTTGTTGGGACCATCATCCCATTTCCCATTGATGGCATCGCAAAAGTCTCATCGCTTCGATGGGTTCTGAGACTAAAATCCGAGACAGAAGTACACCAATTCCAAAAGGTTAGACGCGGCAGTCTCAAAGTCTCACGTTTTTTCGATTCTATCCCCCCACGCGCCGACTCCGATTCGATTTCGCTGCTCGGTGCGTAGCGAATTCCCGAATATCGCATAGCACCATCTCTGGTAAATGAACGTGGCAACATCCCAGCCGTCACGAACCGTGTGACGAATTGGATTGCCAACACCCATTGAAGGCTTTTCTTCGCGCCGCGCGAGGCGGATTCTTCGGCCAAATCGCGCAGTTCAATCCGACCCAAACAACTCGCGAACATTTTTCTTGACTCGGCCGTTCGGCATGTGTACGGTATTGTCCATACCGATTAAACCATCGCATTAGTCAATGCGGATCGGTAGCGATCAATCAATAGGAGTCATTCCATGAAAAGCCTTCTCGTGCGTCGATCCTCGCTTCTAGTGCCTACGCTCGTCGGGGCAGCGATGTCCATAGCAATTCCGAACACTGCCCGCGCCGCGGCCGCCAACGGTGGCCAACCGCTTCCGTGGGAAGGTCCATTGAACCAAGTGCTGGCCAGCTTCACAGGCCCGGTAGCCAAGGCGCTGTGCATCCTCGCGATCGTCGTCATTGGGTTCGGATTTGCTTTCAGCGAAGGCGGCGGACTGCGCCGCATCCTGGGTCTGCTGCTGGGAGTATCCATTGCCGTTACCGCCACCAGCTTCGGCGTGACCTTCTTCGGCTTCGACGGCGGCGCCGGTTGGTAACGCCACGAGAAGCTCACCGTCGGTTGAAGCGTGCAGATGGAGAATCGTCATGACGCGCCCTGAAGAAATCGAAGGCTACGAAGTGCCGCTCCATGTGGCATTGACCCAACCGATTCTCATGGGCGGCGCGCCGCGGACATTCGCGATCCTCAATGGAACGGTCGCCTTGGTCATCGGAATGGGTTTGCACCTGTGGTGGCTTGGATTCCCGGCGGGCGCGGCTCTGCACATGACAGCGGTGCTGATGAGCAAACGTGACCCGCACTGGTTTGACATCTTCCGGCGTCATGTCCGCCAGCCGACGCATCTGGATTCCTGAACCGGAGAGAAATTCATGTGGAACCTTGGCGAATATCGCAAACATCCGCAGCGTCTTGCTGACCATCTGCCCTGGGCGACGCTCATCGCGCCCGGCGTGATGCTCAACAAAGATGGCAGCTTGCAGAAAACCATCGCGTTTCGCGGGCCCGATCTGGATAGCTCAACTCCTTACGAACTCGTTGCCGCACGCGCCCGGATGAACAATGTACTCCGTCGCCTCGGTTCGCATTGGTGCGTGCATGTCGAGGCCGCAAGGCGTTTGGCACACGTCTACCCGGCGAGCGACTTTCCCAATCCGGTTGCGGCGCTGGTCGATCAGGAACGCCGGGATTCGTTCACGGCAGATGCGATCCATTTCGAAAGCCAGTGCTTCATCACCTTCACGTATTTGCCGCCGGCAGAAGGTATGACGCGGCTGGGCGACTTTTTCATCGACCGGCATAACAACAAAATGGACGGGCGGGTTTCCTATCGCGCCCATTTCGATCATTTCCTCGGGCAGGTGGATCAGATCGTGAATCTGATGACGTCGTTCATGCCCGAAGTCCATCCGTTGGACGATGGCGAGACGCTCACCTACCTGCATTCGTGCATCTCGGATCGGCGGCTGAACGTCGCAGTGCCGGATGTCCCTTTCTACCTCGACGAAATGATTACCGACCGGCCCCTGGCCGGCGGATTGTCACCTCGGCTCGGACGATTATTTCTCAAGACAGTCTCTATCCGGGCATACGTCAATCGCACGCTTCCCTGCCTGCTTGACCGCTTGAACGAGTTGCCGATCGAGTACCGCTGGATTGGGCGTTACCTCCCGATGGATAAGACCGACGCCACGCGGCAACTGAACAAGCTGCGCCGTCAGTGGTTTGCCAAGCGCAAGGGAATGGTGACCCTGCTCAAAGAGGCCATCACCAAACAGGAATCCAAGCTAGAGGACTCCGACAGCTTGAACAAATCCGAGGATGTGGATGCAGCGCTGCAGGAGCTCGGTGGCGATCACTGCTCGTTCGGGGATTTCACGCTGACGATCACCGTTTGGGATGAGGATGAGCAAACCGCGACGGAAAAAGCACGGGCCGTTCAACAAGTCGTGGACGGTGTGGGCCTCGTCACTGAAATCGAGGATTTCAACGCGGTTCAAGCATGGATGGGAAGTCTGCCCGGTCATGCCTACGCTGATGTGCGCCGGCCACTCGTGTCGTCCCTGAACGTCTGCGACCTCGTCCCGCTCAGTGCCGTTTGGTCCGGGGCGGCGCGATGTTCGCACCTGAACGGGCCTCCACTGCTGGTTACGCGAACGAAGGGATCGACGCCATTCCGATTGTCTTTGCATCAAGGCGATGTCGGCCACACGATCATTGCCGGCCCCACCGGCGCCGGCAAGTCAACGCTTCTGAATCTCCTGGCCTGCCAATGGCTGCGCTATCCCAATGCCCGCGTTTACATCTTTGACAAGGGCGCAAGCTGTCGGGCAATGACCCTGGCGATGGGCGGGGACTTCTTCGACCTGGGCGGCGAAGGTGAAGAAATTTGCTTCCAGCCGCTTGCCGGGATCGAGGACGAATCGGAGTTGGCCTGGGCACAGGATTGGATCGCGGACCTTCTGCACCGCGAAAAGGCAGAAATCACTCCGGCGACCAAACAGGAGCTTTGGGCCGCGCTGTCCAACCTGGCTTCGATGCCGCGCGTGCAGCGTACGCTCAGCACGCTCCTCGGCCTGGTTCAAGACGCCCATGTTCGACAAGCGATGCGGAGTTACACACTCGACGGACCGCACGGGCGACTGCTGGACGCGAATCAGGACACTTTGGGCGACGGTGATGTGGAGCGCGGCGCGCGCTGGCAAGCATTCGAGATGGAACACCTGATGCACAGCCGCTCAGCGCTGCTGCCGGTGCTTACCTACCTGTTCCGCCGATTGGAGAAGCGATTCGACGGCTCGCCCACCCTGATGATTCTGGATGAGGCATGGCTGTACCTGACCGAATCACTCTTTGCCGCCAAGATCCGTGAATGGCTGAAGGTTCTTCGCAAGAAAAACGTGGCGGTCATCTTCGCCACGCAGAGCCTATCGGATATTGCGGACAGCGCCATCGCGCCGGCGATCATCGAAAACTGCCCCACGCGCATCTTCTTGCCCAACGGCAACGCGCTGGAGGAGCGGACCCGTAAAGTCTATGAATCGTTTGGGCTGAACGAGCGGCAATTGCAAATACTCCAGCAGTCGATTCCCAAGCGCGATTACTACTACCAGAGTCGGGAAGGCAACCGGCTCTTTGAGCTTGGCCTGGGTGAATTGGCGCTGGCCTTCTGCGCCGCCGGATCACCGCAGGATCAAGCGCGGATCACCCGAACGCTGAAAGAGCACGATCGCGCGCACTTCGCGCACGCATACCTGAACGAACGGGGCCTCGGGCATTGGGCCGAGCGCCTGGAGAGCTTCAACACTGAAAGGAAAGATCATGACCAAACTATCCTTGAATTCGACGGCGAATCGGCTGGTTCCGAAGCATCCGCCGCGGCGACGTAGGCTTCTGGCGGCCGTGTTCCTTGCCACCGGTGCGGCGCTGGTGTTGCTCCCAGCGCGGCGGGCGGATGCCTTCTTGTTCGACATTGTCTTAGACCCCGTTGCGCTGGTCGAAAATGTCCTAAAAGTGGTGGACCTTGGCGAGCAGATCGACGCGGTGGTCCAGCAAGTGGAGAACGAGGTCAAGGAACTGGAGCATCTCAACCTCAGCGCGGTTCCAAACATTGCCGGAATCGTTTCCGGCGTTGAAGGGCAGCTGGAGTCCAGCCTCTACAGTACAGCAAATCCAGCCAGCCAACTCGACACGCGCTATCCGGCGGACATGACCAACGCCACCTGGGCGCAATACCAGTCGGATGAATCGACGTGGACGGATAACCAGCGCCAAGCATTGGTGGAAAACCGTCAATTACAGAATCAGGTCTATCAGGACATGGATACGACGACCCAACAGGTACAGGACATCGTCGATGCGTCCAACTCGGCGTCCGGTGAAACGTCGGCGGTCCAAGCGCACAACGATCTGCTGGCGGTGGCCTCGGGGGAGTTGGCCAAGTTGCAATCTCTGAAAATCGCCCGCGCCCGGCTCAAGACCGAAAGGCTGGCCCAACAGCAGTCGGAATCGTCGTATGCGGAGTCTGAACGGCAGCGGGTCCGCACTGGTTGGGATAACCCGGCGCCGCCGACGGAGACGGTAGTTGATCCCTTTCAGAACTGAACTGCGGACAAAACACTCAAAGGAATTTTGCGAAATAGGAGGTTTGCCATGACACACTCAAAGAAACGGTTTCTCATTTTCGCTACAACGGCGGCGCTGCTTTTGCCCACGGCCGCATTCGCGGACATCGTCTTCGATCCCACCAACTTCGCCGAAGCGGTCATCCAGGTGGTGGACGATGTGCAAATGGTTGACCAGCTCTACCAAGAGGTCACCAACGAAGTAGCCATGCTGAAAAGCTGGAACTTCACCCAGCTACCCGGAATTCTGCAAAGCATGAATATCTGGCAGCAGGTCTTCGGCCAAGCCGGCACAACCTATTCGTCCACCGACCCCGGGAGCACGCTTAACAGCCAATATCCATCCGATCCAAGCAATTACACGAATATGACGGATGCCAGTTACCAATCCATGCAGAACGGTTGGGATCAGGAAGAGAGAAACGTCCTGGTCGAAAACCGCACCGTCCAAAACGAGACGTATTTGAACCTGCAACCGACTGCGCAGCGCATTCAAGCCTACGTCGAACACTCCAATTCCGCGTCCGGCGCCACCTCGGCCATGCAAGCCGGAAATGAAGAAGTCGCGACGCTGGTGGCGCAGCTTCAAGCATTACAGGCCCAGGAAATCACCGATGCCCGCGCCGAAGTCGAGCGCGACGCTCAGGATCAGGCCGAGCAAGCATACGCCGAGCAGCAGCGTCAGTCTGTTCGGGGCGATTGGAGCAATCCGCAGCAACCGACCAGCACAATGGTGTCCGCTTTCCCACTGGCCAATCAGTAAGCGCGCAAGAACAAGGAAGAAAGGTCAGGTGATTCCATGACGGCGATTCTGGCAGTTGATTTTGGCAACGGTGGTCCCGATCTCATCAACGATGTGGCCAACCAATACATCAACGCGATCAACAGCGGCTTTGGCCTCATCAAGGGCGATGTCACCTGGATTCTCAATGTCCTCATCATCCTGAGCATCATGTGGTCGGCAGCGCTATGGGCGCTGAGTGATGACCACGTCATTGCCCATTTTGCGAGGAAAATCGTCTACATCGGCTTTTTTGCCTGGATCATCGAGAACTGGCAATCGCTCACCGATAAGCTGGCGTCGTCCTTCATGAATCTCGGCCTCAAGGCCGGCGGATTCGACGGCGCGAGCTACTACACGTCCCAGCCCGGGAACATCGCATATCTCGGGTACACGACGGCGCAGCCGCTCATGGATCAGATCGCGCGGCTGACCGGGCCGGTCGCTTTCTTCAAGAACATTGTCGAGATCATATTCCTCTTCCTTGCAGTCGCCGCGATCGTCGCTGCGTTCTGCGTCATCACCGTTCAGGTCGTCGTCGCGGTGTTGACGTTTAAGTTCGGCAGCCTCGCCGCGTTCGTGCTGGTGCCGTTCGCGGTCCTGTCCAAAACGGCGTTCATCGCCGAGCGCCCTTTGGGCTGGGTAGTCGGGTCCGGCGTGCGCTTGATGGTGCTGACGCTCGTACTTGGAGTCGGAAACAACATTTTCCAATCGCTCAAAGTGCCGGCAGGCCAAACCGTTACGACCTATCAGGCATTCTGTATCGCCCTGGCGGCGCTGCTTCTCATGGCGCTTTCGCTGGTCGCCTCGCGCCTGGCCACTGACATGATTATCGGTGGGCCGAGCCTGGGCGTCGGCACGGCACTCAATACGACCGCCGTGGCGTTCAACACGACAGCGGCCGCCGCCGGCAAGACGCGCGCGGCTGTACAGGCTGTCAAGATGGCGGCCGCGGTGCCAACAAAGGGCGCGATGTTGGTCGCGTCGGTGGGCACGGCAGCCGTCCGAAAGATCACGGGCAACGGTGGTAGCACTGGCAACAAAACTGGAGCTACTGCGGCATCGGCCGTCTCTGGCTCAACTGCAATTCAAGCGGGCAGTCCTACGGCGTCAGCGAATACCGCCAGCCGCGTGCCAGGGTCAAGCTCGCCAAAAGGAACAAGCGGTCCAACCAACACAGGAGGGACTCCAACATGAGTTTTCCCAATATGACAACGAGCTATGGCAAAAACGGCGCTTCGGGCGACAGTCACAATCCCTACGCTCGCGCCGCCGCGGCGTGGGACGAACGGATCGGATCGGCGCGCGTGCAAGCACGCAACTGGCGCTACATCGCGTTCGCGTCGATGGCCATCGCTTTGATCTCGACGAGCGGCGCCGTCGTCCTGGGCGTCAAGAAGCAGGTCGCCACCTACGTCGTGGAAGTGGACAAAGCTGGGATGCCGGGTCGGATCACTTTGGCCAGCGCGCCGTATCAGCCGGCGACAGCCCAGGTCGGCTACTTCGTTGGCGAAGTCGTGCATATGGTGCGCGAGCGTCCGCTCGACCCCGTCGTGATGCGCCAGCAGTGGACCAAGGCGTACCAGTTCCTTGCCGGCCAAGCGGTCAATGCGATGAACGAATACGCTGCATCCGATGCGGGCATGAAGAACTTGCCCGGCGAGGGCGCGACGGCGCGAACCGTCGAAATCAGCAGCATCCTTCAAAAAGCCAACGACACCTTTCAGGTGCGCTGGGTCGAGACGACCTATTCCAACGGCCTCCGCCGGTCGCGCGAGGAATACACGGGGCTTTTTCAGGTCAAGTTGATGCCCCCGCGGGATGAGTCGGATTCCTTCAAGAACCCCATTGGTGTCTACATCACGAATTTCACCTGGAGCCGAGAGTTTTCGGGAGCGGTCATGCGCGACGATACCTTGCGCGCCGCGCCCAATCCATCGGCTCCCAATCCAAACAATCCTGACAACGGAGGCATGCAATGAACTATCGAACGCCCCTGCTACGTTTTGGTTTACTCCTCGGCACATTCGCGCTTGGCGGCTGCGAATACTGCGAAACGCCGACGGTGCCGGTGATGCCGGACCCACGACTGCAACCGGCGGCGCTGATGCCCGATGACTTCGGGAATGTGCCAAGAATCGTCGAGGTCAAAGTGCCGGTGGCGAGTCCGCAACTTCGTCCCGTTGGCACGGGCAATAACGAGCCGGCCATCCAAACCGGTGCGGCGGCAATCGCCGCGGCTAATGCGGGCGCGACGACTCAGCCGACTTCGGATGGCTTCCTGAATGCCATTCAGTATTACGACTACGCGCCGGGTGTCGTCTATCCAGCTATCACTTCGCCGGGATACGTCACCACCATCGCGCTGCGTCCGAATGAGAAGCTCATCACTGCTGCGGCGGGTGATACGGTGCGCTGGCTCGTCGATAGCGTTCAATCCGGTTCGGGCGAGACGGCGCAGACGTTGTTGCTGGTCAAGCCGCGTAAGGCGGGATTGCAAACGAATCTGCTCATCACCACCGATCAGCGAATCTACACGCTGGACCTGACCAGCATTGATACGGGTGTTTACCACACCATGATCGCCTGGAACTATCCCTTTGGAGATGTCGTGATGATCCGCAATCAAGTGGCGGCGCAGCAGGCGGCGGCGCAGGCTACCGTCGCAACGGGATTGGATCTGTCCAAGGCCAATTTCAATTATCTGATCCTGCGACAGAAGCATTCGGCGACACCGCCTTGGTGTCCGCTGCGCACCTTTGATGACGGGCAAAAGACTTACATCCAGTTCCCGCCGAAAGTCACGGTGACCGAAGCGCCGCCGCTGTTCGTCATGGGCCGCAACGGTGACGCGCAGCTCGTGAACTACCGCGTCAAGGGCGACTGGTACATCGTGGATCGACTGTTTGATAAAGCGGAATTGCGCCTCGGCCAAGCACCGCAGACCATTGTGGCGATTGTTCGCGCCGATGCCAAAGACTGAAGAGGAGAATGGCAATGCTGCCAAATAATACTTCCAACTTGGGACAGCCGGCACAACCAACCAGCAATGGCGAAGAACGGATCGACGTTCGCGGTACGCCGCTGCCGGTCACGCGGATCAGTCGCCGAGCATTGTTGCTGGCCGGAATTTTCGGCGCCTCGCTCGGTCTGGTCGTCCTGATGCTCGGCTTCGGCGACCATAGCGCGCCGCGTAAGGACGGACCCGCCGACGAAAACGCGATTCGTCCGTCGGGGCCGATTGAATCAGTGAAAGACCTGCCACAAGACTATTCATTCGATGTGAATCGCCTTGGGCCTGGTTATGACGGCGTGGGCGGACTACCGACACCGGCAACCCGTCCAGCGGGACCATCCGCACAAGATCAGGCGCTTGCCCAGGCGATGCGCGAGCTCGCCGAACAACGGCGAAAGATGCTGGAACAGCAGCAGAAGGAACAACAAGCGGCGCTCGATTCGCCACTGCTGTTCGGTGGGGCCAAGTCAGCCTCGTCATCAACGACATCTACGGGGATGAGATCGGGTCCGGCGACTATGCCGACGATTGTAATGGTCGGCCCGGAGGGCAGTCATGCAGCCATGTCTGGTGCTGGCGGCGGAGATCAGAATGTCGGTGGACCCGACACTGGACCCTTCGGCGGTGCCATCCAAAACCATCAACAGGAGAAGGAAGCGTTTTTGACTCAAGGGGCGGCGGTCGAGCCTTACCTGTCCAAGCCGCTGCTCAACACGATCTCCAAGTATGAGCTGAAAGCCGGTAGCGTCATTCCCGGCGCTTTGGTGACCGCGATCAACACGGATCTTCCCGGCGAAGTGATCGGTCAAGTGACGGAGAACGTCTACGATACCGTCACAGGGAATTACCTGTTGATTCCGCAAGGCTCGAAGCTGCTTGGCAAATATCAGAGCCTTGTCACAAACGGCCAAAACCGAGCGCTGGTTGTATGGCAACGGCTGATCTATCCGAACGGCAACTCGATCGTGCTGGACGGAATGCCGGGGACGGATGAAGCCGGACAAGCCGGACTACAGGATAAGGTCGATTACCACCTGGACAAGCTGGCGGAAGCGACGGCATTGACCACGGCCCTCGCCTATGGCGGTAACCTGGCTCGCAATCCCAATAGCAGCAGCGGCAACAATAGCCAAGACGTGGTTGGCGATACTGTGGCTCAACAAGTCAATCGGATCGGCGAGAAAGTGATCGACCGCGAACTCGACGTGCAGCCGACCATCACCATCCGGCAGGGCTGGCCCCTGCGCGTCCTCGTGAACAAAGACATGATCCTGGAACCGTATGTCCCTTGACGCTGATGGAGATACCCATGCCCGAAATCGCATTGCATCCGTTCCACCAGACAACTCGCGTGAAGTTGACCGTAGAAATTAATCACGAACTGGCGCAAGACCTGGAGCGCTACAAAGCGTTTTACAAACAGGCGTATGGTGCGGACGTGTCGGAATCCGACCTACTCCGCGAAATGGCCCGTCGTTTCATGGATGGCGACCGTGAATTCCAAGTCGCCAAGTATGGCCTAAAGGCCCGATCGCGCACTCTCCGACAGCCCACCGCGTCTTCACTGGTGCCGGCGCCGAAGGAGCAACCATGATCGCGGCCACCGCCACCTTTGCCGTTTTCAAGCGGCAATCTTCACCGACCACGATTCAAGTGGTAACGATCCTCACGGACCTGGCGGATATCCGGCCACACGACGCGATCGCGCCGGCGTTGCCGACGTACGACGAGGCCGTTCGCATCGCGACGGAGCGGGGTTTGGCACGGGAGCCACGGATCGGATTCCTCAAACAATTCGGTGTGGCCGAGTTCGTGCCCGTGTGCGAACGCATTGTGTGCGGAACGGCGGAAGAACTGGATTCTCTTGCGGCCGCAATGACCTGAATGAAGCCACTCAAACTGGAGGTGTGATATGGCGCAATCAACGAACAACGCGAACAAAACCGAGAAGACGGCGAATCGTCCGGTTCAAACCATCCGTTATGGCTCTGTCCGTGCCGCGATCTGGCGCAACATTGTGGACAACGGCAACGCCAGCCGGTCACTTTATTGCGTTACATTCAGTCGTTCTTACAAGGACGGCGAAAACGCCTGGAAAGAGACCGCCAGTTTCGGAGCCGATGACCTTCTGCTTCTGGCCAAAGCGGCGGACGAAGCGCATACATGGATCACAAAGCAGCGCTCAGCAGATGCAAGCGCGGAGAAATAGCATCCTGATAGGCCACGCTCTGGTCCGCGCCGACGGCAAATTCACAGCCATCTATTCTGGATAGCCGACGTTGAGGGCGACGACGTGTGAGATATTCAAGCGGTGTCGAATTCCCGGCGTTGACATCTGCCGATGCCCGCCTCCATTGCATCACCCGGATCAATTTTGTCCGAAGTGAATGCCATGGAAAGAACAAATATTGAGCGAGTGATGCGGTTGCTTGAACAGGCCGTCGCAATGCACGCCAGAACAGAGGGACTCATCAATGAAGCCGCGTCCCTCCTGCAATCTGGCTTATTGAAGGGAAATAATGGTCAATCGAACGGTCGAATGACACGGTCATTCCCGTATGTTGATCATGCAACACTTTCGGTCCGTTGGCACGGGTCAACTTGCGGTCTGGGCGCCACGATCCCACTGCGTCTATTTGAGCGCCTGTGCCGCCGACCCAATTGCTTCGTTTGCCACGAAAACCTGCTTCAAGATGTCTGGCAAGGCGCGCGCAAATCGGAAAACACGGTCCGTAGCACCGTCCGGCGATTGAAACGCATCTTGGAGGGCGCCGGGATGAGCGACCTGGCCCAAAGCATACGTTGCGAAGGTGGCCGCTATGCTCTCATGCTCCAGGCATGATCATTTTGCACGAGAATTGCACAGGAATGCACCCTGAAATGGCACAAGCGTCCGTCATACTTCCGCCTTGTGCCCCAAGTGCTCGACCGTGAATGTCTGTTCATCACGCGAGAAGCTCTATGAAGCGACCGGAGATAAAGCGTGCAAACCGATCCCTTTTCCGAGAAGCCCGAACCATCGGCACCCAAAATTCGTGCGGCCCAATACGTTCGCATGTCCACTGACCACCAGAAGTATTCGACGGAAAATCAGGGCGATATTATCCACGAGTACGCGGCACGGCGCGGATTCGAAATCGTTCGGACCTATGCAGACGATGGTAAGAGCGGGTTGCGCATCGAGGGTCGGGACTCACTCAAGCGCCTGATTAACGACGTGGAAAACGGCGAAGTCGATTTTCAGGCGATCCTCGTTTACGACGTAAGCCGGTGGGGCCGATTTCAGGATACGGACGAAAGCGCCTACTACGAATACATATGCAAGCGGGCCGGAATTAACGTTTACTATTGCGCGGAGCAATTCGAGAACGACGGCAGTCCAGTCTCGACAATCATCAAGGGCGTCAAACGCGCGATGGCTGGCGAGTACAGCCGCGAGCTATCGTCAAAGGTCTTCAAAGGCCAGTGCAAGCTGATCCAACTCGGATTTCGCCAAGGCGGAACGGCCGGCTTTGGTCTGAGGCGCATGTTGCTGGATCAGACAGGAGCGCCGAAAGGCGTCTTGAAACGTGGGGAGCACAAAAGCCTTCAAACTGATCGCGTTGTTCTGACGCCAGGCCCGGATAACGAGGTCGCAATTGTCCGCGAGATTTATCGTCAGTTCACGCGCGAGGTAAAGCGCGAGGCGGAAATCGCAGAGTGGCTGCAGGACCAAGGTGTCTCCACTGAAACCGGCCGGCCGTGGACCCGTGGCATGGTCTATCAGATCCTGGCGAACGAAAAATACATCGGCAATAACGTCTATAACCACGTCTCGTTCAAGCTGAAGAAAAAGCGAGTTCGCAACGCCCCGGATATGTGGGTGCGGGCCGATGGTGTCTATAAGGCGGTGGTCGATCCCGAATCGTTTTTCGTGGCGAGGGGAATCATTCAGGAGCGCGCCAGAACGTACAGCAACGATGAAATGCTCGCCAAATTGCGGCAGCTCTTGGGCCAGACCGGTGAGCTTTCTGCGGGAATGATCGACGATGCCGACGGCATGCCGACTAGCGCCGGATACCGGCATCGCTTCGGCAGCCTGATTGAGGCGTATCGACTGGTCGGCTTTGATCCCGGAAGGGATTACGAGTTCGTCCAAATCAACCGTAAACTGCGCACTCTTTACCCTGAACTGCTGGGTGATACCGTTTCAAAACTCAACGGGATCGGCGCCACCGTTACCCACGATGCGCAAACGGACCGCCTTCTGATTAATGGCGAGTTCACCGCCCTTATTGTCCTGGGGCGTTGCAAGCCTACGCCTGCCGGCCGATTGCGATGGCAGATTCAATTGGAACAGGAACGGCCGCCGGACGTGACCATCGCCGTAAGGATGGATGAGGACAACCAGCGGCCCGCCGATTTTTTCCTTCTGCCGTTCATGGACATTTCCGTGCCGGACCTTCGCCTTCGCGAATTCAACGCGGCACCCATTGAGACCTATCGGTTCGAGACTCTGGATTATTTCATTGAAATGGCGGCCCGCACTCGAATCGAGGTGGCCGCATGATTTCCAGCAGCGACGACAAAGTTGCGATAATTCCGATTGACCAGATCAATGTGGTCAATCCTCGGTCGCGGGGCCAGTTCAAGTTTCGGCAGATCGTCGAAAATATTGCCAAGATCGGCTTGAAGCGGCCTATCACTGTTGCCCGACGACCGGCGCAAAATGGGCCCTACCAGTACGACCTGGTCTGCGGCCAAGGACGATTGGAAGCGTGCCGCGCCAATGGTTCCAAGGTCGTTCCGGCCATCGTGTTGCAAGTTACTCGCGAAGAACTCCTGCTGATGAGCCTCGTGGAAAACCTGGCGCGGAAGCGGAATACAACGATTGAGCTTGCAAAGGAAATTGCCGCCATGAAAGAACGGGGTGCCGATTTCTCCGAGATCGCGCGCCGCACCAATCTGGATATCAGTTACGTCCGGGGCATCATCCGGCTCTTGAACAAGGGCGAAGAGGGTCTGCTTCGTGCCGTTGAACGGGGACAAATCCCCATTAGCATTGCCATAACTATTGCATGTTCCGATGACGATGCGGTGCAGCGGGCACTAACGGAAGCATACGAAAACAAGCATCTTCGCGGCAAGGCCTTGCTGAAGGCCCGCCGCCTCATCGATCTACGCCGCGCACGCGGGAAAGATATGCGCAACGGCCGCCACAACGGAAATGAGCTGTCTGCTGATAAACTGATGAAGGCATATCACCTGGAAACGTCGCGACAGAGGCTCGTTGTTCACAAGGCGAAGATGTGCGAGACGCGCCTCCTGTTCGTCGTGTCGGCGCTCAAATCGCTTTTTCAGGATGAAGGCTTTGTGACGCTGCTGCGCGCCGAGTCGCTGGACTCCTTGCCGCAGTATATCGCCGAGCAAATCAAAGGAGAACAATCATGAGCGAATCCCTCGATGTTCGTTTGGCATTCGATCCGAACGGCATTCGATTGCCACTCGACCGAATCCTGCCGCTAAAAAGTATCGAAGCCGATCCGAAGAAAAGTCCGACTTACACTCGGATTGTGAAGTCGATTGCGGAGATTGGCGTCATTGAACCGCTGATTGTTTATCCCCACAAATCCCAAAAAGGGATGTATCTGCTGCTCGACGGCCACTTGCGGCTCAATGCCTTGAAACGCCTGGGCCATCAGGACGTGCTTTGCTTGGTCAGCACGGAAGACGAAGCCTATACCTACAACCACAAGGTCAGCCGTGTAACGCCGATTCAAGAACACCTCATGATTATGAAGGCGATTGAGCAAGGCGTCTCGGAAGAGCGCATCGCGGCGACATTGGACATAGATGTGGCCCGCATTCGGCAGAAACGAGATTTACTGACGGGCATCTGTCCGGAAGCTATCGCGTTGTTGAAAGACAGAAGCGTCTCGCCGGGCGCCCTACGGGAAATGCGAAAGGTTAAACCGATGCGTCAAATCGAAATGGCCGAACTGATGCTTGCGTCCGCCAATTGCACCGAGTCGTACGCCAAATGCCTCTTCGCCGCGACACCCCAAGAGCAGCTCACCGATCCCGAGAAAGCCAAGGAGATTAAGGGCGTTAAGCCCGAGGATATGGCTCGGATGGAAAAAGAACTCGATGCGCTGGGGCGGGATTTCAAGATGATCGAGCAAGGCCACGGGCGAAACGTGCTCAATCTGGTGCTCGCCGTGGCGTACCTTCGCAAGCTGTTGGACAACGCCGGGGTCGTGCGATTTCTGTCGCAGCGGTATGCGGACATTCTCGCCGAATTTCGAAAGCTAGTCGATACCGCATCGTTGGAAGCGACTGCTTAATGACTGAGGCGATTGGGTACGTATCTATGAGTTTGAGAGCGCGCCTTTGTCACATTTCGATCGGCCTCTTCATGGGCCCGGCTGGCTCGCACGCAAATCGTTGCACGTGACATATCGTTAGAATTTCCTATTCAACTCTCTTCACGCCCGCTCCTCCTGCTCGACGGCTTCCTCAGGCATGGCGATCGCGGCTTAGGAAGCATGGTTCACTACATAATTCCCGCCGTCGAATCCGTCGATTTGCACAATGTGACGAACGGCACGGCCCGCAGTTCCGCTGACTCGTTCGATAAAGATGACCAGATTGATGGCCGACGCGATGGATCGGTTGGGTATGACCTGCGAGGCTTCGCCCACCAGGTCTTCGATGCGCCGCAGCGCATCGGCGGCGGAATTCGCATGAATGGTGGCCACGCCGCCGGGATGGCCAGTGTTCCACGCTTTGAGCATCGCCAGCGCTTCCGGACCGCGAACCTCACCGATGATGATGCGATCAGGACGCAGGCGGAGTGTCATGCGGAGCAAGTCCGTCATCGTTACCCGCGGCTCCGTGTTCTTCGTGAGCAATTCTACCTTGTCCTCCGCGGGGCATTGAAGCTCCTTGGTGTCCTCGATGAGGACGATGCGATCGCTCTTGAACGGCGGCTCGGCGAGGATCGCGTTGACCAGCGTGGTTTTGCCCGATCCGGTGCCGCCGGCCACAAGAATGTTCTTCCGGTCAACGACGGCTCGGCGAATTACGTCGGCACCAGCGGCCGGCAGGATTCCTTTGGCCACATAGTCATCGAGCGTAAAAACAATCGACGCGCGCTTGCGGATGGTGAACACGGGCCGCTCGGCCAACGGCGGCAATAGCCCTTGAAAGCGTTCGCCATTCCGGGGCAAAACACCGGCAACGGCGGGCCGATCTGGAGTGACCGTTTCGCCCATGTGGCTCGCCAACAGCCGGATCGTGGTTTCAGCAGCCGACTGCTCGATGCGGCCCACTCGCTCGCGACCGACGCCGGCTCGATCCACCCATAGACTTCCATCCGGGTTGGCCATGATCTCTACGACATCGGGACGGTCCAGCGCCTCGGCGATCAACGGTCCCAGGGCGTGATAGAGGCTTTCCTGTTGCCGGTGGTGAACGGAATTTGCGTTAGCAGCCATGATTGAGTTCCTTTGTTTTTGAATTACTACTACAACGCTAACGCCTTTGAGAGTCGCCGCTTCGAGGAATTGAGCCGTTGCTGACCACGGCAGAAAACGGAGTGATTAGCGTTGTAGGATTACTTCTCTCCGCTTGGCTCGAACAACGCCCAGTCACGAGCGCCGTTTGGCGCGCTCGCAGGCGTGGTTTGTTTTGTTGCACGGTCTTTGGCCTTCGCTGCGCTATGAGCGTGATTGGCCGGGGCGGCCTCCTCGACGGCATCTTCTTTTTGCGGTGGCTGCGTTGATTCCTTTGGCGGTTCAAGTTCTGGCAACAGAAGATCGCCGAGAATTGATTCACCCTTGCGCAGATTCTTCGCGAGCATGTCCAGATAGCCATGAAATCGCTGCATCCCGCTGAGGATCGCGGCTGCCTTGGTCACGTCTGGAATCGGCGTGGTGTGATTGAAAAAAGAGCGCATGCCCAGCCCGACCATCTCCTTGAGGATCTGAATCTCCAGCGCCAAGCGCTGGTCCAGCCGGCGCAGCGCATGAAAGTTCCGCTCCACTGCCTTGCGGATTTCCTGTTCGCGCTCGCTCCGATAAGCGGACAACAGCGATTCCTTGGCCGCATCGGCCACGACTGCCGACATCGAGAGCTTCATTTCATTGGCGCGCTGCCTGGCGGCCAGCAGCACTTGCTGCTCTAAAAAGACCGAAAGCTGGGTCTTACGGTCGCTCACGTGTATTCACTTTCAGAATGAAGGTCCTGGTCCGCCGCATCTTGTTCCGTATCCTCGTCGGATTCCGAAGGGGGACCGCCGCTCGGCAATGGGTTGTTGTGACTAGGTGCGGGGAATGCCAACTCTGGACCTTTGGGCCGCTCGTGCAGCCAGTCGGTCTTGGGTTTGGCGGGTACGTTCAGATACGCTGATTGATCCGGCGCTGGCAGAACCCGTTTCACGAAGATCGGATCGCTGAAATATCGCACCTTCTTCACGCGCATTGGCTTGTAGCCGGTCACAAACATGAGTTGGTCGTCCACCGGCAATTCCCGAATATCTCCGGGTGACAGGAGTGGCCGGACCTGTTCGCTGTGGCTGATGGTTCTGGCCCCAAGGTTCCGCGCGGCCTGTGAATAACTTTCCCGGTACTCCGTCACGGTGCCGACCATCTGGCTGATGCGCTGGCAGGTGACGGTATCGGCTGCGGCGAAGGTGCTCAGGATGTGGCAGTTGTCCAGGATCGTATTGTTCATCCCGTACTGCTCGATGATGTCGTTGAACGATTGGACGATCAGGTGGGCCTTGATTCCGTATCCGGCCATCTGGCGCAGGTTCATCGTAAAAAAGTCCAGCCGTCCCAACGTGGGAAACTCATCCAGCGACAGCAGCAGGCGATGGTTCTTCGGGCGGCCAGCGCTGTCGCGGTCCAGATATTCCATGAGTGCCCGGCATGTCTGGTTAATCATCAGCCGGACCAGCGGGCGCAAACGGGGTGCATCCGATGGTGGCGGCTGAAGGTAGATCGTCATGGGGCGGTCGGCGCACACCAGATCGCTCAGCCGAAAATCGCTGACGGCGGTATTGCGGGCAATGATGTCGTCCGCCCAGAGTGTGAGATACGCCGCCGCCGTTCCGCACACGCTGGACTGGAACTTTGCTGGCTGGCGGCGCAACTCATTAGCCACGAGCGCCACTTCCGGGTGAACCTCCGGTGCGCCCGTCTGCGGATTGAACCGGTGCGGGGTGCGGATCATCGCCAGGGCCGTCCGCTTGAAGTCGAGCAATCGCGCCCGCACCGTCGCCAAATTCTTGAATTGGTCCGGCTCGGTATAGAGCACATGCAGGATCAGCGCCACCAAAAACTGGCTCGCCTGCTGGTCCCAAATGTCCATCGTGTGCTTTGCGCCAGTTGGGTTCACCAGCATCTCGACGATGTTCTGCGCATCGCGCACTTCGTTGGGACCCTTGCGAATCTCAAAGAGCGGATTGAACCGGGCGCTGTCGGGCCTGGTCGGATTGAAGAACAGGCAGTAGCCTCTTTTGGCACGCATCCCCGCCGTCACGTCCCACAGTTCATTCTTCACGTCATACGCCAAGATGCTGCCGTTCCAGTTCAGCAGAGTGGGGATGACGTGGCCGACGCCTTTGCCGGACCGGCTGGCCCCGGAGACAAGCTGATGCTCCGGGCCATCGTAGGTGAGATATTGACCAAAGGCATGTCCGACTACGGTTCCTTGACCAGTCAATAAACCCGCTCGCTTCATGTCGCGTTTGCTGGCCCAGCGATCCTTGCCGATCTCTCGGACGGGGATGTTGCGGCGCAATTGGCGCGCTCCAACCAGCATGAGCGTCGCCAGAATGAAGGTGCCACCGATGAACGCATACCCCTCATTGAGCGTGTTGGGGATGTTGTCACCGAAGTCGCGGGCCCAGATGAATATCGCCCATGGCGCGTAGATCATGTGTGCGCCGATGCGCAGTCCGCCCAGGGCAGAATGATAATTCAGCCGGTAGGCGACCCATTGGGTGGCTGTCACCATGCCGGCCAGCAATACGATCAGGTATGCAATGAATAGTCGTCGAGCGTTCATTCGTCACCTCCCGGTCCGTCCAGAGACAATCCGGCATCCAAGTCCAGCGTTCGTCCCGCCGCCAGTTCAACCGTCGCAACTTTCGCCGAGGTGCGCTGCAGACTGACTTCGCTACCGGTGCCAATGTCGGGATCGCGGCTGATGGGAGAGACGAACAAGCTCTCCTCCGCCACGACCAGCGCCAGCTTGCCGGAATGAAGGTGTTCCGTGCCGCGGTATTCGCCGCTGACCGTGCCGCCCTGGGGCAGTTCGTTCACCGGCAGGCCGTACTTGCGCGCCAGCCGTTCGGCCACGTCGGTACGTTCCTCAGCCGCCAGTTGCTCCAGCGCGCCGGGAAGCAAGTCAACCGTTCCGGTGTCGCCGGCGGATCGCTCGGCATAGCCGTTTCGCACGAGCCATTCCTGCCGCTGCCGCACCGCCTCCTGAATGATCGGATTGTCGTCGGTGCGCGCATCCGGTTGCCGTCCGAACGCCTGACGGTCCAGCCATGTCGCCGCGTGCGCCTCAACTTGCTCTCCCAAAGCGTGCTCGGCGATGACCCGAACATCCGTACGCTGGCTTCCCCGCTGATTGAATTGCGCAAACGCATTGGCATCGACAGCATACGCACCGCTCTCCAACGCGCGCACCCCGGCCCCATCGAATCCGGCAACAAAGCCCAATCGCCACGCTGCCGAGCGCACGCTTGATGCAATCTCCCGGTCGGTCGAGTCTGGTTCCGGGCCGCGCAAATGCGCCTCGTGCACCTGCGGCGAATAGATTCCGTCGTTGGCGTTGGCGACCGCCATGATTTGCTCAATCACCTCCCGCCGGCGCTGTGCGCCAGCGCCCAGTTCGGCGACCGACCCGATGTCCAGGTCCCGGTAAGGTGCGCTGTCTCTGACTCGGCCGTAGTGCGCTTGCCCACTCCCGTCACGGACTACCACAAACCGATCCTCCCCAAGTTCATCGGTGCTACCCTTGGCGATGACCACACCGGCGACCGATGGCGAGGGTTCGGTGCCGCCCGCCATCGGCAAAACTCGTCCCGACTCATTGCCCAACTGACTGTAGAGCTGGTGAATGATGTCGTTGCGGTTCCCAAGTTCGCGCAGGGCCTGCTTGAAATCTCCCTCAACATGCCAGGTCGTTCCGCGCCCCTTGTGCGCCAAGTCCATCTGCTCAAGAAACTGCAAGCGGCCCACTACCAACCGCCGATCATCCGCGCCAAAGCCGATGTGCTTGGACGGTGAAACGTCGATCTTGCCGTTGTCCAAAGCTCGCTCGATCATCCGGTCCAGCGAGGTGAACCACTCGGCTTCGACCTCCTTGGACTTGGCCAACTGCACTTCCTGCGCGCTCCGCTCCCCCAGCAGTTCGGTCGCCACCTCCGATGCCCGGTCCCGGATTCCGTACGATATATATTGTCGGGGGATGACCAGATCGGCCCCGTCCGCCTGCTTCCCGCGCAGCAGAATGTGCGCATGGGGGTTGTCAGTGTTGTGGTGATTGACGGCGATCCATTGGAGCTTGGTGTCCAGATCCCGCTCCACCCGGCGCATGACTTCGCGGACATAGGCCGTCATGTCGGGGATGTCGCCGCCTCGCTCCGGGGATACGATCAGCCGGAAGTGGTGACGATCCTGCGCCCATTGGACGGCTTCCTGCTTGGCGTCCACCCCCTCGCGGGCAGCGTCATAGAACACACCATGCTTGCCGTCGGCGCTGGCGCTTTCCCGTCCCAGGTACGACACATGCCGCGCCAAACTTCCCCGCGCGTTGCCCGGCTTGTGCCGGCTGACGTGCGCCTTGACGACCACCCGCTGGCGCATTCCCCGGCCAGCGAAACCCCCCGACAGGTACTTGCGCGTGCGCCCTTTGAAGCCGCGCAGGCGCCGGGCGAGTTCGCTGTTCACGCTCCGCTCCCGCGGCCGTCGCGCGCTCATTCGGCCGATCTGATCGGAATCAACGCCATCCCGCTGTCTTCTGAATCTCCGCGGCATACACACCACCAAGCTTATTTCCAGCACACAAGGGCCTGAAAGACGACCCATTGGAAACCCACTGTCATCAAACAGGCATAGGTTGCGCCAACCCTTCGTGGGACAGAGACTTACAAAAACACCCACTGGCTCCCTTTTACCTTGCCTTCCTTTCTTAATCCCAATATTATGATGCAACCCACACGATTGCATCATACCGATTATACCAAACAGATACCGAACGTCAAGTTGGGCCAGACAGATTTGAGTTCAGCCAGACAGAAATCTGTCGGGCTGGACTCAAACGAATTCAGAAAAAATGGTGAAGATCGAAGAGATTGCGAGACGTGATTGCTGCCAACGATATAATGGAGCGTGTGTCATCAGATGGCAGTGCGAAGCTCTGGCAGGTGCACGCTCGCAAAGGAGACAGCCCGATATGCTGCGGTGGTTCGGCGACAGTTTGAGGTTCCTGTACTGGCTGGCGTTGCTGCAATTGGCACGCTTGGCCGTGGTGCTGTTCTGCATCGTCGAAGCCTTCGGCGTGCTCGTCCTTTGGCCTGTGGGCTTCTACGAAGGCCACAAACACGACAGCTATCTGTTCCTGCTGCTGCCCATTGGAGCGACGTTTCTTGTGGCAATCCAAGTCGCCCTTTGGCAGTTCACCTGGCTTCGGCTTGCGCAACGTGGAGGCAAGTGGAGAGCGCTTGCCGAATGGTTCTCGGAGGTTGTGCGCTATCCTGTGGTGCGCACGCCTCACCCTTGGGAATGACAATCGAGGTTTGGACAAGGCAACAAAGAAGCCGGATCAGGATGCCCGATCCGGCTTCTTCGTTTGTCAGTGGACGCGGTGAACTACGCCGCTGACGCCTGCTCCTTGCTGTCAGTCTGCGGCAGTTTCCGCAGATTGGACGGCAGCCAAGCGTTCACCTCGGCGGCAAGCTTGGCATCTTCCAAGCGGCCTTCCGCCGCATCCGTAAAGAGCTTGGCCAAGTCGGAAACCAGCTCTGTTTTCTTCTTCAACTCGGCGGCTTTGGCGTACACCGGACCGCGTAACTCGCCGATCAGGTGCGCCAGTTGAATCTTCTGGTATCCCGACAGCCAACGCTCGTCGGGACGCCAGTAGCGGCGAATCTCCACGCCCAATTCAGAAGCCAGACGCCAGACCAATTCGGTGCGGCGTTGCAGGTGGGCCGTGATGCACTCGACCGTCAGCAAGTCGATCAGTGCATCCAGCTTCTTATCCGATAGGGCCTGCATCGCGTCATAGGCGGCATGATCTTCGACGTAATGCTTGTCATGCAGCGGGTCCAAATCGGCTCGGCGCTTGCGGATTCCATCCAGTGCGTCGGACGTGAACCCTTCGGCATTGTCCGCATGAACCGTGCTGCCGTTGGCGTCATGCCGGACGGATAGCGATTCACTGCGCACCTTCTCATGCAGGATCAGCGCTAAGACACGCTTGCGAGTCGTGGGATCTTTGAGCAATGCTTCGCGCACGCCAAGCGCCTGATGCGTGAACGTCGTGGCAAGCTGCGACTCTTTCAGGTCGTCCGAAGTGGGCGGCTTGGGCGCTTCCGTCGCGCCGTCCCCGGCATGGCCGTTGCCATTGCCGGATGCGCCCTGACGGGTTCGTGGAATGCGATACTCTCGCCGGACACGTCCATCGGGGTCGAGTAGAAGGAAGGTCGTGCCAACCGCCTTGGTCGCCTCGGAATAGTGGACTTCGGCATCCTTGCTCAAGGTCTGTTCCTCATCGTCCAGCGCTTCCAGCTTCGTCTGGATCGCCTCGACCGCGCCTTGATCGGACTCGTCCAATTCCTCAAGCTTCGATTCCAGCTTGACCCGCTTGTCGGCCAGCCTTTTGAGCTTGGCCGTCGTCTGGTCATCGTACTCCTGCGGAGCATCGGTCATCGCGTATAGCCGATCCTGCACGTCGGCCTGCGGACCGACAACAACCTCGGCCCAACCGTCCTCGATCAGCGCTTGGCGCTGCGCCAAAAGCGCCTCGGCCTGCGCCTCCATGAACGCGCTGCGCTCCACCAACACGCGCTCGGCGAACAAATCCCGGCTAACGGCGGCATCCGGGAGTTTGGATACATCGAACGTCGCGGACGCGGCGTCGATCCACGCATGGGCAATCACGTTGCGGACGTGCTGCGCATGTTGTGGGTTCCCGGCCACTTCCTGCCAGACTTCCAGTTGCCGATCTGGCGGGACGGACGCGAACGCCTCGGCGGTCGCGGTGTCGATTGCGCTCTGGCGGTATGCCGCTTTCACCGGCTCGGATAGTGTCGCCAGCTTCATGCGCTGGCGCACATAGGGCTGGCTGACGCCAAACTCCGATGCGATGGATTCAATGCCCTTGGCTTCCTCGCGGGCCAGCTTGGCGAAGGCTTCGGCCTCGTCCAGCGGGTGCATCGGCTCGCGGACAAAGTTTTCCGCCAGCGCCAAGGCGTCGGCGGTGTCGTCGTCGACGGACCGTAGAACGCATGGCACTTTCGGCGGTCGGGCGGAATCCTTGTACACGTCGCGCAGCGCCGCCAGTCGGCGGTTGCCGGCGATCACCTTGAAATCGCCAGCGCTGGTATCGTCGGCCCGGACCACCAGCGGGGCCAGCAGTCCATGCGCCCGGATGGATGCCACCATGCGGCGGTGGGCATCCCGTTCCGGCTTGACGCGCCGGGGATTGCGTTTGCTGGAAATCAGCTTGGACAGGGACACGGTAATTTGAACATCACGAGATTGGGAA
>Ga0181538_10000565_pt1 | contig 44000 bp, 36 predicted proteins | sample PEATcosm2014_Bin_40_FD_119773 | JGI IMG/M metagenome (GOLD analysis project Ga0181538, IMG submission 119773) | Peatland microbial communities from MTU Mesocosm Facility, Houghton, MI, USA - PEATcosm2014_Bin23_30_metaG | ecosystem: Environmental > Terrestrial > Soil > Wetlands > Peat | place...
CCGCGTCCGCCGCAAACGCGAGCGGCTCACTTCAAACGGCTCTATCGAAAGTGACGCGGCGCTCAGCACTGGCTCACACCCGAAGTCTCCCTCGCCGCGTCACTTCCGATAGAGTGCTAACGTCTTCCGGCCACAACCCGGCGTGGTGACTGAAGATCAAGTTGGCCGAAACGGGTCGGCCCAGGGCTTTAGTTGCAGAAGCCCATCTCCATAACACCGGAAGGCATCCTCCCGAGTTCGTGTTGCACGGAGTGGAGAACTACGCCGGAGTCCAGGAATATCGTGAAGATCTCGATTTCCGAATGAAACGAGAGGGGATTCATAAGGCCGATCACTCGGTCATGCCTGTATAGCACCTGCAGCGGCCCTTGTCCGCCATTGGCCACTATCTTGGGCGTGTCCGTGCTCAAATCTGCAAACGCCACCGTGTCGGCTTCGTCTTCGTTGCCCGGGTAGTATCTCACCTGCTGATGATCATCGGAACCGGCCTTGTCCATTTGAGCGATGAGCGCCTGCCTGAAGCGGCAGGTTGTGGAATCCCTTATCGGGAGACGCTCAAAGGCGACATGAGGACGATCCCACCTGAAGAGCGCACCATCACGGGAACAGGATGTTATGGTCGCAAGGAGCGCAAGCGCGAGGAGTTTCGTTGGTCGCATGGGAATGGTATACCAGATCGAGCAGGCCGCATCTACGGAAAGCCTCGAACCGGTCCCTTACGGGCTGCTGCTCTGGCCCGCCGTTTTCATGTATGCTGCGGGAATGGACCTTTATGATCGCCTCGTGGAATTGCGGGCCTTGACGCACCTTCTCATTGACGACGTGACACTGCTGAGGTCCAAGGTCGGCGAACTGAGCCCAAGCGCAACGAATGAGGAAAAAGCGAATCGACGATTTTACACCCGGGCGGTCTTCGCACTGGTTGAAGCGTTCGTTGAGCAGCATCAAAGATTACTGCTGGACCTCTGTGAGTCTAACAAAATCGACCTGGGGGAGAAGACGCGTAAGCGACTTCAAGAAATCAAGGAGGTGTTCAGGGAGGACGGGACTGTAGAAGAGCACGTGCAATATCTTCAGATCTTCGACAAGATCAAGGAAGTCTACAAAGCAGCCGGAGTCGGTTTCGGGCAGCCTCTGAACGTGACCTTTGGAGATAGCGGATGGACTACTTTCAGGGCCGCGATGGAGATTCGCAACCGGGTTACACATCCGAAGAACGTCCAGGACTGCTGGATCTTCGAGGGCGCGCTGAAGACCGCAATTGAAGCGAACGAGTGGTTCAGGGGGCTGCAAAATGAATTCATTCGCGTCGCACGGGAACATCAGGCAGCGCACAGGTGGTGATTGCGTTGGATTTCAGAGGGCATAACCGCCGTCGATGACATGCCCTCCACAAACTGCGAAAACGCGAACTCCCGGCTACTTCCTCGAAAGTGGGCTTTCCGGAAACTTGCCGAGAGCGCCGCGCCCCGCCGTGTCTCAAGAAGGGTAAGTTCTGAAACGAACGCAGCCGGCCCTGGAATCAGGCCCTTGCGCGTCCCCTAATTCTGTCGCAAATGGGCCGTCCACCTGGTTGGCTTCCTGGTAGGAGGCCTGATTCTGGCCCGGTTTATTCGACCCGTTCCAGTATAACGGCGGTGGCGTCGAAATCGCCGCGCAGATTCAGGTTCAGCCCCGCCTTCATGAGGTAGGCGCCGCTCAGTTGAGGCAGTGTCTCCACCAGTTTCCCGCCCAGCGACTCCACGCGGTAGACCGCTCGCTCGTCCAGCCCCCGCAGGCCGATCACGGGCGCCGCGGTTTCGTATTGCTGCGAGTGCCGGAAGGCGAACAGCACGGCCTGCCTGCCGTCGGACGACACATATTCGTTGGCGGTTACATCGCTGGTTCGCGGCGACAACAGGCGATACAGGCTGCCGGTCTGGACCGTCGCCCGGATGCGCTTGTAAACCGCGATCAGCTTGGCCGCCAGCTCGGAATCCTGCGCCGTCCAGTGGTTCAGGTTGGCCCCGATCCCCAACGCGCCCTGCATGGCCACCAGGAACCGGAACGCCAGCGGCGTCGACCGGCCATTCATGTTGGGAACGTCGGTCACCCACGCGGACATGATTTTCGGAGCATAGGCCTCGGTGAATCCCTCCTGAATGCGCAGGCGGTCGAAGGCTTCGGTGTTGTCGGAGGTCCAGACCTCCTCGACGCGCTGCAGAATCCCCAGGTCCACGCGCCCGCCGCCGCCCGAGCACGATTCGATTTCAAGCTGCGGATGCCGCGCGCGCAGGCGGTCTATGATTTCGTACAGGTTGCGGACGTAGTCCACCCACAGCTTTCTCTGATCCGCCGGCGCCGCCTCCGGCCAGCCCGGTTCGGAGAAGGTCCGGTTCATGTCCCACTTGAAGTAGCGTATGTGGTTCTCGCTCGCGAGCTTATCCAGCACCGCGAAAATGTGCTCTTTGACGTCGTTGCGCGCCAAATTCAGAATCATCTGGTTGCGCAGCTCGCTGCGCGGGCGGTCCGGAAAGTTCATGACCCAATCGGGATGCTGGCGATACAGGTCGCTATCGGCGTTGACCATCTCCGGCTCGACCCATAGCCCGAAGTCCATGCCCAGGCCGTTGACGTGGTCGATGAGGCCCTTCAAGCCTTGCGGGAATTTCTTCGGGTTCACGACCCAGTCGCCCAGGCCGGCGTGGTCGTCGTTGCGCGCGCCGAACCATCCGTCATCCATCACGAACAGCTCCACCCCCAGTTTGGCGGCCTTATCCGCCAGCTCTTTCTGGCCGGCTTCGTTGACGTTGAAGGTGGTCGCCTCCCATGAGTTGTAGAGCACCGGACGCAGGCGTGAAGCGGCGCCGCCCGGCAGAATCTGTTCGCGCTCGAAGTGGTGCAGCGTGCGCGAGGCGCCACCGAAGCCGCCCTCGGAGAAGCCGGCGTAGAACGCAGGCGTCTCCAGGGTCTCGCCGGGCTTCAACGGGTACGAGAAATCGAAAGTATTGAACCCGCCCGTCACCCGCACCTGCCGGTAGGGCGTCTGCTCGACGGTGATGCGCCAGTTCCCGCTCCACCCCAGCGCGCCGAACCACACGCGCCCGCTCTCCTCGCTGGCGTCTCCGGCGTCGATGGCGAACCACGGGTTGATATTGTGGCCGGTGTGTCCCAGGCGGCTCTCCAGCACCTTCATCCCCTCGTGAACCGGCTCCCGGTTGAGCTGCGTTTCGGCGGCCCACCGGCCGGTGAGATAACTGAGCTGGTATCCGTCTCCCGGCGGCAGGTACCAGGTTGCCGATTGCGCGCTCTCCACCGCCAGGGGCCGCGCGGTCCCGTTGCGTATGGTGGCATGGCGCTGCAGGATGCCGTCTTCCGGATACACGCGGTAGTGGAGCGTCACTTCGATAGGGTCGCGAATGTCTTTCAGCGTGATATCCAGATCGTTCCCCTGGATGCGATGCGAGGCGTAGCGCAGAACCAGGTCGCGATTGCCGTCCTCGCGAGTGATCTTGAGCGCCGGCTCGTAATAGCGAGGCCCGCCCCAGCCGGGGAACTCCTCGTTCTCGAGCATCTGGCGGGGATCGAAGGAGGAGATGTCGCGGCGCTCCGGCAAGGCCAGATCGTCCATACGCCACAGCGGCGCGCCCCAATACAGATGCCGTAGCGACCCGTCGGCGCCAATTCCCATGGCGTACGAGCTTTGGCGCGTGGTCAGCAGCCAGACCTTGCGGGTTTCCGAATACTGAATCGCCTGGGCCGACAGGGAAGCGGCCGCCAGCAGAGGGATACAAAGGAAAGCAACTGGGCGTCCCATGATCGACCCCCAGTATAGCGTGGGGCAAGCGAGGCTCCTGGCGATTTTGCGTGGCGCCCTAAAGGAAACGGCTTGCTTGTCCGATGTGTTAATCGTGTCAGAACAGCAGGATATCATTCGAGAGTTTCTCATCGAGAGCAATGAGAACCTGAATCGGCTCGATCAGGACATGGTTCAGCTCGAGCAGCGGCCGGGCGACAAAGAGTTGCTCGGCAGCGTATTTCGCACCATCCACACCATCAAGGGCACCTGCGGGTTCCTGGGCTTCAAGGTGCTGGAGCGGATTACCCATCACGCGGAGAGCCTGCTCAGCCAGTTGCGCTCCGGGGAACGCCAGTTATCGAATCTGCTGGTGGAGCTGATCCTGGAGACCGTGGACGCCGCGCGCAAGATTCTGGTGGCCATTGAAGCCACCGAGGCGGAGGGACCGGACGAATATCCGGACCTGGTCCGGCGCCTGGAATCCACCTGTGCCGGGGCCGCGCCCGCAAGCGTCGCTCCCGAGGAGCCGAGGGCGGATGCGGCAGCCGAGGCGCCAGGGCCGCCCGATCCTGCGCGACTGGAAACCGAGAAGACCAGCGCGGCCGCCGACTCGGCCATCCGCGTGGATGTGGGGCTGCTGGACAAGTTGATGAATCTGGTCGGCGAGCTGGTGCTCGCGCGCAACCAGGTCCTGCAATTCAACACGCAAAAAGAGGATGGCGCGCTGAACGCCACCTCGCAGCGTCTGAACCTGATCACCAGCGAATTGCAGGCCAACGTCATGAAGACGCGCATGCAGCCGATCGGGGTGGTCTGGAACAAACTGCCCCGCCTGGTGCGCGATACGGCCCACGCCTGCGGCAAACAGGTGCGTCTCGAACTGGACGGTTCCGACACCGAGCTGGACAAGACCATCATTGAGGCCATCAAGGACCCGCTCACCCACCTGGTTCGCAACTGCTGCGACCACGGCGTGGAGCGGCCCGAGGAGAGAATGCGCCGCGGCAAGCCGGCGGAGGGCGTGGTGAGCCTGCGCGCCTACCACGAAGGCGGACAGGTGAACATCGAGATCTCCGACGACGGGGCCGGTATCGATGTCGAGACCATGAAGCAGAAAGCCATCGAGAAGAACGTGTGCTCCGCCGAACAGGCCGGGCGCATGACCGATCGCGAGGCTTTGAACCTCATCTTTCTTCCGGGCTTCACCACCGCGCAGATTGTGACCAACGTCTCCGGGCGCGGCGTGGGCATGGACGTCGTCAAGTCCAACATCGAGAAGATCGGCGGCCTGGTGGATGTCGTCAGCCGCGTGGGCGCAGGCACCACCGTAAAGCTCAAAATCCCCCTCACTCTCGCCATCATCCCCGGACTGGTGGTGACCAGCAGCACCGAGCGTTTCATCATTCCGCAGGTCAGCCTGCTCGAGCTGATCCGGCTGGATGGCGGCTCGAGCGGCAAAATCGAGTACGTGCACGGCACGCCGGTTTATCGCCGCCGGGGCACCCTTCTTCCGATCGCCTACCTGAACACCGTCCTGGGGCTGAAACCGCCGGCGGCCTGCGAGGCCGTCAACATCGTGGTGCTTCAGGCCGAGGATCGCCAGTTCGGGCTGGTAGTCGACGGCATCAACGACACGCAGGAAATCGTTGTCAAACCGCTCGGCAAACAGTTAAAGGGGCTGACCATTTACGCCGGCGCCACCATCATGGGCGACGGGCGCGTGGCTCTGATCCTGGACGCGCTGTGCATCGGGCAGCGCTCCGGAGTGCTGGCCGAGCGTCGCGATGAGGAGCACACCGAAGCGCAGAAGAAGACGCAATCGGCGGCCGATGAGCAGCGGCTGCTGCTGTTCCGCGCGGGGTCTTTCGAACGGCTCGCCGTGCCCCTGTCGCTGGTATCCCGGCTGGAGGAGTTTCCGCAATCGGTCATCGAACGCGCCGGCGGCAGCCAGGTGGTCCAATACCGGGGCAGCCTGTTAGCTTTGCTCTCGCTGGCCAGCGTCTTGGACCCGGATGCTCCGGACCAAGCCATCGGTCGCGACCCGGCCCAGGTCATCGTTTTCCAGGATGGCGAGCGCAGCCTGGGCATCGTCGTGGACCAGATCCTCGACATCGTCGAGGACGTCGTCACCATCCGCCGCCAAAGCGCCCGGAAAGGGCTGTTGGGTTCGGCGGTGGTGGGAAAACGGGTGGCCGACATCCTCGACCTCCAGGCGGTCCTCGGAGCGGCGGCTGGCGACTGGTTCCACCAGGCCTCCGGCGGCAAGTCGAAGAGGACTGTTTTGCTGGCGGAGCCGGCGGCATTCGTTCGCGGCCTGCTGCGCAGCGAACTGCAAATGGCCGGCTTCCAGGTGGTGGAAGCCGCTGACACGGCACAGGCGGTCAGCCAACTGGAGCACGGCGCCATCGACCTGGTTCTGGTCGCCGTCGACTTGCCTCCGGCAGGCAGCCGTGGGGTACTCGAAGCCGTCCGCCAGCGGCCGGGCTCGGCCAGGATCCCGGTGCTCGCGCTGGCCTCCGGTCCTGTCCAGGCGCAGGGCAGGCCGGCCGGCGCCGAGGATTTCGACGATTACCAGAGCAAGTTCGACCGCGGAGCCATGCTGCGGTCCATCGAGCGATTAGCCGCGGCGCTGGAGCCGGAGCACGCGGTTCTGGCCCAGACCGGCAAGGAGCGATAAGTGACCACCTTAACCCCGAATTCCGGGAAAGAACAGGATTGGCAGAAGGCCGACGCCCAGTATTCCACCTTCTTTGTCGGAGATTTGTTCTTCGGCATCGATGTGCTGAGCGTGCAGGAGGTGTTGCGTTTTCAGGAAATGACCTGCGTCCCGCTGGCTCCGGAAGTGATCGAAGGGCTGATCAACCTGCGCGGCCAGATCGTCACCGCGATCGACATGCGGCGGAGGCTGGGTCTGCCCCCGCGCTCGACCGATGTCCGCCCCATGAACATGGTGGTGCGAACCGAGGATAGCGCGGTCAGCCTGCTGGTGGATGAGATCGGGGACGTGCTGGAAGTGGAAGCATCCGCTTTCGAGGCGCCCCCCGATAACCTGGGGCCGGAAGCCCGGGAACTGATCCGCGGAGTGTACAAGCTGAAAGACCGTCTGCTGCTGGTGCTGAACACCGAGCGGACGGTGGATCTCGCCTCCGGGAGGGCCGCCTGATGCCGGGGAAGCGCCCGCCACTGCAAAGGAAAGCCATAGCAACGCCGGCCCCGTGCCCGGATCGAGGGAGGGTCTGAAGTTGGCCTTCACGTTCTTCTTCCGAGACTTGCAAGTACTGGAACGGGTGGTGGAACACATCCTCCCCGCCCTGGCGGGCCGCAGCCATCCTCGCATCTGGGACGCCGGCGTGGCCATGGGGCAAGAGCCGTACACGCTGGCCATCTTGTTTGCCGAGCGGATGGGACACTTCGCATTCAGAAACCTCCGCATCGATGGGACGGACGTGGAAAGCACGGGCCAGTTCGCCAAAATGATCGAGGCCGGCGTGTACCCCAAGGACGAGTTGTCGCGACTGCCCGAGGGCATACTGGAAAAGTACTTCGAACCAGGCGGAAAACCCGACTACTTTCGCGTGATCGACAGCATCCGGCAGCGGGTCGCTTTTCAGCGGCACGATCTTCTGTCGTTCAAGGAAATCGGTAACGGATACTCGCTGGTCCTGTGCAAGAACGTGCTACTCCACTTTCTGCCGCCGGAGAGGATCGAAGTGCTCAGAATGTTTCACCGGGCGCTGGCGCCCGGCGGCTTGTTCGCCACCGAGCAGACGCAGGACATGCCGGCGGAGCTCGCCCCGTTGTTCCAGCGGCTGATTGCCGACGGTCAGTTATTCCGCAAAGTGGAGGGCGGCGAATGCGGATCGTGATGTTAGAGAACAGCGGCTTGGTCTATACTTCCGAGGCTTACCTGGTGCTGGGCGGAGCGAGCCGGATGGGGGACATCAACACGCTCGTGGACGTGGGCCAGGATCCGGCCATCCTGGCGAGCATCGAACGGGCGCCCACCGGGGTCGGCAAGTGGCCGGTGGAACAGGTAGTGCTGACGCACAACCATTCCGATCACTGCGCGCTGCTGCCGCAGGTCCTTGAGGCGTACCACCCCAAGGTGTTCGCATTTTCACCGAACACCATTGGCGTCGATTGTGTGCTGCGCGATGGGGACACGATCAAAATGGGCGACCAGGATTTCCAGGTTATCCACACGCCGGGTCACAGCAGCGACTCGGTCTGCCTTTACAACCAGGCAGAGGGCGTACTTTTCGCTGGCGACTCTCCCCTGCTGATCACGTCGGCAGCGGAGACTCATGAGGCTGGATTTCTGGCGGCATTGGCCAAGCTGTGCGCACGCGATGTCCGGCGAATCTACTTTGGGCACGGCGCTCCGCTGACGGAGCATTGCAACGAGAGGCTGCGTGAATCGCTGAAGATGGCTGGCGGGAGCCGGCCGGCGGCGGGAGCGCAAGGGCAAATCAAGAATCAGGCGCCGGTGACGGCGTAATAACGCAATAGGAATACAAAGGAGCAAAGACGATGGCAAGACAAGTAAGCGACGGCCGGCGAGGTCGTCCCGACCGAAACGCGTCCACCGGCGCCGCAGTTCTGGACTCCCCAGCACCTCATGCGCAGGGGACGCAGACGAAGAATCTGCTTCAAGAGGAAATACTCCGGTTAGCCTCCGCTCTCCAGCAAGGCCAACTCGCGGAACGGGCGCGAACCGACCAGTTCGAGGGCGCCGACCGTGCGGTCGTTGACAGCCTCAACGGGATGCTGGATTCCGTAATTAAGCCGTTGAACATGTCCGCCGAGTGCATGGATCGCATCTCAAAGGGCGACATCCCGCCCAAGATCACGGAGGACTACACCGGCGATTTCAACAAGGTCAAAAACAACCTGAACGTGTGCATCGACGCCATCAGCATGTTAGTGACCGACGGCGTAACGCTGACGAAAGCCATGCTGGACGGCAAGCTGGCGGTGCGGGCCGACGCGGCCAAGCACCAAGGCGACTTCCGCAAGGTCATCGAGGGCTTCAACGTTTCGCTGGACAACGTCATCAAGCCGCTCAACGTCACCGCCGAGTACATGGATCGCATCTCGAAGGGCGATATTCCGCCCAAGATCACCGACGTCTACACCGGCGACTTCAACGAAGTCAAGAACAACCTGAACGTCTGCATCGACGCCATCAGCCAAGTGGTGACCGACGGCATAACGCTGACGAAAGCCATGCTGGACGGCAAACTTGCCGTGCGGGCCGACGCGGCCAAGCACCAGGGCGACTTCCGCAAGGTCATTGAGGGCTTCAACGTTTCGCTGGACAACGTCATCAAACCGCTGAACGTGACCGCCGAATACATGGACCGGATCTCCAAGGGCGACATCCCGCCCAAGATCACCGACGTTTACACCGGCGACTTCAACGAGGTCAAGAATAACCTGAACGTCTGTATCGACGCTATCAGCCAGGTGGTGACCGATGGCGTGACACTGACGAAGGCCATGCTGGACGGTAAACTTGCCGTGCGGGCCGACGCCACCAAGCACCAGGGCGACTTCCGCAAGGTCATCGAAGGTTTCAACGTTTCGCTGGATAACGTCATCAAGCCGTTGAACGTCACCGCCGAGTACATGGACCGCATCTCGAAGGGCGATATTCCGCCCAAGATCACCGACGTCTACACCGGCGACTTCAACGAAGTCAAGAACAACCTCAACGTGTGCATAGACGCCATCAGCATGTTAGTGACCGACGGCGTGACGCTGACAAAAGCCATGCTGGACGGCAAGCTGGCGGTGCGGGCCGACGCCACCAAGCACCAGGGCGACTTCCGCAAGGTCATCGAGGGCTTCAACGTTTCGCTGGACAACGTCATCAAGCCGCTGAACGTGACCGCCGAGTACATGGACCGCATCTCCAAGGGCGTGATTCCGCCCAAGATCACCGAAGAATACACCGGCGACTTTAACGCGGTCAAGAACAACCTGAACGTTTGCATCGACGCCATCAGCATGTTAGTGACCGACGGTGTGACACTAACCAAGGCCATGCTGGACGGCAAGCTGGCGGTGCGGGCCGACGCGGCCAAACACCTGGGCGACTTCCGTAAGGTCATTGAGGGTTTCAACGTTTCACTGGACAACGTGATTAAGCCGCTGAACGTGACCGCGGAGTACATGGATCGCATCTCCAAGGGTGACATTCCGCCCAAGATCACGGAAGACTACACCGGCGATTTCAACGAGGTCAAGAATAACCTGAACGTCTGTATCGACGCTATCAGCCAGGTGGTGACCGACGGCATAACACTGACAAAGGCCATGCTGGACGGCAAACTCGCCGTGCGGGCCGACGCGGCCAAGCACCAGGGCGATTTCCGCAAGGTCATCGAAGGCTTCAACGTTTCGCTGGACAACGTTATCAAGCCGTTGAACGTGACCGCCGAGTACATGGATCGCATCTCCAAGGGCGATATCCCGCCCAAGATCACGGATGTCTACACCGGCGACTTCAACGAAGTCAAGAACAACCTGAACGTCTGCATCGACGCCATCAGTATGTTGGTGACAGACGGCGTGACGCTGACAAGAGCCATGCTGGACGGCAAACTGGCAGTGCGGGCCGACGCGGCCAAGCACCAGGGCGACTTCCGCAAGGTCATTGAGGGCTTCAACGTTTCGCTGGACAACGTCATTAAGCCGCTGAACGTCACGGCCGAGTACATGGACCGGATCTCGAAGGGCGACATCCCGCCCAAGATCACCGACACTTACACTGGCGACTTCAACGAAGTCAAGAACAACCTGAACGTGTGTATCGACGCCATCAGCCAGGTGGTAACCGACGGCATAACACTGACGAAAGCCATGCTGGACGGCAAGCTGGCGGTGCGGGCCGACGCAGCCAAGCACCAGGGCGATTTCCGCAAGGTTATCGAGGGCTTCAATGTTTCGCTGGACAACGTTATCAAACCGTTGAACATCTCCGCCGAATACATGGATCGTATCTCGAAGGGCGACATCCCGCCCAAGATTACCGACACCTACACCGGCGATTTCAACGAGGTCAAGAACAACCTGAACGTCTGCATCGACGCCATCAGCCAGTTGGTGACCGATGGCATAACGCTGACCAAAGCCATGCTGGACGGCAAACTGGCGGTGCGGGCCGACGCGGCCAAGCACCAGGGCGACTTCCGCAAGGTCATCGAAGGCTTCAACGTTTCACTGGACAACGTGATCAAGCCGCTGAACGTGACCGCGGAGTACATGGATCGCATCTCGAAGGGCGACATCCCGCCCAAGATCACCGACACCTACACCGGCGATTTCAACGAGGTCAAGAACAACCTGAACGTCTGTATCGACGCTATCAGCCAGGTGGTGACCGACGGCATAACACTGACAAAGGCCATGCTTGACGGCAAACTGGCACTGCGGGCTGATGCCACCAAGCACCAGGGTGACTTCCGCAAGGTTATCGAGGGCTTCAACGTTTCGCTGGATAACGTCATCAAACCGTTGAACGTGACCTCGGAGTACATGGACCGCATCTCCAAGGGCGTCATTCCGCCCAAGATCACGGAAGACTACACCGGCGATTTCAACGCCGTCAAGAACAACCTGAACATCGTGATCGGCTGGTTGACCGATCTGGTCACATTTATCACGAAGATCGCCAACGGCGACATGACGGCATCGATCGCCAAGTCTTCCGACAAGGACCAGGTTTACGAGTGGCTGGTGTTGTTGAAGAATAACATCAACGGGCTGGCGGCCGAGACGGCGTTGCTGGCCAAGGCGGCGGCCGATGGCAAACTCGCCACGCGCGCCGACGGCTCCAAGCACCAGGGCGATTACCGCAAGATCGTCGAGGGCGTCAACCAGACGCTGGACGCCGTGATCGGGCCGTTGAACGTGTCCGCCGAGTACGTCGATCGCATTTCGAAGGGCGACATCCCGCCCAAGATCACCGAGACTTACAAGGGCGACTTCAACGAGATTAAGAACAACCTGAACAACTGCATCGACGCCGTCAGCCAGTTGGTGACCGAGACCGGCTTGCTGATCAAGGCCTCGGCGGAAGGGAAACTGGCCACGCGCGCCGACGCCACCAAGCACCAGGGAGACTACCGCAAGATCGTCGAGGGCGTCAACGCGATGTTGGACGCCATCCTGCTGCCCATCGGGGAAGGCAACCGAGTCCTCGGGCTGGTCCGTGGCGGCAACCTCCGAGAGAAGATCGAGATTGTCTGCCACGGCGATCACGAGAAGATGAAGAATTCGATCAACGGTGTGCACGACTGGCTGACAGCCCTGATCGCTTATGTAACCAAGATCGCCAACGGCGACATGACCGCGGCCATAGCCAAGGCTTCCGAGCAAGACCAGATCCACGAGTGGCTGGTGTTGTTGAAGAACAACGTCAACGCGCTGGTGGCCGATACCGTCATGCTGGCGAAAGCGGCGGTGGATGGCAAGCTGGGCACGCGCGCCGATGCCTCGAAGCATGAAGGCGCCTACCGCAAGATCGTTGAGGGGGTCAACGGAATCCTCGAGGCGATCATCGAACCACTGAAAATCACCGCACAGAGCGCCAGCAGCCTGGCCTCGTCGGCTGAAGAGTTGACATCGGTCAGCCATCAGATGGCCGGCAATGCCGAAGAAACGGCCACCCAGGCCAACGTGGTGTCAGCCGCCAGCGAGCAGGTTTCCAGGAACGTGGCGACGGTGGCCTCCGGCGGAGAACAGATGCAGTCATCCATCCGCGAGATCGCCAAGAACGCCAATGAAGCCGCGCGCGTGGCTAAGAACGCCGTGAGCGTGGCCCACACCACCAACGAAACCGTGGCCAAGCTGGGCGACTCGAGCACGGAGATCGGCAACGTGATCAAGGTGATCACTTCGATCGCCCAACAGACCAACCTGCTGGCTCTCAACGCTACCATCGAGGCGGCGCGCGCGGGCGAAGCAGGCAAGGGATTCGCGGTGGTGGCCAACGAAGTCAAGGAACTGGCCAAGCAAACCGCCAAGGCCACCGAGGAGATCAGCCAGAAGATCGAAGCCATTCAGGGCGACACCAAGGCTTCCGTCCAGGCCATCGGAGAGATCAGTGGGATCATCAACCAGATCAACGATATCTCCAACAGCATCGCCTCCGCCGTCGAGGAGCAGACGGTTACCACCAATGAAATCAACCGCAGCATGGCCGAAGCCGCCAAGGGAGTTGGCGACATCACCAAGAACATTACCGGCGTTGCGGTTGCGGCTAAGGATACCACTCAGGGCGCGAACAACTCGCAGAAGGCGGCTCAGGAGCTGAGCCAGATGGCGTCGCGCTTGCAGCAGGTCGTATCCCGCTTTACGTTCTAGACGCTCCGTGGCGCGGGCATTCGTGCCGGGCTCAGGGGGTAACCCGCCGGCACGAGTGCCCGCGCCACAACCAACAAGGACTGCAAATGCCGACAGCCATAGTGGTAGACGATTCCAGGGCGATTCGCATGATCTTGTCACGCACGTTGCGCGAGCTTGGCTACCAGGTAGGCGAAGCCGGCAATGGGCGCGAGGCCTTGGAGACCATCGGACGAACCGCCTCCGTGGACTTAGTGATGGCGGACTGGAACATGCCTGAGATGGACGGGTTGGAACTCTTGAAGGAAATCCGCCGCAGCCCTGTTTACGGCTCCGTTCCGGTGATCATGGTGACCACCGAGAACGAACTCGATCAGATGTCGGTGGCGCTGGCCGCGGGCGCTAACGAGTACGTGATGAAGCCCTTCACAAAAGACATCCTGGTGGACAAGCTTCGGCTGGCGGGGCTTGCGGCATAACCACTGTTATGCCTGCCCTTCGCACTAGCCTTCTTCAGCCGGGCCAGAGAGTCCGGGTGCTGGTCGTGGATGACTCGGTAGTGATTCGGAGGCTGGTGTGCCACGCACTCGAGGAGGACCCGGCGCTCGAAGTGGTGGGGGTCGCCGCTAACGGAGCGATCGCTATGAACCGCATCGCGCAAACCAATCCCGACGTGATCACGCTCGATATCGAGATGCCGGAAATGGACGGACTGGAGATGCTGCGGCGTCTGCGGCGCGAGGGTCGCAATACGCGGGTAGTGATGTTCAGCACCTTGACCGAGCGCGGCGCCGCGGCAACCCTGGAGGCGCTCGCGCTGGGCGCCGACGACTACGTCACAAAAGCATCCAACGCCGGTTCGCTGGATGTCTCGATGGCCAACCTCAGACAGCAGTTGATCCCCAAAATCCGCCAGTTCTTTCACTTTGCGCCGCCGCGTGAAACTCAGGTCTCCATGGCGCCGCCCGTTATCCGCGCGCAAGGGCCGCTCCTTTTCCCTGCCAAGCGCGCGTTCAGCCTGGCCCGAGCCGTGGCCATCGGCGTTTCCACCGGCGGTCCGGCGGCGCTCGGCGTCATCATGCCGCAGTTTCCAGAGGGCTTCCGGCTGCCGGTCTTCATCGTCCAGCATATGCCGCCGTTGTTCACTCGCCTCCTGGCCGAGCGTCTCGATACTCTGACTCCGCTCACGGTGAAAGAGGCGGCGGCAGGCGATAGAGCCGAGCCCGGGCGAGTCTACGTGGCGCGTGGCGATTACCACATGAGAGTCGTCGGCGGCCCCACCGGCACCGCGATTGTGCTGGACCAGGGCCCGCCGGAGAACTCCTGCCGTCCCGCCGTGGATGTCCTGTTCAGTTCCCTGGCGGAAACTTACGGCGGCGCGGTAGTGGCGGCCGTGCTGACGGGAATGGGCCAGGACGGTCTTCGCGGCGCCCAGAGGCTTAAGGCGCAAGGCGCTTACATTCTGGCGCAGGATGAAGCTTCGAGCGTGGTCTGGGGGATGCCCGGCGCCGTCGTGGACGGGGGCGTAGCCGACGAAGTGCTCCCGCTGGATCACGTGGTTCCAGCCATTCTGAAACAGGTGGGCGGGCCATGAACACCTCGCCGGCGGCCATTCACCCGGAGAACCTCAGCTTCCTGCAACGGCACATCTACGCCGGCTCGGGAATCGTGCTGGCGGACGAAAAGCATTATTTGCTGGAAGCGCGGCTGGCGCCCATCGTGCGGGAGCAAGGCCTCGGTTCTCTAGACGATCTGTGCGCCCTACTGAAAGCCACTCAGGAGTCTCCGCTCCACCACCGCGTAGTGGAAGCCATGACCACCAATGAGACTTACTTCTTTCGGGAGCCGGCTCATTACCAGGCTTTGCGCGATGCGATCCTCCCGGAACTGCTGCGGACCCGGCAGGTGACCCGAAAGCTGAGTTTCTGGTCGGCGGCGGCGTCCACCGGCCAGGAAGCCTACAGCCTGGCAATGATGCTGCTCGAAATGGGCGTGCCGGATTGGAACACCGAGATCCTGGCCACCGACCTTTCCGACCGCGTATTGGACCGGGCGCGTTCGGGCAAGTACTCGCAACTGGAAGTCAACCGGGGGCTCCCGGCGCCGCTCCTCGTTAAGTATTTTCGGCGCGTGGGTCTGGAGTGGCAACTCAAAGAAGAGGTGCGGCGCATGGTGCGCTTTCAGCCGTTCGATCTGCGCTCGAGGATGCGGGCGCTGGGGCCATTCGATGTCGTGCTCTGCCGCAACGTTCTGATCTATTTTGACCTCGAGACCAAGAAAGACATCCTGACGGAGATCCATGGCAGCCTGTTCCGCGGCGGGTACTTGCTGCTCGGAACCACGGAATTAGGGGCTCCCGTCGGCGGCAGTTTCGGCCGGCAAGCCGTCGGAGACACCATCGCTTATGTAGCGCTTTGAAAGGAGAAGCCATGCCGCCGGATTCGACGATCGGTTTGCAGCAAGGAGACGTGGAACAAATTGTCGAGACCGTGTTCTCGACCATGGTGGGCGTCGAGATCGAGAAAACAGGGACCCCCTGCACCGTGCCGGCGGGCCTCATGACGGCGGCGGTCTACCTGGCCGGCGCCTGGGAGGGCGCCGTTCTGGTCCATTGCTTTCCACAGCAGGCGTGCGACTTCGCCGGAAGCTTCCTCGGCCTGCCGCCGCCGGCCGCGGTCACCGACGATGTGCGGGATGTGTTGGGCGAGCTGGCCAATATGATCGCCGGCAACCTCAAATGCATTCTTTGTCCGGGAATCAAGCTCTCGGTCCCCTCCGTGGTCGATGGCGACGGCTGTTCGCTGCGGGTCTGCCGCGGCCATACGATCTTCCGGTCGAGATTCGGGACGGCGAAAGGCCCGTTCTGGCTCACGTTGATCGAAGGTCCGCGAACTCCGTGAAGAAACGGCTCCGCCCGCGCTACGCGTGCCGCGTCATCCCCAGCACCGCATTGATGAGCACCGCCGCCATCCCCACCGGGATGGCGACCTTCCACCCGATATTCATGAGCTGGTCGTAGCGGAAACGCGGGAACGTGCCGCGGAACCAGATCAGCACGTAAATGATGGTCGAGACCTTGAGCAGGAACCAGAAGAGGCCGATCACCGCGTGGTTCACCACCGGAATGACGAACAGCGCGCCGGTCAGCACCAGCGTCAGGGCGGTGAGTACCAGCACCACCTGCTGAATCCGTTCCTTCAGAGGCTTCACCAATAGCAGCGTCAGGCCGCCGGAGCCCACGAACAGTACCACCGGAAACGCCACGTTGAGCGGCGCATCCAGCCAGCCCACGCTGGGGAAGGGCCGCAGCCAGCCGCCCCAGAACAGCGTCACGGCCACCGACGCCACCACGAAGACGTTGGCGTACTCGGCCAGGAAGTAGAGCGCAAAGCGGAAACCGCTGTACTCGGTGTGGAAGCCGTCCACCAGCTCCGATTCGGCTTCCGGCAGGTCGAACGGCGTGCGGTTGGTTTCGGCGGTGGCCGCGACAAGGTACACCGCGAACGGAACGATCATGAAGCAGTAGTTGTCGAAAACGAACCACACGCCGCGGTCCAGTTGGGCCTTGACGACGCCTTGCAGGCTGAGCGTGCCCGCCGCCATCACGGCGGAAACCAGCGCGAACGCCAGTGCCACTTCGTAGCTCACCAGTTGCGCCGCGCTGCGCAACGCGCCCAGCAGGGGGTAGTGGCTGTTGGAAGACCAGCCGCCGAGGATGATTCCCAGAATCCCCACTGCGGAGGTCGCCGAAATCACCAGTAGCCCCACGTTCACGTCCGCCACGAAAATGTTCTTGGCAAACGGAAGGACCGCGTAAGCCGTGAGCGCGGTGATGGTGGAAACGCACGGCGCGAACCAGAAGATAGCCTTGTCGGCGCCCGACGGGATGATGTCTTCCTTGAGCAGCAGCTTGAAAGCGTCGGCGATCGGTTGCAGCAGCCCGTGCGGTCCCACGCGCATGGGTCCCAGGCGCACCTGGAAATCGGCCAGGACCTTGCGCTCCACCAGCGAGAGGTATCCGGCCACCAGTGTGACGGTGCCTATGATGACCAGCGCCACCACCGCCGCGATCCACGGATTTGAAAGAGCCGTCTGCATATCGTCCTTACCGCAACAGCGAAGTCTGCGCCAGCCTTAGAAACGGCTCGGGGTAAACGCCGATGGCGAGCGTCAGCACGCCGCTCACGCCCAGCGCCAGCCGCAGCCCGAAGCTCGCCGCCAGCGGGGCCTTTTCCGTGACCTCGCCGATGAACATGCTGCGCACAATCTTGAAGTAGTAATAAATCGCCACCGCCACGTACAGCGTAGCCACCACCGCCAGCGTGTAATGCCTGGTCTGAATCAGCGCCAGGAAGATGTAATACTTGCCCAGGAACCCGGCCGTCGGCGGAATGCCCGCCAGCGAGAGCAGAAAGATCAGCATGAGGACCGCGTGGCCGGGGCTCTTGCGCACCAGGCCGGAGATATCGTCGAGATCCTCTCCGATGATGTTCCGGCGGCGCAGCGACACCACCACCAGGAACGCCCCCAGGTTCATGAAGGTGTACACCATGATGTAGACCGCGATGCCGTTGATGCCGGTGTCGTTGCCCGCCACCAGGCCCAGCAGCATGTAACCGGCGTGCGAGATGGAACTGTAGGCCAGAAGCCGCTTGATATTGGTCTGATTGATGGCGGCCAGGTTCCCCAGCGTCAGCGTGGCCACCGCCACGGCCGCCAGTAGCGGCTCCCAGGCTTCGCGCGAGGAGGCCAGCGGGCCGAGGAAAATGCGCAGCAGAAAGGCCATCGAAGCCGCTGTCGACGCCACCGAAAGATACGCCGTCACGGTGGTGGGCGCGCCCTCATAAGCGTCCGGAGCCCACATGTGGAAGGGCACAGCCGAAATTTTGAACAGCAGCCCCACCGAAGTGGTGACGAGCGCCAGCACCACCACCGGGTCCCACGGCGACCGCGCCGCCATGGCCGCCGTGACATCCGCCAGCTTGGTGGAGCCGGCCATGCCGTACATCAGCGAAAAGCCGTAAACCAGGAATCCGCTGGAGAAGGCGCCCAGCAGCAGGTATTTCATGGCGGCCTCGTTAGAGCGCTTGTCGGTGCGCAGGAACCCCACCATCACGTAGAAGCACAGCGCCATCAACTCCAGCCCGAGGAACAGCGTGACCAGGTCCGTGCCGGTCGCCAGGAAAAACATGCCGCATTGCGCGAACAGCATCAGCGCGTAGTATTCGCCGTGGTGCTCGCCCGCGATTTCCAGGTACTTGTACGACACCACCGCCACCATCAGGGCGGCCACCACGAAAATCCAGTTGAAGAAGATGGCGAAGCCGTCCACCGTCACCGACCCTTGGAAACCGGTGAGTTCCGACAGGCCGTTGGCCGCCAGATACGCGTATTGGCGGTACAGCCCGAAGCCGGCGAAGCCCTCCGCCAGCGCCACGAAAACCACCAGCCACTTGCGCTGGCGCGGGTCGGGGAAGATGAGGAAGTCGAACAGCAGGATGGCGCAGCCGAACAATGCCAGCATCACTGCCGGGATGATGGCGAAGTGGTCGGCGGATGTGTAGAACTGGCTCATTGTGCGCTCCTGACCTGCGCTACCGCCACCTGGCCCCGACCCGAAAAAGCGGCGGGTGCCCCGAAGTATCCCGGCCTGACACGCTCGACAATTTCCGTCACGGGCCTGCGCAGAATATCGAAGTACGGCTTGGGATAGACGCCGATCCAGAAAGCCCACGCGATCAGCGGCGCGAAAACGGCGATCTCGCGGAAACTCACATCGGGGAGTCCCAGGTTCTTCCCGTTGGTCACCTGGCCCAGCATGGTCCGCTGGTAGAGCCACAGCAGATAGGCTGCGCCCAGGATCACGCCCGTCACGGCGAACGCCGCCCACACGTGGCTGGCTTCGAACGCGCCTTGCAGAATGGTGAACTCGCCGATAAACCCGTTCAGCAGCGGCAGGCCGGCCGAGCTCAGCATGGCGATTGCGAAAATGACGGCGAACTTCGGCATCACGTGCGCCAGGCCGCCGTATTCGGAGATCTCGCGCGTGTGCCGGCGCTCGTAAATCACGCCGATCACCAGGAAGAGCATGCCCGTCGAGATGCCGTGATTGACCTGCTGCAGCACGCTGCCGGCGATCCCGTTGGGGTTCATCGAGAAGATCCCCAGCGTGCAGAAACCCAGGTGGCTCACCGAGGAGTACGCCACCAGCTTCTTCCAATCCTGCTGCATCAGGCTCACCAGCGCGCCGTAGACGATTCCTACGATGGAAAGAACCGCCAGGATCTGCACGATGGTCTGGTCCACCGAGGCCTTGGGCAGCAGCGGGAGCGAGAACCGCAGGAACCCGTAAGTCCCCATTTTCAGCAGCACGCTCGCCAGGATGACGGAGCCGGCGGTGGGCGCCTCCACGTGCGCGTCGGGCAGCCAGGTGTGGAACGGGAACATGGGCACCTTGATGGCGAAGCCCAGGAAGAAGGCCCAGAAGACCCATTGCTCCATGCCGAGCGGCAGGTTGAGCTTCATCAGATCGGCGATCTCAAACGTGTACGTGCCGAACTGGCGGAAGTGCTGGAAGTAGAGCGTCAGGATGCCCAGCAGCATCAGCACCGACCCGGCCAGCGTATAGAGGAAGAACTTGATGGCCGCGTACAGCTTTCGCGGGCCGCCCCAGACCCCGATGATGAAGTACATGGGCACCAGCACCAGTTCCCAGAAAACGTAGAACAGGAAGAAATCGAGGGAAACAAACACCCCGATCATGCCCGTCTGCAACAGCAGGAACATGGCGTAATATTCCTTGACGCGGTCCTGAACGGCGTTCCAGGAGGAGAGAATCGCCAGGAATCCCACCAGCGTGGTGAGCATCAGCAGCAGCAGGCTGATGCCGTCGATGCCAATGTGGTAGTTCGCGCCCAGCGAGGGAATCCAGCTTGCGCGCTCCTCGAACTGGAAGCCGGAGACATCCGCGCGGAAGCGCGAGACCAGCGGCAGAGAAACCAGGAACCCGGCGAAGCCCACCAGGTTGGCCCAAAACCGCATCAGGCGCTTGCTCCGGGAAGGAATGAAGAGCAGGACCGCCAGGCCGGCCAGGGGCGTGAATAAGACGATGCTCAGTAAGTGCTGGTCCATATCGCTACCGCGCCATGTAATACCCCAGGAACGCCAACGCCCCCACCACCACGAAGAACGCGTACGTCTGCACGCGCCCGGTTTCGAGGATGCACACCGGGTAGGAAAGCATCTTCACGCAGAAAGAGCCGAAACGCACGGCGCCGTCGACGATCCAGGTGTCCCACCAGATGGAAACGCTCGAGGAAAAGCGCGTCAGCCAGCCCGCGCCGTTCACCGCGCCATCCACCACATCGCGGTCGAACGCGCCGCACACGCGGCCGCCGCCCTTGCCGAGACCGTTCACGAACAGGAAGTCGTAGATTTCGTCCACGTACCATTTGTTGTAGAGCAGGGTATACAGCGGCTTGAAGGTTCGTTCGATGGTATCCGGGATGGAGGGTCTGGTGTGATAGAAGTACCGGGCGATGGCAATGCCGATGATGGCCACCGCCACCGAGAGCGCCATGAGGATCCACTCCACCGACGCGTTGTGCGCGCCTTCCCGGGCCGCTTCCACCGCGGCCGAAGCGAAGGCCGGTTCCAGCCACCGTTCAAACGCGCGGAAGCCCTCGGGCAGGTTCCACAGCTTAGGCGTTCCCAGCCAGCCGGCCAGCACGCTGCCGATCGCCAGCAGGGTGAGCGGCGCGGTCATGGAGGCGGGCGATTCGTGTATGTGTTTCCCCACTCCCGGCGCCAGGTGAGACTTGCCATAGAACGTCATGTACATGAGCCGCCACATATAGAACGCGGTCAAGCCGGCGGTGGCTAGGCCCACGAACCACAACAGCTTCGAGCCTCCGGGCGAGCTGTACGCCTGCCACAGAATCTCGTCTTTCGAGAAGAAACCCGCCAGTCCCGGAATGCCGGCAATCGCCAGGGACCCAACCCACATGGTCCAGTGCGTGATGGGGATCTTGTCCTTCAGCGCGCCCATGCGGCGCATGTCCTGCTCGCCGCCCAGCGCGTGGATCACCGAGCCGGAGCAGAGGAAGAGCAGCGCCTTGAAAAACGCGTGCGTGAACAGGTGGAAGATGGCCACCCAATAAGCGCCCACCCCCAGCGCCAGGAACATGTAGCCGAGCTGGCTGATCGTGGAGTACGCCAGCACGCGCTTGATATCGTTCTGCACCAGCGCGATGCTCGCGGCCAGGATGGCCGTGACCGCACCCACCACCGCTACCACCGTCGACGTGACGGGCGTCAACTGGTACAGGGCCGCCGAGCGCGCCACCATATATACGCCCGCGGTCACCATGGTGGCCGCATGGATCAGGGCGGAGACGGGTGTGGGACCTTCCATAGCGTCCGGCAGCCACGTGTACAGCGGAATCTGCGCCGATTTGCCGGTGGCGCCGAAGAACATCAGCAGCGACATCGCGCTGAGAACTCCAACGCCCGCCACCTCCGGACCGAAGGGCCCAGAGGGCGCCCCGCCGCGCAACAGCGCGTTGACGTCCGTGAACCGCACCGTGCCGAGCACCGACATCATGAGCAGCATCCCCAGGATGAAGCCCGCGTCGCCCACGCGGTTCATGATGAACGCCTTCTTGCCCGCGTCGGCCGCGGACTTCTTGTGGAAGTAGAAACCGATCAGCAGGTAGCTGCACAACCCCACGCCTTCCCAACCCACGAACAGCAGAATGTAGTTGTTCGCCAGCACCAGCATCAGCATGAAGAAGACGAACAGGTTGAGATATCCGAAAAACCGGTAGTAGCCGTTGTCGTGCGCCATGTACCCGATGGAGTACACGTGGATCAGGAACCCCACGCCCGTGACCACCAGGATCATGACGGAACTGAGCGGATCGAGCAGGAACCCCCAGTCCGCCTGGAACGTGGCGAGCTGCCCGTTGGCCATATGAAACGGCAGCCCGGCGAGCCACGTGAACTGCACCACCTGGTGCACCCTGTCCGCGGTCTGCGAAAGCTGCCAGATGGCGCCCACCGAGAAGATGAAGGAGAGCAGCACCATCCCCGGGCAGAAGAGGCTCACTAGAAACTTAAGCGGTGAGTGCTGGTGCGCGTGGCCGTGGCTATGATGCGCCGGCTCCACGCCGGGGGCCACCGCCACATCGGACGGCGGCTGCGGGTCGAGGCGCTTCCCGGCGAGCAGCATGAGCAGCGCTCCGAAGAGCGGGAACAGAGGAATCAGCCAGATCTGGTCGAGGAAATTCACGGCGCTCCTACCACTTCAGCAAGTCCATTTCATCCGCCTGCACGGTCTCCTTGTTGCGGAACAGCGCAATCAGGATGCCCAGGCCCACTGCAGCCTCGGCCACCGCGTCGGTAATCACGAAAATCGCGAAGATCTGCCCGTTGACGTTGTGCAGGGCGTGCGAAAACGCGATGAGGTTGATGTTCACAGCGTTCAGAATCAGCTCGATGGACATCAGGATGATCACGACGTTACGGCGCGTCAGCACGCCCACCGTTCCGATGAGCAGCAGCGCCGCGCTCAAGGCCAGGTAATGAAACGTGGTAATCGGATGCATGGTCAGATCCTCTTCTTCGCCATCACCACGGAGCCCACTATCGCCACCAGCAGCAGGAGGGAAGCGATCTCGAAAGGCAGCAGGTACTCGGAAAACAGCGAGTCCGCCAGCACTTCGGTGTTGCCCAGGCCCGGCGGCAGCCCCGTGCCGCCTTCGGCGATGTGGAACGCGTCCTTGCCGCGGTACATGAAGTAGCCGACCTGGGCCCCCACCGCGGCCACGGCCGCCAGCCCCACCAGCCAGTGCTTGTTGAACTGCCGCTGGTGGGCCGCCAGGTCCAGATTCACCAGCATGATCACAAACAGGAACAGCAGCATGATGCCGCCCACGTAGAGCACAATTTGCACCGCGAACAGGAACTCCGCCTGCTGCAACAGGTATAGCCCCGCCACGCCGAGGAGCGAAACAATCAGCGAAATAGCGCTGTGGACCGCGTTCCGCTGGGTGATGGTCAGGATGCCGCCGCCCAGCACCAGCACGGCGAAAACATAGAACACAATCGCATTGATATCGGTCAGCATTTGTATTGAGTGGGCCGGGGACCCTCTTCCAGCATCTGCCGGTCCCAGATCAGGCCTTCCCGCGTATAGCTGGCCAGCTCGAAATCCTGCGTCAGCTCCAGCGCGTCCACCGGGCAGGCGTCTTCGCACAGCCCGCAGAACATGCACCGGGAAAGGTCATAAGTAAAGGTGGTAAGCTCCTTGCGCCGGGTCTGCTCATTGCGCTCGCTGCCCACCACGATCAGGTTTTCCGGGCACGCCAGCGCGCACAAATTGCATGCAATGCACAGCGTCTCGTCATTCTCCGGGTTGTTGTTGAGCCGCGGCGCCCCGCGATACCGTTCGGCCACCTGGGGCCGTTCCGCCGGGTACTGCTCGGTACAGATGTACTTTGGTTTCTGGTACCCGAACGTGACTGACAGCCCCTGGAACAGATCCACCAGGAAAATTTTTTTGAAAAGCCTCCCCAAGCTCACCGGTCCACCTCCCCCAGCACGATATCCAGCGTTCCGATCACCGCGCAAATGTCCGCCACCAGCGCGCCGCGGACCATGCGGTCCAGCGCCTGCAGGTTGACGAACGATGGCGGCCGCACACGCACGCGGTACGGCTGCGTGGAACCGTCGCTGACCACGTAATACCCCAGCTCGCCCTTGGGCGCTTCGATGGAAACATATGCCTCGCCCACGGCCGGCTTGATCACCTTTGGCACCTTGCCCATGATGGGGCCTTCGGGAATGCTCTCCACCGCCTGCCGGATGATGCGCACCGATTGGCGCATCTCCTGCATCCGCACGATGTACCGGTCGAAGGTGTCGCCGTTTTGCCGCGTGGGGATTTCGAAATCGTATTTGTCGTAACCCGAATACGGCTGCGCCTTGCGCAGGTCCCACTTCACGCCCGCCGCGCGCAGCAGCGGCCCGGTCACGCCGTACTCCTTGCACTCGTCGGCGGTCAGAACGCCCACGTTGGTGAGCCGCCCCAACCAGATGCGGTTGCCGGTCAGCAGCGCTTCGTACTCGTCCACCTTGGGCGGAAACATGTCGCAGAAGGCCTTCACGTCCCGCTCGAAGCCGTCATAGGTCTCGTATTGCAGGCCGCCGATGCGGAAGGCGTGCGTGGTGAGCCGCGCGCCGCAGTACTTCTCGAAGATATTGAGCGCCTCTTCCCGCTCGCGGAAGCAGTAAAACACGGGCGTAATCGCGCCGATATCGAGCGCGTGCGTCCCTAGCCACACCAGGTGGCTGGCAATGCGGTTCAGCTCGGTGAGGATGACGCGCACCACCTGCGCGCGCGGCGGCGCCTCGATGTTCAGCAGTTTCTCCACCGCCAGGCAGTAGCCCAGACCGTTAGAGACGGCCGCCACGTAGTCCATGCGGTCGACGTACGGGTTGAACTGCGCGTAGGTGCGGTTCTCGGCGATCTTCTCCACGCCGCGGTGCAGGTAGCCGATGACGCAATCCGTCCCCAGGATCTTCTCGCCGTCCAGCTTGAGGATGACGCGGAGCACTCCGTGCGTGGAGGGGTGCTGCGGTCCCATGTTGAGGACCAATTCGGTCGAATCTAGAAAAGTGGAGTCCGGCATACTGGCTTCACTGGCCGCTTTCAATGCCCAGGCTTTCCTGCACCCAGCGCTGGTCCTGCTGAAGAATGGAGTAGTCCTTGCGCAGCGGATGGCCCTGCCATTCTTCGGGCATCAGGATGCGCCGCATATCCGGGTGGCCGGCGAACTCAATGCCGAACATGTCGAACACTTCGCGCTCCAGCCAATTGGCCGTCAGGTGCACGCCCACGGCAGTCTCCGGCTTATGGCCGTCGGGAATTTGAGTTTTGATCCGCACCCTCTCGTTCCTGGGGAAGCTATAAACAATGTACACGAGGTCGAAGCGCTCGGGCCGCTTGGGCCAATCCACCGCGGTGATATCGACCAGGTAGTCGAAATCGGCTTCGAGCTTCAGGTATTCCAGGATGGGGATCGCCGCTTCCGGCCTGGCGACGATGAAGTTCTGGCCCAGATAGGTGGAGGTTTCGCGGATCTGGCCGCCAAACCTCTCTTTCAACCCTCGCGCGAGGTCGCTTTCCCAAGGCGTGGCCGCCATGGTCGCGGGCGGTTTCGGAGGCGCCGCGGCGGGCTTGGGAGGAGATGGTTTTGCCGGTTTTCCCGCGGCCTCGCCCCCTGCGGGGAGAGGCGCTTCGGTGCCCCCAGGCTTTTGCTCGTCAGCCATTCGGTCGCCTCGTGAAGACCCTTACACTTATCACTTGCCGTAGAGGTGTGTCAAATTGCGGGACAGATGGGGAGACTCTCAATGCGCCACGCGGGACACGCTCAGACCGCCTTACAGGATGTGAAGCAGTTTCTTGAACGGATCATAGAACTCATCGGCGACCCGCTCCTTGAGCGGGATGATGGCGTTCTCGGTAATGGTGATGGACTCCGGACACACCTGGCGGCAGCACGTGGTGATGTTGCAGTACCCGATGTTGTGCTTGTCCTTCAGGTCCCTGACGCGGTCTTCGGAATCCAGGGGGTGCATTTCCAGCGCGGCGGCGTACACGAGGTAGCGCGGGCCGATGAATTCATCGTGCTTGCGGTGCTCGCGCAGGACGTGGCAGACATCCTGGCAGAGGAAGCACTCGATACACTTGCGGAACTCCTGCACGCGGTCCACGTCGGCCTGCTGAATGCGCCATGTGCCATCGGGTGCGTCCGGGGAGCGGGGCCGGAATCTCTTGATGGTCTTCTTGACGTGGAAATTCCAGGCGACGTCCGTAACCAGGTCGCGGATCGAGGGAAAGGAGTGCATCGGCTCCAGGATCACCGGCATGTCCAGGTTCAAATCGCTCAGCCGGGTCATGCACATGAGCTTGGGGATCCCGTTGATCTCAGCGGAGCACGATCCGCACTTGCCGGCCTTGCAATTCCAACGCACCGCCAGATCGGGCGCCTGCTGGGCCTGGATGCGGTGAACGGCGTCCAGCACCACCATCCCTTCTTCCACCGGCGTGGCGTAATCCTGGAATTTTCCTCCGGCCGAATCACCGCGCCAGATGCGAAAAATGGCGTCCCTGGCCATCTATTTCATCTCCTCGATAATCTTCTTCAGCTCCGCTGGCATCGGCAGGATGGGCAGCTTCTCGGCCAGCATTTCGCCATCGCCGCCGCGCCGCACCACGATGTTCGATTTGCCCCATTCCGCATCCTTGTTGGGAAAGTCCTCCCGAAACTGGGCGCCGCGACTTTCCTTGCGCAGCATGGCGGCGCGGGTGATCGCCTCCGAGACGGTTAACAGGTTCGCCAGGTCAATGGCCGTGTGCCAGCCGTTGTTGTACTGGCGGTTGCCCGCGATACCCGCCCGGGCCGATCTGCCACGCAGTTGGGCGATCCTGGACAGCGCCTGTTGCATCTCGCCCTCTGTGCGCACGATGCCCACCAGATCCTGCATGAACTCCTGCAGCTCGCTCTGGATCTGGTAAGGGTTTTCGCCCGAAGGCCCGATTTCGAAGGGCTGGAGCGCGGCCTCGGCGGCCGCTTGAACTTGCGCGCCGTCGATGGCGGCGGCGCCGTTGTGCCGGGCGAATTCCGCGGCATACCGGCCAGCCCGCTGGCCGAAGACCAGCAGGTCCGATAGCGAATTGCCGCCCAGACGATTGGCGCCGTGCAGGCCGGCGGCCGCCTCGCCCGCGGCGAACAGTCCCGCCACGTTGGACATCTGGCTGTCGCCATCCACCCGCACTCCGCCCATCGTGTAGTGGGTCGTGGGGCCCACTTCCATGGGCTCGTTGGTGATGTCGATATCGGCGAGCTGTTTGAACTGGTGGTACATGCTGGGCAGCTTGCGCTGGATGTGATCCGCGGCCTTGGGGATGCGCTGCCTGATCCAGGCGATGTCCAGGAAAACGCCGCCGTGCGGACTGCCGCGACCGGCTTTGATCTCGCGATTGATGCACCGCGCCACGTGGTCGCGCGTGAGAAGCTCCGGAGGGCGGCGGGCGTTCCGGTCGCCCTGCGTGTATCGCCAGCCTTCCTCCTCGGTGTTGGCGGTCTGCTCCTTATAAAGGTCGGGAATGTCGTCGAACATGAAGCGGCGGCCTTCGCTGTTGCGTAAAACGCCGCCTTCGCCCCGTACCCCTTCGGTTACCAGGATGCCGCGGACGCTGATGGGCCAGACCATGCCGGTGGGGTGAAACTGCACGAACTCCATGTCCATCAGCTCCGCGCCGGCGCGGAAGGCAAGGGCGTGGCCGTCGCCCGTGTATTCCCAACTGTTGCTGGTGACCTTGTAGGCGCGCCCGATGCCGCCGGTGGCCACCACCACGGCCTTGGCGGGCCACAGAATGAAGTGGCCCTTCTCGCGATCGTAGCCGAAGGCGCCGGCAATGCGGCCGGAATCCACAAGCAGGCGCAGGACCGTGCATTCCATGTGGACCTCCATGCCGGTGTGGATGCCGTGGTCCTGGAGGGTGCGGATCATTTCGAGGCCGGTGCGGTCGCCGACGTGGGCCAGCCGCGGGTAGCGATGGCCGCCAAAATTCCGCTGCAGGATACGGCCGTCCTTGGTGCGGTCGAACAGGGCGCCCCAGGCTTCCAGTTCGCGCACGCGATCCGGCGCTTCCCGGGCATGCAGCTCGGCCATCCGCCAGTTGTTCAGATATTGGCCGCCACGCATGGTGTCCGCGAAATGGACCCGCCAGTCATCGCGGTCATCGACGTTGGCGAGAGCGGCCGCGATGCCGCCTTCGGCCATGACGGTGTGCGCTTTGCCCAGCAATGATTTGCACACCACGCCCACTTTAACGCCGGAAGCCGCCGCTTCGATGGCGGCGCGCAGACCGGCTCCTCCGGCGCCGATGACCAGAACGTCGTAGGCATACCGCTGGTATTCCGCCATCAGAGGATTCTCCAGTCGGACCAGACGCCCATGGCGCAGAGGCGGACGTAGAGATCGGCGAATCCAACAGAAAACAGGCTTGCCCAGGCCCACTTCTTGTGCGCGCCGTTCAGGCAGCTCACGCAACTGTAGAGCTTGTGGCGCACCGGATGCTCGGAGACCCGATCGAGGGCGCCGCCGATCAGGTGGCGAAACGCATGACAGCCGAACACGTATCCGCCCAGGAGGATGACGTTGGCCGTCAGAATCAGGCTGCCGATGCCGATCCCGAAGCCGTCCCGAAAGCGGAATGATCGGCAGGCGTCCCACACCAGAAAGGCCCAAACCGGATAACACAGCCGCAGAAAATAGCGGTGAGCATTCTGAAAGATCAGCGGGAAACTGCGTTCTCCGAGGTAGGAACTGCGCGGCTCGCCGACCGCGCAGGCCGGGGGATCGGCCCAGAACGATTTGTAATAGGCGCCCCGATAGTAATAGCAGGTCAGCCGGAACAGGCCGGGGATCCACAGGATCAGCAGTGCCGGAGAGAATGGCAGAAAGCCGGGATACCATGCCGGTTTGGGGCCGAACCAGGCATGCGGCGAGTCGCCGAAGATTTCCGGTGAATAGAACGGGGAGATGTACGGGCCAAAGGTGTAGTACTTATTCTGAAAAGCCGCCCAATTTGCGTAAATCAGGAAGGTGCCCAGGCCCAGGAACACCAGCAGCGGTGGAAGCCACCACCGGTCGGGCCGCGAAGTCCGGCCGAAGCGGCCGTTGCTCCACGGAACGTCGGGCGCCATCCTGCTCGCTCCAGATGATGCCGGGCTTGCCATTTTTTCTTGCCTCCTGGTTTCTGGCAGTATACCATCCGAACGGGAGAGCGAGTGCTTCTCCTGGCTGTGGTCGACGTTTTCCCGATTCATCCCCCATCTCGACCGTTTAACCCTCGTTAAGCGCCGGTCAGTTCCGTAGCCTCGGCGGAAAGCCGGGATTGTGTTGTAATAAGAGCACTTCGCGGCATGTCGCACTCAGTCCAGCATCTGCTCAGAACCTGGGACCGCCTGCATCGGCGCATCCGTGAGATCCGGATGATCGCGAAGGGGCTGGCCTCCACGGACCATCCCATCCTGGCGCACGTCATTCCCATGCGCCGCTGCAATCTCGCGTGCGCCTACTGCAACGAATACGACGACCATTCCAAACCCGTGCCTTTGGAGGTGATGTGCCGGCGGCTGGACCGCCTGGCCGAACTTGGAACCACCATCGTCACCATCAGCGGCGGCGAGCCGCTGTTGCACCCGGACCTGGACCCGGTCCTCGAGCGCATTCGCCGCCACGGCATGATCGCCGGCCTGATCACCAACGGCTACCTGCTCACCGCCGAGCGCATCCAGCGCCTCAACCGCGCCGGGCTCGAGCACCTGCAAATCTCCATCGACAACGTCATGCCCGACGACGTTTCCAAGAAGAGCCTCAAGGTGCTCGACAAGAAACTGCGCATGTTAGCCGAGCACGCCGCTTTCCACGTGAACATCAACTCGGTGGTCGGCGGCGGCATCCGGAATCCCCAGGACGCGCTCATTATCGGCCGGCGCGCGCTGGAACTGGGGTTCACCTCGACGGTGGGGATCATCCACGATGGCGGCGGCCAGTTGCAGCCGTTGCGCGACCAAGAGCGCGAAGTCTATATGGCCATGCGCTCCATGGAAAAGAGCAGCTACGCGCAGTTCAACTACTTCCAGGACAATATCGCGCATGGCAAGGAAAACGACTGGCGCTGCCGCGCCGGCGCGCGCTATCTCTACATCTGCGAAGACGGCCTGGTGCATTACTGCTCGCAGCAGCGCGGCTACCCCGCCAAGCCGCTGCTCGAGTACACCGTCGAGGACATCCGCCGCGAGTACCGCACCGCCAAGAGCTGCGCGCCGCGCTGCACCGTGGCCTGTGTGCACCAGGTGGCCTATGTCGATTTCTGGCGCGGGCGTCAGGATCTGGCGCCGTCGCCGGCCGATGACCGCCGGGTGCCAGGGCTGGTGCAGCTTCAGTAAGATGTCTATATGTCCCTTCGACCAATTAGGCGGCTGAGCAAAGCAAAACCAACCATCGAAGGCGCGGGAGTGCACCTGCGGCGCGCGTTCGGGTTCGGCAACACGACGGACTTCGACCCGTTCCTCCTCTTGGACGACTTCCGCAATGACGTTCCGGCGGATTATCTGGCAGGTTTCCCGTGGCACCCGCACCGCGGGATCGAGACCGTCACTTACGTCCTGGCTGGGACGGTGGAGCACGGCGACAGCATGGGGAACCATGGCGCCATCGCCGCCGGTGACGTGCAGTGGATGACAGCGGGCAGCGGCATCATTCACCAGGAGATGCCCAAGGGCGACCCCGAGGGCCGGATGCATGGTTTCCAGCTCTGGGCGAACCTGCCGTCGGCGTTGAAGATGACCGCGCCCCGTTACCAGGAGGTCAAGGCAGCCGATGTCCCCCTGGTGCAAGATGACGATGGAACCGCGGTGCGCATCGTCTGCGGAAGTTTCTGGGGGAAGAAAGGCCCGGTGGAGGGCATAGCTGCCGACCCCACCTACCTGGATGTGTCGGTGCCTCCACGCCGGAGGAGGACCCTCCCGGTAGAGACCACCCGCCACGCGTTCGCGTACGTTTTCTTTGGGGATGGGAAGTTTTGCAACGCCTCGGGTCCCCTGGCGGTGCCGACCGAAGCGGTGGGATGGCTGGACACCAAGCCTCCCACGCAGGCGGACAATCGCTCGCTGGTGCTTTTCGACCGAGGCGACGAGATCGAGGTACAGGCCGGGGAGGACGGGGTTCGCTTCCTGCTGGTCTCCGGGAAGCCGCTCGTGGAGCCGGTGGCATGGTACGGCCCAATCGTGATGAACACGCAGGAGGAGTTGCGGCAGGCGTTCGAGGAACTGGAGCGAGGGACTTTCCTGCGGGCCTAGGCGGGGACCTCGAGGCCGGGGTTATCCTCCCATGAACAACGCCCGCCGCGCGCCATCGCTCAGCGGCAGCCGGTACCCGATCAGGCAGAACTGATCCAGGGCAAACAGCACCACCGACTCGAGCCCTGCCCCCAGAGCCAGCCGTTGTTCCTTCGCCCACGGCGTGGTGTAATCGCTGATGCCCACCAGGTGGCTGCTCTGCGAGGGCGGAAACCCAAGCTCGATCGGCAGCTCGATGGACTGGCGCACCTGATCCAGATCCCGGTTTCCCGTATAAGTGAAGTTCTCGGTCTTGAAACAGGCCAGCGTTGCGGGAGTCCAGTACGCACTCGGAAGATTGATGAGCGTGTCCAGCGGGGTATCGTTCGTGTCCGGCGGATAGAGCACCTCGAAGCGCGCGTCCGAATAGGATTGCCGCACGAAACTCATGATGGTCTGCGTGAATTGGCCGATCAGCGTGGGCAGGAACGCGCACTCGTCGGGGAATGCGGCGGGGTCCGCATTCTGGCTGGTAATGGTGCCCAGTGGCCGCCCGTATGCCGTTTGAAACGCGCTCTCCGAGTAAGCGTCGTAAAAAGGCATGCCCGACGTCTCGGCGAAGTACCACCACTGCACCTCGCCGAATTGTAAATACGGAGTCACTCCCGCATTCGCCATCACGCCCGCCATGTCCAGGTAGACCTGCTGCCAGAACGCCGTGCTGGCCGGCGAGAAGTTGGTCTGCAACGCCGGAGTGTTCACCCAGGCGGGGGTGCCATCCGGATATCTCTGGGCGATGCCCGCGGCCAGGCTGTCGTCCCCGTTGCCCAGCTCCATGCTGAACGACGTTGTCACGGTGATTCCGTAGGATTTCAGCGCCTGGAAAAAGCTGAGGCTCCAGTCGCGCGCGGCGCGATTCAGCCGCGGAATGGTCGTCAAATCGGTTAGCCAGGTCCCGTCGGCGCCCCCGGCCAGCGCCGCCGAGCTAGCCTGCGCCGTGAAGCTTGTGTTGCCGGTGCTGGTGGCGATAGTCAGGCCGTTGCCGCCCGACCCCATCGTGCGCGCGGTGATCGTGAGCGTCGTCCCGTTGGCTTGCGCCCAAACCGCCGACGAACCGGCCGTGATCAGAAACTCGAAGGCCAGGGCAATGCTCTGAGCCGTATCGCCGATCAGGTTGACATGTTCAAGCGGCGTCCCCGCCAGCGTGACTGTCGTGGTATCGCCGAAGCGCGGCGCGCCCGTAAACACGATGGTGGCCGAGGCGTACTGGTTGGCCGGGCAGGTCAATTCGTAGAACCACAGAGCGCCGGCATAATGATTGGCGCGGCCGTTGAAGCCCAGCGTGTCGATGAGCCAGGCCGTCCTTTCCGGCGCCAGGGCCTGCGAGTGCAGCGTGTCCCAGTCGGTTGCCAGCGCCGTGGTCGGGTAGGTGCCGAACACCGGCAGGTTGGCCGTGGGAATCGCGATCTCCATGAAATCGAAGTAGACGTCCGTCCCCGCGGCGCCGGTGTGAGTGACTGTGACGGTGTGCTGCGCCTGTCCTGAGAATTGCCCTAGCAAAACCCGAATGAGTACATCTTCCAGTGAGCGCTGTAGATCCACAATCAGTGCTGAATTGCTATCCACCTGCACTCTAACTTGTCCGCCGTTGTTGGTATACCGTGTCCCCAGGTACAGTGAGTGTGCGGCGGCGGAGTAAGTGCATTGCAAGCAGTCACCAGGGGTAGTGGTGTGGTGGATCGATCCTCCGGAGTAATTGCCGCGTTCCTCCACCCATGTGCCGGTATAGGAAATCTCCGGCGCGATATCTTCAATCCTCCGGCTGCCCGGTCCTGCAACGCTGTACGCAAGATTGATCCCCGTGGCCTGCCAATTCGTTACTACCACCGAGAACTCGCTTCGCGCGAAGTTACCGGACTGTAAGTCCGCGGCCCACGTCCAGCGCAGTTTCCGCACGTTCGTGGTGGTTACCGTGTTTCCGGAATCATCCTTCAGATTGCTGAAATCGAGATTCACCTGCCAGCACTGCGGCGATGTTCCCCCTTGGAACATGGCAAATGACGGCGACCACGCTCCCGTGCTATTGCCGGGGCTGTAGACCCACCCATACACTCCTACCCGGTTCCCGTTCGCCCCGGGCGCGCCATTATAGGTCAACGTGATCTGGCTGCCATTGGCGCTGGCCGAGACGTTGCTGGCGCCGGTTTGGGCGTTGATGTTGGCCGCCAGCCCGCTGGCCACGTCCGCAGCGGCGTTTCCCGCCACAACCCAGTAGTTGGGGTATTGGTCCAGCCATGCCAGTCCCACGATGTCCCCGGCTGCGGGCGTGCCTTGAAACTCGAACACCACCGTCGGTTGCGCGTAACTGCCCTCCACTGCCACGGCATACTGGAGAAGCGAAACTTGATGGAAGTTCTCGGTGTTGTTGGATTCCTCCCAGATTCTCAAGTAGGACCAGCTTACTGAGTCGTAAGTCGTGGAATCCAGCGGGATGCAGTTAGTGCGGACTTCTTGGTAACTAAGATGCAATCCACTCAGATCTCCGTCCGGGAGGTTGCGGAGTGTGGGATGTTCGAACACGTTGTCGCGGTTCCATTCCACCACCACCCAGTCGAATTGCTGCCTCCAGCACCCCGAGACGGTGAATCCACTCGGGCTGGTCGCGCTGAGCGCCGCAACCGCCGACGGCTCCTGGAAGTAACACTGCAAATCCCGGTCCGGGCGCAGTTTGGAGAGTTGGTCCGGCATCAGAGTCGGATGATAACGGTGAGGTCCGCGCCGGGATTGGTCTGTCCCACCGACAGCACTGACAGCGTCACCTGCGCGCCCGATGGCAGCGGCGCCAGTGTGTTGCCGTTCACCGTGTTCGAAACCGTCGCTTCCGCGGCAAATGTCAACTGGCAATATGACGCCCCGTTGAGGTTCAACTGGATCTGAACCGCGGCGTCGGCGCCCGTGCCCAGCACCGCGTACACATCCCGCACTGAGTGCGACGCCTCCATCACCAGCGCCGGCGCCGCCGATTGATCCACTGCCAGGTACCCGTCCACCTGGATCGAGTACTGTCCGCTCGAGAGCGTGCGCAGCCCGCTGTCAGTGGTATGGGTCAGATAGATGTTTTGAGTCGGGCTGTTCCCCTTCTGGTTCGTGACGAACAGCTCGGCGCTCGCCACCCGCACATCCGGAAGCGCAATGGGGTAGCTCCAGCTCCCGCTGTAGGGGCTGCCGAAAAACTCCGGCGGGAATGGTGCGATTACCGTCTGGCTCACAAGATCATATACCGGCGTTTGTGCGGCGTGTGCCGCCGCCTGGCTGCCATCCATGGCTCGCGTCACAGTGTACTGTGTGCCGCTGTTTTGCACTGAATCCACGCAAATCACTTCCAGGTCAATCTGGATGTAGCTTCCGGGCTGCGCCGATCCGGCCGCGCTCAGGGTCAGTAGAGTATCGCCGGTTCCCACGGCGCTGGCCAGCGTGATCGCGGGCGTGCCCTGCAATTCATCCCAGTAGTACAGCGTCAGCGTAGCCGCCGAAATGGTCCGCGTGTTGGTCAGGCCAGTGAAAGAAACCCCGCTCAGTTCCACCGTTCCGCCGCCCTGGCCCGGCCCCAACCCGAAAAATGGCATCGGGGGAACATCGCTGTCGCTGGTCCCGCCGCCGCCGATCTGCCACCGCGTAACCGTGGATAGCTCCGGCGCGCATTCCACATTGTTCACGTTGGCCGCGCGCCCGGTGAGATGAACCACCTCTCCCGACCAGTTCGGAACCTCAAACTGCACCGGGCTGCTCGTGGTTAGAGCGCCGAACTGCCAGCCGGTCTCCGCCACTACGAAGAAACTCGTGGCATCCGGCACCACGATCCAAGCGGGCGCGATCGTCAGGCTGGTCGTGTCGTTGGCCGCGATGGTGCGCTCCTGCCCAGCGCCCGTGCCTCGCGTGATCCGCACAATCATGTTTTGGTAACGGTTCGCGGTCATCTGCAACGATCCGTTTCCCACCGTCGTTGATGATTGCAGCGTCACGCCGCTTTCCGGTTGCAGCTCCATCCGCCAGTAGAAGTTGGCGTGGTCGAAATTGGAATCGGGAGGAGCAATCAGTTGATCTGCGAAACCCGTATCCGTGAACTGGGCGGCCAGCGCCTGCCGCGAAGCGATTCGAAAAAGTCCCGCCGGCGTCGATCCCCGATAAACGTCAAACACGCTCGTTCCCGGCGCGAAACTCAATCCCGACAGCGTCACGCTGCTCCCCGCACTCGAGATCGACGCCATGACGATAAATGACAGTCCACTCTCGTCGCCAGTGCTGTCCTCGCCGGAGACCGCATAGTACAGGTTCTGCCCGCCCGCGAGCGTTCCGCCCGTTCCCACCGTGGGTACCAGGCTCAACAACGGTACCCCCGGACCAGCGCCCGGCGAGCTGACTCCCGCGCCTGCCGGTGGAACGAAACTGACCGATACGAGTGTTTCCACCGTGCCATCGCTGCTCGTGGCCGTCGATTCCACAACGCCGAATTGAACGTCTCCGTTATCGTCCAGCACCGTGCCTATTAATGGCCTCGGCACGCCCGTGCCGGCGTTCCCCTGCGTCACGGTTCCGGTGGGCGAAGTCACCTGGCCGTTGGTGTCGGAGTACCACGCGTCGTCGTGGAATTGCGCCGTGATGGTGGAAGTCCGGTAGTTGGTGGCCGGCGAAATCTTCAGAACCCGCAGTGGCTGGCGAGTCAAGCCCTCCTTCAGGTATGTAAGTGTAATCAAGTCTCCCGGCCGGATCCCGAAGGCTCTTATGCTGGTTTCGAATGCGATGTAAGTGTTCCCTTGAACCGACTTGTCGAGATTGAATTGCAGAATTCGGCCCGCCTGGTCGTAATTCGGAATTCCCAGCGCCGCGAGTGTCGAGGAAACCTCCTGTCCGGCCAGGGCCACGTCGTCCGGGTCCACCAGCTCATAGCTGTCCTGCTGGTAACCGTTGAGCGCGTCCTGAAACTCCACCGAAATGCGGTTCGGCGTATCCGCGATGCTGCGTGACGTCAAGGTCACGCTCGGCTCGCCGTTCGGCAGTCTCAGGATTCCGGAAAAGCTGCTGCTGCCGTCGTCAAATTCGTAACTCGGCCAGCCTCCGTTCAGCGGCTCCGTGCTGTTCGACCAGGCCGGCTGGGTAGGCTGTTGCAGCGCTATCGTGTTCTCCACCTGCAACTGCAGCACCCCTCCCGGCCCATAGGTAAGGTAAAGCCGCGCGGCATTGCGGACGCCGCGGACAACGTCTCCACCGCTGCGCCGGTCTTTTAAGACCAGGTTGCACCCAAACCGTGGCAGCGTGATCGGGTTGCCGTTCAGATCCGTCGAGTTGATCAGCTCATCGCAATAGGCCGCGGTAGCCGCGAAACTGGCGATATCGATTTCCGCCGCGGTCCATCCGCTCCGCCGCAGAACATCCAGCAAAATCCAGGCGGGGTTGCTTGAGAATTGGGTGCTGGTATACGTCCCGTCCGCCGCATAGACCGGCACCTGCAGACCCTGCGCCAGCACCGTCACCGTGGGCAGCGAAGTCCCGTTGTTCAACTGGTTGGGGACCACCACGGAAAGGTAAGCCATGCTGCCGTAAGGGTCGCCGGCCGGATTCCCATTGGCGTCTAGAAAGTTGTAGTCGAACGCGCCGTCGCGCGTCCCCAGCGTCTCCACGTTGTACCAGCCCGTGCCGGTCATGTCGGTGCCGTTAACTCCCAGTGGTATCTGGACATCGTTCACCAGCACCGTCAGCACGCCCGTCATCTGGCCGATTCCCAGCAGCGCCTCCATCCGAGTGAGATTGCCGTCGTTGCGCGCAAAAACCACCAGCGGCTCCCACCAGGCCGTGCCGTACACCATGGGAACGTAATCGTTGTATTCCGCCTGGTTGTCCGAGACGGCCGAGGTCGTCCAGTCTTTTCCGTAAGCGCGCACCGCGATCGCCGGAGGAAGGTACTCGAGCCCGCCGAACCGCGTGAACATTCCTCGCGCCTGGCAGTCCGTCCGCGTGTACCCGCAGGACGTGAACGGCACGTCGCCATTCAGACTGCCCGTTCCCCCAGGGAGCCCGGCGGAATAGCCGCAACGGTAATACAGCGAATACTGGCCGTTCGCGCCGCCGTCAATGGCTTCCGTCATCTGGTCCGGCGTCGCCGGAAACTGCCACGGGCATCTCCGTTGGATGCGAATCTCCGGAAGCATCAGCCGCTGCAGGTTCATCCGGTTGATGGCCGTAAGGCGGAACGTCGACTGCTTGATCTGGTCCGGCGGGTTGCAGATTCCCTGAAACACCACCGCCGTGTCCGTCAGCGGAACGTCGTTTCGCAAATCGTAAAAGAGGAATCCTACCGTCAGCCGCGCGCCTTTCCATCCCGTCGCGCGCTCGATTTCCGAAAAGTGCGAGTCGGCGTTGGCCAGCAAGACCGAGATTCGCGGGCTTCCGTCTATGCCCTGGTCGGACGCGGTCTGAATGTCGAAGGCGCTGTGCTGAAGAACTCGCGCCTGGTACGTCGATCCGCCCACCGTCACCTGGTGCGTGCTCCACTGTTCCGTCTGGCCGTTCGAGAGCACGCAGTCGAAGATCAGAAGCGGCGTATCCGTGACCGCCTGTTCCTTCAGATCAGATATTGTTTGCATAGAGAATGTTGACCGTGGCGGAGTGGCAGTTCACTCCGGTTGTGGTTATAGAGAGAACGTCATCGCGGAATCGCGCGTTCTGATAAACGCCGCCAATGGTGGTCGCTTTGTACAGCGAAGCGCCGGCCTGCGGCTCCACTTGCATGCCGAATACATCCGCGGACTCTCCGGCCGGCACCTCCACGCCAAAGGCGATCGATTCCGCCGACGGGTCGCCGCTGGCTGCCACGATGATCCGGCTCCAGTCCGTTCCCAGGATTTGATTGATGCAATTGGTTCCGTGCAGCACGGTCACCGGGGTGCCTGCGAGCGACCGCGCGAATAAGCTGAAACAATACAAGTACCCCGCCGGAGCGGACAATGTCTGGGAGATGTTCTGAGCGCCGGCGCCGGAATTGGCGAGGCGCCATGCGTTCATCCCGCCCGCGGGGTCCGCGATTCCGCCTGTCAGAGAAAGGAACGGTCCCGCGGTCCATGCCGCATTGCTCAACTGGTCGCTCCAGGCGAAAAGGTTGCCGGTTGGGTCCAGGAATGTAAAACTATTGAGCGTTCCCTCGGAGGCCGCGAAGAACTGCTCTAAGGCGGCAACTTCGTCATCGGTCAAACCCGCGTACGCCAACTGCCACTCGGTGGTTTCCGCTCCCGGATCGGCCAGCTTGATCGCCCTCCCGTCCAAAGAAGTATTCACAACCGTCCGCAACGAGCGCCGCTTTTGAACCGGAAACTGGCTCAATGCTCCGGTGGCGAGTTGTGGGTATACCAGCATGTGTTATCCCCGGTTCTCGATCACGGTCAGCGAGGTTTTGCCTTGCATTTCCGCCAGCGCGGTCAGGCCCAGTTGGTCGCTCGCCAGGCTGCAATTGGCGTATTGAGTTCCGTCCCATGGATCGGTGAAGGCGAAGTTTCCGAAGCAGCCCTGGTTGTCGAAAAAGAATTGCTCCAGCGCCGCCATTTCACTCTCGTCCAGCGCGGCCAGGCGGATTTCCCAGCGGTGCAGCGGCCCGGCGGAGTCGCGGTAGCGTTGTTCCACTCCCTCCAGAAACCGTAGCGCCTGGTTTTGGTACCGGAAGCTCCTGGTCGCCGGATACTGCGCCACCGCATTGGTCTTCAGGTTGGGAAAGGTGGACATGTCAGAGGCTATTCACCACGTCGTTGATGGAATTGGAATTCAACATCGCGGCGCGAACCGCTTGGGCGATATCGTTGCTGTGGTCCAGAAACGATTGCGAGTCCATGGCTTGTACGTTCACGGTGATCTGAGCCGCCCCCGCGCCGCCGGCCGCGCTGCTGCCGCTGCCGATGGTGCTGGGAGCCGCCGCCCCGCTGGTCGGCGCGCTAATTCCATCCGGCGTTGCGCTGTACGTCCTCGGCATTCCCATCTGGTCGTAATCGGCGTCGCTCATGTCGCCGCCAGTGTCCGAGCCCTCGAAATACTGCTTGCTCGGCATCGCATATTTCTCCAGCGTTGGCGCCGGCGTTCCCCCGCCTTCGAACAACCCCAGCAACCCGACAATCAAGGGGACCATGCCAAGCCCGCTCTCCAGAACCGTCGACGCGACCGACTCTGCCGTGCTGCCGCCGCTGCCGGCCGTGCTCGCGCTGGAAGAGCTGCCGCCGCCGCTCTCCGCCGGTGGCGCTTCGTTGCTTCCCTGGAGTTGGCCGATCTGGTTTACCGTGTCGCTCAGGGAGGCCGCAATATCCTCGCCGCTGTCAAGCGCCTCGCCCGGTTTCGAATCCTGTTGCCCAGATACCGCGGCAAAAGTTTCGTAGAGCTTATCTTGTGTTGTGCTGGCCATCGATCGTCTTTCCGGTAAGTGCCTTTTCGAGAATCACGAACGCTTCCACTTGCCGAGCGCTCAGTTTCGCAAGATCCATCCCTCCGAGGCGCCGCCGCACGAAGAACTCCTCCACCAGCGTCTCGCTCTCAGCCGTGATGTACGGCTTCGGGCAGGTTCTGAGCGACACACCCCGTCTCGCCCAGACCAGCGGCCCGCCGGCGTCCTCGCCCATCCCCAACCATCCGCACCGGCGCTTTTTCTCCAGGCCGGACCTCCGGCAAACGTCGCACTTCCAACCGGCCTGGTTGGAGAACTGAAAGTGGAAGGCGACAATCAGTTTTTTCGTTCCGCCTCGGTCAGTCCCGTCTCCGCCCGCACCGCCGCCAGCGCTTCCCGGAACAGGTTCTCCGGCCCGGCTTCCGCCAGCAGTTCGGGTGTGGCATCCGACCCGTCGAGCTCCAGCCCCGATACAGCCCGCAGTCCCCACGTCAGGAACAGCCGGTCGATCTCCGTCTGGAGCAGCGCCGCGTCCATCCTGTCGCTCGGCGTCTGGCCGGCCTCCAGGAACTCCATTCGCCGGGCCAGTTCCCGCACCCGGCGCATCAGCTCCACCCGGCGTCCGAACGAGATCTTCGCCAGCGTGAATGTCACCCCGCGCGCGACTTCCGACTCCACCGTCCTTACGCTTTCGTAGGTCATGATTATCCGAACGCCACCGCGATTTCGTTGTCCACCGTGCCCTGCGCGCGCGATTGCCGGAATTTCCACTGCAACCGGTTCTGGCCGTCATCGAACTCCGGCACCTCGGGAATCACGTTTTGCAAGTACACGGCCATCACCTGTCCCGCGGTTTGGCCCAACTGAAACATGACGCCGATCGGCGATTGCTGCCGGGCGGCCTGATAAAGACCTATGGTGGCGGCGTCGTCCTGGCTGACCAGCTCCAGCGCCGCCGTCACCGACCGCGGGCCCGGGGAAATGGCGCGCGGCAGGTTCGATCCGAACTCCTTGGACCGCGTGTCCAGTTGGTTCTTGAGAACGATGGATGCGCTGGTGATGGTGAGGAACTGCGACGGCGAAGTTCCCAGCCACGCCTCGCCCATGTTCCCCGGCACAATCGAATAGTCGAACGCGCCCAGCGCCGGCTCCGCTGGAAAGCTCGCAAGCTGTCCCACGCTGGCGGAGGAAAAGCTGCTGCTGTCCAGCACATCCTGCGCCAGGCCGCTGAATTGGAACTGGTGGTAATCGCCGTTCACCTGGATTTCCATCTGGTCGACGGCCGCCCCGCACAGCAGCCTCTGCACCGCCGTCGCCGGGTCCCAGTAGTCGAAGATGCTGGCGCTCGGCAGCTCCGTCGCGGGCACGTAGGTGACCGCGGCGCCTATGGCCGCGCCGGTCGCGGGCAGGATGGTAAACGGCGCGTTCAGTTGCACGTTGCTCGCGTCCACGATCGCGGCCACGAACCGGATCTCCCCCGCGCATGAGATCGCTTGCCCCGCGGCGAGCCCGTGCGGCGCTCCGAACCCCAGCCTTCCGCCAGCCGTGCTGGACGCCGCAGTCCCGCCGGCGAACTGCAACGGCGCGCCCCCTAGTGCCGCCTGAAACAGCGGGCCATATCCCGGGTTTCCCGCCGTTTGCTGCCAGCTCGTCATGTATGTCTGTAGCTCGAAATTCGTCTGTAGCCGGCCGCCCGGCGGCTGGCCGGGAAACGTCCGGCTCCCCGTCTTGTCCTTCCGCTGCGCCGTCGTGAGTTTCTGTTGGACCGTCAGCTTCAGAGCCGGAATCCGGTTGCCGGATGCGATCGCTCCGACCTGGCCGTAGCTCGCTTCCAGCGCCGTGTAGAACCGGTTTGCGTTAGAGGAAATATATGCCATACTAGCTCACACTCACTCCAATCCCGAAGGTGACCTTCGCCACCTGGATGAAATTCTTCCCGCCCTGCTTGACGGCTCCGAAGGACGCTTCGTACCCGCCCGCGTAAAACATCCCATTGCCCCAATCGCCGCGGTTCGCGGCCAGTACCTGCGTCACGGCGTCCGTGTAGAGTTGCAGGCTGTCCTGCAGCCCGTCCAGCCGGTCCTGGGAATGTCGAACCTCGATGGTCATCTGAGCCGTGCCGGAGAATGTCCGGAACTTCTCCGTCAATTGGTTCGTCACCTTCTCGCAGTACACGTTCAGGTTTGGGTACGTCACCGTGGTGGCGCGTTCGGCCAGGTCCGCCGCCACGTTCTGTGCGCGTATCTGCGTCAGGTCCAGCGGACCGGCCAGCGCCTGGTCCGTAAGCGCGAGCGCGGCCAGGCTCGAATTCACGCCGCTGGCGCCGGTGATGAGTTGCATCACCTGGGCCGTGGTTGTGCTTCCGATTGTCGCTGCCATTAGCCCCTCTGGATCGCCCGCGGCACCGGCTTCAGATAACTGGGCCGCTGCCCCGTTCCCGGCGGCCGCCCCGCCGCCAGGGTTGCCGGCTGCAGCCACGTCTGTCCGATGGCGATGGGAGATCCGTTTTGCAGCGCCATCGAATCGGGACCGGTGCCCACATACACGTTCCACGCCGCCGCGTTTCTTGGCGGAGCGCCCCCTCGGCTCGCCGGCTGGACCAGCAGTGAGCTGGAGGTGGTCGCGACGGTTGCCGGAATGGCGCAAACCCCCTCTTCGCCCCCGGCGTTCACCCAGGCCACGGTCACGTAGTAAGTTCCGTCCGGCAGCGGGGTGCCCGGCGCCGGGGGCGCCGCGGCCGTCACCGTCGGAATGGCCGCCCGCGGCACCGGGACCGACGCCACCCCGATACCGGCCGCCACCAGCATGTCGTACGCCCACTTCGCGCTCAAGTGAAACTGGTCGCGCTTGCCGGCGTAGCGGTCGTTCAACTGGCTGTTGTACGCGTCGCTGTAGACCATTTCCAGACTGCGAAAGGTGTGCCACAGTTTCAGCGCCGGTGTCACCACCACGCTGCCCAGGTTCGAATCGGCCGCCAGCCGGAACAACTGCTCCGAGGAGCTCAGCCTGGTCAGCAGCGCGTTCAGCTCCAGGGCGAGTTCGTCCTGAGCCAGAGCCATTTTCTGCGTCACGTCGATTCCCTCGACGCTGGCCACGTCGAGAAGCTGCGAGTCCTGCGCCGTCAGGTCTTCCATGCTCGATGCCGGACCGTCTGTGAACAGAGCCATGGTCGTTCGCCTAGTCCTTGGAGGATACCGGGGTAGCCCTCAGCTTGTTCAGTTCCGAGGTCGGCACCACCGTGAACTGCACCTTGGCCGTCGCCGCGGCTTGGTCGGCCACTCGCTTGGCCTCCACCTGCGCCGCCCGGAACGTCTTCTCTTCCTGGGGGGTAGCCAGGCGCGCCACGCCATCCACCACCATCTTGGCGGCGATTCCGGGTGTCACTTCCGTCAGAATCCCTGCCTTGCCGCCATCCGGCGTCTCATTGCTCACCACGATTGGAAACGATTCCGTAATCGCCGATTCCTTGTCGCGAATTTTCTGGTAATACTGCCTTAGATCCATCGATTCCTCCTGAATAGAATAGGGGCGAGGGACCCAGAGGGTACCCCGCTCGCCCCCATGCGCCAGACCCGTCTCGGCTAAGTGTAGACCTGCACGCCCGCGCTGTTGCGCAGCACGCCACACCCGTACAGCGCGTCCACCGTGAACTGCTGCGCCAGCGTGTTCGGCTGGTAGCTCATCACCACGCGCATTCCGAAGTTGCCCAACTCCGCGTATTCCGCGATGGCGCCGGTTCCGGGCAGCGGTTGCGGCAGCCGCCGGATCACCAGGCCGATGGCGCTCCTGGTGAACGCCATGTTGTGGGTGGTCACCGTGGTGGTGCCCGTCTGCTGTACGAACTGCGAGCGGAACACGTAGAAGTCTTTGAACTTCCCGATGGTGCCATCGATGAGCGCCAGAAGGCCCGCCTCGCCCGCATTCTGGAATTCGTTGAAGAGCGGAATCTGCCGCCAGGCTGAATACGTCGCCGCGTTCACCACAAAGTACTTCTGCTCGTTGGGCGGGACCATCGCCAGGAACAGCGATGTCTCCGCCGCGTCGATCACGGCTTCCGTGATCGGCGTCGCCGGCGTTCCCACCGCCGTGTTGGTCGTGAAACCGGCGTACAGGCTCAGAAGGTCGGTCTCGATTCTCTGGGCGATGGCGGCCACCGACGGCTGCATGTAAATCTTCAGCAGGTCCGGAACCGCCAGCACCTTGGTCACGTCTGGAATCTGGAAAGTCGCTTCCACGTGCGTATTGAGCACAATCTGCGCGTTTCCCAGACTGGGGTTTTGCGTCTGCACCGAGTTGCCTTCGAGGATGTTGTTCGCCACCATCGTCGGCGGAATCGGTACGTTTACTGTGTCGCCGGCATTCGCCAGCACCGGCTCGTAATCGCGATTCACCAGGTTCCCCATGATGAGGTTCCCGACCAGCGCCGGCAATGCGTCCGCCGCCACCAGCTTGACAATCGCGTTTGCGACGTTAGTTGAGGTAATAGCTGCCATTCGTTCTCCTTGACTTGATTGTTCTTGCCGGCCGCCTGTGTTTCGGCCGG
>Ga0181538_10000568_pt1 | contig 43782 bp, 19 predicted proteins | sample PEATcosm2014_Bin_40_FD_119773 | JGI IMG/M metagenome (GOLD analysis project Ga0181538, IMG submission 119773) | Peatland microbial communities from MTU Mesocosm Facility, Houghton, MI, USA - PEATcosm2014_Bin23_30_metaG | ecosystem: Environmental > Terrestrial > Soil > Wetlands > Peat | place...
TCGCCGAAGCCCGCGAAGATCGGCACCACCGTCAATCCGGCCTTGAAACAGCCATACAGAATCGCCAGGATTTCGGGCACCATGGGAAGGCATAAAGCGACCCGATCGCCGGCCTGTAAACCAATGGAAATTAACCCACTTGCCACTCGATTGGCTTCGTTCCGCAACTCCCCGAACGAGACCGTGCGGGTGGCGCCGTTTTCCGCCTCCCAGAGGCAGGCAATGCGAGCCGAATCGGCCCAGCGATCCAGGCAGTTGTGAGCGATATTGAGCCGTCCACCGAGGAACCACTGCGCCCACTCGGGGCCGCGGCTGCGGTCGAGCACCTGCCGGTAGAGCTCGAACCACTCCACGCCCATTTCGCGCATCATTGCGTCCCAGAATCGCTCCGGCTCTTCGCGGCTGAAGCGCAGAAAGGCCTCGCGATCCGAAAAGCCCAGGCGGCGCATGAAGCGCCACACGTTGGTTCGCTCGACGAACTCGCGCGAGGGCTCCCAGATCATTCCTCCATATTCTAGTATGGTCTCCGCGTTAATCCTCGACAGTCTCCCGCGGTCGCGATGTGGGGCGGCCTTTCATCCGGCTTTCAGGCTGCGGCGGGGGCCCTCTGGGCCCGGCTCATTTGTCACGTATTGAAACCACAGCATCTACTGAGCCGCGACCGCGAGGGAGCGGTGCCTTTGGGCCCGGAACTGCTAATTTTTTCAGGCTGCGGACCCGATTTCCAGCGGGTCTAGCCGGCTGCGGGCAGGATTGCCCGGCAGGATTCCCCCCCCACATTGCCTGTCAGTGGCCGCAAGTCTGCTGGGGGCCCGGAGCGCAGGGCAGGATGCGATCCTGCCCTTCAGCGCCGGCCCGTGGGTTTTCTACTGAATCGCGATTTGCACTGTGTTCGCGGCGATGCCCCCGGCCGTGACCTGCAGCGCCACCGTTCCCGAACCCGCCAGCGATGCTGGCAACAGCACGTTAATCTGATCCACACCGTTAAAGCCTGAGGTGCCGGCATAAACTACCTGCGTGCTGACTCCGTTCACGGTTACCGTGACGTTGGACTGTCCGGCCGCCTGCACACCCGTGGCGTAAATCGCCAGGTAGACCTTATCCGTGGCCGAGCCCATGTTGATCGGCGCAGCCGAGAACGATCCTTGCGGGTTCAGGGCGTAGGCCGGCTCGATGGTTTGCGTCCCGCTCGACGAAACGCGGACCGCATAGCCACCGATCAGGCCGTTCCCGTTCACTGTGAACACCGCGGGCGCGACGGGGGCGATCACAACGTTGCTTGCCGTCTGGGAAGATCCCGGCGACGCCACCGTCACGCTAGCCGTTCCGGCGGCGACGCTCGCGGGAACCTGAAACGTCACCTGGCTGGGCGAGACGAAGATCAGCGGAGCGCTGGTGACGTTTCCCTTGGAGTCGGTGATGGAGACCGAAGTGCCATCGTAGTCGGTGGGCGAAGGCCCCAGGATTTCATTGCCTTCAGGCGCAAGATTCTGACCCATGGCGAAGGCCAGTCCGCCTTGTGCAATCGCAGTCACGCTGGGACTTGCGGCCGAGAGGATCAAAGGAACATTGGCCATCGAGGTCGAACTGGGGGCGAACGCGGTGCCGCGCAGGACCTCACCGGCCACGGCCGTGCGCAGGGTGGTGAAGGTTTCCGAGGCGGCGCTGGCAGCGGTTGTGTTGGCCAGCGTATCGGTGATGGACACCAGCTTATTGGGGTCGGCGCCCTGGTCGCCATTGGTGCTCACGGTAGAAGTTACCGCCCAGATAGTCACGGTGCCGTCACCATTCACTTTGCCGGTGATATTGCGGAGACCGGCAGTTGCGGGGTTGATCGCGGTTGGGTAATTCGCGATCGAGTAGAACTGGCCCAGGTTCAGGCCGTTTTGAAGTACGTAAGCCATCGTCCACGTGCCGCCTGACAGTATCCACTTCTGCAAACCGGCGGTCTTACTGGCGGCGGCGTCGGCGATTACGCCGTCGCCCTCATCGGCCACATACAGCGTGTTCGCGTTGGCGAACCAGATCCCGAAAGGATAGTCGCTGGTGGCGCCCGCGGTCTTGGCGAGGGTGGTGGGAAATCCAGGCAGGATCGTGATGGGGGCCGCGGCTGCGTTGGCCAGGGTAGGCAGGGCGCCCCCGTTGCCCACCTGATAAACCGTGTCGATTCCGTTGCCGCCGCTGCCCTTGGTCACGTACAGCGTGTTGTTGAAGATAGTAAGTCCGCGGAAATTGTTGTCCTTGCCCAGCTTGTCCGCGGCGTAAGGCGAACCCGTGGAGGGATTGGTTACCTGAGTGATGCTGAAGTCGCCGACCTCTGTCGGCGTGGTATTTGCCGCCTGTCCAGGCGTTGCGATTTCGACGCCGGTCGCGGTAACGACGTTGGTCGGCGTCGTGGTTCCGTTGTTGGCGTTGCCCGTCATGTAGTATAGCCCGTTGGCCAGAATCGCCGCCCGGCCGTTATTGCCGCTGTAAGCGTTGGTGGGAGTAACCTGGATCGCTCCGTTGGCATCCACTTGGGCGACGGCCCGGAAATAACTGCCTCCGGACGGATTGGTTGGATCGTAGATCCCGGGCGTATTGGAGTTTGAAACATCCACCGTGTTGGGCGCCGTCACGTAGCCCATGAAGGTGAGGACGCTGCCGTCCGTCGACAGATTCAGCGCCAGCTCGGATTTGGAGCTGAAGCTGGTGACGATCATGTTGCTGGGGACCGCGAAGCTATTGAGTGTCGTACCGGACGGAGAGATCTGATCGAGATAGATGGGTGAGGTGATTCCGAAGCTTCCATCCACCGAGTCGTTGTTCCACACATTGTTGGAACTGCTGGTGGAAGGATACGCTCCGCTGTTCGTAGCCTTTGCGCCGCAGGCGCCGGACGCCGCGGCGTTGGCGCTCGCCGGACAAACCGGCGGCAATACCGAGCCGATGACCACAGTGCTCGGATCGCCCGTGTAGACGCTGCGCGAGAGCACCAGATTGCCCGCGCTGAAGCCGGTGAAAGTACTCTCACCCGAAATCACTACGTTGTCAAACCGCCAATTGCCCGAAGTGTTATTCAAGGCCCCGCCCGAAGCGCTGGTACAGTCGGCGCCGGTCGCGGCGTTTACCATCTCAATGGCGAACTTGGGATTGTTAGCCGCATTCGGATCGCTGATGGTCGCGGTCAGTCCTGTGAACCAATCCTGCCCGGCTCCGCCGGTGATACTGACATACCACCCATTAACCGTATTGGCGGAGGTGCTGTTGTTCAGGAGCGCCAATCCGGAATCGGATCCACCGAGGCTCAGTGGCACATTGTGCCAGGTGCTGCCATCCGTGGTGTATTGGAGTTGCAGCTTCCCCTCGCCCTGATTCGTCGCATACCAGTCGAAGCTGACAGTGATGTTGGTGTAGCCCGCGGTGCTTGCGGCGAACATGGCGCCCTGAGTCCCGATAGTCGCCGTGCTCGACCAGCCATTGGCTGCCCCGCTACTACCGGCTTGCGCACGGACGCGCCAGATTTGGGTGAGATCTGCAACACCGTTCACGCCGGTGTCTCCCGCAGACCCCGCAAGCACGTCGTCGGTGGTTACTCCGATATTGGGAGTCGCGTAAGTGGCCATACCAATCGAACTGGCGGTACCCGAACCGGTCGAAGGAGCCGGGCTGTTGTTGACCGCTATCGCATTGTTCTCAAACGTCCAGGCGGTGATGACTTGGGTTTGAGCGAAAGCAACTGGCAAGGACGCAGCAATCAATGCTGCGATGGATACGATTTTTTTCATACAAGATGCTCCCCTTTTACAGGAACAAAAGGCGACGAATTGTCACCATATCATGAAGGGCGGGATGTTCCCGTCAAAATTCGGTTACAGTTCGGTGTAATTTAGGTGTCACTAAGCGTGTGTAGGTTGAAACTCGATCGAGCCGGCGTTCGATTTCGTACGGTCCCAGAGAGCGCTTCGGCCCGAGCGAGGCGCTGGCCACGTCTCCGCTTCGAACGCGGCGCATCCTGGATGAGCCCCAATGCTGTTCATAGCGGAGGTCTGGGTGAGCTTCTGTGGGGCCTCGCATGCCCCTCATTTCATCAGTTTCTCGATCCTCGCCAACGCCTCGTGCAGCTCTTGAGGCGCGTTCAAAACTCCCGCGAATAAATCTCCCCGCGCGTCGAACCGGTCGAGCGCATTCGTAATATTGAATTGCGTGGGGAGCAGGCCGTGGCGCACTTCCGCCCACTCCAAAGGCGTCGCCACTGGAGCGCCCGCGTAGGCGCGCAGCACGTATGGCGCGGCGATGGTCTTCGACCGGCCGTTTTGCAGGTAATCGAAATAGACGCGATTCTTCTGCCGCTTGGCGACTGTGCGCGGAGTGGTAAACAGGCCGGGATTTTCCGCAATGGTGAGGCGCGAGATGAGGTCGGCGAACGTGCGCGTCTCCTCGTACGAGTAGATCGGTTCGACGGGAATGTAGACGTGCATGCCGTCGCCCCCGGTGGTTTTCGGATAACCCACCAGGCCGATGCGATCGAGCACCTTCTTTACCAGCAGTGCCGCGTCCACGATCTGATCGAACGTGCATTCCTGCGGATCGAGATCGATGAGGATGAAATCGGGATTATCGAGCGACGGCGACCGGCTCATCCACGGATTGTGGTCGATGCAGCCGAGGTTCACCAGGTAGAGAAGGCTGGCCCGGTCTTCGGCGAAAACGTACTCGATCTCGTCGATAAGCTCGCTGCGCAGCCACGATGCGAAGCTGTCGGCGGCGTTTTTCTGAAAGAAATAATCCCCCTTGATACCGTTGGGGTAACGCTTGAGCGACAGCGGGCGATCCTTCAGGTGGGGCAGGATCAGATCGGCCACGCCGTCGTAGTAATTGAGGACGTCGCGTTTGGTGTAGCCTTCGTCGGGGTAGAAAACCTTCTTCAGGTTGGTGAATTTCAGGGTCTGGGCCCCGATGCGCAGCGATGCTTCCTTAACGTCGTCCAGCAATTCCTTGCGGCTGCCTTCGGGCTCCTCGCGAGCTACCTGGGGCGCGCTCACGTCGTTGCGCAGACCGAGGAACACCGGCGCGCGCAGGCGATGGTCCGGCGTCCAATTGGCGAATTTCACCTGGCAAACCAGCTCCGGTTTGACCCATGTCATCCCCTTGTCGGGCTTGGGACGCTCGGGGAACGGGCACGTGTCGACGATCAGCGGCTGTAATTTGGCGAACAATCCGGCCAGCAGTTTCTGATCGAACCCGGTGCCGACGTTGCCGACCCAACGCAGCTCGCCGCCATCGTAAAGCCCGAGCACGAGCGCGCCGAAATAGTCGCGATCGCCTTGCGGCGCGGTGAATCCGCCGATGACGAATTCCTGATCGCCGACGATCTTGATTTTGAGCCATTCGCGGCTGCGGCGCGATTCGTAGGTGCTCGACGCGTGCTTGGCCACCACCCCTTCAAGGCCGATTCCGCGAGCCGCTTCGAGCAGTTCCGCGCCCGCGCCCGGGAAAACCTCGGAGATGCGCAACACGCCGCCCGGCGAGAGCACGGCGTCCAGGAGTTCGCGGCGCTTCGACAACGCCACGCCGCAGAGATCGTAGCCGTCCAGGTAAAGCAGATCGAAGGCGAAAAACACCACGGGCGTGGAGCGAGAGAGGTGCGCGATGGAATTGGGATCGGAATTGGCGATGCGAGGCTGGATGAGGTGAAAGCGCGAGACGCCCTTCTCGTCGAGCACGGCAATTTCGCCGTCGAGGACGGCCGTGCGTCCGGCGATCTGATGCGGCAGGACGGCGAGCTCGGGGTACTGGCGCTCGCAGCGAATTCCGCTGCGCGAGCTGATCCGCACTTCTTCGTCGTCCAGGAAAACGATGGCGCGAATGCCATCCCATTTGATCTCGAAGAGCCATTGTTCGCCGCGCGGAGGGTTATCGACGAGCGTCGCGAGCATCGGCTCGATGGCAGCGGGCATCCCGGCCTCGCGCGCGCCCTTGATGCCGGCAAGATCGAGCTTGATCTTTTTGGCGGCCGGCGCAGGAACAGCGGGCGCCGCCGCTTTGCTTCCGCGCTTGGCCGGCGGACTGGTGGCCCAGACACGTTCGGTGTCGCCGGCCGTCTCGCGCTTGGTCTCGCGTGCCGGAAGATTGCCGGCGATTTCCGCCTGCGTGCGGCCGGAAAGCACACTGGTCGCATGCGCCTCCACGTCCCAGCCGGGGACGGCGTACGCATCGCGCTTTTTGAGCAGCAGCCAGTCGTTGCCCTTGCCGCGCCCCTTCATGTGGACCAGCGCGAAATCGCCGTTGAGCTTCTCGCCGTGGAGTTGGAATTTCAGGTCGCCGCGCGCGATCTGTTCCAGGCCGCCCACATCTCCGAGGAGCGTGAAGGTGCCGCGATCCCACAGCATCACGCTGCCCGCGCCGTAATTGCCCTTGGGTATGTTGCCCTCGAAATCGCCATATTCAATGGGGTGGTCTTCCACGTGAGCGGCGAAGTGCTTTTGCGCGGGATCGAGGGTGGGGCCTTTGGGTACGGCCCAGGATTTCAGGACGCCATCGATCTCCAGCCGGAAATCGTAATGCAGGCGCGTGGCATCGTGGCGCTGCACGCAGAAGTAATTCTCGGGGAATTTGGATTCGCCCGCCGATGGTGCGGGTTCGGGTGTCTTCTCGAAACGGCGTTTGGCGGCATACTCCTCGAGGGGCATGATTCCTTACATCCTAGCGCGCCGATTCAAAAGGGGTGTCAGTCCTTAACTTTGTCCGGAGCCGGCAGGAAGACACCTTCTTTTTCGCCGTGCGCCGTTCTGCTGTCGTAGCCGTCCTGCGCGCTCTTGACGGCCGCGGGAAAATTCTTGAACAGGTCGCTCAGTTTCCTGTTGGTGAGATCGGTTTGCGACGTGATCGCAGCGCCGAACTTGTTGACCTGGTCTTCGAAGATGTCGGCGTGCGTATCCTCGTGTTTCTTGAGTGCCGCCATCATTGCGTCCCAGGCAGCCTTCCCCTTCTTCCCCAGCGAACTGGCCTTCGACCATGCCGGCAAGGTGATGGTGTAACCTACCGTAAGCGTGACTTCGGTAATGGGCTCACCCCTATCCAGCTTGGCGGACATGGTGATCCGCTCGGGATGAAATTTGCCCCACTCCTCCCGCCGCGCGTTCTTTGCCTGGAAAAACTTGAACATGTCCTCATAAGTGTTGCCGGGAACGGACGAGGTGGTGCTGGCTCTCGTAGACCACCTGACGATGAACTTCGGCTTTACTCCAGCCATGACGCTGTCCCCCACACATCCTGAATGGCGCGGCTGTATCGAGGGAGATTGTACACCAACTCGGCTGATCTTGATTTCGCGGAGTTCCAAGGTCAGGCGGCCCGCAACGCGCGGATGACTGCCTCCGGCTCACGCTGAATGACGGCCAGTTTGGGCATCAGTTCATGCGAATGCTTGTGCGCGTGGCTGGAGTGCCAGGTTCGAAACGAGGATGCATCGCTCCAGCGGGTGACTAGATAAAACGCCGCACATCCGTTTGATCCTGAAACACCTCAAGCCCCCAAAAACACCGGCCTGATCGTCAACCAATCGCGGCCGATCTGGAAATGCCTGCCTGACATCTTGCTCTCTGTCATTTTTCACCCGAAAACGACATTGCGATGATCATTAGATTGCCTGCACGACGATCCTCACGCCGGTGTCAGGTGTGCCGGCCGGCTTGGGTTCATAGCCATCCTGTCTTCTCCAGCGTGCTCTTGAGCCTTTCGAATTCTTCGACGGCCCGTGGTAGAAGTTCGCCGAAATGGTCCAACTGACCGGCGGCGGCGGCCCGTTCCATCTCTTGGCCAATTTCGCGTAGACCAACTGCCGAAACGGTTGCCGCCGATCCTTTGAGTGTATGCGCCTGCACGCGAGCACCGGTCTCATCCGCAGCGTCGAACCGTTTCTGCAGGTTGTTCAATTGTGATGGAACATCGCCGAGGAACCCTTTGATGATTTTGCCGGCAAGCTGCCGGTTTCCCATGAGCCGCTTCAGGAAGGCTTCTGAATCGAAACTGGCTGCGTTTTTCTCCAAAGCGGCGCCTTCGACGGTTTGGACCTCGACTCGGGGATCAATCCCGGGAATCCACCTCTCAAGTATTTCAGCCAGGAGTTGCAGGTCCACAGGTTTCGACAGGAAGCCGTTCATCCCCTCGCGAATGCACCGGTCCCGGTCATTCGGCATCGCATGCGCCGTCACACCGATGATTGGAATGTCCGCATTGCTCGACTCTCGAATACGGCGCGTCGCTTCGTAGCCGTCCATCGTAGGCATTTCGGAGTCCATGAGAACCAAATCATAAGTGCCATGCCGCAGCGCTTCGAGGGCTTCGGCGCCATTGGCGACCGCGTCGGCATTGTACCCAAGTAATTCCAGTTGCGCTAAAGCGACTGCCTGATTGATCGTGTTATCGTCTGCTAACAGGATTCGTGCCGCATGCCCTTTAGCCTTCGCAGTGCGCGCTACGAAGCCCCCATCTTCCACCTCGCTTGCGGACTTCTGTTCTACGGTCGATGCCGGTTCGATCGTCGAGTCCATGATCGATTCGGGCGTCGTCTCAAAGACCGCGGTGAACCAGAAGGTGGAGCCTTTCCCTTCCTGACTCTCGAGCCCGATCTTCCCACCCATCAAATCGACAAGCTGTTTAGAAATGGCCAATCCAAGCCCGGTACCCCCGTATTTACGGGTCGTCGATGTGTCGGCCTGAACGAAGGGCGAGAACAATGCCTGGGCTTGATCCGGCCGTATTCCGATTCCCGTATCGGTGACCGCGAAGCGAACCGTTGCCTTGCCGGCCGCCGCGCAATCGAGCGCTGCATCCAGCGTCACCACTCCCCGCTCGGTGAACTTGATTGCATTACCGGCAAGATTGGTTAACACCTGTCGCAACCGGTGAGCATCGCCGCGCAAAAACTGCGGGATTTCTTCCGACACGCGCGAATGGATGTGGAGCCCCTTCGCGCCCGCCAGGACGCTTAATAGCTGGACGACATCGTCGATGGTATGGCGCACGCTGAAGGTCAAATTCTCAAGGGCGATCTTCCCCGCCTCCATCTTGGACAGGTCCAGAATGTCGTCGATGAGTGTCAGCAATGTTCGCCCGCTCGTTTGGGAGATGGTGGCGTATCGCCGTTGTTCTGGAGAGAGGGTGGTTGCCAGGAGCAACTGAATCATCCCCATGACGCCGTTCATCGGCGTCCGGATCTCGTGGCTCATTTGGCGAAGAAACTCGGCCTTCGCCTGGGCGGCCTGCAGCGCGGCGGACCGAGCTTCGGTTAGTGCCTCGTTGGTCCGCCTCAACTCTTCGGTAGTTCTTACCAATTCGGAGTTCTGGAGCTCCAGTTGTTTGTTCTTTCTCGCGTTCTCACGGCTGAGCGTCGCGAAGGAGTTGTTCAACTTGAGCCAATCGACGTCGCAGCCGCCGCCTGAACTTTGCGCAGGCACCCCGATCACCACAAAATGTCCGGAAGACAGCACCGTGAGGCTGCAATCCAGTGTTGTGGGTGAATGGTTTGGAGTTGTTGGAGTTACAAAGTTGAGCAGGAATGGGTCGGCGCTAAAATGGGTCTGCTTCAATCGCTCGATGAGTCTCGCATGGTCGGGTTCAACGAGCATATTCCCAATACTCTCATTCCCGAGTTCGTCCGAACTGAGGCCAAGAAGCCGCGCCATGGCATCGTTGCATCCGATGATGCCGCCACCAGAATCTACGGCGAGTAAGTAGGCTTGTCGATGGTGGTTGAGACCGTCGGCCATCGCCTGACAAAACTCGTCACCCAACTCGTCCCAACACGTCTGCCTCTGTCCCGAACTGCGATCTTCGCGCATGGTGGACTCGTGAATACGATACTGCCCCAAGCTTGATCGAACGTGGCCAGGCAGGGCAACCTCAAGGTGGCCAGGAGCTTACACTATTTCAAGGAAAGCTAAACCTGAGTTCCGATGCGAAGGCCCTCCCCGGAAACTACGCCGTCAGCGTCACATCGGTGGCCGGCCCGGTCGGGAATCGTCCCGGCCCGGGCGAGACAGCTGCTTCGCAGAGTCGCTTCCCACCGCCTCCCTCGCTTGGACGTGTTTCTTTTCAACGGCGAGGGCCACAGGCTGTCGGGATCGAAAAATGGAAAGAAGTAGCTGCTGTTGAGTCGCTGGAAGAACCTGGTGCCGAGACAGCGCGGCGTTCTGAATCGCTATTCCAGTTGAACCGGCGCGTCTTCAAAGCCTATCTGCTCAAAGAGAGTCTGGAACCACTGTGGGACTACCGCTATGAGGGAGCGATGCTCAACTATCTGCGGAAGTGGTTGGATCAACTACGATGGCAGCGCCTGCCCTCATTTCAGAAACTCGCCGGGATGTTGCTCGTGCGTTTGGGCACTGGTGACGATCTTGCCGGCCGGGGTGGGCGGGCCGATCGCGGCCGAACCTTGAGTGGCGGCCGTTCCGAGCAGAACTTCGACTCCGGCGGCCTGAGTGTTCGCGAATGAGCCGGCCAGATCGGTGCGGCCGTCGCGATTGAAGTCGCCGGCTGCGATGGCGCCGAAGAGCGATCCGGCCACAGCCGCGGGGCTTTGCAAGGTGCCGTCGCCGTTACCGAGCAGTGTATATGGCGCCCCGACTGTCGAAGTATACGCAACATCCATGTGCCCGTCGCCATTGAAGTCGCCCACAGCCAGGCTGCTCGGGCCGATGGAAAGCGGAATCGTTGCGGGATTTTGGAGGGTCCCATCGGGATTGCTCAGGAAGACACTGATAAAACCGCCCGCATTGCCAGCGCTATTGAGGCTGTATCCGCCCACCACGATATCGTCGCGGCCGTCGCCGTTGAAATCGGCAACCGCGATGTTGGTGTTCGGCGAGTAGTTCAGGTTATAAAGCGCGGGTGCCTGGAAAGTGCCGTCGCCCTTTCCCAGCAGTATGGCGATTCCCGCCTTTGTATCGCTGTTCCCCGCTTGCGTCACGGCAAGATCGGCGAGGCCGTCGTGATTGAAGTCGCCAATCGCTATGGATCCGCCATTGGCAACGTTGGTATTGATCGACGCCCCGAACGTGCCGTCGCCATTGCCGGGCAGTATCCCAACCACCCCGGCGTTGGTGCCATTCGCCACGCCTGACCAGGCAAGATCGGCTTTTCCGTCGCCGTTGAAATCGCCTACCGCCAGAGAGATCACGGGTCCATCGAAGTCGAGGTTGAGGGGGATTCCGTCCTGAAACGTTCCGTCACCGTTGCCGAGGTACACATAGGCAGGGGTTGCGAGATCGGTGATTCCGTCGCCGTTGAAGTCGCCCGTCACCACCACGTAGTCAGCCAGGCCCGGAGGTTGAGAGGCGACACGGAACGTGCCGTCGCCATTTCCGAGCAGCACGGCCAGAGTGTTGATCTCCGCGCCGACCATCTCGATGGGCACCATCTGGCCCACCGCTAGATCGGGGATGCCATCGTTGTTAAAATCGGCGACCGCGATGGTTTCTGTAGCCGAGAAATTGGTGGCGGTCTGCACCGGCCGAAAACCGGATCCGGGCAGAGCTCGAACGGCGATCGAGACCGGCGCGGACTCGTTTTCGCCGGAGAACGCGACAATCGAATGCGCGCCGGCGGTGAGCAGCGACGTGTGGAACGTCGCCTGTCCGTTCGCGAGCGGGCCAAAGCCGAGGATATCGACTCCGTCGAAGAAGGTTACTGTTCCGGCTACGGTCGAAGGCGAGACAGTCGCAGTGAGGGTGACCGATTGGCCTAAGGTAAGCGCGGTCAGAGACGACTGAACCGTAACCGAGGATGTCCCCGCGCCGGGAGCTACGAACAAGGTCACGCCGGATTGCGTTTGCGCGCCGTCGATCGACGCTTGTATTGCCGGCATGCCCGTAGGCACGTTATCCGGAAGCCGGATGGTGATTTGATATAGGCCCACCGTGCCGGGTGTCATCACCGAGCTGACGACGGGTACCTGTATGCCGCCAACCGTGACGACCGGGAATGTCGCCGTTGCCGGCGCGCCGGTGACGATCGTGCCGGCGGGCGTGGGCGGGATGGTCGGACCGAATCCGGTGCACCAAAGCACGACCAGATCGCCGGGCATCGCGGGCGCGGTGGCCGTGACTGGTATGTAGCCGGGGATCACCGAGGCATACACGTTATACGTGGGCGACATAAAGAACGCCGGCGCCGCGGATTGCAATTGCGCCGTGGCGGGCGCGCTCACCGAGCCGTTGTTGGTGACGAATACACTGACCGGGCCAATCGTCGAGTCCGATGGCGCCTGCACGTTGATTTGCGTAGGGCTGATGTATTCCACGTAAGCCGGGATGCCGTCGATGCTGACGCTCACGCCATCGAGCTGGTTCGGGAGGTTGTTGCCGTTGAAATCGGACGCCTCCCAGAGGCGCGTGTCGTTGGCGAGGTTGGTCCCTTGAATCATCACCCACGAGCCGGACTCGATGGGCGGTTGAAAGCTCGCGGCATTGAGCACTTTGGTAATGACTGGCGCGGTGGCCGGCGCGGCTACCGTGAATTTGGCAACGAATCCGCTTGGGGACGGTGTGTTTGCGGCGACGATGAGGTTGTCTTGCGGATCGACCGCAACCGCCGTCCCCTGCGCGCCGGTGGCGCCGCCCAGATAGGTGGAGTAGTCGATTGTCTGGCCATCCGCCGAAATCACCGTGAGGAAGGCATCGACGGAACCCGTAAGAGCGGACTGCGCTGCGTTGACGGTGGGGAAATCGGGCGTGAGCGTGTAGCCGGCCACCACCATATTGCCTGCCTGGTCGAGCGCAATGCCGGTGACCTGGTTGGAGAGAATGGCTTCGAACGGCGGCGGGCCACCGTGCCCCCCCAGGTACGTCGCATAGGTAACGGTCGATCCGTCCGGGCTCAGCTTGAGCACGAAACCGCTGGCGAAGGTGGAATTGCTGGTGGCGTAGAGCGCCCCCGGAGTGGCCATGATCCCCGAGATGGGGGGCATGTGGGCTGGTGTGGCGAGTTGCGTCCAGGTCTGGCCATGGTCGCGCGAAACATCGAGGACGGCCTGTCCGTTACCCGCACCGGCTACGTAAACCGCGCCCGTCTGAGGATCGGTAGCCATGGCGGTGGTAGTATCGCTCGCAATTGCGATGGGCGCGGTGAGCGGCGTCCAGGTATTGCCGCCGTCGCTGGAGCGGGCGCCGATGCCCGCGTAGATGATGGCTGGCTTGGTAGTGGGGTCGGCGACCGGGCCGGGCAAGTCGGCTCCCCCATACAGCTCTTGCCAGGTAGCGCCGCCATCGGTGCTGCGGATCATCGCCGGCTGAACGATTACCATGCAGCAGAACCCGGAGTTGTAAGCATACAGGGTCCCCTCGGTGACTGGATCCACCAGGAGTTGCGCGACTCCACCGGAGAGCGCACTCCACGTGTTGCCGCCATCCGTGCTGACCACGTCCGGCGGGATGGCGTAGACGATAGTAGGTTTCAGGGGGTCTATGGCGACCTGTGTCACGCCACCGGTGAAGGCATCGGCGAGCGACCAATCGGCGCCGCCATCGGTTGAGCGATATAGCTGGGTGCCAAATCCCGCAAACAGGATAGCCGTATTTGACGGATTCAGCGCCACAGTGTTGGCCGCCGAGTAATTGATTGCGGCCCAGGTGTTGCCGCCGTCGGTGGATTTGTAGACTCCGGTGTCGCTGGCGGCGGCATAGAGCGTCCGGGGCGCGGTTGGGTCGGCCACGAGTTGCTGCAAAACGGCGAACGGCAGGTTATCGGTCGGGGTCCACGTATTTCCGCCGTCGGTGCTCTTCCAGAGAGGGCGCGCGCCCAACGTGGGCTGGACCGGGTTGAGGGCCGGGAAATCGACCGACGTGGTGAAGCCTGCGACGTATGCCGATCCCGTGGAATCGATCGCGATGGCGGACGGATGAGTGGTCTCGCTGCCGCCGAACTGCGACAGGTAGAGGAGGTGCGATCCGTCCGGCGAAAGCCTCAGCACAAACGCCTGGTTGTTGTTGGGTCCGCCCTGGAAAGTTCCGGTAATGTAGGCGCTGCCGGTCGAATCCACGGCAATCGCGCCGGTTGCGATCTGGGCTGCGGTGGGCTCGTAGGAGTAGACCAGACTGCCGTTGGCGGCGAGCTTGACCACGAAGGCCTGGAATATGAATGGGATGGAGGTTTGCCCGGGAAAGTTGGCCGATTGGTTGTAGCCCGTGATATAAGCGGCGCCGGCGCGGTCCACGGCGAGGCCGGTGGCCCCGGCGCCATTCGAACCGCCCAGATACGTGCAGTACAGGATTTTGCCGGTGGGGTCGAGCTTGAGCGCGAACACGTCGTTGGCGCCGCCGAGCGTGCTCTGGTACGCATTGAGCACGGGCAAGTCGGGAGAAGAGGTGGTTCCGGCCACCAGGATGTTGCCGGCGGAATCGATGGCCACACCGACAGCCGAGTCATTGCCGCTCCCGCCGAAATAGGTGGACCAGACGAGATCGCCTGATGGGGAGAATTTCGAGATGAAGGCGTCGCTATTGCCACCGCCCATGGTCGGTTGAAAGGCATTGGCGGTGACTGGGAAAATGCCCGAAGCGGTTTGGCCGACGACGTAGATATTGCCCTGTGGGTCGGTGGTGACGGCCGCAGTAGTGGCGCCTTCGAGCGGATAGATGCTCGGAAGCTGCGCGGCGGCGGTGGTGGCGAGACAGAAGAAGAGGAGCGTTTTCATTGCGCACCTACGAAGAGCGTCACACCGGATTGCGTCTGCGCGCTGCCGATCGACGCTTGCACCGCGGGCGTCCCAATGGGCACGTTGGCGGAAAGTTGGATGGTGATTTGATAGAGCCCCACCGTTCCGGTGGTCATCACCGAACTGACGACCGGCACTTGCACGCCACCAACTGTGACCACCGGGAGCGTCGCTGTGGGCGACGCGTTGGTGACGATCATGCCCGCTGGAGTCGGCGGATTGGTAGGGCCGAATCCAGTACACCAGAGCACGACGAGATCGCCGGGCATTGCGGGCGCGGTGGAAGTGACGGCGGTGTAGCCCGGGATCACCGAAGCATACACGTTGTACGAAGGCGACATGAAAAACGCCGGCGCGACGGATTGCAATTGCGCCGTGGCGGGCGCGCTGACCGAGCCGTTGTTGGTGACTACCACGTTCACCGCGCCGGTCGCCGGGTCCGCTGGCGCGAGCACATTGATTTGGGTGGGACTGATGTATTCCACGTAAGCCGGGATGCCGTCAATGGTGACGCTCACGCCATCGAGTTCGGTCGGAAGGTTGTTGCCGTTAAAATCTGACGCCTGCCAGAGGCGGGTAGTGTCGGCCAGAGCAGTTCCCTGAATCATGACCCAACTGCCCGCTTCGATGGGCGACTGGAAGCTTGCGGCGCTGAGGACGGCCGAAATCGCCGGGGCCGGAATTGCCAGTTTGGCCACAAAGCCGATGGGATTGGCTGGCGCCACTCCATTCTCCCCTGGAAAATCGCCAGAAGACGTGAGACCCGCAATAATCAAATTGCCCTGCGGGTCGAGCGTCAGCGCGGTCGCCACGTCGTCTTGCGACCCGCCTAAATATGTCGCGTATTTCAGCCACTGGCCGCCCGACGAGATCACCGCCACAAACGCGTCCGCCCCGCCCGCGTTGGCCGCCTGCGCAGCATTCACCGTGGGAAAATCGGCCGTACGCGTCCAACCCGCCACCGCGATATCGCCTGCCGCATTCACCGCGATCGCCGTCGCTTCGTTTTGGTTGGCGTAAAGCGTCCCGCTGGGAGTGGGCAGCATCGACTGGTGCCCGTCCAGATAAGTGGAATACACGATCGCCGAGCCGTCGGGGCTCAGCTTGGTGAGAAACGCCGCCGTTTGCCCGCGTGCCATCGAGGCATAAAGCGCGCCTGCCGTTCCCGCCGGGTAAAGGCCACTGGTGCTCGGGCAATTGCCGTTGGTGACCGGGTCGGGCGAGGCGATCGCGGTCCAAGTTTGACCTCGGTCGGCCGACGAAAACATCGGGCAGATTTGGCCGGTATAGAGAGTGCCGGTGGAAGGGTCGGTCGTCAGCGCGGTCGTGCCCATGTTGTCCGGCCGAGTCATAGGCTGCCAGGTCACGCCGCCGTCGATCGATCGCGCTACCGTTCCGGCATAGATGGTCGAGGGGTTCGTCGATCCATCCACCACCACTCCCGGATCTTGGGGCTGCGCTCCTGGGATCTGAGTCCAGGATGCTCCGCCGTCGGTGGAGTGCATCAGCATGGAACCGGTCACGGAAGTGGCTGGCCGCGGTCCGACCGCGAAGAGGATTGGAGTCGGAAAAGGAGCCAGGATGTAAGCCCAGACGCTTCCGCTGACGCGCGGATCGAGCGCGATGTTGCCCACTGACGTCAGCGTCGTGCCACGGAGATTCTGGCTTCCGTCTACGACGTAGACGATTGGCGGATCCTGCGCGGTCGTCACCACTTGGATGATGCCATTCGAACTTGTCTCGACCTGAGTCCACGTCGCGCCACCATCGAGCGATTGGTACACTCCGCCATTCAGCAACGTCCCCGCGTACATGATCTGCGGATTGGCCGGATCGATCGCCACCGTCGATACCGCGCCCGCGGCGATTCCCGCACCGCTCGCTGACCACGTGACACCACCGTCGGTGCTGACGAACAGGCCCAGATCTGTCCCCGCATACACGACTTGCGGATTGGAGGGCTTTACCGCCATGGCCAGGACTCCGGTGAACGGCGGATTCTCCAGCGGACTCCACGCCGCTCCGGCGTTGGTGGTTTTCCACAGCGGGCGGGCGCCGAAGGAAGTTTCGAGCGCGTTCACCAGCGGATAAGTGGGGCTAAAGGCCACTCCGGCAACATAGGCCGAGCCGGCGGAATCGACCGCCAGCGCGTTGGGAAAGGAATTGCCGAGCGCGGTTTGATAGACGAGCGTCGTGCCGTCCGGCGACAGCTTGAAGATTGTGGTGTCCACCTGCGCGTTGAGCGTCGCCACATAGGCGCTTCCGGCGCTATCGACGGCGATGCCCTGGGGCTCCGTCGCATCGGCATAATTCGGATAGTAGTAGGCGTAGCCGAACTTGCCGGTCGAGTCCAGCTTGGCGACATAGGTTCCGGATAGGCCGGCGTAATTGTTGAAAACCGGGAACGGATGCGGGTCGTGCGCGTTGAGGGTCCCGGTGACGTACGCCGCGCCGGTGGAATCGAGCGCCAGCGACGTGCCCGATGTGAAACTGCCGAGGAAGGTGGAATAGAGGATCTTCGTCCCGGTGGGATCGAGCTTGAAGACAAACGCGTCCTCCTGCCCCACCGGCTGGGTGACGCCGTTATTGAAGACGGGCTCGTAGGCGTTCACCACGGGAAAATCGGGGGAGTATGTATCGCCGGCCACCACCACGTTGCCCGAGCCATCGACCGCCACGGCGTTGGCGCTGGCGCCGTACATTCCCCCGTAGAAGATCGACCAGAGAAGTTGGCCCGTGGGCGAGAACTTCGCGACGAACGCGTCGCCATCGGGGTCCATTTGGGTCTTCAGCGCGTTCGGAGTGACCGGAAAATCGGGCGACTGCGTGCTGCCCACGACGTAGACATTGCCTTGCCTGTCGGCGGCCGCGGCATTGACGTTGACGCCCTTGCTGCCAGTCAGCAGCGCCGAGTACGCCAGCCCGGACGCAGCCATTCCCACCGCGGCGTTGCATATCGCCACAGCGAGCGGGACACTTCGACCCCATCTGTTCGGACGAGCCACGTGCAAGCCCTCGATTCGGCGGCTATACGATTCGGACGCCGCCGAAGGTTAAGCAGGGCGGATGCCAAAGTGGGGCAGCCAATCCTGGCTGCAGCCGGCTTTCCAGCCGGCCACGCTCGCGCCAGTTGCCTGCAGAACAGATTCGTGGGGACTACTCGACGACCAGCGTGACTCCGCTTTGCGTTTGCATGCCGCCGATCGACGCCTGTACGGCGACCGTCCCGGTGGGCACGTTGGCCGGAAGCTGGATGTTGATTTGATACAGGCCCGCTGTTCCCGGCGCGAGCACCGAGCTGATCACCTGTACCTGCACGCCGCCGACAGTCACGATCGGCATCGTGGACGTGGGCGGTGCGCCGCTCACTTCGATGCCCGCCGGCGCCGCGGGAGTGGTGGGGCCGAGACCAGTGGCCCAGAGCACGAGCGTATCGCCGGCGTGCGCGGGCGCCGATGGCGTTCCCGCCGCGGCATAGTTCGGGAGCCTGGAAGCGATGACATACGGCGTTCCGGGAACCCAGAAGAACGCCGGCGCGTAGCTCTCGAGTTGCACCGTGGCGGGCGCGCTTGTCAGGCCGTTGTTCTCTACCACCACCTGCACGTTGCCGAGCGTGCTGTCGGACGGCACCACTACGTTGATCTGCGTGGGGCTGATGTAGGAGACGAAGGCCGCGTTGCCATCGATGGTGACGCTCACGCCGCTCAGCGCAGTGGGGAGATCGGGGCCGTTGAAATCGGCATTCGTCCAGGTGCGCGTGATGTTGGCGAGATTGACGCCTTTGATCATCGCCCACGAGCCCGATTCGATCCCCGCCTGAAAGCTCGCGCCGTTGAGCACGGAGCCGATAGCGGGCGCGCCGGTCGCGAGCTTTACCACGAAAGCATCGCCATACCCCGGCGCCTGCGTCGGACTGGAAGTGGGGAAATCGCTCGACCAGGTTTGTCCCGCGAGGATCACGTTGCCGGTGGAATCCACCGCGGCGATCAACGCGCCATCGTCCTGCGAGCCGCCGAAATAAGTCGCGTAGTTGAGCTTGCTGCCATCCGGCGAAAGGACTGCGGCGAAGGCGTCGGCGCGGCCGGCGTTGGCGGCTTGCGCGGGGTTGGCGGTGGGAAAATCGCTGGCGCGCGTGCCGCCCGTGACTACGACGTTGCCCGCGCCATCGAGCGCGATGCCGCTGATCCAATTATCCAGTATCATGTTTCCGGGTTCGGATTCGTACGCGATGGATTCGCCGAACCCCGGGTGGCCGCGCAGGTAGGTGGAATATTCAATGGTCGAACCATCGGCGCTCAACTTGGAGACGAATCCCGCGGTCTGGTATGCGTACACCGTGGCGTAGAGATTCGCGGTCCCCGGAGCGCCAACCATGCTGATGATGTTCGTCCCGCCGAGATCGCCGGTCCAGGTGGGTAGGAACGAGCCGATTGCCGTCCACGTCTGGCCGTGATCGTGCGAGGCGTAGATGCCCGCGCCCGTGGGAGTCGCGTAGAGAGTCCCGCTGGGGTCCACCGCGATGGAGGTGACGTATGCACTGCCGAACGGCGCCGCGGGAAGGGCGGTCCAGGTGACGCCTCCATCGCTGCTGCGGTATGCGAGCCCGTCGTAAATGGTGGAAGGGTTGGTGGACGTGTCTACCAGGATGACCCCGGAACCGGTTGGCGGCGCGGCGGTGATTTCCGTCCAGGTGTTTCCGCCATCCACGCTGCGATAGAGTTCGGGGCTGATACTGTTGTTGCAGAAGACGCCGCAGAAGAAGAACTGCGAAATGGCGAAAAGGTGTCCGCTCGCCTGCGGATCGAGCACCATGGTTGCCATCCCTTGCGTGGGGATGCCGGGGAAGATCACGCCGCTCCAGGTGTCGCCGCCATCCGTGCTTTTGCGGAGGGTGGCGGCCACTTCGTAGACGATGTTGGGATTCTGGCCGTCCACTTCGATTTGGATTACGGCTTGCGGCGGGGTGTCGATAGCCGTCCAGGTGGCCGCGCCGTTGGTGCTGTTGTAGACCGTGGTGGATGTCGCGGCGTAGAGGGTCTGCGTGTGCACTGGGTCGATCGCCAGCGCCTGCACGTAGGCGCCCGATATGCCGGTGGAGCTTTGGGTCCACGTGGCGCCACCGTCGGTGCTCTTGAAAACGCCCAGCTCGCCAGTGGCTTCGTAAAGGGTGGTGGGGTTGGACGGGTCCACCACCATTACCTCCGGAAGCGCGAACGGCAGATTGTCGAGGGGCGACCACGTGGCGCCGGAATTGGTGGATTGCCAGATGGGGCGTGCGCCAAGGGTAGTCTGCAAACCGCTGACGACCGGGAAATCCGCCGAGCCGGTCGAGCCGCCGATCCAAGCGTCGCCCGCGCCATTCACGGCGATGGCGTTAGCGCTGGCGGTATAGCTGCCGCCGAAGATCTTTTCGTAAACTTTCGTCGAACCATCGGGCGAAATCTTGTAGACGAACGCTCCGCCACCGGTGGGCGGGACCAGATAGGCGTCGCCCGCCATCGTGCCGGCCACGTACACCGCACCGGTGGAATCCACCGCGATCGCGTTGGCGGTATCGGCCTGGTGGAAATAGTTGTAGACCAGCTTTCCTTGCGGGGTCAGCTTGGTGACGTTGATGCCGAATGCATTGGCCGGCGGATTCTGCACACCGGGATAGCCCGTCTCGCTGTCGGAGTTCACCGCGACATAGACGTTACCGGCGGAATCGAGTGTCATGCCGGCCGCGCCATTGTCCATCACGCCGCCCAGAAAAGTCGAATAGAGCAGCTTCGAACCGGTGGGATCGAGTTCAGCCACGAACGCGACGAAGTTGTCGCCATTGATGCCTGCCAGCACGCTCTCGATCGGATTGACCAGCGGGAAATTGGAGGATCGCGTCCATCCCGCGACCCATACGTTGCCCGAGCCATCGAGCGCGATGGCGGTGGCCCAATCGTCCAGAATGCCGCCGAGGTAAGTGGCCCAGACCGGCTTGCCGTTGGGATCGAGCTTGGCGATAAAAGCGTCGCAGGTGCCGCCGAAAACGGTCTGGTACGCGCCGGTGGTGACCGGAAAATCGCTCGAGTAAGTGAGGCCCGCGACGTAGGTGTTGCCGCTCGCATCGGAAGTGACTGCGTCCGCGAAATCCTGGCCGCTGCCGCCGACGAGCGACGAATAAATCACGCCGGCAGTTTGTGCGTTAGCCGTGCTCGCGCAGAGTAGGACGAAGATGGTTGTCAGTTTCATTGAATGAAGAGGTTGATGCCGGTTGGCGTGCTCGCGCCGCCGATCGATGCCTGGAGCGTCACCGTGCCGGTGGGTATGTTGGCGGGCAGTTGGATGTTGATTTGATATAGTCCCGCTGTTTCCGGGGCAAGGGCCGCGCCGAGCACGTGTACCTGAACGCCGCCAATGGTCACCGTGGGCAATGTGGCCGTCATATCCACGCCGCTCACTTCCACGCCAGCCGACGCCGCGGGAGTGGTGGGGCCGAATCCCGTGCCCCACAGTACGAGCAAATCGCCGGCGTGCGCGGAAGCGGCCGGCGTTCCCACCACGGTGTAATTGGGAAGCCGCGATGCGATGGCGTAAGAGCTGACGAGCTCCGTGAAGAACGCGGGCGCGTAGCTTTGCAATGTCACGGTGGCGGGAGCGCTCATCGTGCCGTTGTTGTTCACCACCACTTTCACGTTGCCGAGCGTGGTGTCGGACGGCACTTGCACGTTGATCTGCGTGGGGCTGATGTAATAAACAGGCGCCGGATTGCCATCGATGCTGACGCTCACGCCGCTCAGCGATGTGGGAAGATCGGGGCCGTTGAAATCGGCGTTCGTCCAGGTGCGCGTGGTATTGGCAAGATTGACGCCCGTGATCATCGCCCACGATCCCGATTCGATCCCCGGCTGGAAGCTCGCGCCGTTGAGAACGGAACTGATGGCGGGCGTTCCCGTGGCGAGCTTCACCACGAAAGCGTCGCCGAGGGTGAAGGGCAGCGAGCCGCCGCCGCCCGGGAAATCGCTCGAAAAGGTCTGACCGGCGAAGATCGCATTGCCGGTGGCATCGAACCCCGCGGCGAGGGCGCCATCGTCCTTCGAGCCACCGAAGTATGTCGCGCTATTGAGCGTGCCGCCATCGGCGGATATGACCGCGGCGAACGCGTCGGCAAGCCCGGCATTGGTAGACTGTGCGGCGTTGACCACGGGAAAATCGGCGCCGCGCGTGCCGCCGGCCACCGCGACGTTGCCGGCGGAATCGAGGGCGATGCCGGAGATCCAGTTCTGCTGCGAAAAGACGTTGGGCTCGGCGGCATAGATCGTGGGAATTTGCAGGTTGGTATGGGCGCGCAGGTACGTGGAGTATGCGAGCGTCGATCCATCGGCGCTCAGCTTGGAAATGAATCCAGCCGTCCCGATCTGGTTCACCACGGTGAAGAGCGTGCCCGAAGATCCGGCCGCCGTGAGATTGAAGGTGACCGGGTCGTAAGTAGCCACCGTCACCGGGTCGGAAGCAGCCACCTGGGTCCACGTTGTACCGTGATCGTGCGAGACGTAGAAGCCAGTTGAGACTGCCGCGTAAAGCGTACCGCTTGGGTCCACCGCCAGCACCGGGGCATAGCTGCTGGTGTTGTTGGCCGGCGGCGAGGGAAGCGGAGTCCACGTCACGCCGCCATCCGTGCTGCGCAGAGTGAGGCTGTTGTAAAACGTTGTGGGCGTGGTCGAGCCATCGGCTAGCAGTCCCGAAGTAGCGGGCGACGCTTGCGCATTCTGCGTCCAGGTATTGCCGCCGTCGGTAGAGCGATAGATGTAAGGAAGAAACGTCATGCCGGACGTACCTGAGAACGTGATCAACAGGTTCGAAATGGCAATGACCGTGCCGCTCACGTGCGGATCGAGCGCCACCGCCGCCAGGCCGGGGGCCTGTGGGAATTTCACGTTGGTCCACGTCTGGCCGCCATCGGTGCTCTTGCGGAAGTAGACCGAATAGCCGAATTGCGTGTTGGTGCACGCGGTATACACGTTGTTGTCATTCTGCGTGTCGACGAGAATCTGCGTAATCGGATAGCCGGGAGTATCGATGGCCGTCCAGGTGGCGGCGCCATCGGTGGATTTGTAGAGGGTCGTGGACGAGGCCGCGTATACGGTCTGCGGGTGCACGGGATCGACCGTGACGGCCTGCGTGCTGGTGGAAGCGATGCCGGTATTGGTGTGGGTCCAGGTTTGGCCGCCGTCGGTGCTCTTGAAAATGCCGAGATCGGCGGTGGCTTCATACAACGTGGTGGCCGTAGTGGGGTCGACGGCCGTCATTTGCGGAAGCGCGAACGGCAGATTGTCGATGGGCGACCATTGCGCGCCGTCATCGGTGCTTTGGTAAAGCGGCCGCACGCCGGACGTGCTCTGCAACGGATGAACCAGCGGGAAATCGGCCGATGCCGTGCTGCCCGCGACCCACGCTTCGCCGGCGCTATCCACCGCAATGGCCGCCGCGAACGTCTCCGTGCTGCCGCCGAAGGTCTTGTCGTAAACTTTCGTCGATCCATCGGGCGAGATTTTAAAGACGAGAGCGACCTGGCTGCCGGGCCCCATGAAAGTCTCCGAAGCCGGTTGGTAGTTCTGGGAAAAGCCCGACCCGGCCGTCCCCGCCACATATGCCGCGCCCGTGGAATCGAGCGCGATGGCCGCTGCAGAGGCGTTGGGATAGAAAAAGGAGTAGACGAGCGTGCCCTGCGGCGCGAGCTTGGCGACCACGATGCCGGCCTGATCGGGAGGGTTCGGAAGGCCGGGAAACGCCACGGCTGAAGTCGTGTTGACGGCCGTGTACGCATTCCCGCCGGAATCGACAGCAATACCAACACCGCTGTTGTTGTTCTGGCCACCCAGGCAAGTGGAATAAAGCAGCTTGGAGCCGGTGGGGTCGAACTTGGCGACGAACGCGGCGTAGCCGTCGGCGGGGGCGCCCTGAATCGGGTTGACGACCGGGAAATTCGGCGAGACGGTCCAGCCGGCCACCCACACGTTGCCGGAACTATCGAGAGCGATGCCTGTGGCGGAGTCGGTGAGGATGCCGCCGAGGAAGGTGGCCCAGATGATTTTGCCGTCCGGTCCGAGCTTGGCAACGAAGGCATCGGCGGTACCGCCGAAAATGGTCTGGTACGCGCCGATGGTGACGGGAAAATCCTTCGAATACGTCTCGCCGGCGACGTACGTGTTGCCTTGCGCGTCGGACGTCACGGCGTTGGCGTAATCCTGCCCGATGCCGCTCAGCACGGTAGAGAAAATCGTGCCGGCGGCGTGGGCCGCACCGGCGATCGCGAGCAGAAAAATGACCGTGGTTCTCATGGGTTCCCTACAAAGATGCTCACACCGGCCTGCGTCTGCGCGCCGCCAATAGAGGCCTGGACCGCTACCGCGCCGGTGGGCAAGCCGGCGGGCAGTTGAATGGTGATTTGGTAAAGGCCGGCCCCACCCGTAGTGAGAACCGAGCTGATGACCGGCGTCTGCATGCCGCCCACCGTGACAATCGGAAGAGTGGATGTGGGAGGCACGCCACTAACTTCGACGCCCGCGGGAGCGGCGGGCGTGGTGGGTCCGAACCCCGTGCCCCACAACACGACGAGATCGCCGGGGTGTGCCGGCGCGGAACTGGTGACCGGAATGTAGCCGGGAATCACCGTGGCGACCGCGGTGTTCGTTCCCTGATTCAGGAAGAACGCCGGCGCGTAGGCAAGCAATTGCGCTGCCGCCGTCGCGCTCATGCCGTTGTTGTCCACCACCACATTTACCGTGCCGGCCGCGCTGTCGGAGGGCGCCTGCACGTTGATCTGCGAGGGGCTGATGTACTCGACAAAGGCCGGCTCGCCATCGATGGTGACGCTCACGCCGCTCAGCGACTCGGGCAGATCGTTGCCGGTGAAATCGGACAATTGCCAGGTGCGGGCGGTATTGGCGAGATTGTTGCCCTGAATAGTCACCCACGATCCGGCCGCGATTCCGGGTTGGAAACTTGCGCCGTTGACGACGGACGTAATGACGGGCGCGGTGGGAACGGTGAGTTTGGCGATGAACGCGCCGGCGGCGCCGGGAGCGAGCACCGGTCCGTTGGTGATAGGGAAATCGCCCGACCACGTTTCGCCCGCCAGGATCACGTTGCCCTGCGGGTCGAGCGCAATGGCGAGCCCGCCATCGTCCTGCGAGCCGCCGAGGTAGGTGGAATATTTGAGCGCGCTGCCATCGGTAGAAATCACCGCGGCGAACGCGTCGGCGAGGCCGGCGTTAGCGGCTTGCAAGGGGTTGACGGTGGCGAAATCGGTGGCGCGCGTGCCGCCGGTGACGATGGCGTCGCCCGCGGAATTGAAGGCGATGCCGGAAACCCAGTTCTGCGTGTACAAGACGATCGGCTCGTGGTAAGCGGTGGAGTATACCGCCGTGGATTGGTGGCCGCGCAGGTAAGTGGAATATGCCAGGGTGGACCCATTGGCGCTGAATTTGGAAAGGAAGCCCGCGGCGCCATCCGCGCTTTGGGTGCCCGGGCCAAACCCTGCGGGGCCCAGGGTGCTGAAGAGCGTGCCCGAACCGGCGGGAACAATGCTGCCGATCGACTGGCCGGCGGTGGGAGAACCGGCAGCGGTCCAGGTTTGTCCGTGGTCATGAGAAACGAAAATCTGGCCGCCGCCGATCGAAGCGTAAACGGCGCCGCTGGAGTCTATCGCGGCGACGCTCTCGCTCTCGCTCTGCGCGCCAGGCAGAGGCGTGACGTTCGTCCAGGTAACGCCTCCATCGGCGCTCTTATACTGCATGCCGTAGTAAACGGTGGAAGGATTGGTCGAGCCATCCACCGCGATGGTCTGCGCGAAGGCGTAGCCGGTCTGGGCCAAAGTCCAGTTGGCGCCGCCGTCCACGCTGGTGTACAGAACTTGAAGAAAAGCCGGTACGCCGAACCCGCCGGGCGTGGCTTGATTCAGCCATCCGGCCGCGAAAAGGTGGCCGCTCGCGCGTGGGTCCGCCGCCAGAGTAAATATCGGCGTCCCGGCGAACGGAATAGTGGCCCACGTGGCGCCGCCATCGGTGCTCTTGCGGAAGTTGGAAGGCCCGCCGACGCCCGCGGTATCTACCAGGACCTCATAAATATTGTTGGGATTTTGCGCTTCCACCACCAGTTGCGCGCCTGGCATCGGAGGAGAATCTATGGCGGTCCACGTCTGGGCGCCATCGGTGGATTTATAGACTTTGGACGCGCCCGCATAGAGCGTTTGCGAATTGGCCGGATCGATGGCCAGCGCCAGTACATTCGCCTCCGCGATTCCGTTCGATGCCGCGGTCCACGTGGCACCCCCGTCAAGGCTCTTGAAAATGCCGAGGTCGGCGGTAGCTTCGTAAAGCGTCGTGGGCGTGGTCGGGTCAACCACCATGGTTTGCGGCAGCGCGAACGGCAGATTGTCGATGGGCGTCCATGTGGCGCCGGAATCGGTAGTTCTGAAAAGGGGTCGCGCCTCCAGCGTGTTTTGGAGCGGATTCACCAGCGGGAAGTTCGCCGATGAAGTGCCGCCGCCGACCCAGACCGCGCCGGCCGCGTCCACCGCGAGCGCCCAGGCGGTGGATTGCGCGCTCGTCCCGAGCGTGTTCTCCCAAAGCTTCGCCGATCCATCCGCGGAAATCTTGAAGACGATCGCCTGTTGCACCTGGGGCGTACTGAAGACAAGCCCGAGATCGCCCGAACAGCCTGTCACGTAAACGTCGCCAGACGAATCGAGCGCCATGGCCGTGGCCGTGCCTCCCTGGTGGAAGTAAGAGGATTGCACGGCCCCCTGTGGGTTCAATTTGGTGACCTGAATGCCATACTGTGTCGCGCTATTCGCGTTGACTGCGACAACCGCATCGCCGGAGGAGTCGAGCGCGATTCCCGCCGCACCACCGCCGCCGCCGCCGCCCAAAAGAGTGGAATAGAGGAGCTTCGTTCCATCGGAAGAGAGTTTCGCCACGAAGGCGAAGTAAGGTACCCCCGGCGCGACCCCCGGCACACCGGTCGGCGCGCCCGGCATGCCATTGACTATCGGAAAATTCGTAGAGTTGGTTGTCCCGCAAACCCAAACGTTGCCGGCGTTATCGAGCGCGATTCCGGTAGCCCAGTCTTCGCCACTGCCGCCGAGATACGTCGCCCAAACGACCTTGCCGTCCGGCCTGAGTTTGGCGACGAACGCATCGTAATCGCCGGCGTAGGCGGGCTGGAACACGCCTGTGGTCGTCGGAAAATCGGGCGCCGCCGTCATTCCCCCCACATAGGTATTGCCTTGCGCGTCCGATGCCACCGCGGCGGCGTAACTCTGGTAGCCATCGCCCAGCAGAGTGGTGAAAATGGTCCCCGCGGCGTGAGCGGCGCCGGTGGAGAACGCGATAAGAACGATAACGAGAGCTCTCATTGTGACCCTATGAAAATCGCCGCGCCCGATTGCGTCTGCGCGCCGCCTACCGATGCCTGAATGGGTATCGCGCCCGCCGGCACGTTGGCGGGCAGTTGAATCGTAATCTGGTACAGACCCGCCGACCCCGCGCAGAGAATGGAGTTCAACACTGGCACGGACATGCCGCCGACGGTGACCGTGGGAGTGGGCGCCACGGGCACGCCGCTCACAATGGTTCCCGCCGGCGCCTGCGGCGTAGTGGGGCCGAATCCGGTCGCCCATAGTACCAACACGTCGCCAGGGTGCGCCGCCGTCGCGCCGGACACCATCGAAGGATCGGCCACGGGCGCGTAGCTCGGCAGCAGCGAGGCGAACGCGAAGGGCGTCCCGGGATTGATGAAGAACGCCGGCGCGTACGTCTGCAATTGCGCCGTGCCGGGAGCGCTGATGGCGCCGTTATTGTTCACCACCACTTTCACCGTGCCGGTCGTGCTGTCGGACGGAGCTACCACGTTGATCTGGGTGGGGCTGATGTAGTACACGTATGCCGGTGCGCCATCGATGGTGACGCTCACGCCGCTCAGCGACGTGGGCAGATTGTTGCCGTCGAAATCGGCCGCCGTCCAGGTGCGGGTCAGGTTGGCAAGGTTCGCGCCCTTGATCATGGCCCACGAACCGGCCTCGATTCCCGCCAGGAAACTCGCGCCGTTGAGCACGGACGCGATGGCGGGTACCGCCGCGGGCGCCAGTTTCACCACGAAGGCATCGCCATTTCCGGGTGGCTCCGCGCCGGTGGTGACCGGAAAATCGGGCGACCATGTCAGGCCCGCGAAGACCACATTCCCCGCATTATCCAGCGTCACGCCGAATGCGGAATCGTCCTGCGATCCGCCATAGTACGTCGAATAATTCCACTTCGAGCCATCGGCCAAAAGGACGGTGACGAAAGCATCAGCCGCGCCGGCATTCGCGCGCTGCACGGGGTTGGCAACGGGAAAATCGGCCGTCCGCGTTCCGCCGGCGACGATCACATTGTTGGCGGAATCGAGCGCGATAGCGGAAATCCAGTTCTGCGTTTCGAACACTCCCGATTCGCCGTAAGGGAAGCTCCATGGCGCCAGCGATTCGTGCCCATTGAGCAGCGTGGAGAAGACGATGCTCGAGCCATCGGGACTGAGCTTGGTGATGAACCCGCTGTTCTGCTGGTTTTCCAGAATGGCGAAGAAGGCGCCGTTTGTGCCGGCGGGTACGAGCCCAAACGTGTTGGGGAGAAATCCGGAACTGGCGGTCGGCACGGGCGATGGGATTGTCGTCCAGGTGTCGCCGTGGTCGTGCGAGATGAGGTAGACCCCGCTGTTGTAGTAGGTGAGGTAGAGATTTCCGCTGGGGTCGAGATTGAACGAGTCGAGATCGCCCCCGACGGGCGGAGGCGGGAGCTGGGTCCAGGTGGCGCCGTTGTCGGTGCTGCGGTAGTTGAGACCGTTGTAAATGGTGGAGGGGTTGGTCGAGCCGTCGATGTTCCAGACCTCCGACGATCCGATCGCCAGATTCGGTAGCTTCGTCCAGGAGGCGCCGGCATCGGTGCTGTGCCAAACGTAGGGGTAAACGAGCGGGGGTTGCGATTTGAACCCACCGACCTCAACGGAGTAGGCCCAGATGCTGCCGCTCTGGTGCGGATCGAGGGCCAGCGACACGATGGAACTTCCGGGAAAAGATAAGTTGCTCCAGGTGGCGCCCGCATCGGCGCTCTTGCGGGTTACAGGCGTGCTCCAGACCACGTAGACGTTGTTGGGATTGGCGCCGTCCACGGCCACCTCGACCGCCGAGTTGGTGGCGGACGAGTCAATCGTGCTCCAGGTGCCGCCGCCGTTTGTGGACTTGTAGACCACACCCGGATAGACCACGCCCGGAGTTCCCGGCCCGGTGGCGGCATAGAGCGTTTGGGGATGGACGGGGTCGATGACCAGCAGTTGGACGGCGCTCGCGAGCCCGCTATTAATGGCGTTCCAGGTCTGGCCGGCATCGGTGCTCTTGAAAAGGCCGCGATCGGCGGTGACTGCATAAAGCGTCGTGGAGGTGGTGGGGTCAAGCACGATGGTCTGCAAAAACGCGAATGGCAGGTTATCGATGGGCGTCCACGCAGCGCCGTTGTTGGTGGTCTTCCACAGCGGGCGCGCGCCGAACGTCGATTGCGCGGGGCTCACCAGCGGGAAATCGACGGAAGTAGTCTCGCCCGCGACGTACGCCGAGCCGGCCGAATCGACCGCGATGGCCATTCCACTAGTCGAAGCGCTGCCGCCGAGGATGGTTTCGTAGACGGTGTGCGATCCATCGGCGGCGATTTTGAAGACCACTGCCTCGCTCGAACCGAGCGGGCCGAAGCTTTTCGTGAAGGCCACCGGAAAGTAGGCCGGAGAGACCGTTCCGGTAACGTAGGTGTTGTTGGAGGAATCGACCGCGATACCCGCGGTCTGGATGCCGGCGAAGGTCACGTTCGGCTCGAAGCACGAAAACAGCAGTTGGCCCTGCGGGTTGAACTTGGTGACGAACGCGCCGAAGCCTGTCGCCGGCGCGCTGAGGCCGAGGAATCCGTCCGCGGTCGCTTCCCCGGTGACGTACGCGTTGCCGGCTGAATCCAGAGTGAGGGCGTACGCTCCGTCGGCGGAAGGGCCGCCGAGATAGGTGGAGTAGATGAGCTTGCTGCCGGTGGGGTCGAGCTTGGTGACGAACGCGTCCCAATCGCCGGCATTCGTCCCTTGCGCCGCGTTGAACACGGGAAAGTCGGACGAGCGTGTCCACCCGGTCACAACCACGTTGAAAGCGGAATCCACCGCGATGCCGGTGGCATAATCGTCGCCAGTGCCGCCCAGGTAGGTCGCCCAGATTAGCGTGCCGGTGGGCCCAAACTTGGCGACGAAGGCGTCGGTGGCGACCATGTTGAGGCCGGTGAGGGCCCCGTTCCCGCCGATGGCCGACTGAAATGCGCCGGGGGTGACGGGAAGGTTAACCGAATTGGTCTGCCCCGCGATATAAGTGTTACCGGCCGAGTCTGTCGCGACCGCGTTGGCGTAATCCTCGCCCGAGCCGCCGAACGCAGCGGCGAAATTCGCGCCCGCGGCGTGGGCACTGGTGCAAAGCGCCACAATGAGTGAGGCGCGGCGACACCAATCGCGAACCCGGCGAAATGTTGATTCCCGCACTTATCTTTGCTCCGCCGAGCTACTAAGCAGGCCGCATGCCAGACAACAGAGGGAGTTGCAAAATTCGTTGCTCCGCACAGAAAAGCACCGCTCCCTCGGAAGCTGTGAAGAATTGATGAGCCACGACCGCGAGGGAGTGGTGCCTTTTCATCGAGCAGACACCAAAAAGCACCGCTCCCTCGCGGTCGCGGCTCAGTAGGCGCTATTACAGGTTGGCGTAGACCGGGTCAGTATGCGATGCGAGCGTTCGGGCGGGGCTTTCCACCAGATCGAGCACGACGGCTTCGTTCGCGCCCTGTTTCAGCCACGGCGCGGGGACGAACAGGGTCTGCTGCGGACCGATCTTCCAATAGCGCCCGAGATTGTGGCCATTGATCCAGACGAGTCCTTTGCCCCATCCGCGCATATCGAGGAACGTGTCGCCGACTTTATCGAGATGGAACGTGCCGCGATAAAGCCCCGGGCCTCTTACGGAAATGAGGGCGATGAGAAATTGGCCGGGGTCGGTGAGCGGGAGCGAATAATGCTCCCAATCTTTGAGTTCTTCGCCGTTTAACGTGACTTTGCCGACGATGCCTTTGCGGTCGTTCACCAGTTCCGGACCGAAATTGACGCGCCCCATGGCTTCCACCAGGATATCGAGCGGTTGGCCGGCCGCGAGCTCGACATCCACCTTGTTCTGATGCAATCGGCGATCGAGGTACCTGCCGCGGACGACGGCGAAGTCGCGCACTTCGCCGATTTCGAGCGTGCCCTTGGCGGCGCGAGCGGGGTGGTGGCGATACAAAACGAACCCAAAATCCTGCCCGAGCTCCTCCATGCTCTTGGGCGGGCCGACGTACGCCGGCTTCGGCAGCTCGGTGAGGAACCCCTGTTGATTGAGCTCGAACCTGGGAATCGCGATCATTGGCAGCGGCGCCGGGAGTTCCGGAAGCTGCTCACCCGGCGCGAGATGCTTGCGCATGACGTCTCGCATGACCTGGAATTTGGCGTTGGGACGGCCGGCCTCGTCGATGGGCGCGTCGTAATCGTAGGCCGAGATGTCGGGCTGGTAGGCGCCGTCGAAATTCGCGCCCGCCATGTACCCAAACGAGCTGCCGCCATGCGCCATATAGAGGTTGACGGAAATGCCGCGCGACAGCATCCAATCGACATGTTCCGCGCCGGGCGCGGCGGGGCTGGTATGGTGGCGTTCGCCCCAGTGGTCGAACCATCCGTACCAGAATTCGCCGTTCATACGCGGCTGATTTCGCCGGAACGAAGCCAAGTTGGCGAACTCGCGCTCGGGGTTGGCCTCGTCGCCGAAGTTGATGACGGACACCACGCCATCGAGCGTGCCGCCCGCGAGGTTCGATTTGCCAGACCCATCGGAGGTGAAAAGCTGGCAATCGAAGCCGGCATCGCGGATCATGTGGCGGACGGCGGCCATGTAATCGCGGTCGTGGCCGAACGAGCCGTATTCGTTTTCCACCTGCACCATGAGAATCGGCCCGCCGCGATGGATCTGGAGCGGCGCGAGCTGCTTCCCCACTTCGGTCATGTAGAACGTGGCGGCGCGCAGGAATCGCGGGTCGGCGCTGCGAACTTTGATGTCGTTCGCGAGCAGCCACCACGGCAGTCCGCCGAAATCCCATTCGGTGCAGATGTAGGGGCCGGGGCGGACGAGCACGTATAGACCTTCGGCCTGCGCGCTGCGGACGTACTCGGCGATATCGAGATTGCCCGAGAAATCGAACTTGCCCTGCTGCGGCTCGTGGAGGTCCCAGAAGACGTAAGTGCAGAGCGTGTTCAGGCCCATGGCGCGCATTTTGCGCATGCGGTCGCGCCAATAAGGACGCGGGACGCGCGGATAGTGCATCTCGCCGGAGCGGATGACGAAGGGCTGGCCGTCGAGAAGGAACTGATCGCCGCTGGTGGTGAACGAACGCGTTTTTTGCTGCGCGAGGGCGGGCAGCACGAGAGCACCGGCGAGGAATTCACGCCGTTTCATCGGATGGTCTCCTCGAGAAGGAGGTGGGTGCCCCTGACGACGTTGGTATGCGCGGGCAGAGCCTCGGGCTGCAGGAGCCCGGGAGGCCCTACGTTGCGCCGCGTAAGCAACCAGGCGGAAATATGCGCCGGCGCCGCGGAGTGGATGGTCAATTCCACCGAATGCTTTCCGGGAGCAAGATTGGCCCAGTACCAATACCAGATGCCGCGCCCGCCATTTTCGACCGAGAGCGTGAGCGGCTTGCCGGCATCGAGCGCGTCGGCTTTCAGTCCGCGCACCTCTTTGTCCGGCTCCAATAAGACTGCGATCCGGGCCTGCGGATAATCCGCGGGAACCTGCACGGCAGCGGTGATTCTAGCCGTGTCGCCCAACTTGGAAAGCGACGCGGGAGAAAAGGCGAGGGCGTCCGAACCCGACTCGGGCCGGCTATTGCTCACCGTGCCGTCCGGCATCTGCCAGTGCAGTTCGGCGACCAATTGCTCGTAGGCGCCCAGATCGAAAGTAACGGTGTCGCCGAACGTCACCGTCAGCGCCGCAATCTGGCGATACGGGTATTGCACTTCCAGCACTTGCGCCCCTTCAAACTTCTTGAATCCATTCTCCTCATCGATCTTCAGCTTCATCGTCCGCGGCCTGACGAATGGATTCCGCAGCGTAATGATCGATTTCTCCGCGTTCGAGTGCACATACCCGTATGGCTCGCGCTGCGCCGGGTCGCCGCCCACCATCGTGGTGTTATCGAGCAGCGGGTGGGCATTCGCGATGGCCCATTTCGTCACGTCGCCGAGCACGTCCATCTCCTCGGGCGACAGAATTTCGGGCGAAATGTACAGCTCGTACATCATGTTCCCCACGCTGTAATAGTGCACCACCTCGTCGCGCCAGTCCTCGATGTCCTCCTTCTCGCCACCGAGCATGTTGGCCTTCCCCTTTATAATTCCGTGCGTCATCAGCGACGAAATCGGAAACTGCGCGTTGTGCGTCACGAAATCGTCGTAGAGCACCGAATCGCGATAGCTGATGGCGCTCTGGCGCTGCGCCATCGTCGGGACCGAAGGCAGATATCCCGAATCCTCGCCGCCCATCCAGACGGTATCGGCGTATTTGAGCCACCACGGACTCAGCCAGATGCTGGTGGTGATATTGAGAAAGACCTTGGGATCCTGCGCTCGCAACTTGCCGAGCAGGTCGATGAACGTGCGCGCCGTGGCTTCGTCCGAATTAACGCCCTGCGGATGGCCGTGATCAGGCGCATTGCATCCGAACACGATGCCGTCGAGCTTGAAATAATTGATGCCGTATTGCTTCTGGTATTTCAACAGCGTGTCGGCGAACAGGCGGCTGTAGTTCCTGCCCGCGGTGCAGAAATAGCGGCCGTTGGAGCTGATCTCCATGCCGTCCGCCTTGCCGGTGGCGATGCGAACTTCGCGCTGATCGTACCCGCCGATCGGTCCGAACCAGATGCCGAGATGGCTGTCGATGGTTTGGAGCGCGTTGGCGAGATCGGTGAAGCCACCGGGGAAGCGCTTCTGGTCGATCTGCCAGAGCTTGTGCATGTCGTCCCAGCCATCGTCGAGCACGAAGGAATCGAGATGCAGGCCGTACTTGCCGAGCAGGAGCTTCTGGAACGTGGGCACGCGCTCCAGCGTGTTGTCGTGATTCATGGCGAGGCGCTGGAGATCGTACCAGGTGTTGTACAGCAGGTACGGGCGCACCGGCGCGACGCGCATGCGCGAAACGTAATCCAGGAACTGCCGGTGGACCATCCCCGCGGGCGCCACGCCGATGACCGCCGGTTCGCTGGTATATCCGCCATCGGGGATATCGAGCCCGACGTTGGTGCCGAGCGTGACTTCGGCGCCGTCCGCCGTGTTGATGCCGGTGGGGTATTCCAGGCCGAGGAACAGGTCCTCGGCGAATAGCGGCTGCCCGAAGCCGCCGAGGGTGAACCGCGGCACTCCCCATTCGTTGCTGGCGGGCGCCACCCATTCGAGAAACAACGTGCCCTGCTGCGGTTTGGCGATGTGCAGCCACTGGCGCGTGAAGAAATCGCCGGGATTGAGTTCGTATACCAAGTCGACCGCGGCGCCACGCGTTCCGGCCAGATGCAGCGTCACCCGCTTGCCCCCGCCGGGCGTGTCTTTGACATCGCGGCTCGCGACGCGCGCGCCGGCCGCCGTCAGCGCGCGCGGGTTTTCGCTGCCGAAGTCATAGCCGACGCGTTCGGAATTGAATTTCACCTCGAATTCTTTGCCGCGCAGAGCGTAGGCGCGGCCGGTGATCTTATTGACAAACTGCCGCGTGCCGACGTCGCCATCGGCGATAGAGATGGTGCGCTCCAGGTAATCGTTGGCGATAGCAATCGACGACGCGGTGGCGCGCACCTCGACCGGGCCGGCGGACAAGGCCTGAGCAAAAAGAATCGGGACGGCAATCGGGAAGGCAAGGGTCAGCGTTTTCATGGCTGCTCTCCGTTATAGCAGCAGTCGAAACGCGGCGGCGGGTCCAGGGGGGTCGCCCCCTGACCCCGCCCCTTCCAGCATCCATGCTTATGAAATCACCCGAGACGCTCACGGCGTTTCTGCGGTATCCTATGAGAACGGCATCCAGTACTGCGGTTTCTGAAAGCGTTCTAGCAGGCTCAGTCACCATCCGGAGCGCTTTTTCGCAAGTGCAACCCAGTACTTCTGGGCCGCATCCAATGAGATAGGCAAGTCCTCTTAAAACACTGGCGCACAGCAAAGGGTAACTAATTTACAAATCAATAGAATAGCGGCGTCAGAGGGCCGGTAGGAGGGAAGATGGAGCGATTCGAAGATTATTGGGCACATGAGTCCGTCGGCGGCGCAGCGATCGCCGTGGAAGAAGCGGTCGAACTGCATGAAGCGGAATTCCCGGAGCAGGAAAACGCCGCCAGGGATATATCGACCGACGATCCTGTGCGGGTGTACCTGCGCGAAATGGGTGCTGTGCGCTTACTTAGCCGGCAGGGAGAGATCGCCCTGGCAACCCGGATGGAGCGCGGTAAGCTATTGATGCATAAGGCGCTTTCGCGTTCGCCCCTGGTCTGGCGCCGAGCCATTGAATTCTACGAGGCGGTCCGCCGGGATAGGGGCGTCATCGACGAATTCATCGAATACAACAGCGTGGACGACGACGTTCGCGACAGCATGCGCAACGACGTGATCCGGCTGCTTTCCCGGTTCGCACGCGTGTACCAGCGTTTGGGCGATCTGGAAGCCAAACTCGCCGCCACTCCCCAGCGGCATACCAATCTGCGCGCGAAACTGAACCGCGAGATCGTGCGCATGCGCTTGCGGTGCTCGCAGGAAGTGCGCCAGATACCGTTCCGCGCCGAGCGGTGGAAGCTGTTCCGGACCGAGCTGGAGAAAGCGGTTAAGGAGAAGAAGCACGACGGTGTTTCTTCGGCCCGGATGCATCGCTGGCTGCGCGCCGCGTGGCGCGGCGAAGCCGAAGCCGAGGCCGCGAAGGCGGCGTTGGTGGAGGCGAATCTTCGGCTGGTGGTTTCGGTGGCGAAGAAGTATGTGAACCGCGGTTTGCACCTGCTCGACCTGATTCAGGAAGGCAATATCGGCCTGATGCGAGCGGCTGACAAGTTCGACTACCATCGCGGCTTCAAGTTTTCGACCTATGCGACGTGGTGGATCCGGCAGGCGGTGACGCGCGCGATTGCCGACCAGTCGCGGACCATCCGCATTCCGGTCCACATGAACGAAAGCCTGAGCAAGTTCCTGCGCGCGGCGCGCGATTTGGAGAAAGAGCTCGGGCGCAATCCGAAGAACGAGGAAATCGCACATCGACTGGAAACCACGGCCGACAAGGTGCAGCAGCTCCGTACAATTGCGCGCGACCCGGTATCGCTCGATCTGCCCGTGGGCAGCGACGGCGAATCCGTGCTGGGCGATCTGCTGGTGGGCCGGGCTGCCGGCTCCATCATCGATCCCCTGATGGCGCACGACATGGAAGACGAGACCGCGGGCGTTCTGCGCATGCTCCCGCCCAACGAAGAGCGGGTGCTGCGCATGCGCTTCGGAATCGGTTTCGACCGCGAGTATACGCTCGAGGAAATCGGCCAGAGCTTCGGGCTCACGCGCGAGCGCATTCGCCAGATCGAGGCCGCTGCGCTGCAGAAGCTCCGCAGTTGCGACAACGCGCGGCGTCTGCACCCGATAATGATGCTGCAATAAGCTGAACAAAAGCACCGCTCCTCGCGGTCGCGGCTCAGCAACGCTGTCGTGGCTCAGTAACGCTGTCGTTGAAGCGCCGCGACCGCCGTTGAAGAGCCACAACCGCAAGGGAGTGGTGCCTTTTCTCGCTGCCGATGATGTCGCTCGCCCTCGGCCAAAGTTCAGAAAGCTACGCTTTTAGATGATGATTACGCTAGACGGCGATCCGCTGATCGAGCGCGTAGCGGGTGAGTTCGGCGACGGTGCGCAGGCCTAATTGCTGAATCAGGCCGTTCTTGTGGAACTCCACCGTGCGAACGGAAATCCCCAGAATGCGCGCGATCTCCTTCATCGGCTTGCCTTCCGCCACTAGTTGCAGTACCTCGCGCTGGCGCGGGGTCAGTTTTCCGCCGAAATGCGGGGCTGAATCGACGTCCGTTTCGATTGACTGCGCGGAGCCCGCGGCCGCCGAGAGCCGCTGGCTGACGTACCGGCGCCCGCGCAGCACCAGATTAATGGCTTCGATCAATTCGCCGGCTGCCGCCTGTTTCACAACGTACCCGGATGCCCCGGCGCGGAACGCTTCCTCCACATAGACGCGATCGGTCTGCATGGTGACGAAGACTACACGGGCATCGGGAAACGAGCGCTTCACCTGCCGCGCGGCCTCGATCCCATTCAGGCCTGGCATGCCGATATCGAGCAGCAGCACGTCCGGGCGAAGCTGCTCATAGAGTGCGACCGCCTCGCGCCCGTCCACCACCGTTCCCACGATCTCGAAGTCCGGATCGAGCAGACGGCGAAGGCCATCGAGCAGAAGTTCGTGGTCGTCTGCTATGAGAAGCCTGGGTTTTGCCATGCACGTAATCTACTCTTTTCCTACTATAAATACAAATTATAAATATAAGCCTAGTGAAATCAACAGGCACGACGCTCGTCGACCCGAATCAGCCCCCGGCGTGCCGCACCCTGTCGGCGCGTTCCAGCAGATCCACCAGGAAACCGCCAGCGATCTCCCCTGCCGTGCGACGGTAACCAACTTTCGCCGGTTGGCGGAAGGGTTCACGACGTCGGCATCGGTCGTGGCGAAATTGATACATCACGCCTCCGCCCTCCAAGTTGGATATCTCCCGCTGCTTTGCAGTATGGAACGGACGAGGGAAATCGGCGTAGGGGAAGGCCCGATGCCGCGTAGCTCTTTCGGGCCTATTGAACTTACTGGGTCTTGCGGCAGACCGCCAGGGTCTCCGCGGCCACAGTCTCCCAACTGCGCGTGGCAGCACGTGCAATTTCGGCGCTATCCCACTGAGCCGCCAGAGCTTGCTCGAGCGCTGCCCGGAGAACCCCGGGATCGCGCGGCGGGACCAGCAGGCCGAAGCCTTTTTTCACCAATTCCGGAATGCCGCCGATGTTGCTGGCCACCACCGGACAACCGCAGGCCAGCGCTTCCACCACCACGTTGGGGCATCCTTCCGAATAGCTGGGCAGGCAGAAAATGTCCGCGGCGCGCATCCAGTTGGCGACCCCGGCGGCGTCCGCGCGACCGGGCAGAAGAACGCGCTTTTCCATGCCGGCGGCACCAGCACGGCTCGCCAGGCGATCGCGAAACGGGCCCTGTCCGACCATCGCCAGCCGTAATCCCGGCCGAGATTTCGCCATCTCGAGAAATGCCTGGAGCAATTCGCCCAGGCCTTTGCTCGCGAGCAGATTGCCGGCGTAAACGATGAGCTCGTCCGATGGGTCGCAGCCCACCTCGCGACGCGCGGCGGCGCGGTCGCCGGGGTGGAAGATAGCGGTATCGCAGCCGTTGAGGATGGCCGTGATTTTCTCGCCGGGCACCCCTTGCGCGATGGCCTGCTGCCGCAATTCCTCGCTCACGGTGATGACGGCGTCGGCGCCGAGCATGGTTTCGCGGACCAGCCGGATGGTGATGGGATCGTTCCGCCGGCGAATGTCCGAGCCGATGGCGCCGACCACCACCGGCACGCGCAACTCCCGCGCGATGCGTACCGCGGCATATCCATCGGGGTAGAGCCAGTAATTTAAGATAAGATCGGGGCGTGTCATACGCACGTGGGGCAGAAGGATTCTGGCGCAGACCGGTCCGTTGAACGGCCGCGAAAGAATCGGGATCACCGGATACGTGACGTAGGTGGTTTCGAATTCCGGCGGCTGCCACGCGGTGTCGACCGGTTCGTAGCGCGCTGGTTTGAGAAAAGGGATGTCGGGATAGTGCTCCTGGGGCGAGACAACCGTAATGGAAGCGTGAGGCTTGAGGCGAAGTAATGTCTGAAACGCGGAGTTACCGCCGTAAGGGCGCGCAGAGGTTGGAAAGTAAGATGTGACGACGGTGATCCTCATGCTTCATCCCAAACGAACCTTCAGGTTACAACGAAGCCTGCTACAATTCGAAAGCGCATGAGCGGCCTGCGCGACTACTCCGTAGTTTATTTCGGCAACGACTGGTTCAGCGAGAACCGCACCAGCAGCCATCACATCGCGCGGCGGTTGGGGAAGATCGTCCCGGTGCTGTACGTCGAGACGCCGGGGAGCCGGGCGCCGGGAAAGAGCCCGCGCGATGTGCGCAAATTATGGCGGAAACTGGCGCGCGCGCTGGCGCCGCCGCAAAAGGTGGGCGACCGCTTTTATGTCGCCACCGTTCCGCAGATTCCCTTTCGCAGCCTGCCGATGGTGGACGCGTTGAATCGCTGGCTGGGCGCGTATCTCGTTCGCCGCGCCATGCGCCAGATCGGCTTCGGACGGCGGATTTCGTGGTTCGTGGTGCCGCATCCCGGTCCGTTGGCAAAGCGCCTGGGCGAGAGCCTGACGGTGTATTACTGCATTGACGATTACGCGTCCCATCCCGGGATGGACCCGGTGGCGATCCAGGCGCTGGACGACGATCTGACCCGCCGCGCGGACGTGGTGTTCGTGGCGCCGCGCGCGATCCTGGAACCGAAACGCGCGCTCAATCCGAACATTCACTTTTCGCCGCATGGCGTGGATTTCGAGTTGTTTTCCCAGGCCGGCGATCCGGCCACTCCGCCGGCCGAGGAAGTGCGCGGCCTGCGGCATCCGGTGATCGGATATTTCGGTACCGTCGGCGAGTTTCTGGACTTCGACTTACTGGCGTATTTAGCCGAGTCGCGCCCCCAGTGGACTTTCCTGCTGATCGGGTTGATTGCCGCGGACGTAAGCCGTTTGCGCCGCTTTTCGAATGTGATTTTTGCCGGTCCGCGGCCGTACGAGGAACTGCCGCGTTGGGCGTCGGCATTCGATGTGGCCATTTACGCACATCAGGTAAACCGGCAGACCCGGCATTCGAACCCGCTGAAGTTGCGCGAATACCTGGCCACGGGCAAACCGATCGTGTCGGTGGTAACACCCGAGACAAGTACGTTCGGGGAAGTAGTGTACCTGGCCGAGAATCGCGAGGCCTACCTGGCGTCAATTGAAGGGGCTCTCGCGGAGGAAACGCCCGAATTGCGGCGGAAAAGGATGGATCGCGTGAAGGGCGTAAGCTGGGACGCGCGCTTTGCGGAAACCATCGCGGTGGTTGACGGAATGCTCAAGAAACGGGATTTATGAGCCGGGCCCAGAGGGCAACAGCAACCGCTCCCTTGCGGTCGCGGCTCATAAGGTGAAATAGCTCCAGCGTGCACATCGTCCAATTAGTCGAAGATCTCGAACTCGGGGGCCTGGAACGTCTGGCCGTCGACCTGGCGCTGGCGCAGCGGAAAGCCGGGCACCAGGTGACGGTCTATTGCCTGTATGGCGCGGGTCCGCTGGCCGAGCCTCTGAAAGCCGCCGGCATCCCCGTGGCGACGTTTCAAAAAGCACGCGGATTCTCGATGGCGGCAGTGCTGGCTATGGCCAAACGCCTGCGCGAGGACCGGGCGCAGGTGATCCACGGACACAATCCCGGCGTCCACCATTACGCGGCGCTGGCCGCGCGCCTGGCCGGAGTTCCGGCCGTGGTCAACACGCGCCACAGCGTGACTACGTCGAAGGATGTGCCCTATCAGGAGCGGTATTTCCGATGGGTGAAGCCGCTCACCAGCCATGTGGTCTTCGTCTGTGATTTTGTGCGCCGCGGGCTGGAACAGAGGCTCGGTTATCCACCGGAAAAGTGTTCCGTCATCCTGAATGGCATTCCGCTCACCCGTTTTCGCGACCATCCGGCAACTCCGGGGAGCCATCGGCCGCGTTTCCGCTTCGGAACCATCGGCCGCCTGGTGCCTGCGAAAGGCCACGCGATCCTGCTCGACGCCTTCGCGCGCGTGTTACAGTCCGCACCCGGTGCTGAGTTGAGTATATATGGATACGGCGCTTTGCAAGACGATCTCGCCGCGCAAATCGCTGGGTTGGGCCTCGGCGGACGATCCCGCCTAGAAGGGCGAACCGGGAATTCGGCCGAAACATTACAGAATCTGGACGTTTTTGTCTTCTCTTCGGTGAATGAAGGGCTGCCGCTGGTGGTTCTGGAAGCCATGGCCGCGGGCTTGCCGATCGTCACCACGGACGTGGGAGGCATTCCCGAGATTGCGACCCGGGAATCGGCCTGGTTCTGCCCGCCCGGCGATTCCGGAGCGCTGGCGCGCGCCATGTTGGAGGCGATGAACTGCCCCGACCTGCGCGAGCGTGGAGAAATCGCACGCCGGATAGCCATGAATTGCTACGGACTGGAGCACATGGCGGCGCGTTACGAGGAGTTATACCGGGGTTTATTACTCTAATTTGCCCGAAGTTATCCCCCAACCGTACTGTTTTCCAAGCAGTTGCTGAAACTTTTCCGCCATTTCCGCGTCTTTTTAGACAGGAGGTCGGGATATGGGCAATACGAAGAATCGTATGGAACTCTCAGAGGCGATCCTGGCTCTCATTGAGAAAAAGCGCATCCAAACGGGGGATGAGACTTTGGGTGCGGAAATCGAACAGGCCATCATCGAAGGCCAGTTCCAGGAACTCGAGCACGAGATCCTCGAAAATCCGGGCGCCATTGAGCCTTGGCTCGTCCGCCGGCGCCGCACGGAAAATTAAGCGGAACATTTTAGAAAGGCACCGCTACCTCGGAGGCTGTGAAGAATTGAAGAGCTACGACCGCGAGGGAGTGGTGCCTTTCATCGAGCAGACAGCAAAAAACACCGCTCCCTCGCGGTCGCGGCTCTTCAATAGTAGGAATCGACTATTGACCGCTTCGGGCGGCCCCTGTCACACTCCGAAGATGTCTGAGCACGACGTCCTCGCGAATCAGAAATTAATTCTTGAAAATCAGCAGACGATCCAGGAGAACCAGAAGGTCATCCAGAAGAACCAGACCATCATCAAGCAAAACCAGCAGGCGTTGCCGCAGATCCTGAAAAATCAGGAGGAAATCCTCGCGCTTCTGCGGAAATAATGAAGTTCCTGGGGCCTCGCGGTAGCAGCGCTGCCGCGTTATTTGTCGCCGCGCTTCTTGGCACAGCGTGCCGCCATTCCGGTCTGCCCGCCGAACGATCCCCGCAATATGGCGAGGTGGTGACCGCCTTTTCTGTGGGAGTCGCGGCATTGCAAAGCGGCGACGATGTCCGCGCACAGGAAAAGCTTCGTCTGGCCACTCAACTTGCTCCCGGCGAACCGGCCAGTTGGGCCGATCTCGGCCTTTTGTCAGCCCGCCAGCAGAATTTCGACGCCGCATTCGAGAGCGTGGAACGCGCGCGGTCGCTGGCGCCGGACGATAGCGCGATCGAGGCGCTGCTCGGGGTGATCGAAGATCGCCGGGCCAAGCTGCCGGAAGCCATCGCGCACCTTCAGAAGGCGGTACAACTCGATCCCCAAAACGCCAAAGCGCAGTTTTCGCTTGCCGAAGAAACCGAGCGCGAGGGCAAGCCCTCGAGCGATGCCGACGCCGAGAAGCTGTTCGCTAAGCTGCTCGATCGCCATCCCGATAACGTAGCGGTGCTGCTCGAAGTGGCGCGCCTGGCGGCGAAAACCGGCGATGGCGGGGCTCTTGCGAGCGCGGTGGGTAAGCTGGCGACGGCGTCGGCTTCCTGGCCGGCGGAAGTAAAGGAGCAGATGAACGCCCTGCGCGAGGCGGCCGCAGGAACGAACCCAAAACCGGCGGCGGTCCGGGTGATGTACCTGCGAAATTCGCTCGCCCGAGTGCCCGACTATCGCAAAAGCCTGAACGAAGTGAAAACCCCGACCACGTTCGTCAGCGATCCGTTCGTTCGATTTCTGAAGTTGCCCATGCCGCCATCGGAGCCGGCGCCGGCCGATCTCGGGCTGAAATTCGAAACGAAGCCAATCGCGGGCGCGCCGGCGGGTCCGGTGCTGTGGGTTGGGGCGATTCCGCTCGACGACAAGGGCGCGTCGTCCATTCTGTGGGCGAATCAGGACGGCGTCGAGATCGCGGGCGGGGCGAAGCTGCCGTTCCCCGGCGGCCCGAAGGCTGTTCTCGGCATCGACCTGAATTACGATTTCAAGACCGACCTGGTTTTCGCCGGCGCCGGCGGGCTGGCTTTCTTCGAGCAGCAGGATCCCAACCATTTCACCGACATCACCGCGCGCACCCACTTGCCGGCGAATGTCCTTCACGGTTCCTACACCGGCGCGTCGGCGTTCGATATCGATCTCGACGGCGATCTGGATATCGTGCTGGGCACGCGCGAGGGCGAGCCCGTGGTGCTCCGGAATAATGGGGACGAGACGTTCGCCGTGATCCATCCGTTTACGGGTGTGAACGGATTGAAGGCGTTCGCCAGCGCGGATATCGATGGCGATGGCGCCCCCGACGTGGCGATTCTAGATCGGGATGGCCGGTTGCACGTTTTCACCAACGAGAGGCTGGGACAATATCGGCTGCGCGCGGGACTAGATGGCTCGTTCCAGGCGGTCGTGGCAGCGGACATGAATCACGATGGACTGCTAGATTTCGCGCTGCTCCGGTATGACGGCACGGTCGTGCGTTTGTCGGACAAGGAGAGCGAGGAGATCGTGAAGGCGGGGCCGACCAGTTCTCCGACGCTGCTCATCGCAGATCTTGACAACAACGGCGCGCTCGATCTTCTGGTGGGCCAGGGCCAGATATTCCTGGGAGAGCCCGGCGGCCATTACCGGAATATGGGGATGACGCTGGTCAATTGCGCCACCATCGCCGACGTGAATGGCGACGGCCGTCTCGACCTGATCGGCCTAGATTCCGACGGGCACGCGGTTGAACTGATCAATCGCGGCAGCAAGAACTACGGCTGGCAGGACATTCGATTGCGCGCGGCAAAAGCGAGCGGCGATCAGCGCATCAACTCCTTCGGGATCGGCGGCGAGATCGAGGTGCGCGCCGGATTGCTCACCGAGAA